>Ga0116226_10004349_pt1 | contig 12553 bp, 9 predicted proteins | sample S1TSphfallax_FD_89692 | JGI IMG/M metagenome (GOLD analysis project Ga0116226, IMG submission 89692) | Host-associated microbial communities from peat moss isolated from Minnesota, USA - S1T2_Fa - Sphagnum fallax MG | ecosystem: Host-associated > Plants > Peat moss > Unclassified | place: USA... | reverse complement strand
TTCTGGTGCGAGCCATTCTTCTCCACACCGGACCATCGATTATTCCCATTCGAGAAAACGTGCATGCCGTCCCATTGTCGGTGTTCTGGACGCCCGATCCGGGCGATGCCGAAATGATGGCGACGGCGACCGACGTCATGAAACGTCGCTGCTCGATGCTGCGTGCGTTGGCCGAATAACGTCACTCGCTAACCATCCGGCCCAAGGAACGCGGAAGACGTCGGACGTTTTCTGGCCGTATGCGGACGCATTGTCCGTACTGTGCGCTGCAGTGCGGAATGACGGTTGTGGAACGAGGCGGTGTTGTCGCGGCGCGCGGCGATGCGAGTTTTGGCGTGAATGCCGGCGAACTGTGTATGAAGGGGTTTTCGGCGGCGGAGATGCTCGGGCATTCGGAACGCTTGCTGCAGCCGCTCGTGCGACGCGATGGCGTGCTCGTGGAAGCGTCGTGGGATGAGGCACTCGATGCGGCGGCTAACGGCTTTCGTGCGGTGGCAGCCGCGAAGGGGAGCGATGCGATCGCGAGCTTCGGCAGCGGTGCGCTAACCAACGAGAAAGCCTATTTGCTCGGGAAGTTCGCCCGGCTTGCGCTGCAGACGGCGAACTTCGATTACAACGGACGCTTTTGCATGTCGTCGGCGGCGGCTGCGGCGAACCGCTCGTTCGGCATCGATCGCGGCTTGCCGTTTCCGCTGGCGTGGCTTGGGGATGCCGATGTGCTGCTGCTTGCGGGGGGCAACCCGCTCGATACGATGCCGCCGCTCGAGCGTTACCTCACGCAACAGCGTGCGAACGGGGCGCGCATCGTCGTCGATCCGCGTGCGACGGCGTTCGCGGCGGGTGCGACGCTGCATCTGCAGGCGGCACCGGGCACCGATGCGATCCTTGCCTATGCGCTGCTGCATGTTCTCATCGCGTATCGACGGATCGACGAGTCCTATATCGCCGAACGCACGACCGGTTTCGATGACGTCCGGCGCCGGGCGGACGAGATCACGCCGGAGCGCGCCGAGCGGCGCACGGGCGTGCCGGCCGACGATATCGTCGCCGCGGCGCGCATGCTCGCCGATGCGAAGCGCGCGCTCATCATCACGGCGCGCGGCGTCGAGCAACACGGCAACGGCACGGATTGCGCGACCGCCTACATCAACCTCGCGCTTGCGCTCGGCTTACCGGGCCGGCCGGGGAGCGGCTACGGAACGCTCACCGGTCAGGGCAACGGTCAAGGCGGCCGCGAGCACGGACAAAAATCGGATCAGCTCCCCGGTTACGGCAGCGTCGATAATCCGGCCGATGTGAAACGCGTCGCGCGCGCATGGAACGTCCCCTCGGCGCGCATCGCGCGACGCGGGCTCTCGGCGGCGGAGATCTTCGATGCGCTCGGCAGCCGCATCGCCGGCCTCTTCGTGCTCGGCTCGAATCCGGTCGTCTCCGCGCCGCGCACCGCGCAGCTGCGCGAGAAGATGCAGCGCCTCGATCACCTGGTCGTCTGCGATTTCTTTCTCTCCGAGACGGCGGCGTACGCGGACGTCGTCTTGCCGACGCTCCAGTGGGCCGAAGAACACGGCACGATGACCAATCTCGAAGGCCGCGTCCTCTTGCGCACGGCGCAGGTCGCGCCGCCGCCCGGACCGCGTGGCGATCTGCAGATCATCCGGGAAATCGCCGCGCGCCTCGGCGCGCCGGATCTCGTGCCGAGCGACGATCCCGAAGCGATCTTCGATGACTTGCGCCGCGCGAGCGCCGGCGGCCGCGCCGACTATTACGGCGTCACCTACGACCGGCTACGCAGCGACGAAGCCCTGTACTGGCCCGTGCCGACGCACGATCATCCCGGCACGTCGGTGCTCTTCACCGAACGCTTCCCTACACCCGACGGACGCGCGCGGTTCATCGCCGTCGCGGCGCGCGATGCGAGCGAGCCGACCGATCGTGCGTATCCGTGGACGCTCACGACCGGCCGCAATCGCGAGCACTATCTCTCCGGCACGCAGACGCGCCGAACGGCTCGCCTTGCCGCGGCGGTTAGCGAGCCAGTCGCCGAAATCCATCCCGTCCTCGCGGCGCAACTCGGGATCGCGAACGGCGGCTACATGCGACTTACGTCGCGGCGCGGTTCGGTCGCGCTGCGCGCGCGCGTCACCGAAGCGATCGCCATGGACACGGTCTTTGCCCCGTTTCATTGGGGCGGCGCGTCGACCGTCAACGATTTGATCGGCGGAACGCTCGATCCGCATTCCAAAATGCCGCCGTTCAAGTCGTGCGCCGTGCGCATCGAGCCGGAGGCGTCTCCGACCACTCGTTAACGGCCACGCCGTTTCTTGCGCGATTCGTCCATAGCCGTCCCGGCGTGATCGAGCGTACACTTCATCTCCACGATTCCAATTCGTTCGGAGGTCATCTGGTGAAGCGCGCTCCCGCTACGCTCTTTGCGTCTTTTCTCCATTTCGATGTCTCGTTCATGATCTGGGTGATCCTCGGACCGCTCGCGCTCTTCATCGCAAAAGACCTCGACCTCTCGATCGCGCAGAAGGCGTTTCTGGTGTCGATCCCGCCGCTCGGCGGCGCGTTCTTCCGGATCATCCTCGGCTATTTGAGCGACCGCTTCGGCGCGAAGATCACCGGCACGTTCTCGATGGGGATCACGCTCTTGCCGCTCGTGCTCGGCTGGCTCGCGGGCTATTCGTACGGGATGATGCTCTGCGTCGGATTCTTGCTCGGCATCGCGGGCGCGAGTTTCGCCGTGTCGCTGCCGCTCGCGAGCCGCTGGTTTCCGCCACAGCAGCAGGGGCTGGCAATGGGGATCGCCGGCGCGGGGAATTCCGGCACCGTGCTCTCGACGCTCTTCGCGCCGCAGATCGCCGCGCACATCGGCTGGCACGCGACGATGGGGATCGCGACGATCCCCGTCATCATCACGTTTTTCATCTTCACGTTCATGGCCTCGGATAGCCCGACGCATCCCGCGCCGAAAACTCTCGGCGATTACGCTGCGGTGCTCAAGCAGCCCGACACGTGGTGGTTCTGCTTTTTCTACTCGATCACGTTCGGCGGCTTCCTCGCGCTCGTGAGCTACCTTGCGATCTTCTTCAACACGGCCTACGGCGTCGACAAAGTCTCGGTCGGGATCCTCGTTGCGATCGCGTCGCTATTCGGCAGCGTGCTGCGGCCGGTCGGCGGGTATCTTGCCGACAAGTTCGGCGGCGTTGCGGAGCTGCGCATCGTGTATGTCGTCTTCGCGCTCCTTGCAATCGGTATTGCGATGTCGCCGCCGCTCGCGATCTGCCAATTGCTCGTCTTCGCGGCCGTCGGGTCGCTCGGGATGGGCAACGGCGCCGTCTTCCAGATCGTGCCGCAGCGGTTCGGCGCGGAGATCGGCGTGATCACCGGGATCGTCGGCGCGGCGGGCGGTATCGGCGGCTTCTACTTGCCGAATATGCTCGGCGTCTTGCGCGCGAACACCGGTACGTTCGCGAGCGGATTCTATACATTCGCGGCGCTAGCGCTGATCGGCGCCGTCGCGATCACGCTGATCGGCCGCGCGTGGAACGCGACGTTCCTCGGCCGCGAGAAGACGACGCTGACCCCGATCATGGTCGAGGGCTAACACGCGATGGCGGCGATCCGTATCGAGGACGTCAAGGCGGCGGGGATCGCCGTCGACATCAATCGGCTCGCCGAGCTCGGCTGGGAATCGATCTCCGACGAAGACCGCTACCGGCTCAAGACGCAAGGCATCTGCGCGCAGCGCCAAGTCGGCGTGTTCATGCTGCGCATCCGCGTTCCGGGCGGCAAAGCCACGCCCGCGCAGATCCGCCGCGCGGCCGATCTTGCGGTCAAGGCCGGCTATCCAAGCCTGCACGTCACGACGCGCGGCGGTCTCGAGATCCATCACGCGAAGATCGAAGACGTCCCCGCGATCCAGGCCGGCCTCGCCGAGGTCGGCCTCACGACCAAGGGCACCTGCGGCGATACGATCCGCAACGTGATCGCTTGCGCCCATAGCGGCGTCTATGCGGGCGAAGTGCTCGCGCTCGGACCGTTCGCGCAGCTGATTCACGAACACATCGTGCGCATCAGCGACGGCACGAACATCTCGCGCAAGATGAACGTCGCGCTCGCGTGTTCGCCGCACTGCGACGAGCATGTCGCGACGAGCGACATCGGTTTCGTCGCGACGCCCGATCCCGCCGGCGGCTCGCCCACCTGGACGCTCTGGGGCGCCGGCGGCCTCGGCGCCGCGCCGCATCTCGCGATCGAACTCGCGCGCGATCTGCCGCAGACCGATCTCTTGCCGGCCTTCGATGCGATCGTCGCGATCGGCGCCAAATACGCCGACCGCAGCGCACGCGCCAAAGCGAAGATCAAGATGCTCGTCGATTCGTGGGGCGCCGAGCGCGTGCGCGAGGTCTGGGCCGAAGAATTCGCGCTCGCGAAAAGCAGCGCCACCGCACCCATTCCGAGCACGTTGCCGAGCTCGACCGAGCCCGGCGCCGCGCCGCCGTCGCCCGTCGCGGGCAGCGCGATCGCGCAGAAACAGCCCGGCACATTCACGATCCCCGCATTGATCCCGATGGGCGAACTTCCGGTCGCTTCCGCGCACGCACTCGCCGATGCGGCGGAGCGCTTCGGCGACGGCATCGTCCATCTCACGACCGACCAGAACGCCGAACTCCACGACGTCGCCGAAGCCGATGTCGCGGCTGCGATCGCCACCATCGAAGGTTTGGGCTTGCGCACGCGGGGTCGCGGCGGGATCAGCGACGTCGTCTCGTGCGTCGGACTCGAATACTGTCCGCTCGCCGTCGCGAACTCGATGACGATCGGCGAAGAACTCTCGCTTGCGTTCGCGACGCTGAGCGACGATCCGCGCTACGGCGATTTCCGCATCCACGTCAGCGGCTGTCCGCATTCGTGCGCAAAACACCAAGTCGCCGATGTCGGCCTGGCCGGCGCGATGACGGAAGTCGACGGCAAGCGCGTCGAGGCTTACCAGCTTTACGTCGGCGGAAACGCGCGCGAACGCCGGCTGGGCAAGACCTACCCGAAGAAGATCCCGCGCACGGCCGTCATCGCGGTCGTGCAATCGCTACTCGCCGAATATGAAGAGCATGCCCTCACCGGCGAACGCTTCTCGGAGACGGTCGCGCGCGTCGGCACGGATCTCTTCTCTAACGCCGTCGCCGCCGCGCTCGACGGACCGAGCCATCCGCTCCCCGCGATTCGCAGTGGCAACCTCGTCGTGATCGGCAACGGGATGGCGGGCGCGCGCTTCGTCGAGGAGCTGCGCGCGCGCGCGCGCGAGTCGTTCGCCGTAACGGTGCTTGGCGACGAGCCGCACGGCGGCTACAACCGCATCATGCTCTCGGGCGTGCTCGGCGGTTTCCGCGATGCATCCGAGATCATCACGCATCCGCCGGAGTGGTACGACGAGCGCCGCATCGAGCTGCGCCGCGGCGTGCGCGCGACGGCGATCGATCGCGAGCGCAAGACCGTCACGTGCGCCGACGGCAGCACGGTCGCCTACGATGCGCTCGTGATCGCCACCGGCAGCCGCGCGCTCGTGCCGCCCATTCCGGGACTCGACGCGCCGCATATCTTCGTGATGCGTACGATCGACGATTGCGCGAAGATCCAAGCCGCCGTTACGCCGGGCACGCGCGCGCTCGTGCTCGGCGGCGGCTTGCTGGGCCTCGAAGCGGCGAGCGGGCTGCGCGCGCTCGGCGCCGAGCCGACCGTGATCCATCTCATGCCGACGCTCATGGAGATGCAACTCGATACCGAGGGCGGCCGCGCGCTGCAGCGCCGGATCGAGGCGATGGGCATCACCGTGCGCACCGGCGCGCGCGCGGTCGCGGCCTACGACGACGAAACCGGTCGCGGGATCGAACTCGCCGGCGGCGAGCGCATCGCGGGCGATGTGATCGTCGTGTGCTGCGGTATTCGGCCCAACGTCGAACTCGCGCGCGAAGCCGGTCTCGCCGTCGAGCGCGGGATCGTCGTCGATGACGGCCTGCAAACCAGCGATCCCGCGATCTTCGGCGTCGGCGAATGCGTCCAGCATCGCGGCGCGATGTACGGCCTCGTCGAGCCGCTCTGGGAACAGTGCGCGATCCTCGCCGACCGCCTCACCGGGCGGCGCGCCGCCTACGCGGGTTCGCGCGTCGGCACGAAACTCAAGGTCGCCGGCGTCAACGTCGTCGCGCTCGGCCTGCGGGAGCCGGAACCGGGCGATGAATCAATCGCCGCGATCGATGCCGCGGGCGCGTACCGCCGCGGTATCGCCCGAAACGGCATCCTCGTCGGCGCCCAAGTCGTCGGCAATGCGGCCGCGGCAGCCGCGCTCAGCAAAGCGTTCGATCGCGGCACGCCGCTACCGGGATCGCTCGCCTCGGTGCTCTTCGGCACGGACGGCATCGGCGCGCCACCGGCGCCGCTCGCCGCGGGCGATGAACGCGTCTGCATCTGCAACGAGATCTCGCGGAGCGAAATCGCGAAGGCCATCGACGGCGGCGCACACGACGTCGCCGAGATCGGGCGGCTGACCCTCGCGGGAACCGGCTGCGGCACATGCCGCGGCGAACTCGCGGCGATGGTCATCGCCGCGCAGAACCCGAAGCCGGCCTAGGCCGCCTTCGAGACGGCGCGCGCGAGCGAGATCGCGACGCCGTCTTCGACGAGCGCGGCGACGAAGCTCGGCACGTAGCGCGATGCGCGTTCGCGATACGCCGCGCCCGCGTACGAAAAACCTATCGCTGCCAGCGCGCCCAGTGCGCCGCCGATCCAGCGATCGCGATCGTCGGCCGCTTTCCCCACGATCGAGGCACCCGCTGCCGCACCGGCGAGCGCCCGCACGGCGAGCGCCACGGGCATCGTGCGTGAGGGCACCGGTAACTTATCCGCGATCAGTTCACCGAGCGCGAGCGCCGGTAAAATGCGGCTCCAGCGCGAGTCTTTGATGGCCGCCGTTGGTCCGAGCGTAGAGCGAAGTCCCGAGGCCGCGCCGGCGGCGAGTGAGCGGAGGGCAATCGGATAGCGCATAGCCACGCCATCCTACCCACCGCAACGCGGCGCGACACGGACGATCACATCGGCGGGACGGTGCCTTCTTCGCCGATCACGACGAACGGTGCGCCGCTGGCCGGCGGAAACGCGACGACATGTGCGCCCTTCACGAGCAGCGAGCGGGAGGCCGGCACGACCCGAACGATCGGCGTGTCCTTGCCGATCGAAACGACTTTCGCTCCACCCTTGTAGGTCAGTTTCACGACCTTGGTCGCGCCGGATTGCGCGCTTGCAACGGTCCCGTTCGTCATCGTCGACATCTTCGGTTCGGCAACGGTGCCGTTCGTCATGGTGGACATGTGGCCGCCGCCAGCGGGCAGGTCCCACGGATAATCACCTTCGCCGGTGCCCGCCATCGCGGCCGGGAAGACGACGACTTCGAGCGCGCGCGCGGGCCCCGTGCCTTCGACGTTGGCCGTACCGATGAACGTGCCCGGCATGATATCGCTTGCGGTTGCGGGCAAGACGCCCGCGAATTTCGTTGCGTCGGTGATCGTTACGACGGCGGGACCATCGGCGGTGACGATCGTGACTTTGTCGCCCGCGACGCCGGAGACGACGCCGCGGATGTGGTGGGGAGGCGCATCGGCGGCGCTGCCGGCGAGCGGTGCGGCGCACACGATGAGTGCGCCGAGGACGGAAACGACGGAACGTGTGTTCATGCTCGCTTAGAGCCGGAACGAAGCGCCCGGGTTTCCGCCCGGCGAATGCTCAGTGCACCCCGAACGACGAGACGAGCCGCAGACCGAACGCGAACAGAAACGAGCCGAGGAAGACCGTCACCGGCAGCGTCAGCACCCAGGCGAGGACGATGTTGCGCAGCGTCGCCATTTGCAAGCCCGATTTGTTCGCGGCCATCGTGCCCGCGACGCCCGACGAGAGAATGTGTGTGGTCGAGACCGGGACGCCATAGATGTCCGCGGCTTGGATGGTTGCGTACGCGACGATCTCGGCCGAGGCACCTTGCGCGTAGGTGAGATGCGTCTTGCCGATCCGTTCGCCGACCGTGACGACGATGCGTTTCCAGCCGATCATCGTTCCGAGGCCCAGCGCAAAGGCGACGGCGACCTTGACCCAAAGCGGGATGAAGTTCGTCGTTTTGTCGAGCGCTTTGTGATAGGTGTCGAGTGATTTCATCGCGTCGGGGTCGGTGATCGCCTTGCTCTTCTTGAGTTTGGCGATGGCGTTCGAGACGAGATAGATTTCGCTGCGCAGATCTTTGCGCTCGGCTTTGGGCACGTCGCCGATGGTCGATTTGCCCGTCAGCGCGGTCGTGATGAGCGTGTTCTCGGCTGCGACGGCGGGGAGCGTTTGCGGCGTGACTTTGGACGAGCTCTTGAGAAACGCGTTCAGCTCCGTCGCCGCATCCGCAGCGGAGATCGCAGGTGCGCCAGCCGGTTCGAGTTTCGCAAGCGTCGTCGACGCCGTCTGGCTCTGCGCGAAGATACCGGCGACGGCGTTGCTATCGAGACCGAGGTTGAGCGCGTAGGTGCCGGGGATCACGCCGATGAGAATCAGCAGGACGAGACCCATGCCTTTTTGACCGTCGTTCGAACCGTGCGCGAAACTGACGCCCGTGCACGTGAGGATGAGCAGCGCGCGAATCCAAGGCGTCGGGGGCTTTGCTTTGTCCGGTTCGGCGTAGAGTTCTTCGCTGTGGATTTTCCCGGCCGACCAACGCAAAAGCGCCGCCGAGCCGGCTTTGAAGAGCAACAGCAAGAGCGCGGAGCACACGAAGCCGATGACGGGTGAGACGAGCAGCGCGGTCAGCGTGTCCTGAACCTTGCCCCAGTTGACGCCATCGCCGAACGTATGGCCCGCGGACATCACGGAGTTCGCGAGCCCGACGCCGACGATCGAACCGATCAGCGTGTGCGAACTCGATGCCGGCAGACCGAAATACCAGGTGCCGACGTTCCAGATGATCGCCGAGATCAAGAGCGAGAACACCATCGCGAAGCCGGCGCCCGAACCGACGTTGAGCACGAGCTCCACCGGCAAGAGCGCGAGGATGCCGAAGGCGACCGTACCGGCTGAGAGCAGCACGCCGATGAGGTTCCAGCAGCCGGACCAGATCACGGCAAACCAGGCCGGCAGGGCGTTCGTATAGATCACGGTTGCCACGGCGTTCGCCGTATCGTGAAACCCGTTCACGAACTCGAAGCTGAACGCGAGCAAAAGTGCGACGATCAAAAAGATGCCGCTGAGGAGCGACACGTCGCCGCCAAACAAGCTGTCCAAGACCACTCCAGTCGCGCGAACGAGGGGTGTAGGTCGCCCGAGTGTAGCGGATCGGAGCTTATGCCTCCGTTATCTCAAGATTAAGGACAATTTGGGGTGCGCAACTGTTACAGCAGGGCATAGTCGATCATAGGCGAACATACGTTCGATGACCCTCGGGAAGTTGGCTCGGCGCCAGGGGATCGCCTACTGCACGGCGTGGCGCTGGGTGCGGACGAATCGGATGCCGGTGGCGTGGTCGCAGACCGCGAGCGGCACGATTCTCGTCGAGGAATCTGCCGCGGCCGGCGATCGCGTCGCGCTCTACGCGAGGGTATCAAGCAACGATCAGAAGGCGGATTTGGAACGGCAACTCGGCCGTCTTTCCACCTATGCGATGACGAACGGTATGAGCGTGGTCCGTACGGTGGCGGAGATCGGTTCTGGCTTGAACGGTCATCGTCCGAAGTTGCGCCGACTCTCGGCCGATCCGTTCGTTTCGACGATCGTTGTGGAGCATCGCGATCGGCTTGCGCGCTTTGGTTCGGAATATCTCGAAGCCGCGCTCTTGGGGAGTGGCCGGACGCTGGTGGTGGTGGATTCGAGCGAGATGCACGACGATCTGGTTCAAGACATGATCGACGTCTTGACGAGTTTCTGCGCGCGCTTGTATGGACGTCGTTCTGCCGGCCGTCGCGCGCGCAAGCTTGCTGCGAGTTTGGAGGCGTCGTGAACATCGGTCACAGGATTCGCTTGGTGCCGACATCTGAGCAAGAGATCGCGTTCCGTCGTTCCTGTGGCGTCGCGCGCTTTGCCTACAACTGGGCGCTCTCCGAATGGAAACGTCAGCACGAAGCGGGCGAGAAGCCGACAGAAATTGCGCTACGCAAGACGCTCAACGCGATCAAGGGCGAGCAGTTTCCGTGGATGACTGAGGTGACCAAGAACGCGCCGCAGCAGGCGATTAAGAACTTGGGCCGGGCATATGTGAATTTCTTCGCCGATCTCAAGAAGTACCGTCGCGGGGATATTGAGTGGAAGCGCGTACGCGTACCGAGATTCAAGAAAAAAGGCCGTCACGACGGCTTTCGCGCCGACAACGGGCCCGACACGAAGCATCCCGATGCCGTGCAGGTGTGCGGCAAGATGGTGCGGTTACCGGTCATCGGTTGGGTGAAAATGCGCGAGGAGGCCCGCTTCGCCGGGCAGATCCTCTCCGTCACCATCTCGCGGCAGGGTGACGCGTGGTTTGCCAGCTTCTGTATCGATGTTCCCTACGAAGTCGATCCACACATCGACACGCCAAGCGTCGGCGTCGATCTCGGCGTTACCCGGCTCGCAACGGTCAGTGACGGCAGGTTGGTTCCCGCCTCGAATCCGCTACGGAGGTATCTGGGCAAACTCAAACGTCTTTCCCGTTCGCTTTCGCGCAAGACGATCGGCTCCCGCAATCGTGCCAAAGCGAAAACCAAGCTGGCGCGCTTGCACCGCCGCATCGGCGACATCCGTTCCGATATTCTTCACAAGTTCACGATGTCGCTCACGCGTCATCAGACCGTGGTTATCGAGGACCTCAACGTTCGTGGGATGCTCGCCAATCGGTCGCTCTCGCGGGCGATTGCCGACGTCGGGTTCTTCGAGTTCCGACGGCAACTAGACTATAAGGCGAAGATGGCGGACACGACCGTCATCATCGCCGATCACTGGTATCCGTCGTCAAAGATCTGCTCGACGTGCGATGTAAAGAACGAAACGCTCTCTCTGAGCGAACGAACCTGGACGTGCGCATCGTGCGGCACGACCCACGACCGCGACTTCAACGCGGCGGTGAATTTGGCACGATACCCGGAGAGTTCACCCGGGTCAGCTCATGGAGCCGAAGGCGCTGGCGACGAGTCCCTCGTCGTGAAACCGGCGGCGTAGAAGTGGGAACGATTTTATGAGCGATGCAATATTCGCCTATAAAAAAGAGAACGGTTTGTTCAACCGGTTCAGCGGTACGCGGCAACCTCGCGCTCGACGGCGGCGGCGAACGAGTCGACATCCGCCTCGGTCGTATCGAAGGAACACATCAGCCGCACGACCGATGCGTTCTCGTCCCACACGTAGAAGCGGCGCTCGCGCTGCAGCGGTGCGATCGCCGCGGGCGGCAAGATCGCGAAGACGCCGTTCGCTTGCGTCGGGTGGGCGAGAGCGACGCCCGCGCGCACGAGCGCGGCCGAGAGCCGCGCCGCCATGGCGTTTGCGTGGCGCGCGCTGCGCAGCCACAGATCGTCCTCGAGCATCGCCGAGAACTGCGCCGCGACGAAGCGCATCTTGCTCGCCAGCTGCATCCCCGACTTGCGCACGTACGGCACGAGTTCCACCGCCGGATGCGGTTTCGGGAAGACGATCGCCTCGCCGAAGAGCATCCCGTTCTTCGTGCCGCCAAAGGTGAACGCATCGACGCCGGTATCGAGCAGCATCGTCTTGAGGTCCGTGCCGAGCGACGCGACGGCATTTGCGATTCGAGCGCCGTCGACGTGGAAGAAGAGGCCGTGTTCGCGCGCGACACTGCCGAGCGAGCGCAGCTCGCCGAGCGTGTACACCGTCCCGACCTCGGTCGATTGCGAGATCGAGATCGCGCCCGGCTGGACGTGGTGCGGATCGCCGATCCCGCGCATCTGCCGTTCCACATCGGCCGCGGTCAATTTGCCGTCCGTCACCGGAACGCCGATGATTTTCATCCCGCCGAAGCGTTCGAGCGCGCCGCATTCATCGACGTTGAGATGTGCCCGGGCCGGCGCGATGACGGCTTGATGCGGCCGCAGCGCCGATGTGAAGGCGACCACGTTCGCCCCGGTGCCGTTGAACGCGAAGAAGACGGCCGTATCGGGGCTCAGGAGATCGCGGATGCGATCGATCGCCTCGTCGGTAATCGGGTCGGCTCCGTAGGCGGTGTGGTGACCGCCGTTCGCCGCCGCGAGCGCGGCAAGGACCTCGGGATGCGCGCCCGCGCCGTTATCGCTGGCAAAGTGCCGCTCGTTCATGCCTTCGTGTTCGCCCGAAAACGCTCAGCTCCGTTGTCATCGGAGAGAACCGTTTGTGACACGCCCAGCCTTCGACAAGGCTCAGGATGACCTGCATGGGCGTGCCGTCGCGCGAGGGCTAGCAGGCCTGTGAAAAAGTGGCGTCGCGCGGATCGGCACCGAACATTTCGTCGAAGCGAGGCGCGATGAGGGAGCAACGCCGTAGCGTTGTGACCGAAGAGCAACGAAGTCTTCGGCGG
>Ga0116226_10004348_pt1 | contig 12554 bp, 6 predicted proteins | sample S1TSphfallax_FD_89692 | JGI IMG/M metagenome (GOLD analysis project Ga0116226, IMG submission 89692) | Host-associated microbial communities from peat moss isolated from Minnesota, USA - S1T2_Fa - Sphagnum fallax MG | ecosystem: Host-associated > Plants > Peat moss > Unclassified | place: USA... | reverse complement strand
GGCACTTGAGATTTCAAGGTGAGAAACTAGAGCTTGGGTGATAAGAAGATTGTTCATTGATTGTAAGAAGTTATTTGATTGGTGAAATAGCTTTTAAATTTTGTACTCAAAAAGGTCGAACTCATAGATTCTTTTCAAAATTGGAACAATAGTAGAAGATAACATAAAGCAAATGTTCACAAAGTTGTATCATTGTTAGAATTGTTGGGAGGGAAATGCAATTGTTGGAACTAGAAGGGGCCCTTGGGTTATTTTCCATCGCGGTAATAAACTAGTTTGTTATCTCAAGAGCATGATTGCTTCTTACAACAATGAGATAAATCAAAACTTCTTATGTGCATTGCCCTTGTTGTTAACTATTTGAAAAAAAAAGATTGTCAAGTTTGGAATTTGTATGAAACAAATTTTGGTCTTCTAAGCAAGTGAATGTCGATTGTCACTAAATTTTGAACTCGTCCTTTCAAATGGTGCATGGTAGACTTTGGTTTTATAATTTAGTCATGAAATTATAAATGCATTTAGTAGAGAACGTTAGGGTTCCATTGAGACAATGCTTGTAAGTTTTGGAACTAACTTATGTGCTTTTGGCCATGGGGGCTTAATACAAGGAAGATGGTCATTTTGCATTTCAATTGTTTTTACTTGTTGGTTGTATGGAATTTGAAATCTAATGGTAGGAAAAAATTACTATCCTTGGATTTGGCATTCTTTATTCCATTTTTTGAATAATTTATTTTTCTTGTACTTATTTTACATGGTGTTATTTATAATAACCTAGGTAGGTGGTAATTATGTTATAGAGCAAAATTATTGCCATTAGTTTCAATTAATCTTTCTTTTATCGTAGGGTGGGATTTTCCCATTATTATATATTTGATGATGGTAGGTTTAAGCATGTAGGAGGTGATTCTACGACAAGGCAAAATTATCATCCTTAAAAGGTTTTTTTGTCTAGGTAATCATAACATACAACTTTGTTAACTATTTTTTGAATAGTTTTAATACAATATTATAGTGTACTAATAGTTTTTTAAGTTTCTATATTTCTGTTGACATTACCATTAGGAAGGGTGGTAATTGTCAAAACCGTTGTTCTAGCCTATTTACACTACCCCACAATCAATTACAACCTTATAATTCAAAGATCGAAGGTAGCTACAGGGATCTTAATAAATTTGGGTTCTAAAATAAAATTTACTAGATGTGCCATGCATTAATTTGGCCACATATATAAATTTTAGGTTGTTGAAAGTAGATGACCAAGATAGTTTTTGTCATAAATATTTTGCCATATGGCATGCTACAATTCACCCACATGTACAAATCCCAAGTTGTTGAAAATAAATGGCGAGGATTTCAATTTTTATTATAATATTTTATTTATTCAAAATTCAATAAAATTTGCAAATGGTGTGAAATAATCTTCCTCCATGTACAAATCTTAAACTATTAAGAGCAAATGACAAGGATTTTTAATTATTTTAAAATTCAATAATTTTGCCATATGGTGTTTTTCAAGTTGTTACCATTCTAGTCCCAAGTAGTCACAAGTAATCACAAGTAGTCACATTTTTTCATTTTCATGGCAACTAGTATATGTCCGATCAACAAATGAAAGCATATCCATTCATCATATATTAGTTCCTTGGACTATGTTGACCTCACCACGAATTTCATCATTTCCAACTATTTATCACATGCAACTTGTTGAAAGTGATTAATGGGATGCTAATTGAAAGTGTTACTTGTGATTAAAAAATATTCACAAATTTAAGTTGAAATAATACAAATAATTTCTTCTAATGTATTACAATGATTAAATTTTTCTCCCTACCTAATTTGTCATTGCAACCACGATGGCAAGATTATTGATATAAAGCCATATTTGTTTTGTGTCAATGGATGGCAATGTTATTGCCAAGGACAAAAGGAAAGAGAAAACAAAGGTGTAGGTTTGGTCCACCAATCAATGGATAGCAATGTGGGAAAAAAAAGAAGAATTTTTTTTTGCTTACTTATTTCCCCACTATGCTCCAATAACAACTAATACAATTGTTTTCCATTAAAATTTTAACTCCTTGAATCCCAATGATTGCAATGGAAAATTTATAAATATAGATCCATGTTGTTGTATGAGTGGATAAGTTTGGCCTAGACATATAAAAAATAAATAATAAACATTTTAAAATAATGTTATAATTTCTTGTGGTCACCATGGATGGCTTTAACATGAGCCCCCCAAAAATGCCATTTTCTTGCCTTTCATTACACATGTGTTCACCTCTTGCTACAAAGAAAGGATAAAAAACAAGTAAAAATGTAAAGGTTTACTACCTTCTATTGTTCTTCAATTGTAGCTTCCCATTTTGGTGTTTAACTTTTAAAATATGGATCTTGCTTTTGTTAGTAAAAGCATAGTGGGTAGATCATATATAAACCTTCACTCAATGTCCAGCTTTATGAAAAAGTATCAAAACAAATTTCTTGATGTTTTTTGAAATCTCTTCATATGTTAATCACAAACCAAAAAAATGATCCACATGATAACATGACATTTAAATAATACAACACAATGAATTTCACGGAAATCATGTTTTGGGGCTACACAACAAAGGACAATATATTGAAAAAATATTTTCTTTTTGTTCATTTCCAAAGACTTGGTCAAAAATCAAATACATGTGCATATATGAGAACCAAATTATTCTTTGATTTGAATTGATGATTCTTTGGCACTTAGAAGGTGACCATATTAGATTGTGAATGTCATAGAATCCTTCAAGTTCTTGAATCTTGACATATGCATGAAAGGAGTTTAAAGTACTATTGTATGGTTATTTGAATTTTCAAAAAACTATTAATTAATGTTTTCTTAGTAGTTTACGATTAGAGACCTACCAATTCCAATTCTTTGAAAGAAAAATCAAAATCCTAGAATTTTGGTCTCTTTTAATCCAAAAAACTTGAAGAATTAAAAAAAATCATGAAAACAAATAACTCAAAAATGATATTCATTTTTTTCCCAAAAACTTTTAGAACTATGGTTATATATCAAAATTGAATTTTTGATTATTTCGAAAAAATGTGATTATGAATTTTAATAATCGTCCAAATAGCACTAGGGGTCTACTATTGCTTCTTTTAACCATTGAACATTTGTTTAGACACATCAAAACTCTTTAGATAATCTTGACCACCCAACTATAACATGTATAGTAGATATTAACCAAACATTACAATGTTATTACAAAGAAAGTTGTGTCTACATAAACTACCACATGGTAATGAAAAAGAATAGTAAATTGATGAGTCCTAACTAATTATTAGTTTTGGTTGTGAACTACCTTAATTATAAATGAACCCAAAAACAAATTATCATTCATGGAATTGCATTATTTCATTTTTGGCATATAATTAAGAACCTAAGCACCTTAAGTTCCTTAAAATCTTATGCCTAATATATTTATGTGGCATGTTCAACTTTGAATACCCAAACAAATGTAGTTTTTTTGAAACCATCAATTGGTTGATAGATGTAGGTAGCTCCTTCAACTCATAACACCCCGACAAATCAAACTCTTGCAAAGCGGTCAATTGGCCAATAGATGTAGGTAGCTCCTTCAACTTAGAACACCATGACAAATCCAACTTTTGCAAAGCCATCAACTGGCCGATAGATGTAGGTAGCTCTTTCAACTCAGAAAACCCTGACAAATTCAACTCTTGCAAAGCTGTTAATTGACCGATGGATGTAGGTAGCTCTTTCAATTCAAAGCACCCCGATAATTTGAACTTTTGCAAAGCCATCAATTGGCCAATAGACATAGGTAGTTCCTTCAATTTAGAACACTGCCACATAATCAATTCTTGCAAAGTTGTCAATTGGCCAATAGATATAGGAAGCTCCTTCAACTCATCACACTGCGATAAATACAACTTTTGCAAAGTTGTCAATTGGCTGATAGACATAGGCAACTCCTTCAACTTAGAACACCATGACAAATCCAATTCTTGCAAAGTCGTCAATTGGCCGATAGATGTAGGTAACTCTTTCAACTCAGTACAATATGACAACTTCAACTTTTGCAAAGCTGTCAATTGGCCAATAGATGCAGGTAATTCCTTCAACTCATAACATTGAAACAAATATAACTTTTGCAAAGTCGTCAATTGGCCGATAGATATAGGTAGTTCCTTCAACTCAGTACAATATGACAACTTCAACTTTTGCAAAGTCATCAATTTGCCCATTGATGTAGGTAGTTCCTTCAACTCAGAACATTGAAACAAATACAACTCTTGCAAAGTCGTTAATTGGCCTATAGATGTAGGTAACTCCTTCAATGCAGAACATTCATACAAATTCAACTTTTGTAAGGCTGTCAATTGGCCGATAGATGTAGGTAGCTCCTTCAACTTAGAACACCATGACAAATCTAATTTTTGCAAAGCCATCAATTGGCCAATAGATGTAGGTAGCTTCGTCAACTCAGAAAACCATGACAAATTCAACTCTTGCAAAGCTGTCAATTGACCGATAGATGTAGGTAGTTCTTTTAATTCAAAGCACCCTGACAATTTGAACTTTTGCAAAGCTATCAATTGGCCAATAGATGTAGGTAGTTCCTTCAATTTAGAACATTGCCACATAATCAACTCTTGCAAAGTTGTCAATTGGCCAATAGATGTAGGTAGCTCCTTCAATTCGTCACAGTGCGACAAATATAACTTTTGCAAAGTTTTCAATTGGCCAATAGACATAGGTAGCTCCTTCAACTTAGAACACCATGACAAATCCAACTCTTGCAAAGTCGTCAATTGGCCGATAGATGTAGGTAGCTCCTTCAACTTGGAACACCATGACAAATCTAACTTTTGCAAAATTGTCAATTGGTCGATGAGTGTAGGTAGTTCTTTCAATTTAGTACAATATGACAATTTCAACTCTTGCAATGCTGTCAATTGGCCGATAGATGTAGGTAGCTCTTTCAATTCAAAACACTGAAATAAATACAACTCTTGCAAAACCATCAATTGGCCAATAAATGTAGGTAGCTCTTTCAATTTAAAGCACCATGACAAATCCAATTCTTGCAAAGCCGTCAATTGGCCAATAGATGTAGGTAGCTCCTTCAACTCAGTACAATATGACAATTTCAACTCTTGTAGAGCCATCAATTGACCGATAGATGTAGGTAGTTCCTTTAACTCGGTACAATGTGACAACTTCAACTTTTGCAAAGTTGTCAATTGGCCGATAGATGTCGGTAGCTCCTTCAACTCATCACATTGTGACAAATACAACTTTTGCAAAGTTGTCAATTGGCCGATAGATGTAGGTAGCTCCTTCAACTTAGAACACCATGACAAATCCAATTCTTGCAAAGTCATCAATTGGCCGATAGATGTAGGTAGCTCTTTTAACTTAGTACAATATAACAACTTCAACCTTTGCAAAGCTGTCAATTGGCCAATAGATGTAGGTAGTTCCTTCAATTCAATACAATATGACAATTTCAACTCTTGCAAAGCCATCAATTGGCCAATAGATGTAGGTAGCTCCTTCAATTCATAACATTGAAACAAATACAACTTTTGCAAAGTCGTCAATTGGCCAATAGATATTGGTAGCTCCTTTAACTCAGTACAATATGACAATTTCAACTCTTGCAAATTCATCAATTGGTTGATAGATGTAAGTTGCACCTTCAATTTAGAGCAGTCATACAAATTCAACTTTTGCAAATCCGTCAATTGGCCAATAGATGTAGGTAGCTCCTTTAACTCAGAACAATTCGACAAATCCAAGTTTTGCAAAGTCAATAATTGGCCAATAGATGTAGGTAACTCCTTCAACTTAAAACACCTTGACAAATCTAACTTTTGCAAAGTCGTCAATTGGCCGATAGATGTAGGTAGCTCCTTCAACTGAAAACACCTCGACAAATCCAACTTTCGCAAAGCCATCAATTGGCCAATAGATGTAGGTAGCTCCTTCAACTTAAAACAATCCGACAAATCCAAGTTTTGCAAAGTTGTCAATTGACCAATAGATGTAGGTAGCTCCTTTAACTTAGAACACCTCGACACATACAATTGGTGCAAAGTCGTCAATTGGCCAATAGATGTAGGTAGCTCCTTCAACTCATAACAATATGACAAATCCAAGTTTTGCAAAGTTGTCAATTGGCCAATAGATGTAGGTAGCTCCTTCAACTCAGAACAATATGACAAATCCAAGTTTTGCAAAGTCATCAAGTGGCCAATAGATGTAGGTAGTTCCTTCAACGTAGAACAACGTGACAAATCCAAGTTTTGCAAAGTTGTCAATTGGCAGATAGATGTAGGTAGTTCCTTCAATTGAGAACACCTTGACAATTCCAAGTTTTGTAAAATTGTCAACTGGCTGATAGATGTAGGTAGCTCCTTCAACTCAAAACAATCCAACAAATCCAACTTTTGCAAAGTCGTCAATTGGCCAATAGATGTAGGGAGCTCCATCAATTGAGAACATTCATACAAATCCAACTTTTGCAAAGCTGTCAATTGGCCAAGAGATGTAGGTAGCTCCTTCAACTTAGAACACCATGACAAATCCAACTCTTGCAAAGTTGTCAATTGGCCGATAGATGTAGGTAGTTCCTTCAATTCAGAACACTTCAACAAATTCAACTTTTGCAAAGCTGTCAATTGGCCAATAGATGTAGGTAACTCCTTCAACTTAGAACATTGTGACAACTTCAACATTTGTAAAACCTTCAGTTGGTCGATACATGTAGGTAACTCATTCAACTCAGAACAATTTGACAAATCCAAGTTTTGCAAAGCTGTCAATTGGCCGATAGATGTAGGTAGTTCCTTCAATTTAGAACAGTTCGACAAATCCATGTTTTGCAAAGCCGTCAATTGGCCAATAGATGTAGGTAGCTCCCTCAACTCATAACACCTCAAAAAATTCAACTTTTGCAAAGCCGTCAATTGGCCAATAGATGTAGGTAGTTCCTTCAACTCAAAACAATTTGACAAATCCAAGTTTTGCAAAGTTGTCAATTGGCCGATAGATGTAGGTAGCTCCTTCAACTTAGAACAGTCCGACAAATCCAACTTTTGCAAAGTCGTCAATTGGCCAATTGATGTAGGTAGCTCCTTCAACTTATAACAATTTGATAAATCCAAGTTTTGCAAAATAATCAATTGGCTAATAGATATAGGTAGTTCCTTCAACTTAGAACACTTCGACAAATTTAACTTTTGCAAAGCTGTCAATTGGCCGATAGATGTAGGTAGCTCCTTCAATTCTGAACATTGGAACAAATCTAACTTTTGCAAAGTTGTCAATTGGCCGATAGATGTAGGTAACTCCTTCAACTTAGAACACTTTGACAAATCCAAGTTTTGCAAAGTTGCCAATTGGCCGATAGATGTAGGTAGTTCCTTCAACTTAGAACACCTTGACAAATCCAATTGGTGCAAAGTTGTCAATTGGCCAATAGATGTAGGTAGCTCCTCCAACTGAGAACATTGAAACAAATGCAACTTTTGCAAAGTTGTCAATTGGCCGATAGATGTAGGTAACTCCTTCAACTCAAAACACTCCGACAAATATAACTTTTGCAAAGCTGTCAATTGGCCGATAAATGTAGGTAGCTCCTTCAACTTAGAACACCCCGACAAATACAACTCTTGCAAAGCCGTCAATTGGCCAATAGATGTAGGTAACTCCTTCAACTTAGAACAATCCGACAAATCCAAGTTTTGCAAAGTTGTCAATTGGCCAATAGATGTAGGTAACTCCTTCAACTTAGAACAATCCGACAAATCCAAGTTTTGCAAAGCCGTCAATTGGCGCATAGATGTAGGTAGCTCCTTCAACTGAGAACACATTGACAAATCCAAGTTTTGCAAAGCCGTCAATTGGCCGATAGATGTAGGCAACTCCTTCAACTCACACCATGACAAATCTAACTTTTGCAAAGTCATCAATTGGCCGATGGATGTAGGTAGCTCCTTCAACTCAAAACACCATGACAAATCCAACTTTTGCAAAGTCATCAATTGGCCAATAGATGTAGGTAATTCCTTCAACTTAGAACACCCCTGCAAATTCAACTTTTGCAAAGCCATCAATTGGCCGATAGATGTAGGTAACTCCTTCAATTTAGAACAATGGGACAAATCCAAGTTTTTCAAAGTTGTCAATTGGTCAATAGATGTAGGTAGCTCCTTCAAATTATGACATTTTGACAAATCAAGGACATGTAAATGGAAACAATGAACCAAATCATTTGGCAACTTTTCTATTTTGGATATGTGAAGACATAGCCAGTGTAAGCATTGTACATTTTGTTGTTGGATAAAATCTTCGACAAATTTTGGTGTCATTTCAATCATTTTGAGCAATCTGAGGCTAGGAAGTTCCAAATTTTTGAATAGTGATAAAGGCAAGTCTTGATTACCATTTAAGGAAATTCCTTCCAATTTTTGGGCCACCTATAAAATGCAAGATTATAATTTGTTAATCATCATAAATTAATAATAATAACACACAATTTTTATTTTCCAAAGAAATTTTTGGTTAACCTTTTATTGTATTTTAAATATCCATCCAAATTCATGTTACATTAAAAAACATGATTCAAATAAAATTTTATCGCCACGGGGAATTGTGATAATTACCTCTTTATGTTGCAAACATTGGAAACTTTCTTTTTTTGAATCCCATAATCGATTCTTTTCTTCATATGTTGCAATTTTTCGACCCATGTCCCGTAATTGGTCATGCATGATTAGGTTTCCATTTTCACTTGATTTCACAAGAGATCTATCTTTCAAGTTTTGCAAACCAAGTTGAGGGGATGAATGAGAATCCCATATTTGAATAACCATTTGTTCATTCAAACCACAAAAATAACAAGCAATATCCAAAAACATGTTGCATTCAGTGGGTTGCAAATCTTCATAAGAAATTTTCAAGCTCTTCCAAAGCTTATCATTCTTACCCCCATCCAAAGCTTCAGCATTACGTAGTCTTTGCAAGGCATCCTTCCAAATCTCCAATCGTTGTTTGGTGTGCAAAAACCCACCCATTACTTCAAGGCTTAAAGGAAGCCCATCACAAGCTTGCACGATTTCATAAAAAATGACCTCAAAACCTTCTTTGACTACCTTTGTATTGCGAAATGCTTGGAATAAAAAAAGTTCTTTTGATTCTTCCATGTCGAGTGGTGCCACATCCATTTTTCCATTTTCATTTACATGACCTTCCAAAATTTGCCAATTGCGACAAGTCACAATTACATTACTAGAAATGATTACATTTTGTTTACCTTCGATAGCAAGAACTTGTAAGGCCATCAAGTTTTCTGTTGTACCGACATCGTCTACAACCACTAATACTTTTTCAAAAATCATGCAGGTTCTTATAGAATCAAGATCATTATCATTGATGTCTTCTTCCTTTGTCAATTTTCGACCACACAAATCCTCCAAAAGTTGGTTTTGAACATCTTCAATTCGTTTTGATTTCACATCCTCCAAGAAGCTAAATTTATCATATTTATGGTGGAATAAATGATAGACCTTCTTGCTCAAAGTGGTTTTTCCAATACCACCCATTCCAACCAAACTCACGATAGGGACCTTTTGTAGCAAGTTGTTGATATCATTTGCTTTTCTTTCCAACCCCACTTCACATTGTGGTAGTATTGGAAGTTGCATTGATTTCTGCCACAATTCGTATATGGATCAACATTGAAGTCAACAAAACGATTTAAAATTGTACACAAACATGAACATAAGCCATATTTATTGAGAGATACAATATTCAAATAATCCCATGATAATGTATATTTATTCATTTTAGATATTTTCAAAGATTTAAAAACATTTAATCTTCATAAATTATTTTTTATCATTTCTTTGAAACAATGACAATTTGAATGAAAATTGTAATTTATTTTATACCTTTAAACAAACTTTCAAACACTCCACCATTTTACTATAGTTTATGTGGTCCTTTGTGCATGGTTGGCAAATAGTCAAATGAGTGGCATCTTCAACTTTGTAATTGTTATTTCTTGACAATCGTTGAGCTGATGCATATGGCACTAGAACTTCCTGCATGTGTCAAAAAGTTTGTTAATTAGCGGGATGAAGGATCTCAACAATGTATTGATTTTTTCATGATGTTCAATTTGATAACTTTGCAAATATCCATTAAAAAAATGAAGATATCGGTTTGAGATTCAAAAGTTTGAATTGTTATTCAAATCTTAGTAAACCATGGAAATACCATGTGATTAAAACATTACTAAAAAAGATGGGAATCATTTCTCTATGTGCACCATTCTAGCAAAAAACTTCAAAACGTATTAATGATAAGTCCTTAGTTTTTATCGTAATTAAATAGAATCAATTGAACACAATTTTCAAGCATTCAAAACAATATAATATTCAAATTAGTTGGAATAATGTCAAAGGTCATTGAGTCTTTAAAATGTACCCCCTTTTCATTAAGAGGTTTTCCTTCAGCAAAGGCATAGATGTTGACGTTTTCTTCAATGGCATCATCAAAATCCACTGTAAGTTGTTCCATTTGACGATTGAAAGATTCAATATTGTTTAATAAGCTCGGTTGTGCTTTGATTAACTTCTTGTTGATTGAGTTCATTTTTGGAGATTGTGAAACAAAATATTCTAATAATTCTCTTGGACCACCTGTGTGGGGGACACCATAGAAAATTGTCCCTTTAAGGTTTTCAAGAAACCTTTTGCAATTTGTCATTGTTATTTTTTCATATTGATTTGTGACCTTTTGAGAGATGCATTTGTGCACATCAACCACCAAACTTTTGAGTACAAGACCACCAAAGCTGTAACCAACCAATACAATTGGAGCAATCCAAAGGGTCGCATACCTACATGTATACAACAAAAAGGTGTTATCATTAACTTGTAAAATATCAATACTTCAATGTGTCATCAAATGGGAAGTGCAACCCAAACAATATTATATACATGTTAAGAAAAATAGGTGTGCTTTTGTAAATCATACATAAAATGTCAATAAATAAAAATGAAACATAAAAAATTTCTAGAAATGTTCCAAAAAGATGTTACATTATATATATATAATTTTCAATTTTCTATGTATACATATATTTCATATAAAATTTGATTTGAATCCTTAAAAAATGAAGCCTTAAAGTTATGGTGGACATTGTTGTACCTTGGATTCACCACCAAACTTTGAAGAAGGTTTCTACCAATTTCTGTCACATCCTCATGAACATTAAAAATATTGGTATTGTATGACAAAGAAAGGATTTGGACATTGTTTCCGATGTCATTAGGTAACCACCTTTCTGGCCAAAATATATTTTCTTTTCCATTGGTGGGGCTTGATGTCCATGTTTCTTTCCACGCAAGCCCGATTTTATTCCCAGGAACAATGCCATGAAAGAAAATGATGACCAAATCTGGATGTTTTAAAATGTCATCATTGGGATAAACATTATGCACTGGTATGATCTACAAATGGCAATTAAACAATATCAATACAAATTGTCAAAAAAATCCAATTTTCTTATTTCTAGATATAACATCATACTTCCAAAAGCTATTTAAATTTTAAAATTTCCATTATAGATTTTTTTAAAAATAATTAAAAAAAAAGGTTAGTTGCCAAAATTTGATGAATGAGTTTAATTCATTATAGTTTGAGAGTTAATTTATAAACATTAAATCCAACCAATACTTTACATTCACATTAATATGGCAACACATACTAAAAAAAAAACCCCCAAAATTGAATTCATAGCCAATGAACTTCATTGAATGATTTTCAAATTTGAAGCCCATGTAACGTTTACCATTGCTTAAATTTGACAAATGAATGACAACATTTTACATTTAATAGTTTGATATAAATATCAAATCCACATCTTTTCATTACTCTTGATTTAAATTAGTTTGAGTATAAAACAACACATAACCTAGTTTAATACGCTTGTTCAAAAGATTCCAAAGAAGATAGTGAAAACTAATAGTTAAAAAATTTGAACTAAAAAATGAAATAAAAGCTAAGAAATGATAGTGAGGGTATTTCACATGTTCAATCACCTGTAATAATAACATGGGTGCATGGCAAAGACCAACTTTGGATAAGCTACTATGGAACAGTCAAACCCTTACCCATCATGTTGGGCAAGGCACGAGCTACGTGATGCACTCAACCAAAAAACAAAACCATTCATTAACATTAAAGTCTAAGGTGGCAATTTCAACGAAGTGGTTTTTATTGTTTTGGTTGAAATGATAATATTCTTAAAATCTTGGAACACTAGTTCCCACATTAAAAACATAACTAAATGAGACCAAGAATAAATTGAAGTAAAACCAAAGAAGAACCAAGTTCAAAGAGGAAATAAAAGGAAATAATAAAATACAATAACAATCATTAAAAATTTACCTCTTGTATTGGGTCAAGCAACGCTAGCCCAAGTGGTGGAGGTGTAGAAACATGTGTTTCAATAGAATTAGGTTCACCAAAGGGT
>Ga0116226_10004347_pt1 | contig 12555 bp, 5 predicted proteins | sample S1TSphfallax_FD_89692 | JGI IMG/M metagenome (GOLD analysis project Ga0116226, IMG submission 89692) | Host-associated microbial communities from peat moss isolated from Minnesota, USA - S1T2_Fa - Sphagnum fallax MG | ecosystem: Host-associated > Plants > Peat moss > Unclassified | place: USA... | reverse complement strand
TCTACCGCAAGTCCGAGGCGGTCTTCGTCAGCATGATCGACTTCTACGGCCGCACCCTGAAGGTCGTGCTCGAGTTCCAGGGCCTCACGCTGCTCATCGCGCTAGCCACGCTGCTGCTGACCGTCTTCCTCTACATCATCATCCCCAAAGGCTTCTTCCCCGTGCAGGATACCGGCGTGATCCAGGGCATCTCGCAGGCGCCGCCGACCATCAGCGGCAAGGCGATGGCCGCCAAGCAGCAGGAGCTGGTGAATGTCATCCTCCAGGACCCGGCCGTCGAGAGCTTGTCTTCCTTCATCGGAGCCGACGGCACCAACACCACCACCAACAGCGGACGCATGTCCATCAACCTGAAGCCGCTCGAAGACCGCGACCTCTCCGCTGCCGACGTCATTCGCCGCCTCCAGCGCAAATTGAAGAACGTCGAAGGCATCCAGCTCTTCATGCAGCCGGTGCAGAACATCACCGTAGACGACCGCGTGAGCCGGACGCAGTACCAGTACACGCTAGAAGATCCCGACCAGAACGAACTGAACCTGGAGACCAACCGCTTCGTCGCGGAGTTGAAGAAGCATCCCGAGCTCGAAGATGTGGCGACCGACCAGCAGCCCGGCGGCCTTGCCGTGAAACTCGTGATCGACCGCGGTACCGCGTCGCGGCTCGGCATTGCGCCGACCACCATCGACCAGACGCTCTACGACGCCTTCGGCCAGCGCCAGATCAACACCATGTACACGCAGTTGAACCAGTACCACGTCATCCTCGAAAGCATGCCGCAGTTCCAGGTCGATCCCAACAAGCTGAACCACATCTACATCCAGGCGAATGCGTCCTCTGGCGCATCTGGCGCGGGCGCGGCCGCATCGTTCTCCTCGGCCGGGTCCAGCTCCGCCGGCTCGAATGCGACGACGGCCGCGGCCGTCTACACGCCCAGCGCGTCGTCGCTTACGCCGCCCGCGAACGCGCTCAAGCAGGGCGCCGCTTCTTCCACCACAACCAGCGGAGCGGGGTCCGCCGGCTCCACGAGTTCTACCGTAAGCAACGCCGTCCCGCTCAGTGCGTTCTCCCACTTCGAGACCGTCACCGAGCCGCTCTCGATCACCCACCAGGGCCAGTTCCCGGCCATCACCGTGTCGTTCAACCTCGCATCGAACGCCTCGCTCGGCACCGCGATCGACGAGGTCACGAAGATCCAGAACGACCTCCACATGCCCGCCAGCGTCCAGGCCGACTTCCAGGGCACCGCGGCCAGCTTCCGCAACTCGCTCTCGAACGAGCCGCTGCTCATCCTCGCCGCGCTGGTCACCGTCTACATCGTGCTGGGCGTGTTGTATGAGAGCTTCATCCACCCCATTACCATCCTCTCGACGCTGCCCTCGGCGGGGGTCGGCGCCTTCCTCTCGCTCATCCTCTTTCATCAGGACCTCAGCATCGTGGCGATCATCGGGATTGTGCTCCTGATCGGCATCGTGAAGAAGAACGGCATCATGATGGTGGACTTCGCCCTCGAGGCCGAACGCGAACATGGCAAGTCCGCCACCGAAGCCATCTACGAGGCCTGCCTGCTGCGCTTCCGTCCCATCATGATGACCACCATGGCTGCGCTGCTCGGCGGCCTTCCCCTCGCCTTCGGTCGCGGCATCGGCTCGGAGCTGCGCCGTCCCCTGGGCATCGCAATGGTCGGCGGCCTTCTCCTCTCGCAGGTGCTCACGCTCTACACCACGCCGGTCATCTACATCTTCTTCGACAACCTCGCCCACCGCTTCTCCAAGACTCCCAACCAGCCCCCCACCGGCAACGAACCCCAGCAGGCGCGTCGCGATGAAGCGGAAGCCGAGGCCGTATGAACATCTCCAGCCCCTTCATCAGCCGGCCCGTCGCGACGACCCTCCTGACCATCGCCATCGCCATCGCCGGAGCGATCGCCTTCAACCTGCTGCCCGTCTCGCCGCTGCCCCAGGTGGACTTTCCTACAATCAACGTCAACGCGGGACTGCCGGGAGGCAGCGCCGAGATCATGGCTTCCTCCGTCGCGACGCCTCTCGAACGGCAGTTCGGCCACATAGCCGGCGTGACCGAGATGACCTCGTCGAGCAGCCTCGGCACCACCAACATCACGATCCAGTTCGACCTCTCGCGCGACATCGACGGCGCGGCACGCGATGTCGAGGCGGCCATCAACGCCGCGCGCAGCTATCTCCCCGCAAACCTTCCCGGCAACCCGACCTACCGCAAGGTCAACCCCGCCGACGCGCCCATCATGATCCTCGCGCTGACCTCGAACAAGTACGGGCCCGACAAGCTCTACGACGAGGCCTCCACGATCCTCGTGCAGAAGCTCTCGCAGATCCAGGGCGTGGGCCAGGTCACCGCCGGCGGCGGAACCCTGCCCTCCGTGCGCGTGGAGGTCAATCCGCAGAAGCTCGCCAGCTACGGACTCGCGCTGTCGAACATCCAGTCCGTCCTGAGCCTGCAGAACTCCGACCTCGCCAAAGGCCAGATCTCCAACGGCACCACGACGATGGACATCCTCGCCAACGACCAGATCTCCCACGCGGCGGACTATAAGCCCATCGTCGTCGGCTACAGCAACGGCGCGGCGATCAGGCTCCAGGACGTCGCCGACGTGATCGACTCCGTCCAGAACACCCGCGCCGCCGGATACTTCGATGGCAGGCGCTCCGTGCAGCTCATCATCTTCCGCCAGCCGGGCGCCAACATCATCGCGACCAACAAACGCATCGACGCCACTCTGCCCTCGATCAAGGCGTCCATCCCCAACGGCATCAATGTGGACGTGATGCTCGACCGCACCACGACCATCAAGGCATCGCTCTTCGACGTCGAACGCACGCTCGTCATCTCCATCGTCCTGGTCATCGTGGTCGTCTTTATCTTCCTGCGCAATGGCCGCGCTACGTTGATCCCCGCCGTCGCGGTTCCCGTCTCGCTCATCGGCACCTTCGCCGTCATGTACATCGTCGGCTACTCGCTCGACAACCTCTCGCTGATGGCGCTCACCATCTCGACCGGCTTCGTCGTCGACGACGCCATCGTGGTGATGGAGAACATCACCCGCCACCTAGAAGACGGCATGACGCCCATGCAGGCCACGCTCCTCGGCGCGAAGGAGATCGGCTTCACCGTCTTCTCCATCAGCATCTCCCTCATCGCCGTCTTCATCCCGCTGCTGCTGATGGGCGGCATCGTCGGCCGGCTCTTCCGCGAGTTCGCGATCACGCTCTCGACCGCGATCCTCGTCTCGATGGTGATCTCACTGACCACCACGCCGACCATGTGCGCCTACATCCTGAAGGACCAGAAGCACCGCGAGCATGGCCGCTTCTACCTGCTTACGGAGCGCTTCTTCGACTGGGTTCTTTCGATCTATCGCCGCAGCCTGCACTGGGTCCTGGAGAACCCCGTGCTCACGCTCACCGTACTGGCGCTCACGATCGCGCTCAACATCGCGGTCATCATCAAGATCCCCAAGGGCTTCTTTCCGCAGCAGGACACCGGCGCCCTCGTCGGCGGACTGCAGGGCCCGCAGGACACCTCGTTTCCCATGATGAACGCCTCCGTGCAGGCCATCGTGAAGGTCATCAAGGCCGATCCCGCCGTCGCCCACTGCATCGCCTTCACCGGCGGCGGCGGCGCCACCAATACCGGCTTCGTCTACATCACGCTCAAGCCGCTGAACGTCCGCAAGATCGGCGCGCCGGAGGTCATCAACCGCCTGCGGCCGCAGTTGGGCCGGCTCACCGGCGCATCGCTCTTCCTCCAGGCGGCGCAGGACCTCCGCATCGGAGGCCGCGGCTCGAACGCGCTCTATCAGTACACCATCCAGGCGGACAACACGACCGACCTCGCCACCTGGGGACCCAAGCTGCTGGCCGAGATGAAGCACCTCCCGGGCTTTCAGGACGTCAACTCCGACCAGCAGAACGGCGGCCTCGATGAGATGGTCACTTACGACCGCGAGACCGCCGCGCGTCTCGGCCTCACCGCCCAGTCGCTCGACTCCGGCCTCTACAGCGCCTTCGGCCAGCAGGAGGTCTCGCTCATCTACACGCAGTTGAACCAGTACTACGTCGTGATGGAGGTCGCGCCGGAGTACTGGCAAAGCCCCGAAGGCCTCAACAACATCTACTTCCACAGCGGCTCGGCCAGCAGCAAGACGGCCACCGGCAACACGCCGCTCTCCTCACTCTCCACCACGCACACCTCCACCATCCCGCTCTCGCTCAACCACACCGGGCTGTTTCCTTCGGTCACGGTCTCGTTCAACCTCGCGCCCGGCTACTCGCTCAGCGATGCGACCCTCGCCATCGCGCAGTTGAAGGAGCGGCTGGGGACGCCGAAGAGCGTCCACGGCTTCTTCGCGGGAACTCTCCTGGCGTATCAGCAGTCCCTCGGCACCGAGCCCATCCTGATACTCACCGCGCTGCTCGCCGTCTACATTGTGCTGGGTGTGCTCTATGAGAGCCTGGTCCATCCGCTCACCATCATCTCCACCATCCCCTCGGCCAGCGTCGGCGCCATGCTCGCCCTGATGATCTTCCACCAGGACCTGAACATCATCTCCATCATCGGCATCGTGCTGCTCATCGGCATCGTCAAGAAGAACGCCATCATGATGATCGACTTCGCGCTTCAGGCGGAGCGCGAACGCGGCCTCAGCACCGAAGACGCGATCTTCGAGGCCTGCATGTTGCGCTTCCGTCCCATCCTGATGACCACCATGGCCGCGCTCTTCGGCGCCCTGCCGCTGGCCTTCGGCACAGGCACCGGATCCGAGCTGCGGAGGCCCCTCGGCATCACCATCGTCGGCGGCCTCATCATGAGCCAGTTGCTCACGCTGTACACCACGCCCGTCATCTATCTCGCTCTCGACCGCGCCCGGCTATGGGTCCACGCCCGCTTCGGCAGCGGCCACACCTACCACCCGGCCGGAGGTCCCCTGCCCAGCCATGCCGAATAACTTCCTCGGACCGAACGCAATGAAAGAGACCATGAACACCCCTCGCCGCTCTCGTACCGCCGCCATCCCGGCCGCCGCTCTCTGCCTGCTCGCGGGCTGCATGGTCGGCCCGAAGTACCACACCCCGGCCACCGTCGCGGCCACCGCTCCGCCCGCCTACAAGGAGGTCCCCACCGCCGCCAACGCCGGGCCGCCGCTCATCAAAACGGACATGAACGCGACCAACCCGCAGGTCGCGCCCGTCCCCGCCGCCGCCGAGTGGAAGGTCGCCGACCCGCAGGACGCCATGCTCCACGGCAAGTGGTGGGAGATCTTCAACGACCCCGACCTGAACGCGCTCGAAGACAAGCTGAACATCGACAACCAGACCATCAAGCAGTACTTCGAGAACTTCATGACCGCCCGCGCGCTCGTCGGCGAGGCCCGTTCGCAGCTCTATCCCACCCTCAGCGCCGGGCCGTCCTACAGCCGGTCTGAGACCTCCGCCAACACCTCCACCTTCAGCACCAACGGCGTCGGCACCACAACCACCACCGGCAACCGCCAGACCGGCATCACCGAGCTGCCGCTCTCCGCCTCGTGGGAGCCGGACCTGTTCGGCCGCATCCGCAACACCATCCGCGCCGACCAGTACAACGCGCAGGTCTCCGCCGCAGACCTTGAAAACGAGCGCCTCGTCGAACAGGCATCCCTCGCCCAATACTTCTTCGAAATCCGCGGCCAGGACGCCCTTGAGAAGATCTACACCGACACCGTCGCCGCCGACCAGGAGACCCTCACCCTCACCACCAACCTCTACGAGACCGGCGTGGACAACGAGATCTCCGTCGTCGAGGCGCGCAATACGCTCCAGAACGCGCAGGCCGCGGCCATCGGCATTACGACCGCGCGCGCGCAGTATGAGCACGCCATCGCAGTGCTCATCGGCGCCAACCCTTCGACCTTCTCGATTCCGGTGAAGCCTTCTCTGGTCAATCCTCCGGCCGTGCCCGTCGGCGTCCCCTCGAAGCTGCTGGAACGGAGGCCGGACATCGCCGCGGCGGAGCGCACCATGGCCGAGGCCAACGCGCAGATCGGCGTCGCCACCGCCGCATACTACCCGACACTCACGCTCAGCGCCTCGGGCGGCCTCGAAAGCTCCACCTTCAAACACCTCTTCGACTATGCCAGCCGCTTCTGGTCCATCGGCCCGGGCGTCTCCGAGACGATCTACGACGGCGGACTGCGCCGCGCCACGGTGAACCAGTACATCTCCACCTACAACGCGGACGTGGCGAGCTACCGCCAGACGGTGCTGACCGCCTTCCAGCAGGTGGAGGACGACCTCTCCAACCTCCGCATCGGGTCGCGCCAGATCGCGCAGCAGAAGGAGGCGCAGGCCTCCGCGGAGCAATACGTCCAGCTCGCGCTGGACCGCTACAAGCTGGGGCTCGATCCCTACTCGAACGTCGTCATCGCGCAGACGACGCTGCTGTCGGATCAGCAGACCGCCGCGACGCTACAGATCCAGCAGATGACCTACGCGGTGAACCTCATCCAGGCCCTCGGCGGCGGCTGGGACGAATCGCAACTCCCGACCCCGGCACAGGTGTCGCAGAAGCTGACCAGGGCAGAGGCAGTCATCCAGCAATAGCCTTTCCCTCCCTCGCGGTGAAGCGCTGCGAGCGGCTCCGTTCAGGCTGACGGCGTCGTGGGCGGCATGGACGGCGTCTTCTGCGCCTCGAAAAGCGGCTGTGTCCGGATCACCGGAGCCACCTCGATGCCGAAGCCGGGCGCGGTGCGGACCAGGTGTTCCGTGCCGCCCGGTCCATCCCCGGGCCTTCCGTCCCATAGCGCCAGCAGCGTCCGCTTCGACGCCAGGGCCAGTGCCTCGTCCACCATCCACAGGTTCGTCCGCTGCCAGATATTCAGCTCCGCGCCGCCAGTGAGCGACTCCGGCAACACGATCCTCTCGTCCAGCACCCGGATCGCCCCCGGCCCCAGCCGTTCCACCAGGGCGCGGAATCGCCGCACCCAATCCTGGCCCGCCGGGGCGACCGAGGCGGCGATGTACTCCTCTACCGGCAGCGCGAGGCGCAGCAGCGTCGGCACTCCCAGCGCCGCGCACTGCTCATGAAACAGGATGTCGCCGCCGCTCGCTCCGCCGGCGATGCCGACGGTCTTCTGCGGCGGGGGGTCGGCGGCGAGGATCGCCTCCAGAGCCTGTCCAATCGCCGCGCACGCCGCAGTCTCGGCCCGCGCCGGCAGCCGCGGCACTGTCCTTCCCGGAGCGTCCATCATGTGACCGCTGAACAGAATCACATGCCCGTACCGGAGATCGCGCGCCGGGCTCATCCGCGCGGTCCCTCCGGCTGTTCGCGGGGCCGCTGGATGCGCAGAAAGTTCAGCAGCCGCTCAATCTCGCGGTCCATAGCCGACTGCTGACCCGCAGCCGCTGGCAGGACGATGCTCTCGAGCTCGTCCCGCGCCTCGGCAAGGTCGCCGGAGATCCAGTGCGCCTTGGACTTCTGGAACTTGAACAGACGCTCCTGCGCGGCGATCTTGGCGGGGGGGAGGTTCGACGCGCGGATCTTCTCATTCGCGACGTTAGCCAGGTTGATCATGCGGTTGGTCTCCCGCGTCTCGGCCAGCGAGTCGAAGAGGATTCCCAGCGCCTCGGACCAGCCCGTCCAGTTCACGCACTGCTCCATGCGGTTCGCCGCGTTCACCGCATTGTTGATGGCATGGGTATGGTGGCCGCCGGTAAGCGCAATCCGCGCGGCGGTGGTCTCGGAGTAGCCGAGCTGCAGCTCCATCGCGTGGTAGGCCTGGATCGCCATCGCCCGCTTCAGCAGTTGCGATGCCTCCGCGAGCCGGCAGACGTCGCTCGACAGCAGGTCGGCCAGGTCGCGCAGCACACCGGACAGCGCAAAGTGCCAGCGGTTGTTGTGCTCTGTGCCGGGCGTCGCGTTGTCGCAGGATTCCAGGTCGGCCAGCGCCAGCCGGTAGAAGACCTCCGCCGTGGACGGCCTGCCCTGTCCCTGCAGCAGGTAGGCCAGCTCGTGCTTGGCGCGGGCCGTCTCGCGCGGGCTGGACTGGTCGTCCGGCTGGTTCATGGCGAGCCGGTAGAAGTCCTCCGGGCGATGAAGCAGGTCGAAGTCTTCGCGCGAGACGGCAGGACTCTCGCCCTCGAGGAACCGCCCGCCAAGCCGCAGCAGCTTCGCGGAATCCAGCGTATTGCCCGCCGCGCGGCTGATCAGGTTGCCCGTCAGCAGGAGCCACTCCTGGAAGCTCTGGAGCTTCATCAGGTAGTTCTCCGCCAGATCCGGCCGCACGCCGCGGACGCACGCGTAGTAGGCGGCGGAGAGCACCTCGTCGTCGATGTGGCTGGCCGGATCGTCCAGCGGGAGTGCCTCCGCCGCGGTGCGCGCCTCTGCCAGCCGGTTCTCGTCCACCAGCGCGGGAATCGTCGGCTGCGTCGTCGTTCCACCCAGCAGCAGAAAGGTCAGCGCCGGACTCGGCGCCACCACCTTCAGAAACTCCAGATGTCGCGGCAGGCTGTTGGTCCACACGATGAGCGGCGACCCGTAGTGCGCGATCTTCTCGAAGAACCAGACGAGGCTCTCCGCCTCGTGTCCCACCGGCGGGTCGGCGCGCAGCAGGTCGAGCTCGCTGAGGATGTCGCGGCTAAGCGGAGCATCGCCGCCATCCAGGCGAATCACATTCCCGCGCCACGCGCCGAAGGCGCTCATGGGCAGTCTGCTGCCCGGCACCAGCGGCACTGGCGCGGCGATGGGCTTCCACGCACCGGGCTGCAGCGTGCGCACCGTCTCGGCCACCCCGGCCCAGGGATCTTGATTCGCGCTCGCGCTCGAGCTGGTTCCGGGTTCCGTCGTCTGCGATGCGCCCGGCGCAGGCATCGCCGTGATCGCCGTCATCGCCGCAAAGCTGCCCGTCCGCTCCAGCGCGGAGATCGCTCCAGCATTGGGATCGCCCCCATATCCGCCGCCACCGTAGCTGTTGCCGAACGGACGGTTCGCCATCTCAGCCGCCGCGGCGCTGAATCTCGATGCCGGGCCAGGGCCTGAACTCGCTGTCGACGGCTGGATGTCGGCGATCCACTGCGCCTTGGGCACGCGCGGCCCGTTCAGCGGCAGCGCGCTCAGGTCCAGCGGCTGCCCCAGAAAGACCGTCATGGACGCCCAGTTCGCGAAGGCAAACTCCTTCAGATACTTCTCCGTTCGGATGCGGACCAGTGCGGTCTCCGGGTTGCGGCTGGCCGCCGGACCGAAGACATCGCCGTAGAGTGCCGCTGCGATGCTCCCGGCGTCCTCGACGTGCAGCTCCGCCTGGAACGACAGCACCAGCGCCGCGCCGGCCCGGTGCAGGCAGAGCGCAGGCGAGTCGCCCCAGGAGTTCGCCGAGCTCGAGTAGCAGCTCCATAGGAGGGCGATCGTCGCGTTGCCGTACCGCTCGCCGAATTGCTCCGAGCTCACGCCGCCAATCGAGTTGGTCACCCGGTCGCCGTGCGCCTCGATATGCAGGATGTCGAGGTCGCTCGCGGTGTCGTCCGCAGCCAGCTTCACGATCTCGGGCGGCAGCTTGTCCAGCGCCGCATTAGTGGTGCCGTTGGTGTTCTCGCCGGCGATGCGGAGCAGATTCAGCCGCGACTGGGTCACCGCCAGGGAGCTGGAGAAAGGCATCCAGGACTGCACGACCGAGAGGTCCGCGGCGGCCAGCAGGTTGCCGCCGCCCGGGTAGAGCGCTCCCCAGGGCAGCAGGTGCAGCTCCGGCCGCGTCGTCTGGATCACGAGGCGGCGCGCGGTCGTCGTATTGTCCAGAAACCCCTGCAGCGCGGTGTGCAGCGCGGCGAGGTTCTTGTAGAGCGCCAGCCCGATGCTGCGGATGAAGGTCGCGTTGCGGTAGGCCGCGGCGTCCTCCGCGTGGCGCACGTTGCAGTCGCTCAGGCGGCGGCTGAAGTCGCGCCACTGCTCATCGTTGATCGGCGAGTAGAAGTAACTGGCCGGGTAGCTCTGCCCGTCGATGGTAAGGATGACGCCGTAGGCGCGCTCGGCGGTCAGCGGCAGGCTCTCCTCGGTCGCGCCGCTGGGGAGTTCGATCTGCACGATGGCCGTCTTGCGGTAGAGCGACATGCAGATCACGCTACCATACCGGGTCGCCGCAAAGCCTGCACTGCCGCCGCGTTATGATGTACCCTGATCGCGCCGCTCTTCACACACATGACGTTGGGTGCCCCAGGTCTCGACCTTGAGACCTGGGTCTCTCCCGGGAGCGATACTCCATTACGCCGCGCGAACCCCGGCTCGGGACAAACAACCTCCGCTTTGCCCAAACACAACAAGGAACCCCGCCGCATGAGCGCAGCCAAGAAAAAGGACCCCAGCATCACCTATCTGAACGCCCTCGGCTACAACGTCATCAAGCTGCCGAAGGCGGGCATCGCGCCGCTCTCGCTGATTGGCAAGCGCCAGACGACCTCCTACCTCGGCCCGCTCGCCAGCATGTGGACCGGCCCCGAGCTGCAGATGCCGAGCCCGCAATTTGCCTCCGTCGTGAATGGCCAGAAGAGCGCCGCGCTCGACCTCGGCTTCAGCCTCAATCTCCTCGCCAGCACACTCGCCATCTTCGGGGCGTCCTCGCCATCCATCGACCTCTCGCACACCTCCGCGCAGGCGATCCAGTTCAGCTACTCTGGCGTGACCTCGACATGCGTGGACCTCGGCGTCCTCGGCGGCTACCTCCCCAAAGGAAAACTCGACGCCGACAACCTCGCCGTGCAGCAGTACTTCGTCAACCCCGATGCCTCGGCCTTCCTCATCTACGAGGTGCTGCGGTCGAGCTCCATCACCATCACGGCGAAGGACGCGAGCAGCAACGCGGTCGCGCTGAACGTCCCGGAGATCCAGGGCCTCGTCGGCGCGAAGGTCAGCGTGAAGCCGTCGAATGCCTCGAACACCGCGATCACCTTTGCCAGCACGGACGGCACCGCCGTCACCTTCGGCTTCAAGGCGGTGCGGCTGCTGCTCTCGGGCGATCTGGCGACTGGCAAGCTGACCTTCGAGGATGTCGCCCCCTCAGGCGAGATCGCCTTCGGCGTTCCGAATCTCGGCCCCGCGGCAGCCGTGCGGCCGGGCGTCTTCGAGACCGGCCCGGAGAGCTGCCTGCTCGATCTCGATATGGAGGTGGAAGACTGAGATGGCCGATGCTTCCCTGAACGACCCCGATGCCCTGCCGATCCCGATAGGCGTCCGCGCCGACACCGGGCAGGCGCTGCCAAGGCTTAGCCCCTCCGACGCGGCGCGGGTGATCGCCTCGGCGGATCTGACGGACGCGCCCGCGCGCTCCGACAGCCAGAAGACCCTCGCCCCGGACGCTTCGGTCATGCTGGCCGGCGACCTGACACAGGCGGGGTGGGCGGTGCTCTTCGCCTCGGACGCCGACCCGGCCATCAAGCAGCAGCTCAAGCCGCTGCTCGACCTGCGGCAGCAGCAGGTCGAGAAGGACCCCGTCCCCGGGCTGCCCAGCCGTTTCCGCATCTTCGAGGGCGAGGCCGTGGGTTCCGGCCCCATCTTCACCGGCGGCGTTCTGCCGGGGCAGACGGCGGACGACTGGGCGCGGGCGCGCGGCGTCAACTTCAGCTCGCCGGTCAATCCGGACATCGTCCCCTACTACCTGCTGATCGTCGGCTCGCCGGAGCGGATCTCCTTCGACTTCCACTCCAACTTCAAGCTGCAGTGGCTCGTCGGCCGGCTCCACTTCGACGACATCGAGGACTACGGCCGCTATGCCGCTCAGGTCGTCGCCTACGAGACCGCGCCATGGATGCCGCTGCCCGCGAAGAACGCCGCCGTCTGGCTCACGGCGAACCTGGGCGACATCGCGACGACGATCCTCTCCGGCGCCATCCAGGCGGAGTTCCAGAACACCACGCCGCCCTTCGGCGGCACGCGCGGCTGCGGCTACTCCATGGATCTATTCATGGGCGAGGCCGCGACCAAGCAGCAGTTGGTTGACATCTTCGCGGGCAACCTGCCGGGCGGCGCGCCGACGGTGGTCTTCACCGGCTCGCATGGCAGCGAGTTCCCCATGCCCACCACGCCCGACGCCATCGCGGCGCAGAAGGCCGGGCAGGGATCGCTTGTCACGCAGGAGTGGACGCCGGGCAACCCGCTCACCCCCGAATGCCAGTTCGGGGCGGACGACATCCCCGCCGCCAATACGCTGCCCGGCACGATGGTCTTCATGTTCGCCTGCTACAGCGCGGGCTGCCCGGCGACCGACAACTACTACTTCAACGCGGACGGCTCGACGATCCCCGCCGCGCCCGCGCCGCTCATCTCACGCCTCGCGCAGAAGCTGCTGGCGAACGGCGCGCTGGCGGTGATTGGCCACGTGGATCGGGCGTTTCCTTACGGCATCGAGAACGTGAACGGGACCTCGCAGGTGAAGCTGATCCGCACGCCGCTCGAACGCCTCATGCAGGGCCAGACCGTGGGCCTCGCCGCAGACGCGTTTTCGAACTCGTGGAGCAGCCTCTCGGCGAAGCTGGGTCTGAACGCCCCGTCGCTCAGCAC
>Ga0116226_10004346_pt1 | contig 12555 bp, 12 predicted proteins | sample S1TSphfallax_FD_89692 | JGI IMG/M metagenome (GOLD analysis project Ga0116226, IMG submission 89692) | Host-associated microbial communities from peat moss isolated from Minnesota, USA - S1T2_Fa - Sphagnum fallax MG | ecosystem: Host-associated > Plants > Peat moss > Unclassified | place: USA... | reverse complement strand
GGATCCGCTTCCGGCAAGCGCGAGCTTCAAGGGCAGGGCGCGCTCTGGTTGTCTTGTTCGGCCCGTATGGTGGCGGCGATCCGTTGCGAGACCTGCCACAAGGCCTGTCGTTGCGCGTTGACGAGTGCCGCGTAGTCGGGCAGTGGCGTTTCAGTCACGAGGCCCACCGGGGTTTGATGTTGCACCGCCCGGCATACCACCGGCACGCCGCCGCGTGAGTTGGTGACGCTCCACACCACGTCCAGCGTGACGCCGTTATGCGCCGTGGTTTCGAAACGCTGAACATCGAGACCGACCAGATAGACCGGTGTGCTCGCGGCGTGCGCGCTACGCGCGACGTCAACGGCCGGCAAAACCCGCGTCAAATCCTGGGACAGGGCCTGCTGCAACTCGGCCGCCAAAGGTTGTGACCACCGTTCCTGTTCGCGTATCGCAATTTGACCGGCGCCTTCTGTCAGTACCAACTGCGGCCGCGCTACCTGGGATGGCACGGTCGGCGCCTGCACCGAGATCAATACGGGCGGATTCGCGCCGTTGTGGGGCGGCGGGGCTGTGTCGAGCAGGGTGTAATAGCGGAACGGCAGGGAACTGGCGCAGCCGGCCATGCCAACGGCTGCCGCCATCACGGCCAGGCCCAATGCTGCTAGCGGCAAGCGCCGCGACTTCGACGCAAGCAAACGGATCGGGTTCACTGCTGGTCTCCCTGATTGCCGCGCAGCAACGATTCCGGATGGCGTTCCAGATATTCGGCTAGCGCGTTGAGCGATTGCAAGGTTTGGTTCAATTGCTGCAGCGCCTGCTGGACGTTGGTCTGCAGCGGCGAACCTTGCTGCAGCGTCTGCTGGGCGGCATTGAAGGTCTGTTTGGCGGCGTCCAGCGTGTCCTTGGCCTCGGGCGCGACCTGGGTATCGAGTTGCTTGAACAAGGCGTTCGCATTCTTGAGCGTCAGGTTCAAGTTGTTGCCGATCTGATCGAACGGAATGGCATCGAGTTTCTTGGCGATATCAGCGACCTGGGTCTGCAACTGATCCAGTGTATTCGGAACGGTAGGCAATTCCAGCGGTACTTTGTTCGGATCGATTTTCACCGGGGCAGCGTGCGGGAAGTAGTCGAGCGCGATATACAGCTGCCCGGTCAGGAAATTGCCAGTACGCAACTGAGCGCGCATGCCCCGCTTGATCAGGGAATTGAGCAGGGCAGCATGCTCGGCCGGAGATGCCTGATGCATGTGCGCGGCAAAGGTGGCCCCGAACCGGTTAGGATAGAGCAGCACAGTGACAGGCATCTTGAATGCGTGGCTGGCTTTGTCATAGTCGAGACCGATGCTTTGCACCTGCCCTATCTCGATGCCGCGGAAATCGAGTTCCGCACCGACGGTCAGCCCGCGCAAGGACTGGTCGAAATTGAAGACGACCGGGATCGGTGCGCCGTCCGGCACTTTCATCGCCTCGCTTTCGTCATCGGCCAGCGGGAACGAGGTATTGTCCGGTGCCGGGGCGCCTGCGGTTTCACCCAGCGGTGTCTGGAATGCGATACCGCCGAGCAGCACGGTGGCGAGCGACTGCGTATTGAGTTTGATACCGCTTGAATCGACTTTCAGATCGACACCGCTGGCATGCCAGAAGCGCGAATTGACACCGACGAAACGATCGTAGGGCGCGTTGATAAAGGCGCCCAGCGTCACGCCGTTACCGTCATCGTCGAGCGAGGCCGAGACGACCTGACCCACCTGGATGCGGCGGAAGTAAATGGGCGAGCCGATATCGATCGAACCCATGGTGTCGGAATGCAGGCGGTATTGATGGCCTTTCTGGTCGCCCGTGACGGCAGGCGGCGTTTCGAGTCCGACGAAATCGGTTTGCGAGTCGGACGATTTGCCTGCGTCGGCGCCCAGATAGGTACCCGACAACAGCGTATTCAGACCCGAGACCCCGCTCAGTGCGACACGCGGACGCACCACCCAGAAACGCGTGTCGGCAACCGCGAAGCGCTCGGCTTCCTTGGTCAGCTCGACCTTGACCTGGACGTGCGAGAGGTCACGGCTGAGTGATACCGATTTGACATCGCCGATATTCACATCCTTGTATTTGACCTTGGTCTTGCCAGGCTCTATGCCTTCGGCCGTGTTGAAGGTGATGGTGATGACCGGACCGCGCTGGAGGATTTCGTGGGCGACCAGCGACAATCCGACCAAGGCTGCAATCACGGGTACCAGCCATACCAGTGAAGGTAGCCAGCGCCGCGTCGTTTGCAGCAAGGGATCGGGCAGGCCCAGTGGGTCGTGTTCGGGTGCACCTGCGCCGGCCTTGGCCGGTTCGCGCTCGTCGTTACTCATGACGCGGTCCTGTGGGTTCAGTGTGGTCCCAGATCAGACGCGGATCGAAGCTCATCGACGCCAGCATGGTGAGTACCACCACCGAAGCAAAAGCGAGAGCGCCGGGCCCGGCGGTGATCGTGGCTATGGATTGGAAATGGACCAGCGCGACTGTCAGCGTAATCACGAAGACGTCGAGCATGGACCAGCGCCCGATCCGCTCGATCAAGCGAAACAGACGGGTGCGCTCGTAGGGGCGCCAGCGCGAGCGGTGCTGTGTGGTCCAGGCCAGCAGGCTCAACACCACCAGCTTGAGCATAGGCACCAGGATACTGGCGATGAATACGATGCAGGCCAGATGCCATTCGCCCGAAGTCCAGAAATAGACGATGCCGCTCATGATGGTGTCATCTTCCGAACCCAGGATGGAACTGGTGTGCAGGATGGGCAGCAGGTTGGCGGGTATGTACAGAATCATGGCCGCGATCAGCAAGGCCCAGGTGCGCGCGATACTGTCCGGACGGCGCGCATGCAAGGCCGCACCGCAGCGTACGCAGCGCAAGGGGGGCACAGGCCGGCCGCGATGCGCTTGCGCGTGAGCGCGTGGCAGGCGGCACAGTTGCCCGCACACTTCGCAGGACAGCAGGCCGGCGCTGAGTGCCGAACGATGCTTCACCGGGCCGGCTTCCCATGTAGGCGGCGCGGCACCGGATGGATCGCCACGCGCTCGGGCAGCGCGTCGACCTGATCCCATAGCTCGCGCAGATCGAAGGCCGTGACGGCGGCCAACAATATGGTCAAGGCGCCGTAGGCGAACAACGATACTTCGGGTATCACGCGCGCCACGCCGGATAGTTTGACCAGCGTGACCAGCACGCCCAACATAAAGACTTCGATCATGCCCCACGGCCGCAGTGCCACGGCGCCGCGCAACAACAGGGCAAAGCCGAGCGGACGGCGCCCGGCCCGGATCGGGACGAATAGCCAAAGCAGCGAGAGCAGTTCGAGCAAGGGGAAAATGAAGGTCGAAAACAGCACCACCAGCGCGACGATACGATTGTCCTCGCCCCAAAGCTGGATCACCGCACCGATCAGCGTGGCCTGCGCGGTCAAGCCGTTAGAACTCAGCTCGACAATGGGAAAAGCATTGGCGATTGCCAGCGTAATGGTTGCCGCAAGCGTCAGGGCCAGCACCCGGTCGAGCTTGCCAGACCAGCGCCGGTACAACACCGCGTGGCAACGCGTGCAGCGGGCGGTCGCCATCACCGCGAGCGGCACTTTGCGGTGCAGTGCATCGCATTCGCGGCAGGCGATCAGGGCAGGTCGGTCCATGCGTGTGGGTCCGGAGCTTGGAATCTCGTTCATGAGGGCGCGGGTGGATGCAGCACTGCCAATATCTGAATTCAGATATGCAAACAGCGTAACAGGTTCCCCCCGCACGGCGTAGCGGTGCCGTGCAACGAAGGCAATGATCCTGCATGTTACCAAAAGCCGTTGCCGAAGCGGGGCGGATGATCAAAGATGTCGCCACCGGGCGTGGGCCGGTCCTGGTACACGGCCTTGGATTAAAATCGTGCGCTGATGTATTCCCAGGGGTGCACCCCTTACCAAAGCTTTCAGGATCGAGCCTCCCTATGCTGGCAGAACAACGGCACCACTACATTCTTGAAAGATTGGGACAGCAGGGCGCTTTGTCGGTCAGTGAGCTGGTCAAGTCCTTGCAGGTATCGCGCGAGACGGTGCGGCGCGATCTGAATACCTTGGCGCTGCGCGGTTTATTGCTGATGACGCACGGCGGCGCGCTGGCGCCGGGCCGGCGCGAACCCGATCTCGATGAGCGCGAGACGTCAAATGCCGAGGCCAAGCGGGCGATCGGGCTGCGCGCAGCCGAGTTCGTGCCGGATGAAGCGAGCCTGATCATCGATTCCGGCACTACCACCCTGGCCGTGGCGCGCGCTTTGGTCGAGCGGCGCCGCTTGACGATCTATACCAACGATTGGCACATCGGACTGCTGTTGGGACGCCGCAATGAAAACCGGGTGACTTTGCTGGGCGGAGAGCTGGCCGATGGCGAGGATGCCGCTTTCGGCCTCGATACCCTGCACCAATTGAGCCAGTATCGCGCCGATTTCGCCTTCGTGGGCGCCGGCGGCGTGACCGCCGAGGCCGGCTTGACCGATTATTCGCGGGCAGCGGCCGAACTGCGCGGGCGTATGCTGTTGAGTGCCACGGTCGCGGTCGTGGTGGCCGATCACAGCAAGTTCGGTCGACTGACGCCGGTCAAGATCGCCAATTTCGAACAAGCCCACTACCTGATCAGCGATCACGCCCCGGAACGTAAGCTGCGCAAAGCGATCGAGGCGCTGGGGCCGGAATTGGTGCTGGCATCGGTGGCTTGACCTTTCCGCGCCAGCCTCTCCCGATTGCGCCCGGCCTCGCCCGGCCTCGCCCGGCATCCGCTCAAGCGCGCAGCCGCACGCCCATGTCATCGAACACCACGCGCATGGCCGCAACCGCATGTTGCATTTCATGCTGATCGATCGCGCCAATACAGCCGACCCGAAACGTTTCAACTTGAGTCAGCTTGCCCGGATACAGGATATAACCGCTGGCTCGCATGCGTTGATAGAAATCCGCGAATCGGTAGTTTGGATCAGCGGGGGCATGGAAGGTGACGATCACCGGCGCCTGTACCTCGGGCGCCAGATAGGGGCGTAATCCCAGGGCCCGCGCCGCTTGCAGCAGCGTCTCGCAGTTACGCCGGTAACGCGCACCGCGCGCGGCCTGACCGCCCTCGGCCAGGAACTGATCCAGCGCGCAACGCAGCGCGGCGACCACATGGGTGGGCGGAGTGTAACGCCACTGCGTGGTCTTTTGCATGTAGGCGTACTGATCGTAGAGATCCAGTGCTAGCGAATGGGCGTTACCCTGCGACTGTTCCACCAGGGTCCTGCGGGCGATGACGAAGCCCATGCCGGGTACCCCTTCCAGGCACTTGCCGCTGGCCGAAACCAGTGCATCGATAGGCATCTGTTGCAGGTCGATCGGCAACGCGCCGAAGGAACTCATCGCGTCGACCACCAGGCGCACGCCGTGCCGGGCACAGACGGCGGCAATCTCCGGCAACGGATTCAATAGACCCGCACTGGTTTCCAGATGGACCTGGGCCACATGCGTAATGCCGGGGTCGCGCTCCAACGCTGCGGCAATCGCGGCTGCGCTGGCCGGTTCATGGTCCGCCAGCGGCAGTTCGCAATAGGCGCGCCCCAGCACCTGCAGGATACGCACGATGCGCGCGCAATACGCGCCGTTGTTCGGCACCAGAACCTTGGCGTTGCGCGGTACCAGACTGCCCAGAGCGGCTTCCACGGCGAAGGTGCCGCTACCTTGCAAAGGCACGCACACATGGCTATCGCTACCGTTCACCAATTTGACCAGGTCGGCGCATACGCTGGCCGTGAGTTGGTTAAACGCGGCATCCCACGAGCCCCAGTCGCGCAGCATGGCTTGGCGCGTGACGGACGCGGTGGTGAGCGGGCCGGGCGTCAATAAGACGGGATCATTGCCGAGTATCAAAGGGGTTCTCCTCAAGCGATGGGGCGTGCCGGCTGCCGCGCGGTGATGACTCTGTTCTGCCACCCGGGCGGCGATGTCGAGGCAGCCATTTTAGTTGTCTGCGTGGCATTTTGAGTCATTAATTGTCATTTTTTGGCGAGTCACGAAAATGTCACCGGGCTTTGCGAAAGTACGCATCTCCCTTGGCTTGGTTTCCAGCCGGGGGCAGCAGCAGGCACCGCGCCGCTGCCTCGACATCTCCGTTGCTACTCGCACCTCGTCACCATTGGAGCTATGAACATGCGTCTGATTTCTGTCTTGAGCACCCGCTCGACTCGACGTGTCGCTTTTTCCGCGATTGCTGCTGCCGTCCTGCAATGCGTGGCCGGCGCTGCGCATGCAGCGGATGCGGTCGTGCTGTACACCGCCGACGGCCTGGAGAATTTGTACAAGGATGTATTGCCCGAATTCGAGAAGAAGGAAGGCGTGAAGGTCAATATCGTGACCGCCGGTAGCGGCGAAGTCGTGAATCGCGCCACCATCGAAAAGGACTCGCCCAAGGCGGATGTGATCGTGACGCTGCCGCCGTTCATCCAGCAAGCGGCGCAAAGCGGCGTGCTGCAGAACTACGCCAGCGTCGAATACACGAATGTGCCGGCCATCGCCAAAGCCAGCGACGGCAGCTGGGCTACCTTCGTCAATAACTATTTCTCGTTCGCGATCAACCCGGATGTGGTCAAGTCGCAGCCCAAGACGTTTGACGATCTGCTGAATCCCCAGTATGCCGGTCGCGTTGCATATTCGAATCCGGCGACCGCCGGCGACGGCATGGCGGTGGTGATCCTGACCACTTCGCTGATGGGTGAGGATGCTGCGTTCAATTACCTGAAGAATCTGGAAAAGGAAGTCAAATTCCACACCAAGGGCACAGGTTATCTGGACGTGTTGCTGTCGCGCAATGAAATTGCCGTCGCCAACGGCGACGTGCAGATGGATCTGGACGATGCAGAAAACGGTGGCCTGACGCTCAAGCCGGTGTTTCTGTCGGCTAAAGCCGGTCAGGCGCCCGCGACCTTCCAGCTGCCCTACGCGATCGGCCTGATCAAGGGCGGCCCGAATCAAGCAGAAGGCAAGAAGCTGATCGACTTCCTGATGTCCAAGGAAGTGCAGTCCAAGGTGCCTGACGTATTCGGCTTGCCGGGCCGTAACGATATCGAGCTGACCGGCAAGAACGGCAGCGCATTGAAGGAAGCGATCGCCGGCGTGAAGGTGATTCCGGTCGACTGGAATCAGGTGATGGCCAAAAAGGCGGCATGGACGCAGCGCTGGAAGACCGAAGTGATCGGCGACTCCGGCAAACAGCTTGATGTGGTAAAGCCGGCGCAATAAGCCGCGGCCCGATACGGGTGTGGTTGCGCGTCCCGGCTTGGGCCGGGACGCTTTGTTTTTTCGGCATGTTCCGGTTGGACAGACGCCGCAACCGGGTGGGCGCGACGCGCCGGAAAGGAAGACATCGTGAACACAGCGAGCCTTGCAATGAGCCCCGACTTGCCAGCGACGGCGCAGACACAGGTCGCTGCCGACGCGAGCGCGCAGCCGCCCGAAGCGGGCGTCGAAATCGAGCATCTGACGGTGCGCTTTGGCGAGCGCGCTGTGCTCGACGACCTGAGCCTGACGATACGGCGCGGCGAACTGCTGACAGTGCTGGGGCGCAGCGGATGCGGCAAGACCACGCTGCTGCGCTTTATCGCAGGATTCGTGCAGGCGCAGCAGGGACGCCTAAGCGTAGGCGGAGTCGATCTGACATGGATGCCGCCGCATAAGCGCAATCTGGGTTTGTTGTTTCAAAGCTATGCCTTGTTTCCGCATTTGACGGTGTTCGAGAATGTCGCGTTTGGTTTGCGCGCGCGGCGCGTCACCAATCGCGAAATTGCGCAACGGGTGGCCTCCGCACTCAAGTTGGTCCAGCTCGGTGATGCCGGGCACCACCTGCCGGCCGCTCTGTCGGGAGGCATGCAGCAACGCGTGGCGTTGGCGCGCGCACTCGTCATTGAACCGGATGTGCTGCTGCTGGACGAGCCGCTATCGGCACTCGATGCGAATCTACGCGCCTCGGTGCGCTCCGAGTTGAAGTCGTTGCATGAGCGCTTGCCCAATCTGACCATCGTCTGCGTGACCCACGATCAGGATGACGCCCTGGTGCTGTCCGACCGCACCTTGCTGATGCGCGATGGCCGTATTGCGCAACTAGGCACACCGCAAGAACTGTACGATCAGCCTGCTGATGCCTTTGTGGCACGCTATCTTGGACCTGCCAATCTGTTGCCATATCGCTTGGTGTTCCCGCGCCAGGCGCATGTGGGCGACCATGAGTTACAAGTTTGTCTGCGGCCGGAGCGGCTGCGCATCGTGCCGCTGGGCGACGGACCGCTGCATGGGGTGATTACCTCGGTCGAATGGTACGGCGCGACGCTCAACGTGCAGGTGATGCTGGATGCGTTACCGGATCAGACCATACAAGTGGCGCAGGCGCGCAGCGGCGTGACTTTCCCTGAGAAGGGCGCGCGTATCTCTCTGGCTTATGAGGTCGACGATGTCGTGCTCACCCGTGCCTGAGCGCGCTGCCGCCTTGCGCGGATCGAATCCGGGGAACGCTGGTGCGGTGCCGCGCAGCACCATTGCGCAGACTGCACGTCCGCGCAATTGGGCGGTCGCGGCGAACCTGAGTGTGCTGCTGATGGTACTGGTACCACTCATACTGTATCCCTTGATACGGCTGCTGATGTTGAGTTGCAGCGGGCCGAACGGTTTCAGTCTGCATGCCTATCAAGCTTTTTTTGCGAATCCCGAGACACGAGGCGTGATAGGTACCACGCTCGCCATCTTGGGTGCCAGCGCCGGGATCGCATCGGTGCTGGGCGTGGCGATCGCGGCGCTGCTGTTCTTCAAACCCTTTCCGGGTGCACCGTTGTTGACGCGCTTCCTGGAATTATTCGTCGCCTTTCCGTCCTTTCTGGTCGCTTTCACGCTGATCTTTTTATACGGCTCGCAAGGCTCGTTCAGTATTATCCTGCAGCGCCTGTTTCACCTCGAACAGCCGCCACTGGACTTTTTATTCGGCACCGGCGGTGTGATCCTGGCCGAGGTGATTTTCTACACCCCGTTCGTGGTTCGGCCCACTTTGGCCTCGTTCGCGACGCTCGATCTACGGTTGCTCGAAGCAGCGCGCAGCCTGGGTGCAGGATGGATGATGGTGGCGCGCCGCGTGGTGCTGCCGATTGCCTGGCCCGGCATTGCCGCCGGCACCTTGCTATGTTTTTTGCTGACCCTGAATGAATTCGGCATTTTGCTGGTATTGGGGAACGCGCATCTCGTGACGCTGCCGGTCGCCATCTACGCGTCGGCCACAGTCGATCTGGATCTGCCTACCGCCGCAGCCGGCGCGGTCGTGATGCTGGTGATGTCCTTATCGCTTTATGCCCTCTATCGTCGCGTCAGTCGCCAGGGGACTCGCCATGGACGTTGAGCTGCGAAACCATGCGCGGCAAGACGGGTATTGGCTGCGCCGTGGCGCCAGTTGGAGCCTGTCTATGGCGGCGGCGGCGCTGTGCGTGTTTCTGTTTGTGCTGCCGGTGGTCGTGGTGGCGCTGTCCAGCGTGGCCCAGCATTGGTCGGGTACGGTATTGCCGACCGGCCTGAGTCTGCGCTGGTTCGAACGTCTGGGCGGCGACGATTGGGATGCACTCACGACCAGCCTGGAAGTCGGTTTTGCGGTTGCACTGGGCGGAACGGCACTGGGATTATGGCTGGCGTTGAGTCTCGAAGGACGCGACAGACGTGGTCTGGGCGCCGCCATCGATACCTTGGCGATGATGCCGAATGGTCTGCCCAGCGTGGTGCTGGGCCTGGCCGTGCTGATTGCGTATCACAAGAAACCGCTTGATTTGTCGGGCTCTGCCGCGATCGTGATGATGGTGCAACTGGCCTTGGTGCTGCCGTTTTGCTATCGCTGCTGTGCCGCCGCCTTGCGTCCCGAACTGCAGATTCTGCGCGAAGCGGCGGCGAGCCTGGGTGCGTCACCGGCGCGCGTCCTGCTGCGTGTGGTATTGCCGCAATTGGTGCCGGCGCTGCGCGCCAGCGTCGCTTTGGGATTTGCTTTGTCACTGGGTGAATTGGGGGCTACCCTGACCGTGTATCCGCCAGGTTTTGCGACGGTACCGATTGTGGTGGTCGGCGAGGTCGAACGCGGGTACTACTTGCCAGCGTCGGCCTTGTCCTTGCTATTGCTGGGACTGTCCTTGCTCGCCCTATGCCTGATCGCAGCGCGCGTGCCCAGACGTGCCAAACCATGAACAACAGTGATGCACGCAGTGTCGCGCATCGATGGACCGCCGCCGTGCGGCCGACATGAACCGGGAGCATACGAGATGGCACTCAGCGTCGAACAGATCCAGACAGTCTTCGAACAACATGGCGCGCTGGCGTATAGTGGCGAGCCAGTGAGTCAGCTTGAGCACGCGCTGCAAAGCGCGCAGCTGGCCGAGCAGGAGGGCGCCCCTGATAGCTTGGTGGTGGCCGCCTTGTTGCATGATCTCGGCCATCTGCTGCATCCTCGGGTGCAGGCGCACGACACGCCGACCGAGCAGGGGGTCGATGATCTCCATCAATACTATGCATTGCCTTTCCTGCGCGCCAATTTCTCCGCTGCGGTGCTTGAGCCGATCCGGCTCCATGTCGATGCGAAGCGCTGCTTGTGTGCGATCGATCCCGAGTACTTCGGCCGTCTGTCGCCCGATTCGGTGCGCAGTCTTGCTTTGCAAGGCGGGATCTTCAACGCGGAACAGGCCGCCGTGTTTCAGGCCCAGCCCTATGCCGAGGAGGCGCTGCGCTTGCGCCGTTGGGATGATCTGGCCAAGATCGCCGGGCGCGAAACGCCGCCGCTGGAACACTATCTGACTCTGGTTCGGCGTGTGGCGACCCAACAGGCATAGCGTTTGACGTCACCAACAAAAAGGCCGGTTCGAATTCGAACCGGCCTTTTTGTTGAAGCCGGATGCGGGCGATAGCCCCCGCATCCGCCAAGCTGATGTTTGCCTCAGACCTGCGCCCCGGCATTGGGATCATTCGGGTCGTGCTCGATCTTGGCTTGTTTGATCAGATCCTCGCGCTTTACGCCCAGCCACATCGCCAGGGCAGCCGCGACGAACACCGACGAATAGATACCGAACAGAATGCCGATCGTCAGCGCCAGCGCGAAGTAATGCAGGGTCGGGCCACCGAACAAGAACATCGATAGCACCATCATCTGGGTACAGCCGTGGGTGATGATGGTGCGCGACATAGTGCTGGTGATCGCGTGATTGATCACATCGCTTACCGCCATCTTGCGCTGGCGCCGGAAGGTTTCGCGAATCCGGTCGAAAATCACCACCGATTCGTTGACCGAATAACCCAGCACGGCCAGCACCGCGGCCAGCACCGAGAGCGAGAATTCCCACTGGAAGAAGGCGAAGAAGCCGAGAATGATCACCACGTCGTGCAAGTTGGCGATGATGCCGGCAACGGCGTATTTCCATTCGAAGCGGAAGGACAGGTAGACCATGATGCCGATCACGACGCACAGCAGCGCGAGCAGACCATTGGTTGCCAGTTCTTTGCCCACTTGCGGACCGACAAACTCGACGCTCTTCAGCATGACCGTCGAATCCGCTGCGGTCAACACGTGCATGACTTGATCGCTTTGCTGGGCGGACGTGAGCTTGTCCTTCAGCGGCAGGCGGATCAGGACGTCGTGTGACGAACCGAAGGTTTGCACTTGTGCGTCGGCGTAGCCGTCGCGCGCCAACGTTTCGCGGATGGGTTGGACCTGCGCGACTTGCGGATAACTGACTTCGAGCACGGTGCCGCCGGTGAACTCGACCGACAGATGCAGACCGCGATGGATCAGGAAGAACACCGCAGCGAGGAAGGTCAGCAGCGAGATCGCGTTGAAGATCAACGCGTGCCGCATCAGTGGCAAATCTTTGCGAATACGAAAAAATTCCATGACGGCTCCTTAGCGAGTCGAGCGGGGCTTGCCCGGCTGCTGCGGTTTGCTGGCGGCGGACTTGGCGGCCGGTGAGGCAATACGCTTGCCGCTAGCGGCGCTGGGGCGGGTGGCGCCTTCGCTGTCGTCGTCATCGTCGTCGGTGACAGGCAGCGCGCCGTCCGGGCGCCAGACCTGGCCGATTGCCAAGGACTTCAGCTTGCGCTTGCTGCCGTACCACAGGTTGACCATGCCGCGCGCGAAGAACACCGCCGAGAACATCGAAGTCAAAATCCCGATCACGTGCACCACCGCAAAACCGCGCACCGGACCGGAACCGAAGGCCAGCAGCGACAGGCCGGCGATCAGGGTGGTCACGTTCGAGTCCAGAATGGTGGCCCAGGCATGCTTGAAGCCGTTCGAGATCGCGAGCTGACCATGGGCGCCATGACGCAGTTCTTCGCGTATGCGCTCGTTGATCAGCACGTTGGCGTCAATGGCCATCCCCAGCGCCAGTGCGATAGCCGCAATACCGGGCAGAGTCAGGGTGGCTTGCAGGATGGACAGCGCGGCGACCAGCAACAGCAGGTTGATCGACAGCGCGATGACCGAGAAGGCCCCAAACAACAGGTAGTAGGCGATCATGAAGACGGCGATCGCG
>Ga0116226_10004345_pt1 | contig 12556 bp, 10 predicted proteins | sample S1TSphfallax_FD_89692 | JGI IMG/M metagenome (GOLD analysis project Ga0116226, IMG submission 89692) | Host-associated microbial communities from peat moss isolated from Minnesota, USA - S1T2_Fa - Sphagnum fallax MG | ecosystem: Host-associated > Plants > Peat moss > Unclassified | place: USA... | reverse complement strand
TCACCTATTCCGGGCGATTTCAAGATGCTGGCATCGAGCCTTCGGATATTGCCGGCGCCGCTCTCGGCGGGTTGTTGAGGCCGGCGACGGCGCGGGCGATTGCGCAATCCGGTTCCCGGCGGGAGGCGGTGACGATGCTGTTCACGGCGCCAGAGTTTCAGCGGAGATAGCCATGATTTTTTCACGCCGCACCACGTTGCTGGGGCTGTCCGCACTGGGGTTTTCCTCGCGCATCAAGCTCGCTTTCGCCAACGCGCCCACGGACCAGCGCTTTGTGGTGGTGCTGCTGCGGGGCGCGCTGGATGGCATGTCCGCCGTCGTGCCGTATGGCGATGCGAATTTGGCCAGTCTGCGGCCGGCGCTGGTGCCGCCTTCGGTGGGGCAGTCCGGCGGGATGTTTGATTTGGGCGGGTTTTACGGGCTGAATCCGTCTCTGCCGGGCGTTTACGCGATGTACCAGGCCGGGGAGGCGCTGCCGATTCATGCGGTGGCGGGGCCGTACCGGACGCGCAGCCATTTCGAGGCGCAGGATTTGCTGCAGCTTGGCATGGCCGATGACAGCAGCATCACCTCCGGCTGGCTGAACCGGTTGCTGGCGGAGCTGCCGGCGCAAAACGGCCCGGTGCCGGCGGGGCTGGCCGTGGGCATTGGGACGCCGCTGCTGTTGCAGGGGCCGGTGCGCGTGGGGTCCTATGCAACGGACCGGTTCGCGACGCCCTCGCCTGATCTTTACGCGCGGATCGAGGCGCTGAACGCCGGCGACCCGATTACCGGCCCGGCGATTGCCGCCGGGTTGCAGGCGCAGGCTTTTGACAAAAGCATCATGAGCGATGATGCGGCGCTGATGCCGGGCGATTTGCCGAAAAACGCCGGCGGCTTTCCCGGCCTTGCGCGGCAGGTGGGAGAGCTGATGGCCGCCCCTTCCGGTCCGCGAATTGCGGCGTTTCAGCTGGAGGGATGGGACACGCATGGCAACCAGATTGGCGGGCTGAAGGGCCCGTTGACCGGGCTGGATAGCGGGCTGACGGCGCTGAAAGCAGCGCTAGGGCCGGCATGGGGCAAGACGATGGTGGTGGTGATGACCGAATTCGGCCGCACCGCGGCGATGAATGGCACCAAGGGCACCGACCACGGTACCGCGACCGTGGCTTTCGTGCTGGGCGGCAATGTGGCCGGCGGCAAGGTGCGCGCCACCTGGCCCGGGCTGGCGGGGAGCCAGTTGTTTGAGAACCGGGATCTGGCGCCGACGATGGATATCCGGTCCGTGGCCAAGGGGGCGCTGGCGGCGCATCTGGGGCTTGGGGCCGCGGCGCTTGCGCGGGTGTTTCCGGCAAGCGGCGGCGCCGCGCCATTGAACGGGCTGACGCGCACCGCCTAATAGGGCGGATGCTGAAATTTCGCCTGCTCCGGATTATCCGTGCCCGCCCGCATCTATTTTCCGGCGTTGGCGTGGGGCTGGTGGCGTTTTTTCTGCTGACACCGGTGCCGCGCGGCGCGATACGGGCGGTGCTGGCGTTTGACATTGGGAGTGCGGTGTTTCTGGGGCTCACCGCGATTTCGTTCTTCAGCAGCCAGGACCGGGATATCAGCGCCGAGGCCAAGCGGCAGCAGGAGGGCGAGTGGAGCGTGTTCGCGCTGACGCTGATCGGCGCGGTGATGAGTTTTACGTCGATATTTTTGTTCTCCGGTTCTTCCGCCTCGCATAAGACCGAGCGCGGATTGTACCTGGCATTTGTGGTGACGACGCTGATGCTTTCCTGGCTGACGACGCATGTTTCCTTTGCGTACCGGTATGCCCATGAATATTATACCAAGAACGACAAGGGCGACCCGGATGGCGGGATTGAGTTTCCGAAGGACGATAAGCCGGACTATCTGGATTTTATTTATTTCTCGTTCGTGCTCGGCATGACGTTTCAGGTCTCGGACTGCAATGTCACGTCCAAGAAATTGCGGCGGCTGGCGACTTTGCAGGGGCTGATCGGGTTTTTGTTCAATACCGTGATTTTGGCATTGTCCGTGAATATTGCCGCGTCTTTGTTGTAACCGTCTATTTGCAGTCGATCGTTGTGACCACGCCACCCGGAGCGTAGGTCACTCGGCAAGATTTTGTATTCGGGGCTAAGCGCTGATAGAGCATGACCGTGCTATGGTTATAATGGCAACCGATCCATAAATCGGAACCATCACCGTCGAAATTCCAGAAACCGGCACGCCAAGGGATGTTTTTGGCGCACTCAGTCAACGCACTCGGCGTTTCTTTTGGCATTTCTATATGAACGGCCGACCTAAGAGAGGGAGACGCAAGAACGTGACCCATGTCTTCCCCTCAGACTGTTCCGCTTCATATTACTTGGCAAGCATAAGCGAAGCCGGATGGATGTAATGGGTGGCTTAACCATGCGCGACGCCGGCTAGGGCTTCCATGCGGTCTTTGTCGGCGGCGAGTTCCTGGGCGGGGCCTTCGTGGACGATTTCGCCGTCGCTGAGGACGTAGGCGCGGTCGGCGATTTGCAGGGCGAGGAAGGCGTTTTGTTCGACGAGCAGGACGGCGATGCCTTCCTCTTTCATTTTGCCGACGGTGCGCATGACTTCCTGGACGATGACGGGCGCGAGGCCCTGGCTGGGTTCATCGAGGATCAAAAATTTCGGGTTCAGCAGCAAGGCGCGGGCGATGGAGAGCATTTCCTGCTCGCCGCCGGATAATTTGCCGCCCTTGCTGGCGCGGCGTTCATCAAGCCGGGGGAAAAGCTTGTAGACCGTATCAATCTGCCAGCGGCCTTTGGTGACAGGCGGAACCAGCAGGTTTTCATGGACGGTCAGATGCCCGAAAATCTTTCGGCCCTCCGGCACATAGCCGACGCCGGATTGGGCGATGCGGTAGGGCGACCATTTCGTCGTGTCCTTGCCGAACAGGTTTATGGTCCCGTCGCGCGGCGGGGTGAGGCCCATGATCGAGCGCATGGTGGTGGTTTTGCCGGCGCCGTTGCGGCCAAGCAGGGCCACCAGCTCCCCCTCCCGCACGGTCATGGAAACGCCGTGCAGGATATGGCTTTTGCCGTAATAGGTGTGGATGTTGCTCGCCGCAAAAACCTCGCTCATGCGGCCGCCCCAAGATACGCTGCCTGAACGCGGGGGTTGGCGGCGATTTCCTTGGCGTTGCCTTCGGCCAGCATGGTGCCGTTATCCAGCACGGTGATGCGGTCCGCGACGCCGAAGACGATGTTCATGTCGTGTTCAATGAACAGGATGCTGATTTTTTGCACCTTGTTCAGCGACTGGATCAGGCCGGTCATGTGGTTGGTTTCCTCATCGCCCATGCCGGCCGTGGGTTCGTCCAGGAGCAGTAGTTTGGGCTCGCGTGACAGTGCGATGCCCACTTCCACCACGCGCTGGTCGCCATGCGAAAGCTCGCCGGCCACCCTGTCCGCTTTCGAGCGGATATTTACGATGTTCATCAGTTCCTCAACGCGGGCATGCACTTTCGCGCGCGTGGCCGCACCCACCCAAGGACGCAGGCTGATGCCCATGGCCACTTCCACCGCGACGCGCAGGTTCTCGTACACGGTCAAATCCAAAAAAATCTCGGTAATCTGGAAGGTGCGGATAATGCCCATTTTTACCAGCGAGGCGGGGTTAACAGCGGTGATCTTTTTCTCCTCAAACAAAATCTCACCATCGCTGGGCGGGAAAAATCCGCTGATCTGATTGAATAATGTCGTCTTGCCGGCGCCGTTGGGGCCGATGATGGCGCGCAGCTCGCCAGGCTCAACCGAGAGGGAAATGTTGTTCAGCGCGCGGACCGCGCCGAAGCGGCGGGAAACATCCCGCAATTCCAGCAGGCTCATGATTTACTCCGGCGGCGGAAGAAGCCGAGGACGCCTAGAGGGAAGAACATCACCGAAAGCACGAAGATGAGGCCCAGCACCGTCATCCAGTTCTGGGTCACCGCGCTCACGTAATTCTGCACCAGCACGAAGATGATCGCGCCCACCAGCGGCCCCCAGAAATTCCGCATGCCGCCAAGCACGGCGATGATGAGGAAATTGCCGGAGAGGGTGTATTTGAGGTCGTCCGGCGAGACGAAATTATCCAGGAGCGAGTTCAGGCTTCCCGCCAGCGCGCAGATGACGCCCGAAATGGCGAAGGACAGTGCGATATAACGCTCCACGCGGATGCCGAGGAAGGTGAGGCGCTTCTGGTTTTCCCGAATCGCCACAAAGGTATGCCCCAGCGGGGAATTCAGGATCGTCCAGAGCACCCAGGCGCCAAGCGCGAAGAAGAAGAGCACCAGGTAGTAGAACTGCACCGAGCCGAGGGGAACCCCGAAAATGGGCTGGCGGGCATAGCCGGTGAGGCCATCCTCACCGCCGGTGAGCGCGTTCCAGCGGACCGCGATGAAGTAGAACATCTGGCCGATGGCGATTGTGATCATGGAGAAATAGATGCCGCGGCGGCGAACCGCGAGCGGGCCGAGCAGGAGTGCCGCCAGGCCGCCGGTGAGGACGCCGACGAGCATGGCGAGCAGGGTGGAGCTGGTGACGTAATCCAGCATCAGCCCGGTACCGTAAGCGCCGAGGCCGAAATAGGCAGCGTGGCCGAAGGAAAGGCCGCCGGTGAATCCGAGCAGCAAATTCAACCCCATCGCCGCCAGCGCGTAGATGAGCACGCGGGAGGCGAGATCGGTATACCCGCCCACCAGCGGCAGCCAGAACGGCACCAGCAGGAGCAGAACCGCCATGCCGGCCATGATGTATAGCCGCTGCATGTCGCGCTTGGGAGCGGCGGCGTTTTCGCGGGGCAGGGTTAAAAATTCGCTCATTCCAACAACCCTTCCTGGCCCAGCAGGCCGCGCGGCCGCGCGACGAGCATGACGCCCATGATGAGGTAGATCACCACCTCGCTCCCCGCCGGGTAAAATGCCGTGGTGACGCCACTGGCAACGCCGATGATGAGGCCGCCGAGCAGGCTGCCAAGCAGGCTGCCGACGCCGCCGACCACGATGGCGACAAAGGCCGGCATGATGAGCTGGTCCCCCATCGTTGGGGTGAGGCCGAGCTGCCCGGCGGCGAGAATGCCGGCGAGACCCGCGAACATGATGCCGAGCACGAAATTTGCGGAGCGGAGCAGGTAGATGTTAACGCCAAGGGCAGCGATGGTCTCCAAATCCGCATTGCCGGCGCGGATGCGCACGCCGAGACGGGTATAACGCAGAATGGCGAAGAGTCCGGCGGTGGAGATGATGGCCAGCGCGACCACGAACAGCCGGTAGCCGGTGACGAAGAAATAGGTGTTGCTGACGGGCTGATCCAGGAAATCCGGGATTGCCAGCGGCAGGCCTTGGGCGCCCCAGATGGTGCGCAGCATGTCCTGAATGATGAGGGCCAGGCCGAAGGTGGCGAGCAGGGAGTAGAGCGGGTCCCGCAAATACAGGCGCTGGATGATGAGTTTTTCAACGATATAGCCGACACCGCCGGCCAGCACCGGGGCGATGACCAGCGCCCCCCAGAACCCGACATAGGGCACCAGGGTGAACGCCAGATACGCCGCCAGCGCCATGAAGCCGCCATGGGCGAAGTTGATAACCCCGTTCAGGCCCAGGATCAGCGACAGGCCGATGGCCATGAGGGCGTAGAAGGACCCGACGATGAGCCCGTTGAAGCCGTTGAAGACGATGTCCAGGAGCAAGCCGGCCTCCCCTTGTTTGAAAATATTGCGCCTGGGCTGCCCGCCGGGTCCCGCCCGACCAGCCCCAGGCGCAAAATTTTGTTTCTATGCTGGATAGGTAAGGCTGCATCCCGTGGCGCTTTCCGGCAAGGCGAGCGTAGCGCCGGGGATAACGTCGTAGATATGCATCAGGTTGGGGTAGGTGCCGGTTTGAATAACCTCGCCAGGGAACATCCCCAGCATGAGCTGGTGGTCGCCGGCGCGGAAGGCCGGCGCGCCAGGCTGCAGGGCGATTTCGGGCGGCAAAACCAGGCCTTCCAGCGCCTTGGCGACCTTCACCGAATCCGTGGAGCCGGCCTTTTCCGAGGCGAGCGCCAAAGCATGGACCGAAACATAGCCGAACCAGGACCGTTGCGAGGGGTATTTGCCGTTATTCGCGGCCACATAGCGCTTCACGAAATCCGCCACATGCGGCACGCCGGGCTGGTTCCAATACCATTCGAAGGTCCACACGCCATAGCGCGCGGCTTCCGGCAGGGCGGCGATCTGTTCCAGCTCAAACAGCGCGCCGCCGACCTTGATTGTCTGGTTTATGCCGAATTGGGTGATCTGCTTCATGGCGTTGATCTGGTCATCGCCGGCCAGCAGCAGGCAGAGCACGTCCGGCTGCGCTTCCTTCACCTGGATGAGGTAGGAGGAGAAATCCGGGGTGCTGACCGGCACCAGGGCGCCGCCGACAATCGTGCCGCCGAGGGCCGTCACCTGCTTGGTGTAATCAGCCTGCTCGGAATGGCCGAAGGCGTAGTCGGTGGTGAGGAAGTACCATTTTTTGCCGAATTTTTCGACCAGGGTTTTGGAGTCACCGGAGGTGAGAATCCAGGTTGTGGAACAGACCCGGAAGGTTGCCCAGTTGCAGGATGCGCCCGTGAGTTTGTCTACATGGCCGCCGGAGCATACGAATACCTTGCTATGCGCCGCGGCGAATTGGCTGAGCGAGAGGGAAACGGCGGAGCTGACGGTGCCGATGAAGAAATCCACATTTTCCTGGTCCAGCAGGCGCCCGGCCTTGTCCAGCCCGGTGCTGGGGCTGCCGGCGTCGTCTTCGACATGGATTTCCACGGGGCGGCCGAGGATGCCGCCTTTGGCGTTGAGCTCAGCCACTGCGAGGGCGGCGCCGGCGATCTGGCTTTGGCCGAGGACGGCGAAGTTACCGGTGGTTGAATCGATCTGACCGATTTTGACGGGGTTGGATTGGGCGAAGCCTGTTTTGGGGGCGAGCAGGCTGGCGGCGCCGATGGCGGCGCCGGATTTCATCAGATTTCGGCGGCCGACGCTATTGTTAGAGCCTTGAAAAGACATAATTTCCCCTCTGGTTTTCGTTCTTGAGGCGCGCCAAACCACCCGGAACTAGCCGTTACAAAACTTCGCGGCGCTTGGCCCTCGCAGGCCGGACGCTGGCGCCGGAAGCAGTTTGTTAAAACCCGTGACTGAACGTTCCAAGGGCTTGGTTCGCCTCTATTCCTCTCCTCTCGCCGGATCACGGTTTTGTCAATGCCAAGCGGAGACGGGAGGGGGCGGGGTGCTTGCATTGTGTTTTGGACCGGCTATGATGGGGTGTAAAGTTTGTAAAAATAGCGCTCATTCCAGGAAATGAGACGTATAATCGACCAACCGGCCGGTTGTTAATTTTTTGGAAACCATAACTTATCCAACAAAGTTTTGAAGGCAAGACCGGCCGGCCGGTTGATTATTTGCTGTTTGGTATGGGGCATGGGGGTGTTTTACAGGGTTTTGTAAAATTTGATGGGCTTTCTTATGGCTGCTTGGCTGCGTTTGTCGGCCCAGCCCGGATCGCGAGGCGGCTCACACGGACCATGCTGCTAAGTTGTTGTCTGTTCAAAGGTCATGTACCGGACCTGTTATGAGCTTTCTACGGTTCGCCGCGTCTTGCATCAATTCCATCATGGGGTCCGATTCGCTCGACCTGTCCTGCTTCACTTGAAACCGATTGCGCCGCGCATTGCCGTTTTAATGGCGGCGATTGCGATTTTGTATCTCAGGACGCCGATTACCTTGCTTCATCCGCAGTTCTGGGCGGAGGATGCGATTCTGTTTCATGCAAGCAGGTTCGAAGGCTGGTCAAGCCTTGCAATGGCGTTGGCCGGATATCTCTGCTGCGCGCAATTTCTCGTGGCGATCCTGGCAAGCTACTTCAACCCGGTCGATGCCGCGGCGATTTATTGCTACACAGCCATTTTTCTTACGTTAGTTGTCGTTTGGTTGGTGACATCGCCGCGGCTGGACATGCCTTGCAAGACATTGCTCGCGATTGCCGTGGTGATCACGCCGATGGGATTCGAGGAACTTGGATCCATTGTGAATATTCAGTGGATTTTGCCCATCGGCGCCTTCGTGCTGATGTTCATGCGCGCTGCAAAATCCTGGCTGGTTCTGCTGGGTGAGGCGGTGTTTTGCGCGCTGATGGCGTTCAGCGGCCCGTTTTCGATTTTTCTGGCCCCGATGTTTCTCTGGCAGGCATTTCGCGCGCCTGATGCCGAAAACCGCCGGCGGATGATGGTGCTGACAGCCATCATCGGCCTGGGCGCGGTGACGCAGCTTTTGGTCATCGCGCATATTCCCAGCGCGGTCAGCGCGGGAGCCGCCGCACCTTATCCATGGACGCTCTGGGTCAATTTGCCGATGTCGCATATCACGACCGTGATCCCGCGCGCGCCGCGGGTTTTTCGCGGGGATGCGGGCGCGGTTACCGGGTTGCTCCTGTTGGCCGCCGCCGCCGTGCTCGCTGTTCGCGCGCCCTATCGGACACAGAAGATTTTCATGCTGCTGTTTGCCGGCGCCATCGCTGTTTCCGGGATGTACAAGTTTCGCGCGGCTCTGGGGACCCAATTACTGGCGCAGCGGTATTTTTATGCCGGAAGCATATTTCTGCTCTGGTTTATCTGCTGTCTGGCGCGCCGGACGAAAAGCCGGAGATTTGTGGCAGGCATTGTTGCGGTGATGGAATTTTTAATTTTGCCGGCAATTGCCGGCACGCCGCGGGATGGGAATGATCTGCAATGGCCGGTCTGGTCACGCTACATATCCAGCGGATTGCCGGTCATTATCCCGGTTTCGCCGAAGGGATGGTTTATCGGGTTTCCGGCTGCTGCCTCCGGCCCGCTTGTGCGCTACGGGTCCTGGGCCGGGAAAAATTTCGCGCAAGTGGACGATTTGATAAAGTCGTCCGCGTGCAAGGGAAGAATGGAAATTGTTGAACCGCTTGAGGTGATCGATGCCTCGCCGCTTGCGGGCGTGCAGGCATCAGACATGCGGTGGTGGACTTATGGTTCGGCTTGGGATGCGATTGCCGGCGGTCCCGCCAGGCTGATTGCGCTGGTTGATGCGGCTGGCAAGGTGGTTGGTTTTGGCGTGCCTGGATTCCGGCCACAGGATGAGACGGCCCCGCCAGGATCAGGGTGGAACGCGATTTTTTATGCAATGCCTGGGTCCACGATCCACGCCTATGCGATTCTGCAAGATGGGCGGCATATCTGCCCGCTTCGCAATGACCAGTATTTTCCGTTGGAGGAGCGTCCGCTCGCCTCTGGCGCTTATGCGCACACGATTAAAATTCTACCTGGGCGCGACGTTGTACAATATTTCAGGCCGCTTCCGGGGATTGCCGGAATTTCTGAAACCTTTGTCAATTATACGCATGTCCCCAGCCGCTATGTTTTGCATTGGCGGATCGATGCGTATTCCAGTGGACATGATATGCGGCTCGGCGCCGGGGATATCGACGCCTCGTCGATTACGAATTGGGAACAAATTAACCTGCCGCTTGCGGTGCTTCCCGCCCGAATGCCTGATGAGATCAAGGTTTCGATTCAGACAGATGCGGGCGGCCGCTCCCCAAGCGCGCCGGCGGGTGTGCCGCTGTATATGCCCGGTCCGGCCGATATGGCCCCACCCGCCGAGATCGCGGGCGTGCCTGCCCCTGACGGGCTATTACTTGGCCTGACCATCGACTATCAATCCACAGGCCAAAGAGATTGAAGCTTATCCGCCGCGTCGATCACCTGATCAAGCCGGGTGAGGGCCACGACGTCGATGGGGTGGTGGGTCAGCCTGTGTGCTTTCGCGGGAATGACGAGGGATGGGTCATCGGCTTTGATCGCAGGTGTTAGTTGGTAACGCGGATGGAGGTGGCGAGGGCGGATTTGAGCATCTCGGACATATAGGTTGCGATTTCTTCGGAGTCCGTTGCTTCGAAGAAGTCACCGGGGGTGCTGGCGCAGGCGCGCAATCCGGTCTCGTTGGGCGAATCGTTCGGGTAGGTTGCGTTCAATGGCGGCGCGGCGCCCGTAAAATTGACGCCAAGGGTCATGTTGCGCACGGTGGTGTTCTGCAAAGTGCTGTAATCGTCATTCAAATACGCATCGGTCGGAGAGGCATCTTTGACGACATAATAGGTGTCAATCGGGACCGGATAATAATCGATGAGCATGACGTAAATTGTGTATCCCGCCGATTTGAACTGCTTGCAAATTGGCGCCAGCTTTGATGTTGAGGTTCCATTCTCGACCTTGGCGCCGGTCATCTCGCCCATCACGCGGACGCCGGTTTCGTCTTCCATGCCATCCGTCACGATAAACAGATCTTTCAGCGGACCGGTGCATCCATTCGGCCCTACGGTTTGGCAAACGCCGGAACCGGCCGGCGTTAACGCATTGGCTGCTACGGGTGGGTTACCCTGCTTGTAGTTGCCGCTATAGAAATCGTTCATTGACGTGCCAAAATTTGTTTCACCGGCGTCGGTGGTATCGACCGGTGGAAATACGTTTTCCGGCTTGTAGGAATAATCAATGCCCTGGACGGCCTGCAACACGCCGTTGAGATTCGTCGTGGCTTCGGTGGAAGGGTCGCCGGCCCCTCCCACGGTTGCGGGCGTAAGATACGAGACGTCTTTGCTGAACTGGTACAATCCGACTGAATACTGATCGGAAACGGATTCGCTCGCGATCATGCTCTGCAGCACCTGCTCGGTCGCCTGGAACACCTTGTCGATACGAAGAGTCACGGCGAGCCGGCGGTCCTGACCATAGACATCATCAGTATAACCGTCCGGGTCCAGAGTGCCGCTGTTGTGGCAGGCAAAGGCGCAAGGCGTACCGAGATATGAGCCGGCGGGCACGTTGCCGGCAAAGGCCGGTTGCCGAAAGCCCTGATTGCATACCCCGTTTGTCGCGTTCAAAGCTTCATCGGGGTAAACGGCATTGTTGTCCTGGTCGGGGTAGGGAGCGTCATAGACTTTGGAATACGGACCAGGATCGCCCGCTATATCAATGACTGCATGGGGGCCCGAAGTGGGCATGCACATCGTGCCGTAATTCATGGTTTGGATATCGGTTGGCGTTGCGCCGAGCAGCATGGAGCCCGACGTGTCCAGCATCATCAGGATCTCGACATATGAGTAAGCGGTCTGGGCGGAGGAATTTCCCTTGATGTACCAGTTGGAGGTGCTGGCGAAGAGGTGGGGGCCGGCGCCGGCGTTTTTGGCGCCGCCGAGCGCATCGAAAAATGGCGGGTAGTTGCCTTGATAGTTTGCGGTGGCGGAAAACCCGGTTGGATTTGTCGTGGCTTCTACATCTATATAGGGGTTTTCGCCGTCTTGCACGGCGCCGGGGGGAATATAGGCGGAGGGCAAGGAGCCGAGCTGGGCGACGAACCAGGCCTGCCCGGCGGCATCGCCGGCCGCCTTCGCATCCGCGGTCGCCGTGGCGACCGGGATGATCGGGTTGGTCTGGTTGATTTCCAGCGCGTAGGTGCTGGCGGCGGCGCGGATGGCGTGGGTGACGGCGGCATCCGCCGCGAGCTGGATTTGCGACCGCGCCTCGGTAAAAAAGGAATAGTCGATGGCCAGGCCGACAAACAGAGCCAGCGGCAAAAGCGCGAGCGCAAAAATCATCGCGACCGCGCCGCGCCGCGCCTGAGCAAATTTGCTGAGAATTGCTTTCATGATTGGGCCGCCGGGCTTAGGTTGGAATTGGTGTTTATACAGTAGGTCGCGGCCGTGGCGCCAGGGATGGTGCCGTTGGTAATGTCCCCTGGGGTGGCGCCATCCGTGTTCGCGTCGTTAAGGATGGTGGTGTATTGCTGGGATGCGGTGAGCGCCGTTGTGGTGGTGGTGCCGTTGGTTGTCGTGGTCTGCGCGGCCTGGACGCTGCGCACGGGGTACAGGCCCGTGCCGTAAAAATCAATGCCGTTTTGCAGGAACAGCCCGAAAACCGGGGTGTATTTCATGTGCACATCCACCACCAGGATCGGCGACGGGGGCGCCCAGTTCGGGTCTGGTTCGGCGACGACATAGGTGGGCAGGGATGTCAGGTCCTTGTTGTTCCAGGTCACGGCTGTCTTGGTGACCTTGATGCCGGAGGATTGCGGCGTTTCGTTGTTCAGCCCGCCGGTCACGGTGCTGGAAGCGCTGGTGGTGATCTCGGCATTGGTCTGGCCGGAGACGGAGGGCGCGCCGGTGCAGGAGCGGATGGTGCTGGCCGAGGCGACGACGTTCGCAGCAGTCGCGTCACCGCCGGTATAGGCGACGCTCCAGGCGACGGTGGGGGTGTAATTACAGGAAGAATGCGAGGCCTGGGTTGGCGCGCAGGTGGACAGGGTTTTAAGGAAGGTGACCGAGGTTATGCTGACCGAGATCGACCCGGATTCGAAGCCGCTGCGCAGTTCCGGAATTTCCGCCCAGACCTCGGATTCGGCGAGCTGGATTTGCGGGTAGCTGAGCGCGGTGGCGCCGGTTGATTGCACGGCAAGGTTACTGGCGGAGGCCGGGATCGAGTGGGCGGCGTTCTGCACTTCCTCATAGATGATGACGGCG
>Ga0116226_10004344_pt1 | contig 12557 bp, 13 predicted proteins | sample S1TSphfallax_FD_89692 | JGI IMG/M metagenome (GOLD analysis project Ga0116226, IMG submission 89692) | Host-associated microbial communities from peat moss isolated from Minnesota, USA - S1T2_Fa - Sphagnum fallax MG | ecosystem: Host-associated > Plants > Peat moss > Unclassified | place: USA... | reverse complement strand
TTACATATATAGGCCCACATAGTCTTTACAATATATAACCCCAATAATATTGGCCCTTATGTATGCCTAGGTACCCCCTATGTACCCCCTAGCTACATATATAGCTTTTACATAGGCATACATAACCTTGCATAACCTAATAACCATCCCCTACTTAACCCCTATAAAAGCCCCTATGTAAACTTAGTTAGGTAGCTATTACATAGACTTTACCTAGGCCTGCATAGTGTGCATAACCCCTATATAGCCCTACATAGCTCTTACCTATGCCTAAACACAACGCTACATAGCCTTATATAGCCTTTACATACTTCTTACCTAGCCTTACATAGCCTAACATAGCCTTTATTTAGACCCTACGTAGGTTTATGTATAGCCTACATAACCCCTAAATAACCCTACATAGCCCTAACTAATTATGCTTAAACATCACCCCTACATATCCTTACATAACCCTTAATTAGCCCTAGGTAGCCCAAAAACATAAATACCACCTACCTAAGTCAACATATATAGCTTAACATAGCCCATACTTAAATCCTACCTAGGCCTACATAGCCTTACATAGCCCCTAAGTAGGTTTAGGAAGCCCATACATACCTCCTACCTAGGCTTAGATAGACTAACATGGCCCTTATTTAACCCTACATAGGCCTACATAGTTTAACATAGCTCTTACTTCGACCCTACCTAGGCCTACACAGCCTACATAATCCTTACATAACCCTAAACCAACATATATAGCCCATATTTAGACCCTACCTAGGCCTACATAGCTTAAGTAGGCCTAGGTAGCCCATACATACCTTTTACCTAAGCCTACATAGTTTACATAACCCTACCTAAATCTACATTTAGTTGGTGCATAGTCTAATATAATAGCCTAATATAACATAACCTAGGTTAGTACTTATGCATAGGCTAATATATTATGTAGTCACTGTTGGTATAGGTTATAGCCTAGGCTATTTAGTATAGAGTACATAGCATAGGTAGCCTAGCCTAGGTATCCTAGAACTAGTATGTTTGACCTTCCTACGTTCCTATGTCCCTATCTATCCTCCTATCTATCTTTGTGAGTAGTGTAAAATTATTGAACATGTTTATTACAATATGTTCATAAATACTTTCACCTTATGAAGGTGGTGGTGCAAGGACTTGACTCCTCACAGTGGAGGTGAGGAGTTCAAATCTCCACATTCACAATCTAGGCCACTACCTTAGCTAGGTGGCCTAATTAATTATTCAAATGGGTGGCCAGGCAAGGTGGCCTAGCTACTTAGCCTACCTAGGTCGAATGGGTGCCCTAAATGTACCCTACCTAGCTCAAGTGGGTGGCCTAGCTACCTAGCTTACTTAGCCTAGGTAGTTAGGTTGATAAATAGGCATTTTTTAATAATTAAAATTAAAGTTATTCATTAATTAATAAGGTAGGTAGGTAGGTTAGTAGGTAGGGTAGCTAACTAGCTAAGAAGTAGGTAGGTGGGTACATAGGTAAATAATTAAAACTTAATTACCAAAAAAAACTGCTACCCAAATTTTGAACAATTAATCAAAATGACCCAGTCAAAACAAACATGTTTAATGTGACTTGTCTAAGATAACTACCAATCAAGTTGAACATTTGTCACTTTTGGGTATTTTTTACTAGTTTTTCAAGTCAAAAAACTAGTGAATTGTTGTGATGTCTCAACTCACCCCTACCTTTGCTGGTGTAGAAAGATCCCTCAACCTGTAATACAAGTTGTTGAAGACAACTTTAGCCCAGTTCACCTAAACCCCCTATTCTACTAGGACCACAAAGTTCAACAAATTTTTTGCAACATATGTGAATTTGCTACCTTTGAACCATATTACTTGAATTAAAGCAGGTAATCTTGCTACATACATACACTTGAGGACATAAACCTTCCATCCCTCCCAATCCACCAATGTTTTTAGTGGAGTGATTTTTCAATAGATGGTCGCCTCCTTCTCCTCTTATGGTTTCACCAATAGCTTGGTAATACTAGATTGCGAAGGGTAGAACATCTTTGCCACTATTTTTCAATGATGAACACTAGAACACCTTGGACTACTAATTCGATGATGTCTAGGTTGAATCAAATAATCGCCTACAAAAACTCCTTGACTAGGGGCCAGATAAGACTCAATTATATCTTGAACAAAACAAAAATCCTAACGTGCTTCACCCACTCCACATCTCTTTTGACAATCCACCTTTGAAATTTGTCCATCTTTGCAAAAATAATCTTCCCTTTATTGGAAAGGGTTATAACCATTTTTTCCCTCTTCTTTTCCTTTCGTTCTATTTTCAATGTAAATTAATTGCCTCCCAATTTTAAGTCTAAACTCTTCCTCCTTTTCATTCTTTTTGCCATTTCCATACTTATGCTATCTTTCATAATCATTCAAAAATCGATGCACATTTTAAGATAATAACAAGGAAAACAAAAAAAGGAGAGTGAATGAACAATGCTTCCTTTTATACTAAAACTCATGGCACTAGTTGATAAAACCATTTCATGGGATTAGATGAATAACCTCTGTTTTTCTCCTGATGTCAATACATTTGAATAACTATTGGATGAAATAACATTTAAAGATGGTTACATAGGCCTTATGTTCAACATAATTTATGACATGTGGTTTTGCAATGGAATCTAAGCCGATGGATTCCATACCAGAATTATTCATGAATAATTTTGAATTAGAATTTGCACCACCAATACATGTCAAAACAAAATTTCCCATTCCTTGACCAAAAATCATTGTTTCCGGTTTAGTAGGAGTTGTACTCTTCAATTTGTGGCTATCAAAATTTGATTGATTAAAAATCATCATTTTTGATTCGATAGGGGTTACATTTTTCGGTTTGTCATTGTTGAAATCTGAATTTTGGTTTGCACTAATTTTTAATTCATACTAATTTTTGGTAGAAGAATCCTAAACGTCTTCCTAGAAATCATGCTTGTGCTCTCCTCCCCCTTCTATTGTGGCCTCTAATCCTTTGGGAGCTTGATCCAAACATCGATAAGTTTTTAACTTGTTGATACATTCACCGAAATGGTTTGGTTCAAATTTGTCAATGTTGATAAAAAATACAATATTATTATGAAGGCAATATTGTATTTTGTATGGACTAGCCCATCGTTTTTTAAACTTTTTAATGTGTTCTTTTTTGCCTTTGAGAAACTAGAGAACCCTAAACCCATAGAGAAATTCTTGATTTTGTAATGTTGTTGGACCCATAAGGTTGCATGTTCCATTACCTTATACATATGTCATTTGTTGCCTCCTAGCGGGTTTCATCCAAATGTTCCAATTCTGCCATGCAATTGGTGAAGATACGATTGGGGGAAAATTTCAATCAGGATGAGAATTGCTTGTGAGTAACATGTATTTGATCAACACTAAAGGGCAATAACCATAAACTAACTAAAACAATGTATGGCAAGTGGTTACTTTGAATTTTGTTTAGTAAGCATATATAACCATGTGTAGGTGTTCACTCCAATTGATGTAATTTTCATTCAACAACTTAGTAAAAAGCAAACCAATGACTTTGTTGGGTGATTATACTTGACCATTGCCTTGCAAATAGTATGACACACCTCCAAGCTCCTTGATAGATTCAACTACGTGTCCAAGGTGAAAACGATGGAAGGATAAAAAATTGGGGTACGCTCCCTGGCTCATAGGACTTCGGGGTAGAGGGGTGTGCTAAAGCTCTAGGATGGGGATTAGGACAAGTGACAAGCAAGTCAATTATTCACACGGACTTGCACAAACCAAACAACAAGTTGGTTAATACATAGTTGGAGCACTTTTAGTGCATGGACAAATGAAACGTAAACACAAACTCATAAAACTCACCATGGCCTGGACTTGGGGGAAGCCACCACCTTCCCCCTTATAGTATTTTTTATGCCTAGCCATAGGGCTAGCACTCAAATGTCATTTTGTCTTGAGACCCTAAGTTGGAGTTCAAACATTCCTAAAATTAGGACTCCCACAACTTTGGAGGCCCATAATGTCTTGTGCAAACCTTCGATTAAAGTGAGGTTTAAAGCAAAGTTGTATCCCTTGTTAAGAGTTTTCCAACTGTATGTGGCATGTCACCTACACGCGAATAAATAAGAGTGATTCCTAATTTTTAGTGGTCGAGAGTTGAACCTAAACCTAAACCTTTCTTTTGGCCACAACTTATGTTTTAAGTATCCCAAATGGTTCATGCAAACCCATTTTAGACATCTAAATTCCAAGATTTTTTTATATATATAAATAACTTTTCAATCCAATGAGTTTTGGCCCCTGAAATCGCCCTCTAAAGATTCGGGAGTCCATCAAAACTCTAACTCCCAAGGTGGGAGCTCAATTAGGAGTGTGGGGGTTCATTCCCTCACACTCTCCTACACTCCTAGGAGCATGAAATGTGACTCCCGGGCTTCATTCTTGGCCTGCACCTTTACAAGCCCTTACCTTGGTTGCGAGCCCAAGGCTAGGGTTGTGACATAGTAAGTGGTCAAGATTATGTTTCATAATAGGAAAATGGTTGGTAAAAATTTCAATAGCATGATTGATGAAATGAATGTTTTGATCACTTACTAAAATAAATGTACAACCAAACCTAGTGAGGATTAATTCATATATGAATTTTGTAATCACCATTGATGTATTGGTGTGTAGTTTTTATTTCCACCCATTTGGTGGCGTAATTGGTTGCTACTAAAATATATTTGTTTTTAATGTGCATGTTGATTGGTTTAATTTGACCGACAAAATATAGTCCCAATTCATGAAGGGTTCTACTAATAATGAAATTACAAGTTTTGTTATGTTATTTTATATGTAATTTCCAAATTGTTAATAATTGTCACAAGTTTGGTAATATTTCATAACACATTTTTGCATCGTGGGCCACCAATATTTGGCATCCAAGATTTTGCGAATTGTGGTTTTAAATGACAAATGACCACCACTAACTCGTTCATGCATTTCTTGTAATACCATGGATATTTCTAAGTCATCAAGACTTAGTTTTGACCTATACAATATAATCACTATTAGAAAATGCATCCTAATTCACTCTGGGTTTCACTAGATTTTGAGTGAATTTGGACATTTTTACCTAGTGAAATTATTTAACCCCCTAATGAATGGGGACCATTTGCTACATACAATAAATTATTTCACTAGTACCTAATTAAACAAGGTTATTCTCAAGTGAGATACAAATTAACCAAACCATTCAATTGCTTGTTAATTAAACAACCAGCATGGAAATCACTTAAATTTTAATTATTTTATATATAATATTATTGATAATTTCATAATTTTTTAAACCTATGATTTATTGCCATGTGTCACTACCTAGGCTATGTTTTAAAAACCTAGCCTAGGTAAGCCTTGTAATCAACTTAAGCATCTATTATATGAATTCGATAAAAGAATATTCGATCAACATACTATTCATGAGGTTTGATCCCTTGAGGAATAAAAGCAAACACCCTTACGATCAAGTCACCCCACTTGTTGTGGTAGTATGTTACATTACATTCTATTTATCAAATACTTCATTTTAAACATTACAAAACCATAAACTTTGAAAATTGATATGTTATTGAAATTTTGTTCAAATGAAATGATTCGAGATTACTTTTTTTTAAAATTCAATAATGTACGTAATCACATTTATTTCCTTTTGAAAATTTAAAATCATTTGAACAAAAAGAAAGTTGAATATCATTATTCAATAACATTTCAATGACCATTCTTTTGAGAAAGAAAAAGGTTTAATAAATGAATATTTTTTTTTAATATAATAATACTACTTATGCTAATTTATTTTCAATTATTATATGACTATTTTCCATTAATTTAAATTATTTCACCCTACATTATTTATGACAATTTATGGTTATTCTCAATTACTTTTGGTTATTTTTATGTATTTCACCTTAGGCTACTTTTGGTTATTCTAAGTTATTTTTGTTATTTAAGCTTATTTCACCTTAAATTAATTTTTGGCTATTGTAAATTTTTTTTGCTATTGTAAATTATTTTAGTTTAAGTTCTTTGTAGCTATTATAAGTTATTTTTGGCTATTGAAGGCTATTTCACCTTATGTTATTATTGGAAATTCTAGGTTATTTCACTTTAAATTATTTTTGTCTATTATAAATTATTTCACCCTAAATTATTTTTGGTAATCGTATGCATTTCTAATATATGGTTATTAGTTATTCTTTTATTAAGGCTATTGGCGATTATTAATGGTCATTAGTACCTATTCTATTGGTGGTTATTAATGCATATTAATGGTTATTTTATTAATAATTATTGGTGACTATTCTATTAATGGCCTCTTAGTAGTTATTCTATTGGAAGTTATTGGTGGTTATTCTATCAATGGCTATTAATAGCTATTCTATTAATGGCTATTGGTGCCTATTTTGTTACTGGATATTAGTGGTTATTTTATTAATGGTTATTAATGGTTATTGTATTATAAGGTATTGTTGGTTATTATATGTTATATTACAACTATTGGTGATTATGGTAATATAAATTATTGTTGGATATTCTATGTTATAATATCATAGGCGATTGGTAATTATTATATTGTAGGGTATTTAAAATTATTTTTCATAGGTTATTATTTTCTATTCTAAGTTATGTTTACCTTAGGTCATTATATTTTATTTTAGATTAGTTTAAGTTATTATACTTAGGATAAAATAATTTATAATAACATAATGTAGAATGACTTTGAATAACTTAAAATATAACTTGAAATAAGATATATTAATTTAAAATAAAATAACCTAAGGTATAGCTTAAAATTAGTCGAATAATTTAATATAGAATATCTTAAAAGCTTATAATAAACTAATTAAAATACCTTAAGGTAAAATAACATATAATAATTTAGGGCACACTAATTTATAATAGCCTATAATAACATAAAATATAAGTTATAATAACTAAAGTAACTTAAAATAATATAGGGTATATCATAAAGTAACATAGATAGAATATTTTTAAAAACATAGAAATAAGCTTAATTACTATAGTAAATTATAATAATGAATTATGTTAACTAGTAGTGAAACATGATGTCTACATAGTGATATTATAGTGAATTTAGTAAAATGCAATGAAGTTGTTTCACTTTTAAAGTCCTATAGTGATTTAGGCTAGTAAATTGCACCCCATTTCTATAGTAGTGAATTGTCCTTGTACCAAATAAAGACATAAGACTTTCAAAGCTAATGTTTTTTGCTCCTAATTTTAATAAACTAGAAATATTTTAATATACAAGTATTAGGAAATTTCTTATAGCCATATCGATTATAGGAGGAAGATAATAACATCCGTTGTTTGGTTTGATATTCCTTTTTGTTATGTGAAGTCTAGCATTTGAAAAAATGCATCCACCACTGAATGAAATTTTCCTAGTTTATATACCATAGAAAATTATATTCCAAGAAAAAAAGTAACCATCTGGCTATTCTTTTTAAAACTGGAGGTTTTCAAACTAATTATAAAAGTGCCATGTGGTCCACATAAAAATTAAATTTGTTCCCCAACAAATAATGATGAAATTTATGTAGGGCATACACCATGGCAAATGCCTCCCTTTCAATGGTCATATAATTTCATTTGGTATGGGTGAATAATCAAAATGCATAAGCAATCAATTGGTCATTTTTTTTAATAGGATTTTGTGCCAACATAACCCCGACTATCAGATTAAAGATGTATGTGTGAACATGGAACTCCACATCCCAATGAGGTGAGATCAAGATCAATGCATCCATGTAGCTTTGTTTGATTACCTCCCATGCCTCTTGGCACTTTGCTATCCACTCAAAAGCCTTTGTTTTCCATAGTAGTTTAATTATTGGAACCATGATAAAAGCAAAATCATTAATGAAACACCAATAATACTATGCCATTCCATTGAGAACTTGAATGCCTTTAGTTTTTTTCAAGGTAGGCATATGGACAATAGCTGAAATTTCTTCCAGATCTAGTAGTTTGTCTTCCTTGGATACCATGTAACCCTAAATAATGCATGAATGCATGAGAAACATGTGAATGAAAGCACGAATAAGGGGAATGTTTAGATTATCACACTTGTAATAATTTTAAATTACATACAAATGTAAAATTGAAAGCCATATTCAAAACTAAAATTATCAAAATTTTAATTATTCATGTTGTCATAGATTTTAATGGGAATCGTCATAAAAAATTTGGATCAATTTTAAGAAGATTATGGACTTTTCTAATCTTACCATTCTTTTTCAACACAATGACAATTCATGATAACCAACTAACTTCCTCCACTAGTGCAATGAAACCCATAATTCAAAGTTTATCCAACTACTGCAAAATAATTTGGGTTCATTGGTACCTTGTTTGATGAGAAAGTGGGTGAAATCATGGTCAAAGGAACCAAGGGTGCTAAGGTAAAAGTCATTTTCCAAGGACTACACATGACATGTGTCATTTTTGCATTGGTTTATAATTTATAATTTAGTATTTTGGATACCCCATTTAACACTGCATTTTAAATATAAATACATTTTGATTACAATTTTATTTTATCTTATGTATATTATGCATTCATGCTTTCTATCATATATATATATATATATATGAATATCTTTTGTTGAAGCCACATTTTCAAAATTCATAATTTTCAAAGTCAAAAACATTTTTGAAACAAATGTGTTCAAATGGGTTATAAAAATAATTTTCATTAATTCAAATCCTTTTGCCCTCCTAATCATCAATGTTAAATTCATCTCTAATTTTCAAAAGGAATAATGCACATTTGGTAGGAAAAAAAGACATTAAAAAAAAAAACAAGGATTGTCCACTCTTGAAATTTGAATGCTTTGAACATGCAAAACCATTTTTGATTTGTGTCAAACTTTGAGTATGTAAACTTTGCAATTAACAAAAAATATTCCAAAAAAAATCTTAAGAATCCAAACTATTATTGTTTCCCTTGTGATTTTTCAAACATACAAAAATGTAGTTTTAAGAAATGTCCAGTCACTTAGATGCCTCCTTTTACTATGATTTTACCTAGGTGGAAGGGTTATGTCAAACTCGATGCAATGTTGAACAATACAAGGTGGAATTCCCTTGAGATTAGTATAATTTCATGCAAAAATGTTCTTATACTCTTGGAATAATGCTTTGATGCTAGTAACAACCGATTTGTCCAATGTTACAATCACTTTAATCGTCTAAAAATTGTTGGTAGTTCCCAAATTGAAGAATCCTACCTAGAGATCCTCTAATAATGTATAACATGCAATATCCAATTCTCCAATTCTAATGTGTGTTGGCATATTATCCACCCAAATCTATCCTTTAGAGTGTGGGAAGTTGCATGTGAGATCTTCAATACCAACTTCTACACCAAAAACTACGACATTGAAATTTTTTAATTCTGATAATGTAATGGTTCCGATCGTAAACAAATATGGTTATGCTACAAAGAGTTTTTTTTTTTTTTCTTTTTTTTTTGGTGACACCTTCCATCAAATTAGAACACAACAAAATTTCGAAACATTTGGTATTACTATCCAAATGTTTGGTCACATTTATGGGAGCACTAAATCTTATAATTTCATTTGCTAATTCATATTTAGTTACATCTATAATCACAATTCAAGTTGAATTAGATGCCACATGGTGTCTAATGGCCCATGAACCCCATCATGAGTTGTAAAATAATTACATTTTCATTCTTTTTTTGTCTAACCATTAAAAATGAGTGATATATAAGTGTAGTTTTCATTTTCATTTTCATCCAAACCAATATTAATCATAAGTCGTTATTACATATGCAACTATGAATCATTTTTACTATGTGTCACAAAGGATAGTTGCATTGGTAGTTACAAAAATGATTGATTTGAACACAAGTCGTAAACAAATGGGTTGGAATGGACAAGATTCCTTGTAGTGTTAGCCAATCTAAAAGGAAATGAAGCCCAAGTTGAATTAAATGTGTATTGGCACCTAGAAATGCTATCATTTCATGTGCATTAATAATCAAATGACACATGTCCACCATAGAAATCACAAATCTATTTGCTTGGCAATCTTGTTATCATCATCCTAAATAAATTTATTTAAAAACATGTCAACATTAAGGACAAATCCCACTATGAATTTGGTGGGCTTTCAAGTTTGAATCCAATATTATTGGCATTATTATGATTCTCCTACCTTATTAGTTTTTTTGAAAGGCCAAAAGATAATAAAAACAACCTACAAGCACACATAAAAATAGAACAACAACAATGGATGAAGTTTTTTTTATATCCAAAAGGCCATACAGTAGCCTCCCGCCTAAGTACGCAACATGAACCTGGGAGGAGTGTGCGTACTTAACCGGTAGGTGCGCACTTTAGACCAATCACTTTTCTTTGTAGCCATAGCAGCAGCTTTCGCAGCATCCTCATCAGTCTGATGACCATTTGAGGGTTTCACGTTATTCTCATACGAGGGGATTGCAACGAAGGTAGGGGTGGGGTTTGAGTTTGGTATTGCCGATTCGGTGCGTTGTCGTTCAGAGATCATTTGTGCGAGAAGCTCATCGAGAATCTCAGCGACACATTGGTGATAGGAATGCTCAGCTTCAACCATAGCAGTAAGCCGTTGAAGAGTCAACCGTTGCTGTTGTGTCTCTACCGCTGTCATTGCCAAAAACTGCCATGGATGCCGAAAACTCACCTAGCTTCTGCTCCGCGATTTGGAGTTTGAGTGTGTTCTCAAGGTTAGATCCTGATGTCTCCTTGTTCCATGCCATTCTCTTGCCGACTTTCGTAGCCTGAACCTCTGCGTCTTGGCGGAGGGCTTTGTACCTATTTGTCAGCTGTCGAGCATCTTCTAACGGTGCTCCAGTCACCATGGCTCGAAGTGGATCTGCAACTTGTGTTCCAAATATTTGGTTCATGTTATCCGGCTCTCGTTCCATCTGCGACCTCGCAGCGCCATATTGCATCGCAGCTCTCGCAAGCGGACTTCCAACTCCCGACCCTTCCATTCCGTACTTCCTACACTCCTCCGCCAACTTGGTCGCCACTTCCAGTTGCTTCGTACTGGTGCTCACCATCCCTTCCACTCCCCTTGTCACATCTCGTTGGAAATGCTTACCAGCTCTTGTCGACGCGTATGTACAAGACCTAAACCCTAAACCCTAAACTCTAAATCTGAACCCTATTTTTTTGGGAAAATAATGTGTACTTTACCAGGATGCGTACTTAAACGGGTGCGTACTTAGGCGGGATGCTACTGTATTTTCAAAAGTGTATTTTGTGTATCTTTAACACCTTTGCTTTTGACACAAAATGTTTATGTCATACCATGGAAACACCCATTATGAACAGTTTCAAACATAGACACAACCATTTCACCTTTGGGTCCACTTTCAACACAAAGCACCAAACATACATTTTGTAGCTCAAAACTTGCAAAAATCAATTGATGAACGATTAGATCAATAACCTTGTCACACATGTGTTACAAAAACATGATAAAATTAAACATAATCATGTTTTTACATACTAGGCATAATAAGGTCAAAGCTCCTCCACAATGAACACCAATTACAAACATCTTTTCCCCCATAATGGGGTCAAAAATCATCGCAACACTTAAGAATACACTTGAACATGCTTGTGAACTTTACATTCATGAATTGTCCTTGTGTATTGATTCCTTGCTTTGCATCAAACTAGGCAAGTTTTGAATCCCCTTCATTATATCAACCACAAATTGAGTTGCAAACAAATACACATAAAAGAGTAATCGCTTTTTCATTGCTAATTTTCTTCCATTCAAACGTCAATTTTTTTGGTTGTGCCATATATGACTTAACCTTAAATTTGAGCTTAGGGCTGTAAAATTTTTTGTGCATAGTTGAAATCAAATAACCCAAGGATTCTTGTCGCATATGCAAACCAAAACTTTGATTTGGACCTACATCCTTTATGACTATTGGATGACATTTTTCATATGTATCTAAAACAACTTCATGTCCTTTTTTATTCATTTGATATGACCATGGAATCTTTAATCATATGTGTTTTGTATCACTTTAAAATCAATCACATAAATAAGTTGTATATTTTCACCAAAAAATTGGTGAGTTGAATTTGGATCACAACAACTAAAGAAAAAGTGGATATCACAACTAAAATTTGGAATTCTTTATTGAAGTTGTATATATAGAAATATGGGATGGATTTAAATTCAAAAAAATGTCAAAACTAAATAAACATTTGTAACAATAGTTATATATCTTATAGCAATTATTATTATTATTTAATGAAATGTGAAATACATATCACAATTCAAATGAAATTTTACAACATTGGAAACAATGTGTTTTTTGGGGGCAAAATTTCACACCACTATGAGAAAAAGAAATCAATAATCCACCAAAATTGCTAGATTTTGAGGAAAAGTTTTCTAAATTTTCCAAATTTAGACAATAGGTTCCAATCATTGTTTTATTGTGCCTT
>Ga0116226_10004343_pt1 | contig 12558 bp, 8 predicted proteins | sample S1TSphfallax_FD_89692 | JGI IMG/M metagenome (GOLD analysis project Ga0116226, IMG submission 89692) | Host-associated microbial communities from peat moss isolated from Minnesota, USA - S1T2_Fa - Sphagnum fallax MG | ecosystem: Host-associated > Plants > Peat moss > Unclassified | place: USA... | reverse complement strand
GCGGTGGCGGACCCCAAGAAACGCGTGATCCCCGCGCGGAAATTCATCACAAAATAGATGTTGAACGAAACCCCAACCCCCAGCAGCAACGGCAGCGCAATGATGTTCGCGAAATTCAACTGAATGCCCAAAGCCATCACCCAAACCACCGTCAGCAACGAAGAAACCACCAGCGGAGTCATCACCAACGCCACATCAAGCGCTCGCCGCAGCGCCACCGTTAAAATCACCGCAATCGCCACAATCGCGCTGATCGCCGCCACGCTGAAGGCGTGAATAATCGTCTGCGCACTGCGCACGATCCACAGCGCCGATCCCGTCGCCTGCGGCATTACCCCCAGCACCCCATCCACAAACCGGCGGATGGAAGGCCCGCTGGAAACCCCCTGCTTGGGCAGCACCTGCATCAGCGCGCGCCCATCCGGCAGTAACCATTGATCTTTCAACGCCTGCGGCACATCCGCGAGTGTGACCGTCTTCGCCACCAGCGCCGTCCTCAGCCGATCCAGCTGCATCGGCAAAAACCGTATCAGCGCCGCATTCGCCGCCATCAGCGTCGCGTCCGGCGCGTCCTTCAGCCGATCCAGGTCCCCGGCAATCGCCCGCAAAGGATCGGCCGCCCCCAACGTCCCCAGCATGCCGTTCAGCTTCGCATCCAGCGCGGCCGTCGCGGTCCGCAGATCCGCCGCCGTCACCGCCGGCCGCGTCTCCGGCGGTGCCAGCGTCGTCTCCAGAATGCTGCCGGCATCGGCAATCATGGCGAGCTTCGCCGCCTGGTCCTCCGGCACAAAACTGTTCATCGACAAAACGGCCTGCACCAGCGGCAGCTTTTCCAACCGCGGCGCATAATCCTTCACCTGGCCCAGCGACGGCATCAGCGCCTGCATCGTATACGGATTGGTCAGCGGATCGCCCATCAGGTCGTGCAGAGTCTCCACCGCCTGCGTATGCTGGTTGTTGGTATCCAGCGGATTTCCATCGAACCGGATGAACGGCACCATCACGCCACCCGCCACCGCCAGCGCGATAAACACCGCCAGGATCGGCCAGTGCAGCGGTTTCAGCACCGGCTCCAGCCGGCGCAGCATCATCACGCCCACCTCTTTCTTCTCGCGCCGCGGATGCACGATCATCAGCAGCGCCGGCAGCAGCGTCAGCGTGCACAGGAACGCAATCACCATCCCGCCGCCGGCGATCACCCCCAGCTGCGCCACTCCCACAAACGCGGTCGGCGTAAACGCCAGAAAACCGCTCGCCGTCGCCAGCGAGGCCACCAGGATCTGCGCGCCCGAATTCCGCCCGGTCTCGCTGAGGGCATCCAGCATGTCCGGATGGATATGCCGCCGCTCCCTGAACCGCACGGTGAACTGGATGCCGAAATCCACCGCGATCCCCACGAACAGGATCGCGAAGGCAATCGAAATCAGGTTCAGCGTGCCCACCGCCACCGCCGCGAAGCCCGTGGTCAGTATCAGCCCCACCACCAGCGTCACCGCAATGGCGAACATCAGCCGCCAACTGCGCACCGCCGCGAACAGCCACACCAGCACCAGCAGAAAACTTGCGCCTAAGCCGATCGCCGCCCCCTGGATCACCGTGGCAAACTGCTCATCATCCAACGCCACCGAGCCGGTCACCCGCACCCGCGCATCGCCCGCCTTCACGAACGGCAGGGCCGCCGCCACAAGCCGCAGCGCATCCGTGGCCACCCCGCCAGGCTGCAATGCATTAAAATCCAGCTTCGGCTTGGCCAGCACGAAGCGGAATTTTCCAGCCTCCTGCGCCAACGGCCCGGCCAGCAGAGTCTCCCAGGAAAGCGGCGCCGGATGCCCGGCCGCCGCATCCGCAAGCGCCGCGTGGAACTGCCCCAGCGCCGGCCCCAGCGAGGGCGCATCGATCCCCCGCTGCACCCCCTCCGCCACCAGGCCCAGCGCCGAAAATAGCCCCCGCAAACTCGGATCCGCCACCAGCTTGCCCAGAAACGGCTGCGAATCCGTCGTGCGCTCCAGCAGATCCTGCAACTGCCCCTTGTCCAGCAGCAGAAACGCATTCCGCTCGAGATACGGCGACGTATCCGGCTGCGTCACGCTCGTGAAATCCCTGGTATCCGCCCGCAGCGCCGACGCCAGAGCGGCCGCCGTCACCTCCGCCTCTTCCGGGATTTTAGCGTCGATCACCGCCACCAGCAGCCCGTTATTCTGCGGAAACAGGTTGCTCAGCGCCTGGTTGGTCTTCTTCCACGGCAGCGTGTCGGAGAACATTTTTGATGTATCGGTCGTCACCCCAAGCCTGCTGCCCGCCGCATATAGGCTAAAGCCAACCAGCACCGCCGCCACCGCCACCACCAGAATGCGCCGGCGGGCACAGAAGCCCACCAAGCCAGGCAAGGCCGTTCGAATCGCAAGAGCCAGGTTCATATGCGCGTCTGTGCCCTATTCAGCTGCCTGCGCGCCAGCCCCGGCCGCCCCGGCCGCATCAAGACGATGCGACCGTATGAACGCCTCCACGCTCGGCAACACAGGCGCCTTGCCCTGAAACAGGGGTGCCACCGCGATCACAAGGCCGATATGGGCCACCCCCGGAAAAATCCGGTCATCCACCTGCCCCCCCTTCGCCCGTACTTTCGCCGCCAACGAAAGCGTATTCCGCGGCAACACCGTGGTGTCGGCCGAGCCCGCCAGCAGCAGCATCGGCGGCGCCTTGCCATCCACATACGTGATCGGCTGGCTCTCCGGCCCATCGCCCACCGTTGTGAAAACGGCCTTCACGTCCTCGCCCGTCATCGGCAGAAAATCATACGGCCCGGCCAGCCCGATCACCCCCGCGATCTTCGCCCGGCTGGTTCCCGCCGCCGCCAGATAGGCCGGATCCACTCCCAGCATCACCGCATTATACGCTCCCGCCGAGTGCCCCATCAGGAACACGCGCTCAGGGTCACCCCCGATCTCCCGCACGTGCGAAAGCGTCCAGGCCACCGACTTCGCGCAATCGTCCAGGAATGCCGGAAACCGCACCTCCGGATACAGGCGGTAATCCGGCACCACCACCACATTGCCCTGCCGCGCCAGCGTCGCCGCCACGAACGGATACATGGCCTTGCTGCCGCTGTTCCAGGCCCCGCCATAGAAAAACACCACCACCGGCGCCGGCCCCGCGCCATCCGGCCGGTAAATATCCAGTTTCTGCCGCGGCAAAGCCCCATACGCCACGTCGTGCGTAACAGTCAGCCCCGCCCGCGAAATCGTAGAATTCAGCAACGAAGCTGGGGAACATGCCGATACCGACAACGCCAGCAAAGCCCGATAAAAGCGTTTACGCAACGAACTATCCTAAAGAATGAAGGAAGATTCTTCTTTTTTGAAAAAAAGAAGCAAAAAACTTTTATTTCTTAAGCAACGAGGATCACGTCCAATACACGCGGCCCATGTACACCTTCCACGCGGTCCAGTTCGATATCGGCGGTGGCTGATGGGCCCGAAAAGAAGGTGATCGGCGATCCATGCGCCACCCTTGGCTGCAACGCGGCAATCGCTTCCGGAACACTGCCCACCACAGCACTCTCCCTTACCACACACAGATGATAGTCGGGCAAAAGTGTCAGCGCCCTGCGCCCTTGCCCGAGCCCCGCATCCAGCACCACCGTGCCCGTCTCCGCGATCCCCAGAAAACTGCCCGTCATCGCGCCATCCGCCGCATCGAGGTCGGCAAAACTCAGCCCCGCATCATCCAACGCCGCCGGCGCGTTCGGCCGCCACGACGCCGGCAAATCAGCCGGCACCACCAGATGCCGTATCCCCCGCGCCGCCAATTGCCGTTCCGCCACCCCACGCACCTCGTTCTCCGTCCGTGCCCGCAGCACCGTTACATGATAATCCGAAAGCCGCTCGACAAACCGGGCCACAATCTCCTCCCGCGGCGCCTCCCATTTGCGATTATACCCAGGCGCCGCAGCCCCCAATACTCCCGCATGCTGAGTCGCCCGTATCCGCCCCAAAATCTCATCCCGCGCACTCATGCGTCACGTTCCTCGACTGAACCGGCACAAAGCCGAAATCACCTTCGCCCTGTGTGGAAGAGCGCGTTGTCCCGGCTGGACAAAATCATCATCGCCGCCTGGAAAAACACGCCCGGTCCTCCCCTTGCAAACGCATTGCACAACCGGCAATACGCATCGCGCCCACAAGAGCGCCGGTGCAATCACAACGCCGCACCGTCATAACCGACTCACACGGAGGATACCGAAGTGAAGCGATTGAGCACATTCGCAGCGCTGGTGCTTGCAGGCACCGCACCGGCACTGGCGCAAGCGCTGCCCAGCGGAATTTACGCAATCAACGGAACAGTCACCAAAGTGTCCGGCGCCTTCTGCGTGCTTCCGCTCAATGCAAGCATCGGCGGCGCCATACTGTACCCCGGTGCACAATCCGACAAAAACCTCATCATCTCGCTGCAAGGCGTCACCGCTGGCAAGGCCGTCAGGCTGGTCTCCCTCTCCGCCTTCCCGCCCGTGCCTGCCGCCGGCCTGAATGGCTGGACGCCCGCCAGCCCGGCCACACCGAACTACAACCAGTTCCTGAACGGCACCAACACAGGCGGCGACGTCTCCGCCATCGTAAGCTTCGGCATCAAGGCAATCGACACCAAAATCTTCCCCGCCGCCCAGGGCACGATCGACATGTCCGAAGCCGCCAACGGCCCCTGCAAGCAGCAGTTTCTCATCACCCTGCAATATACCGGCGCCTACTGAACACGCCCTAGGTTGGTAGTCGGGGGGTGGGCTGCCCGGCAGCCCACCCTCCCTCCGCCAAAGCCTACCCGACCCGAGGCTTCCTCCCCCGCTTCTTCCACCAATCCCGAAAACTCTCCTTCGGTATCGTCGGAAAATCCCGAGCATCCGTCCACCCGCTCAACGGCCCCGGCAGCCGCGAAATCACCCCATCATGCGCAAGCATTTTTTGCCCCACCCGCCCGAACGCCTGCGCCGCCGCCATCCGCCCATTCCCGCCGAACATCCACAAGGCCGCCTTCATCGCCAGCGCCTCGCCATCGAACGCATGCCCCGCCACCCGCGCCGCCGTCGATTTCGCCCGCAGATGCACAAGCACTTTCGGAATATCGATTTTTACGGGACACACCTCGTAACACGCCCCGCACAGCGTGGAGGCGAACGGCAGCGATCCCGCCTCCTCATACCCTTTCAACTGCGGCGTCACGATGGCGCCAATCGGCCCCTGATACATCGAGTTATACGCATGCCCCCCCGTCCGCTCATACACCGGGCACACATTCAGGCACCGCGAACACCTGATGCAATGCAACGTCTCCCGCGAAACCGGATCGGCCAAAATCTTCGTCCGCCCATTATCCAGCAGCACCAGGTGAAACTCTTCCGGCCCGTCATCCTTCCGCACGCCAGTCCACAACGACGTATATGGGTTCATCCGCTCGCCGGTGGCAGATCGGGGCAGCAACTGAAGAAACACATCCAGGTCGGCAAACCGTGGCAAGACTTTTTCAATCCCCATCAGCGACACCAGAACCCGAGGCAGCGTCAGGCACATCCGCCCATTGCCTTCGCTCTCCACCACCCCCACGGTGCCGGTCTCGGCCACGGCAAAATTCGCCCCCGAAATCGCCACTTTCGTATTCAGGAATTTTTCCCGAAGATACCGCCGCGCGGCCGCCGTCAGTTCCGTGGGCACATCGCTGAGTTTCCCCTGTCCGAACGTCTGTTCGAAAAGCTCCTGTATTTCCGCCCGGTTCCGGTGGATTGCCGGCACCAGGATATGGCTTGGCGTATCATGCGCCAACTGCACGATCATATCCGCCAGATCGGTCTCGATCGGATCGATCCCGGCGGCAATCATCGCAGGATTCAAATCGATCTCGTCCGTCGTCATGGACTTGATCTTGATCACCCGCTCGGCACCATGCCGCCGCGCGATCTCGATGATGATTTCGCGCGCCTCCTCCGCATCCCTCGCCCAATGCACCTGCCCGCCGGCGGCGGTCACGCTCTGCTCTAGTTTTAACAGATGCGTATCCAGCTCCCGCATCGCGCCGGCCTTGATCGCCGACCCGGCCGACCGCAGCGCCTCCCAATCCGGCAACTCCGCCGTCACCCGCGCCGTGCGCGCGCGAATGGTGCTCGTCGCCTTGCGGATATTCCGCCGCATCTGCGACTTGCCCAGCGCCACGTGTGCCAACGCCGGAAAACTGGTGTCGGTCATACCCCCGCCTCCGTGCAGGCCAGTATCTCGGCCAGGTGCATCGCCCGCACTCCGGTTTTTAACCGCGACAAGCCGCCCGCAATATGCATCAGGCAGGAATTGTCCCCCGCCGTCACCACTTCGGCCCCGGTTGCCAGCACCGCGCGCATCTTGTCGCTCAGCATCGCCGTCGAAACCTCGCTGTTCTTCACGGCAAACGTGCCCCCGAACCCGCAACATTCCTCAATGGCCGGCAGATCGACAAAATCAAGGCCCTTCACGGCCTTGAGGAGCGCTTTGGGCGCATCCCCCAGTTTCAGCCCACGCAGCGAATTGCACGAGGCATGGTACGTCACCCGATGCGGATAGTATGCCCCCACATCTTCAAGCCCCAACGCGTCGGTCAAAAACTCGGAGAACTCGTATACCCGCGGAATCAGAGCCTCCACTTCGCTCAGCAACGACGCATCCTCCGCCGCCAGCCGTGGATACGCCGTGCGCACCGTGACGGTGCAGGAGGTGGAGGGCACCACCACCACATCGGCATGCCGGAACACATCCACGAACCTGCGCACGAGCGTCAGCGCCTCCACCGGATAGCCCGAGTTGTTGTGCATTTGGCCGCAGCACGTCTGATCGGTGCGGAACTCCACCTCATGCCCCAGCCGCTCCAAAACCTCCACCACGGCCTTTCCCGTTTGTGGGAACAGAGTGTCGTTGAAGCAGGTGATGAACAGGGAAACCTTCATTGCATGGCCTTAGAAGAAAGGAAGGACTTCTTTTTTGAAAAAAAGAAGCAAAAAACTTTTGCTTGCTGCAGCTCGGCCTGGGGCGATGCGCGCTACAGCCGTAGCGACCGCAGGCGCAGGGCGTTGCCGACCACCGAGACGGAACTCAACGACATCGCCAGCGCGGCTACAACAGGGCTCAGGAAAATGCCGAACAGCGGATACAGCGCGCCTCCGGCCACCGGAACGCCGATCACGTTATAGGCAAACGCGAATACCAGGTTCTGCCGGATGTTGCGCATGGTCGCCCGGCTGAGCGCCCGCGCCCGCACGATCCCGGCCAGATCGCCCTTTACCAACGTGATACCCGCGCTCTGGATCGCCACCTCCGTGCCGGTGCCCATCGCGATGCCTACATCCGCCGCGGCCAAAGCCGGCGCGTCGTTCACCCCGTCGCCCGCCATGGCCACAACCTTCCCCGCCGCCTTCAACTCCCTGACAATGCGGTTCTTGTCCTCCGGCAAAACATCCGCATGCACATCGCTCAGCCCAAGGCCGCGCGCCACGGCCTCCGCGGTGGTGCGGTTGTCGCCGGTCAGCATCACCACGTGGATGCCATCCGCCCTCAACGCATCGATGGCCCCGCGCGTGGTGGGTTTAAGGGGGTCCGCCACGCCAAAAACCCCGCCCGGGCGCCCATCCACCGCCAGGAACAACGCCGTCGCCCCATCCCGGCGCAGATCGTCGGCCCGGCCCTCCATCTCGCCGAAACCGGCACCCAGATCGGCCATCAGCAAGGGATTGCCCAGCCCGACCGCGCGCCCCTCCACGGTGCCCGTCACCCCCTTGCCCGTGACCGAGGCGAAGCCGGTGGCCTCCGGCACAACCACGCCCCTTTCCTTGGCGGCCGCCATCACGGCGGCCGCCAGCGGATGCTCGCTCGACCGCTCGAGCGCAGCCGCGAAACCGATTAACTCAGCCTCGGTGAAGCCAGTCGCCGCAAGGATGGTTGTCACAACCGGCTTGCCCTGCGTCAGCGTGCCGGTCTTGTCCACCACCAGGGTGTCCACCTTCTCCATGCGCTCCAGCGCCTCCGCGGATTTGATCAGAACGCCCGCGCCGGCGCCCTTGCCGATGCCCATGCCGATCGACATTGGCGTGGCCAGCCCCAGCGCGCAGGGGCAGGCGATGATCACCACGCTGACGGCCGCGACAAGCGCATAGCCCAGCGCCGGCGGCGGCCCCCACACCGCCCAGGCAGCAAACGCCAGCGCCGCCGCCAGCAGAACGGCCGGCACGAACCAGGCCGCCACCACATCCGCCAGGTGCTGGATGGGCGCCCGGCTGCGCTGTGCGTCGGCCACCATGGAGACGATGCGCGCCAGCATCGTATCCGCGCCCACCTTCTCCGCCTGCATCACCAGCGAGGAAGTGCCGTTGACCGTGCCGCCGACCAGCCGGTCGCCAGGCGCCTTTTCCGCCGGCATCGCCTCGCCGGTCACCAGGGACTCGTCCACGGCGCCGCCGCCTTCAAGCACCACACCATCGACGGGAACGCCCTCGCCGGGCCGAATTCGCAGGCGGTCGCCCACCGCCACCTCGGTCACCGCGATCTCCTCGTCGTCGCCGGCCGCGCGCAGGCGGCGGGCGGTTTTGGGCGCCAGCGTCAGCAGGGCGCGGATGGCGCTGCCGGTGCGCGCGCGCGCCCGCAGTTCCAGCACCTGGCCGAGCAGCACCAGCACGGTGATCACGGCGGCCGCCTCGTAATAGACGGGCACGGTTCCGTCCTTGCCGCGAAACGCCGGCGGAAACAGGCCGGGTTCAAAGCTGGCCACCAGGCTGTAGACGTAGGCTGTGCCGGTTCCCAGCGCGATCAGGGTGAACATGTTGAGGTTGCGGCTGAGCAGCGAGGCCCAGCCGCGTTGGAAAAACGGCCAGCCCGCCCAAAGCACCACAGGGGTGGAGAGGCCGAACTGTATCCACACGGATATCCGCGCCGGCACCACATGCAGCCCGGCCAGATGTTCACTCATCTCCAGCAGGAACACCGGCAGCGCCAGCACCAGGCCGATCCAGAACCGGCGCGACATGTCGGTGAGTTCGTGGTTCGGCGGGGCTTGCGCGGTTACGGCAACCGGTTCGAGGGCCATGCCGCAGATGGGGCAACTGCCTGCCCCTTCCTGCCGAATTTGTGGATGCATGGGGCAGGTGAACACCCCGCCCGGCTTGGCGTTCCGGGGTGGGTGCGGCTTCAGGTAACGGTCTGGGTCCGCTTCGAACGTGTTGCGGCACCCGGCGGAACAAAAATGGTATGTCGTGCCGCCGCAGTCGGCCCGATGCTTCGAGGTGGCGGCATCGACGTGCATGCCACAGACGGGGTCCTTGGCTTTCGTCTGGTATCCGTCCATTGGCTTGCATTCCCCTGCTGCCCCAAAGAAGCAAGAACGTTCTTTTTTGAAAAAAGGCGGAGCCCGCCCTGCGGGAACCAAAAAACTTTTGCGTCCTGCAGCTTCACACTGTCCGGCCAAGTCCCGGATTTATCCGCGCGATGCATGGAAATGACGGGGGGTTTGGGGGGACCGGCACGGTTCCCCCAATCTTAGTTTCTGTATAGAACATCCTTGCCTTCAAGAACAAAAAACCATCCGGCTATGTAAAAAACCTATCCCTACCGGCGCTCGACACGCGCGCGTGAGCCGTGGATAACTCGCCCACCTCAATCGATGGGCCGCCACCTGACCCCCACCACCCCGCTCGAGTGCCATGTGGCCGACGAATTCCGCGCGGGGCGGTTGAGCCGCCGGGCGCTGCTGCGGCATGCCACCCGCATCGGCATGGTCACCGCCCTGCCGGCGCGCGCCGCCACGCTCGGCCGGGCGGGGGCCACCATCCGCGTCGCCTCGCAAGTGCCGGCCGGCGCGATCGAGCCGCTGACCGTATCGGAAATCGGCGGCCTGGTGATGCTGTGCCAGACCGCCGAATTTTTGATCATGGATGGCCCCGACCTGATCCTGCGCCCCGCCCTCGCGCTGACGTGGAAGCCCAACGCCGATTGCTCCGCCTGGACATTCACGCTGCGGCCTAACGTAAAATTTCACGATGGCCGCGCATTCGGCGCCGCCGACGTTATTGCCACCATGGACCGTCTTTGCGATCCCGCCCAAGGGTCCAACGCGCTTTCCGTGATGCGCGGCGTGCTGTCGCCGGGCGGGGCGAAGCGCCTCGACGATCTGACGGTGCGTTTCGATCTCGATGCGCCGAACGGCAATTTTCCCTACTATGTTTCGTCCGACAACTACAACGCGGTCATCCTGCCCGCCAATTACGACGGCGACTTCGAAAAAACATTTATCGGCACAGGCCCGTTCCGGCTCGACCGCTACCAGGCCAAGGTTGGCGCAAGCTTCGTGCGCAATCCCGCCTACTGGGGCCGGCCGGCCTTGCCGGCGCGCACCGAGTTCTCGTTCTTCAACGATCAGCAGCCGCAGATCCTGGCGCTGGAAGACGACCAGGTGGATGTGATCGTGCAGATTTCCGTGCAGGGCGCGCAGGGGTTGCTGCGCGATCCTGACGTGAAGATCGTCGATTTTCCTGCGGCCACGCACCGGCAACTGCATTTGCGCTGCGACGAGGGGCCGACGGCCGACAAGCGCGTGCGGCAGGCCATTGCCCTCAGCCTCAACCGCCCCGGCCTGGTGCATGGGCTGTTCCAGGGCCGCGCCAGGCTCGGCAACGATTCGCCCTTTTCCCCGATTTATCCTTCAGCCGATCCCACCGTTCCGCAGCGCGCCAAGAACATCGGGCAGGCCCGCGCGCTGATGCAGGAAGCCGGCATGGCCGACGGTTTTGAAACCACGCTGACCACCGAGCGCATCCAGGAAATCCCCGACCTGGCCGTGCTGGTGCAGAATGCGTGCGCGGAGATCGGCATCCGGATCAATCTGCGGATCGAGGATGGCGCTACCTATTACGGCGCCGCGCAATTCGGCCGGTCGGACTGGCTGGACAGCCCGATGGGCATCACCGATTACGGCCATCGCGGTGTGCCCAATGTTGACCTCGCTGCACCATATCTGAGGAACGGTGCATGGAACGCCGCGCATTTCAGGAACGCCGATTACGACAAGCTGGTGGCAAGCTACATCGCCGCCACCGATCTTTCCACGCAGCGCGACCTCGCCGGGAAAATCCAAAGACTTTTGCTGGATGAGACGCCGGTGATCATCCCCTATTTCTACGACTACATCGCCGCCACCGGCCCCACGGTGAACGGCGCCGCCTTCAGCGCCATGTCGCAGGTTTTCCTGCAGGATGCGTCGCTCGCGTGACCCAAGCCAAAACCCTGAACGCGATTGCCAGGCGCGGTGCCCTGAGCGTTCTGACCCTTGTGCTGCTCAGCATCGTGATTTTCGCCGGCGGACAATTGCTGCCCGGCGACGTGGGCCGCTCCATCCTGGGCCCGCTGGCCGATGCGCGCGCGGTGGCGGCGCTGAACCATCAATTGGGCACCGATGCGCCACCGGTGCTGATGTATTTTCGCTGGGTCGACCATCTTCTCCATGGCGACATGGGCTTATCGTATGCCTATCGCAGCCCGGTGGCGCCGTTCATCGGCCATGCGCTGGCACGATCGCTTCTGCTGGCCGCAGTGACGTCGGCGATCGTAATTCCGCTTTCGGTGGGCGCCGGCATTTTGGCAGCGCTGTATCGCGGCAAATGGCAGGACCGGCTGATTACGCTGGGCGGACTATCGCTCACTGTGGTGCCGGAATTCGTTTCCGGCATACTGCTGATCCTGGTGTTTGGGGTTTGGCTGCGCTGGCTGCCGATTTCCGCCAACACGCGGCCCGGCACCGGGCTCGGTGAACAATTGCGCCATCTGATCCTGCCGGCGCTGCCACTGGTGCTGATCCTGTTCGGCTACATCGCCCGCATCGCCCGTGCCGGCATGGTGGAGGCACTGGAGGCCGACTATACGCGCACGGCCATTTTGAAAGGCCTGCGCCCCGGCTACGTGATTTTCCGCCACGTGCTGCGTAACGCGCTGCTGCCAACCATCACGGTGATCGCGGCACAGACCAGCTACCTGCTGGGCGGGCTTGTGGTGGTGGAAACACTGTTCCGCTACCAGGGCATCGGCAGCCTTATCCTCACGGCCGCGCGCGGCAAGGATTATCCGATGATGGAGGCGGGTATTCTTACCGTAGGCGCCGCTTACATCCTTTCCGCCATCCTGGCCGACATGCTGATCGGGCTGCTCGATCCGCGCACCCAGGCGGCGCAGCGATGAAGGGTTTTGCCCGCTTCGCCTCGCCCGGCTTCGTGGCCGGGTTTTCCATCGTGCTGTTCTGGGTGCTGTGCGCCGTGTTCGGCCCGTATCTGGAGCCGCAAAACCCCTATGCCGACGATCTGATGAACGCGCTTGCCCCACCCTCCTGGGCGCACTGGTTCGGCACCGACCAGATCGGGCGCGACATCTTTTCGCGCATCATCGCCGGGGCGCGGCCGATCCTCTCGGTGGCGCCAGCGGCGACGTTGCTGGCCACGCTGTGCGGCACCACGCTGGGCCTGGTGACCGGCTATGCGGGCGGATGGCTGGATGCGGGATTGAGCCGGCTGAT
>Ga0116226_10004342_pt1 | contig 12558 bp, 9 predicted proteins | sample S1TSphfallax_FD_89692 | JGI IMG/M metagenome (GOLD analysis project Ga0116226, IMG submission 89692) | Host-associated microbial communities from peat moss isolated from Minnesota, USA - S1T2_Fa - Sphagnum fallax MG | ecosystem: Host-associated > Plants > Peat moss > Unclassified | place: USA... | reverse complement strand
TATCAATTGATTGTCATGGATAGTGCATAACACCATGAAACCCAAGTTTAATAACCTTCCTCTTTCAAGGTTATAACATGTTTTCATGCATCTATGTAGGTTATTTGTTTGTTTTGTTTATGATAGCGAGATCTCCCAAACCATAATGTCTCTTGCCATTGATACACTTGGAAAGCAGGGGTGCATTGAGTTAGTTTCATAATGTTTCAACCTATAGCGAAGTTGTTATTAAATATTGAGCATTTTTTTCACTAAAAGGTCATTTAAATCAAAACCCAAATTTATAAGAGTATTTGGGAGCACTTTTGGTATTGTTCAAAAGTCTTTAGTGAGTAGCAATGACTGAAATGATTTAGCAAATTTTTAACCTAAGGTGTTGGAGATGTTGAGTTTTGAGTAGTTTATGTAATTAAAAATTTAATAAAATTATTAAAAATGGTTTGGAGTCTGAAACTGTTTACCCACAACAAATGTCGTAGGTTTACTAACAAGTACAATTATATTTCAGAATAAGCTTATAGAGTTTTTGAGAATCATGATTGTATATGTAAATAAGTTTTGAGAACCATGGTTGTACATGTAAATCAATTCGCTGTGAAAAAATTGCATTCATTGGAACTTTTCCAATGCAATTAAAAAGTGTTCGATAGAATTCGATTACAATTAATAGACTAATTACAATAAACAAGATTTTTTTATAACGGTTCTTAAAATTTCAAGAACCAAACTTATATATCAAATGCTCCACTATTGAATCTTGAAAACCGCAATAATACTAAAGAGGTTGTGAAACCGTCCTGAGAATGGCCAGTTATTTGGTGCCACTTCTTATAGCCGCCCAACACTGGTTGGTATAAAGTATAAAAGAGCAAACACAAGAAGATAAAAAGATAAGGGGAGGGGACCATGGCCCACAAGGAAGATGATGATGAAGAAGAAAAGGAATACCAAGGTAAGGTAGCTGCAGTGCTCTGCTCTGTCTTCACATGGTGTTGGGATCCCGACAACTGGCAGCTTGACATCACGTCCTTCCTATTCCCGGCCTGCTGCATGACGTCAAGTGATGATGAGCCTGGGAGCTGAAATTTTTTCTTGACAAAATTTTAGTTCGTTAGATATACATAATTCCCAAGCCGCCAACTTGAAATCAGTCGCTTGATCAGATGAGAGAGGAAAACAAAAATAGGCTACTAGCTTAACTTAATATTTGGAGGTTTGTCTCGAGAGAACGACGTCACAAGATTGGCAGCGCAAAAAATTGAATGGGGGAAGAAAAGACTTGTGGTGATGTGCTGGAGATTCGGAGCTAACTGGATTTATGGGGGGTTTGTTCTCTGGGTAGTATATATGGGCCGCGTGGTATCAACCTAGGCAAGAGTAGCAGCTAACATTAGCTCTGGCAGCTCATTTGTCTGTGCTCCTGCACCAGCCACAATTCGGCGTCAGGGGAAGCTTGCCACATTTAGGCTCGCTGTACTCGGTTAGCTATTTACAGACAACGTGCACTCCAGAGCCGTCACTCGATGGTTTGTACTTACCTCGCCCCCGCAGTCGCGCCATGTGATTGCTCGGAAAACTCACCACTGCCGAAAGGCAAGCTCAAGCTGAGCTCCATTTGATCTGACCCTTGCACACCGGTCTCTCTTCAGCATCTATGTTGGCAAGTTGTCCTCATGTGTTCAATTATGTTGTCGGCCACACCATGTGCTAGCTTTGGTTTTTGGTCCAGAGTGGTTGTTTGAACGTTTGTTCAACGACGTCGAGACTGGGGTTTTTTTTTTTCTTGTTTTCGTTTGTGTTTGTTTCTTCCGGGGCTGTCTTCGCAACTTTTGATTGCCGGCGAGCTAGGATATCAAGTAACCTGGTCACCACCGGATGCAAAAGGACTTCATCTAATTTGTCCGGCAATTGTGAGGTTTGCTCCTGGAACAATGCTAGTCTCCGCATGAAGATTTGTGAACAGGTTTGATTGTTTCCTCAGCATCAACAAGACGTCATTACACTGGCAATCTGAGCACCTTGCAAAGTGGTCGCAATTTTTAGCTCCTCGCATGCAATGTCGTGTTTACTCTAATAATCAACCAGCTGCAACGAGGGTACTAACTGGTTGTTCAAGAACATATCCCCAATTCTTGTGAGAAAAGAATTGACATGATCCGAGTTGCCACAATCTTGATCAATATTCTGCAATATATGTATCCATGGCGGGTCTACGTACATGTATGTGCAGGATTTTGATGGTCTAAAGGAATTTGGCACCTTAGTCCACTATGATGCTGCAGGTGTAATTATCTTAAGCTCTCATACAGGTCTGCTTGCAAGCAAGCTGCTGGCACGATCGGATGTCTCTTTTAGAAGTTCTGAGAGACGATCGCTGATCAGCGGAGACAAAAGGGGAGGCTGGCCCAGGCTCGATGACAGGAATCTTTCAGATCTTTGACCGCTACAATGCCCTGAGTGCTCGCAAGAATCATGCCTCCAAGAACCATAACAATCATGGTAACATGATCAGAATCACTTCAGATTCTTTCATATTGCACTGATCATGCAGCAGATCGTCTGATCTGATAGTGCATAGGAACCATTGTGTTTCATCAAGAGCTCCAGTTGGGGCAAACTGGCTTCCTTTTTGCTAATGTTTGTCCTGAGCATGCTCTTGTATTATAACCATAAGCATCTTGCAAGGATCATGTTTGTTCTTTTGTAGAAAACCAACCTGACCAGATTGTCTTTTTTGTCTTGCCATGGCAGAGGAGCTTGCAGCAAAAGACAACATCATCCCCTCCTACTATTTGGTAAACCCCTTCACAAATTGCTGCAAAATTTCTTGTTTGTCTTCATTTGCTCTGGGTCTGGGGTGAAGAAGGAAGAGTTGTACAACCCATGCGGCAAGCAACAATCTCACATTGTGGTGTGGAAATCATGCCAAACTTTTGTGTGATTTCAAGGAGAAGGGACATAGATCTTACCATTGATGTGGTGAGTTTTTGTGCAGCTTCAAGGCGATGATTACATGCACAGAGGTCCACTTGATTTTGTTGAGCGACCAAGAAAGGAACATGCAGAGGCCTCAGGAGACTCAATGGGTGTTGTCCACAGGACTTCCGCTAACAACAAGAAGCACATTGAGGTCAATGTGTTGGTGAACTCCTTGTCCAATGTTTTGAATGAGCTTCAACCAGGTGAAGTAGAGCAAAAGCTTCTTTGAGTGTCTGGTGTTGCCTTTCAAGAAACTAAATCAAGACATGGTGTCTTGTTTCCTGATGCACAGAAAGAGCTTGAAGATGGAAGCCCAAACTCAATGTCTGGTAAAGAACAGAGTCCTTCACAAAAGCCTCACAACATTCAACCTTCAGAGGCTCCTCCTTCAGAGATATTCCTGTCCAGGCTTTCTTCTGTCAGCAATGACAGCAGAGATTCCATCAAAAGAGGATCAAAGCAGCTTCCACCACGGGACACAAGAAGTACTACCTTGCATGCATCAAAGCATAAGGAAAAGCCAAGGACATTGTTGTCATCATTGCAGGACAGCAGCAGCAAGGAGCTTTTTGCTGCAGCTGCTTCTCCAACTGATTCCAACAAACTTGTTACTCAGGTTCTAATGCAGATGAAGGAGTTTTCACAGAGATCTGATGGAAAGGTCCAAGCAGCTGGTCGCAGATATCACTCATCTGGTGATGAAACAGAAGGACGTACACAAGGTCACAGGAATCAATTGTCTGGTGATGAAAGTCTGGAACACCAACATAATATGAAGGAAGCTGGTGCCAGACATGGTGGTAAGGATAAAGTAAATGAGAGGATTCATCAGTCCTCCAGAGCAAAGGAAGCTCGACTAGGACACCTGGAGCTCCCTCCAAATGAAGGTTGCAAGCATCAGTCTTCTGTGAGGGAAGAAGGAAACAGGTTTTATGCCACATCAGGTGACAAAAAACAATTTCAAAGACAACACTACTCATCTGCTGCTGATGATGGTGATGGGAGGGAGGAGGAGCACAGAGATAAGAACTCATCTTTGAAGGAATTCCATTACAAGTATCCATCATCTGGTGATGACAAGCATGGTGACTGTCACAGATACATGATCCCCTCTTTGAACAAAAGAGAACTTGTTGGTGATGGAGATTATGCAATTGAGAACCAAGATCCAAGGTACAGGTCAGGCAATGCTGAAGAGAACAAAGGTCATCAAGTGCAATCAGAATCTGGTGATGAGAAGAAAGGTGGTAGATACATGCATGCATCTGTTGGTGTGAAAGGCAGAGGAAGTCCTTTTTTGGGGAAGAACAATGGTCACAGATATCGATCTTCTGGTGATGAAGAATGGGAGGGGGGTCAAAGACTACATGACTTATCTGACCATGACAAATGGAAAGACCACAAACTCCAGTTACCTGTGAACGAATTTGCTGCTGATGGAGAAGAACAAAGACAAGGTCACAAGTCCCCTGATAATCATCAACAGGAAGCTGGTCATAGATTTCTTGCATCAAGAAATGGGAGAGTTGAAGGCAATACAATTTCCTTGCATGCAAAGGAGGTGCATGAATACTGGTCGGAATCATCTAGTGATGAAAGAGAAGTAGAACTTCTTGGTCGCAAACATGAATCATCTTCTGATGAAAGGAACTTACAGAGCAGAAATCAATTGTTGTCTGCACCGAAAGGTCACAGACATGATCAATCTTCTTGTGATAAAGGGGAAGGTCAAAGATTCTGCTTATCCCATGATGGCAGAGAAGATGCTTATAGACATCAATCATCATCTGAAAAGGAACTTGATGTAAAGCAGGCTCAAAGCATTCAGTTGCCTCATAGCCATCAAGAGAAGGATCGTTGCAGATATCTTGCTACTGGTGATGGGAGGAAACTTAGTCCCAGTGGAGATTATTCATCACAGCAGGAAGGTCACAGGCATCAATCTTCTTGTGATGAAGGGGGAAGCCAAGGATCACAATTAGAGTCCAGGCTTGACAGAAGGAATAAGCTTGGCCACAGAACTCACTTACCTGCAATGGAATTCATTGCAGATGCAGAGCAGCAAGGTACCATAAGCTATCAATCACCAAGATATCATCAAGAGGATACTCTTAGATATATTGCACCTGGTGATGAGAGGGAAGGTCAGAGAATGAATTTGCATGGAAAGCACAATCACTGGACATCTGATGATGAGAAATTAGGCCACAGATCTCAGTCATCTGCTGATGTGAGAAAAGGCACTGGTGCAAATACATCACCAGCACAGGAGGAAGGTCACAGATATCGATCTTCTGGTGATGAAAGGAAAGTTCGTGAGAGAAGGCAATTATCCCACGTCAACAGAAGGGAAGGTACTCAACAGCACTTCTCTGATGGTGGAGAGCACAGACAAAGTTATCTGTCACATTGGGATCATCAAGAGAAGGGTGGCAAGGGACACAGGTCTAATTCCTATGCAAAGGGATTGCACAGATCAGTGCCATCTGGTGACTCACAGGGACGTCACCAATTTCAAGAAAGATGCAGAGATCAATCACTTGTCGCTGAAGCTTGGACATGTAAGTCATCAGGCACTGATGATGTGGAGGAAAATCAAAGAATGAAAAGCAGTAGAACTTTGAGGGAAGCTCAAAGGTTTACTACATGTTCTAGTGATGAAGGAGGTAGACCTCACAGCCATCACTCATCATCACGTCATCGACAGCAGTCAGCCTCTGTCAAAGATTCAGCTCAGACACATCAGTCTTCAGCAGATGACAGAAGGGACGGCCATAGGTCTCCATCTTCCCTTGATCTAAATGAATTTGAGCATCATCATTCTTCTGGTGACATAATGAGACACCATAAATCTGACTCTTCTTATGATCAGAATGAAGCTGCATCCAAACATTGCTTCTTGAGGGAGCCTGGCAAAAACAACAAGCATCTTGCCCAGGCTGTTGATCAAGAAGCCGAAGCTCATAGACATCATCATCATCATCATCATCAGTTCACTTACAGTGATGAAGAGGAAGAATGCCAGAGACATGATTCAATTGATGACAGTAGAATTGGTCACAGAGACCATTCTGGTGCTGCTAAGGATGCAAGGCAGAGATACCAATCATCTGGTGATGAAAAGGGAGGAGGTGCTCACTGCTCTCACTCATCTGCTGATGAAATGAACAGTCAGAGGTGCAAATCATATGGAGGTCACAGAGAGGTCTGGTATGGTGATAGTGATGAAGGTTACAGACACCAGAGTTCTCTTGGGTTGAAGGAGAGTGGTCACACACTACTGCCATCATCTGGTGATGCCATGCAAGGACATCATCAGTCTAAAGTACGTTTCAAGGAGGGTCACAGGCACCTGCATCAGAATGTTTTGGCTTCCCCTAAGCACAGAGAAGAAGAGCTTTCACCCACCTCTGATGTCAACTCAGCTCCATCAAAAAAGGCATTTGCCAGGGAGGGAAAGTGGTTGCAACAGTTGGCAATTTCAACTTCACAAGCAGAACCCACCTCATCAACCTCAAATCAATCCAAGTCAGACCACCATGTGAAGGAGGTAGGCCAGATAGGCTTCAAGCAGTTGAAGCAAGTGTCTGCAAGACCTCAGCAAAGCTCACTGCTGAAAGAAAATTATGCAATGGTTAAGCCAAGGCTGAGGCCCAGGTCACAGTCAAGGTCAATGTTTCCTTCTGCTTCTTCACAACACAAAAGAGACCTGTACAGAATTGAATCCCAACAGCCACAGCACGTGACTTCAAAGTCAAGTCATCAAGAAGGGGATCAGCCATGGCACAAGCAGCTCATGTCCTCAAAGCATCTCCAGATGGAAGCGATGCCCCTTGTATTAAAGAAGCCACAGGTGGAGCATCCCCCCACTGAAGGACTGCTTGGGGAGGGTATGATATCAGACCAACGGTTGCACCAGTTACGCATTAAGAATGGCCTCCAGGAACATAAAAGCCTGAGGCAAGTCTTGGAGGCCATGCATCTCAAAGGATTGTTAAAACAGCCAAGGGGCAACAAGCAGGTGATTATGCTCAATCCAAAATTTCCTGCTGGATTGGGATCACCAGTACAAGAAGCACAGTCATCACCTTCGCGAGAAGCAAAGATTATGCCATCTTCAGCAGTGTCCAATTTAGCCAGATCAGGGAGCATGGATCAGGAGTACCAGGATATCATGGAGTTTCAGGATATGCTTAAGGAGGAAACCAAGGCTCATGAAGAAGCAACTGCACAAGAACTCAACCAAGGTACAGAGGCCCCCATAGTGCTAATGAAGCCCTGCAGCCACCAAATCCCCAGTCCTGCTGCTGCTCCTACTCCTTCCCCAGCTTTGCAGCAGATTTTAGAGTTGGAGAGCAAGGCCAGCCCAGTGTACAATGGCTTAGCAAAATCACCAACCACAGTGACAGCTCCTACTGGCAATGATAGAGAAAATCAGAATGAGAGCAGCTGCACCAGGTACTATGCTTCTGTTTCTTTCCAAACCCTGAGAATACACTGGAATGATACCAGTTTGTTGTTCCCCATTTGTGGCACAAAATTGGCCTGTGAAGAAGAATCTGCTTTATAAATTCCTTTGTTTTAGGAATAATAATTTTGAATCTTTTGTGACAGGGGTAGGAGATCATTGAGTGGAAGAGCATTGAATAAGAGGAGGTCATCAAGATCCCGTTCACCATCAAGGCGGCATTCACAAGAACCAGCAGAATCTCATTCCATGTTGGAGGAGCAGGTGCTTAGTGCGAGGACCTCAAAGAGTGAATGCATTAATACAGCAGACAAAAGCAGATTTTCTTCTAAGCTTGAAAAATCTGGAGAAGGGTTCATCCTCAAGGTGAATTCCCAACTACTGCTTCCTCTGCATGCAGGGCATCACACCTCATCAATGTCAAAGACTCCAGTCTTTCCAAGTAGTGGAACTGAGACTTCTGATATTGTAAGAGCTAGTCAAGAAGGGTCAAGAAGAATTGATGACTCAAGCCCAAGACATTGTCATGCAAACATGAAATTTCCAATGGCTACTTCTGAAGATAAAGAGGAGTCTGAGTCTACAGTGATGCTGATGACATCAGGATCAGAATCTACTTGCATTCTGCAAGAACCCTCCTCCTCCTGCTTAAGACACAAATTTTCTGATGAAGAAGGTTTTAAATCTGTTGAAGCTGCTGCAATTCAAACAAGGCCAACAACAACAGCCAAAAACAACAGCCATTTGAAACTGAAAACAAGAGTGCCATCAGTTGAGCTAGGTTTGCAGACTGTGGTTTCAGTGATGGATAGTTCTGATGCCTCCCCTCTGTCTGCTAGTCCCAGAAGCACCACAGCAGAAGAACTCACAAAGTTAATCAAAGAGAAACAGGAATCACTATCAGAGGTGACTCAAGAAGCACCTAATGGTCAAGGTCTTGAGTATCAAGCTCCACATCAGGGTGGTGATGGCAGCGCTCAAGGCTCATTTGTTATCCACATCAATTCATCAGGTTCTTTCAACAGTGGATGCCAAGAGGCAAAGCTCATTGAATCAACTGGAAACCAGGTTAGTTCTTTTGCATTGATTCGCCTGTGGAGAGGCAGGGCAGGGGAGGTAAGCAAATAACAAAATGTTTCACTAGGTTTATGAGGCCACGTGTCAGAAAATGCTTCAGAGATAGCAAGGACATTAAAAAGTAGACAAAACCCATAAAAACAAATGCTGACCTTGTAGATCTGTGCAGGTTGTTGCTGTTACAAAGCTTTCAGATGGTGTTACAGCAGGAGTTTCATTGATGAAGCAGCAAATTGCTGAAGAGGAGGAGGAGGAGGAGATGGGAGAATTAGCTGGAAATGCTAACCATCCAAGCCCTGTATCTGTGCTTGACAGTGCAAGTTTTGAGGAAGAACTCACTCACACTCCAAAGTGTGTGAAATCAAGCACCATCAGTCATGAAGGTAAAAGGAGCTGGATGGTTTCATGTTATGTTTTTCTTACTGAAAGAAAAAAGTGATAGTAAGCTGATCTAAACATGTGGTTTGCATTAGCAAATTTGTAAGTATACTATCACCATGTAGTTTGCAATTGGCAAATTATAAGGATTCAAATTAGTGGTTTCACTCAAAAATAAATGACAATTTCTGTGGTAAGCAGGGAACTTGCACTCTGTCAACAGTGAGCAGCAGCAATCTTACAATAAGCTTCCCAGCTTCCTTGATGGAGAAAAATGGGACATATTGTTGAAGGCTCAAAACTCCCCTGACAGGTACCAAGATGATGAATGGGCATATTATGTGAAAGAGATTCTTGCAATGTCTGGGCTTATCATTGAAGAGGCATGCCCTTGCATTGATGCAGTTCCAAACAAAAGCATTGAATCTGTTATGAAGACAGAGGAATTGAACTCTCAGCTGAAGGAATCAACAAGTGTGCAGGAGGATAAAGAGAAGGGAAATAGAGAGGACAACAAGAAGATGATGATGTTCCAACAGAGCCTCCTCCACCAACAACTGTTGACCGATGGTGTGAAAGAGATTGTAGGAAATGGTATGAAACCATTCACAGATCCACAACCATGGGGTGCTCCAAACTTGAGAAGGAAGCCTGCTGGACAACATTTGATTCAAGAGGTCTGGGATGAGTTACAAGACATGCATTGTCTTGTTACAGATGCATACAATGTGCTGTATGCAATTCTCAAAAAGGACTTGACACGGAAGGCATTCCAATGGCAAGATTTTAGCATTGAGATTGGGGAGGTTGGTTTTGAGTTAGGGGATTTGATTTTTGAGGAGATGTTGAAGGCAGCTGTGCAGGAGTTGATGGCACTGTGACTTGTGCAAAAATCTTTTTTCTTGGGCATCTGGCAAATTGCTCAGAGAATAGACATGGAAAGCTTCTGAAGACAAACTAGAAGGGATCTTACTATTGCCTGGCATATATAATGCTCAAGAAAGTATTAGAAACAGAAAGAGTAAACATACATTCTTTTGGTTGAAATTTCATGAAATTCAACAAAATTTGGGAATTGGGTACATGTAAATTAAATGTACTCTCCACATTCACCTTTTATCAAGGCACATTCTGTACAGAAGACACATCCAATTGCTTTGGTTTTAAGTACGGGAGCCACAAGGATCACAAGTTTACAATGCCATATCATGTCAATATATTAAAGTAGGGTTTTTAGGTTTCTTATCAAGAGCTTCCAAATGCCATAAATCCCAAATACTCTTCTGTAACCACATACAAGTTTTACATGGGGCTGTTCAATGTTTTGCATTCATTGCTCGGAAATGAATGCCCCAAAAATGAATTAATTTCCTTACATATGCTTCTTAGATAGTGACAGTGGTCTTTGAGAAGTCAAGCATTGGTGATGTAAGTGCTGGATTAACAAGACCTCCTACCCAATATCATGGAAGCACTGCTTTGCAATTACTAGAAATTCTGGCTCATTAGGAGCTAGCTAGAGGAGAGCCAAGCTTCTGAATTGAGAGCTGTGGAAGCAGATAATAGAGAAGGATGGGGATAAAGCTGATTTCAAAGACGTCATTCTCATTTCAACAATTCAAAGAGAATTTAACAAATGGACTCCGATCCTGAGCTCGGTAGAAAAAGCTAACTGAAAATTACCCAAAACTCAAATAGATTCACAGATTCACAAGGAAAATCTGCGAACATAATAAGGAAATCCACATTTTCAAACAAGCTGAACAAGTATCACAAACAGTGAAATCAATGGAATCTTGAAAATTTACGCACATTTCTTGGGCTCTTGTTGGAGTTGAGAGAAGAGCTGCCAGTTCTGGATTTTTGCAAAAAAAATCAGAACTAAAGAAACCATTGGTTCCAGTTATTTCAGAAACCTCAAAGAACCAACGATTCTCATCAAGAACCAGTTCAAACGCCCGAAGGTATTATAGGCGATTGTTTGATTTTTCCAAAAAAATTGTGTAAGGCAGCGCATTACCAATGTAATAAACTAGAATTTAATGACCAGGAACAGAATGAAGGGCCCGTTCCCAAGGTTATTACTGTGATTATTTATCACACTCCCTTTTGATATCTGAGAACCACAGTTATGAACCCTAAGAATCGCCCTGATACCCATGGTTATACATCAAAACTAGATCTTTCGTTTTGTTTGAGAGGCGCAATAATTGATTGAACCTGTTTTTTTGGAGGTAAATTTTCACCACTTGATGACAGAAACAATCTAGGGGAGAACTGCCCATCACCGATCATTGCCATATCATCAAACACTTCTTTAAATCTTCATCATCTAGGCTTCATTTTGAGCGATTTAAAATGTTATGGGAATGTTACCTCACTTTCTAGAAATCGTTTTTGAAGTATAAATGAAAATGAGTATTGAGAAAATAAAAAGAAAAAAAAAAAAAATTTCAACTTACAAAATGCATTTTTTTTCTTTTTTTTTTTCTCTTTGGTTCCCTCTTACTTTCAAAGCTTTTAACTTTCTCATTTTTTTTTCATTTTAAATGATTTAAAGTGCTGTAAGAGTGTCACCTTCACCTCTCGAAATCATCTTTGATCTCTAATAATAACAGAGTAACATACAAGGAATTTTTTGGGTGTTCAGAAATCAACTTTGTATTGTTGTATTGTTTTGATTTTTAAAAAAGTTCTTGACATCTCTACTTTGGGGGCCATAACTTTCTCATTATTAATTTGTTTTTGACAAATTTTAGTGTGTCAGATGTGCCAAGAGGAGACGTTCATGTTTTGTTTGCACACCAGTAACAACAGAGCCCTCCCCTTGGATCCAGCCTACCCTGAGCACTTAAGTGTTCAATCATCGGGCATTTTACCTGATCCCCACTCAAATGAAGGAAAAAATGTGTCAAAGTCACCAGATTTTGAGGAAGAAATTTCTGAAATGGCAATACAATAGTACCTTTCCAGGTTCGGCACTGAAGTGCCCAATAATTAATTTAATTTTCAATTCTTAATTCAATAGTTAGAATTTGAATTCTGAAAATTTTGGCACTCGATATTAAATTTATTATAACCAAATACATATATTAAATCTGGTGAATTGTCAATAGCTTATTGCTGAAATCTACTCACAAGAGGTTCAGGGATCAAACTTTGTTGACTGCATGAAGCTTTTAAATTTTTGTCATAACTAACTATTAATATCCAAAAAATTCAGCAAATTAAAAAAGTATTTAATTAATTTAATTTATGCCGAACCTGAAAAGGTACTATGGTCTTTAGACAATAGGTTCTAACAGGTGGTCAGAATATAGCAGGATTCTTAAAATTTTCTACTTTCATTTCTGACCTATAGCCAAATTTGGCTAATTCCTCTTGTGGATGATGGACAGTATGGCTACATCACAAATTTTCTTTATCAAAATCCCTGGTTATGAACCCTGAGAACCGGGAAAACCTGTTCTGTTTCGGGGCTGCTGTTGCAGAAGGAGTCGATAAGGTGTCGAGCTCGTCGTCGTGCGCAGCAGTCAAGCAAGCTTGCTTCGGATGCAAAAGCTTGGCTAGCTTGTGCACAGGATTTGCATGCGCTTTGTCTCAGTGGTTCGTTCATAAATGGCTGGCATTTCGTTAGCCACGGCGTCTTTCAGTAT
>Ga0116226_10004341_pt1 | contig 12560 bp, 9 predicted proteins | sample S1TSphfallax_FD_89692 | JGI IMG/M metagenome (GOLD analysis project Ga0116226, IMG submission 89692) | Host-associated microbial communities from peat moss isolated from Minnesota, USA - S1T2_Fa - Sphagnum fallax MG | ecosystem: Host-associated > Plants > Peat moss > Unclassified | place: USA... | reverse complement strand
TCCTCAACCGCGCCCGGAGGCTGGTCGATCTTCCGGGCGAGGTTGAACTCCTGCTCACCTCCGACGCCGAGCTGAAGCGCCTCAACCGCACCTTCCGCGGCAAGAACAAGCCGACCGACATCCTCAGCTTTCCGACTCCGCCTGAACTCTACGCGCACCACGCCGGCGATCTCGCCATCTCGCTTGAGACCGCCGCGCGCCAGGCCGCGGAGTTTGGCCACTCGCTGCCCGAAGAGCTTCGCATCCTGATCCTCCACGGCCTGCTTCACCTCTCCGGCCTCGACCACGAGAGCGACTCGGGCGAGATGGCCGCCCGCGAGGCCGAACTCCGCGAAACCCTCAAACTCCCCGCTACCCTCATCGCGCGCGTCTCAACGCGTTCACGGAAGCCTGCGAAGAGTGCCGAAGGCCCGCTCCATACCAGCCTGGGGCAACGCCCCAGGTCAATCGCCCTGAGAGAGCAAGAGAGGGCTGAAGGCCCGACCCATAAATCCCGCCACAAACCGGGGGCCGACTCATGAGCCCCGCCTACTTCCTCGCACTCCTCATCCTCCTCGCCGTCCTTACCCTCGCCGCCTACGTCGATCGCGTCTACTCCGAGATGGGCAAGTTCCTCGCCCGCGAGTACCAGGACAACATCGACTCCTGGGAGGAGTTCGTCGAACCCCGGCTGCGCCTCGGCCGCGAGTCCATCGCGCTCTCGGCATCCGTCCTGCGGCAGCTCTCGCTCGCCGCCATGGCGATGCTCGCCGGCCTGCGCCTGTACAGTCCCGGATCGCTGATTCCCGTCTACGCCCGCACCCCGCACCTTACCGATGTCGCGCGCAATGGCGTCGAACTCATCTTGCTGATCGTCATCTTCGACCGCCTGGTTCCGCAGCTCCTCTTCACCCGCACCCGCGGCCTCTGGATCGCCAAGATTCGCTACGTGCTCGAAGCGCTCTTCTATCTCATCCTCCCCGTGACCCTGCTGCTTGGGCTTCTATTGTCGATCGCCGCGCTCGCCGAGCCCGAAGACACGGCCGAGGAGGACCACCCATCCGAGGCGATGGACGCGCTGCTCGAAGCCGGCGAGGAAGAGGGAATTCTGGAGGAGTCCGACCGCGAACTCGTCCGCTCCGTCGTCGAGTTCGGCGACAAGGTCGTCCGCGAGGTCATGACCCCGCGCCCGGAGATCTACGCAGTAGAAGCCTGTTTGACCCTCGCCGACTTCACCGCTGCTCTCGAAGAGCACATCTACTCCCGCGTTCCGGTATTCGCGGGAATGCTGGACAACATCACCGGCATCGTCTTCGCGCACGATCTGCTGCAAATCGCCGATACCGAGGCCAGCCAGCTCACCGTCGCGCAACTGCAAAAGCCGGCGGCCTTTGTGCCCGAGACCAAGAAGGTCAACGAACTCCTCCGCGAGATGCAGCGCGAGAAGCAGCACATGCGCATCGTGATCGATGAGTACGGCGGCGTTGCCGGACTCATCACCATCGAGGACCTCATCGAGGCCATCGTCGGCAACATCGCCGACGAGCACGACGCCACCGAGGCCGACGACGAACCCATCCGCGAGCCCGACGGCAGCTTCATCGTCTCCGGAACCTTCGAGATCTCCCGCCTTCGTGACCTCTTCCAGCCCCAATTCGACGGCCAGTTCGATGACCCCTTCAACGGCCTCTCCGAAGCCAGCCCCGGTGCCGTCATCCCCGATCCGCGCCACGATCTCGCTGAATCGAACGGCCCAAACCCTGTCCTCGACGCCGCATCCGCCACGGAAGGTCCCGCTGACTCCAGGTCCGATCTTGAAGCCAGGTCGCCCCGGGAGACGCCCCGCGATCCCGACCACGCGACCGCCCTCCGTCTTCCCGAACACTACGAGTCCACCACCATCGGCGGCCTCGTCTCAGAGATCGCCGGCCATATCCCCCTGCGCGGCGAGGTCGTCGAGGAAGACGGCCTCCGCCTCGAAGTCCTCGCCTCCACCGACCGCCGCATCGACCGCATCCGCGTCGCCCTGTCACACTCCTCGTCGGCGAGTAACCCGGCAGTCTGACGCTGGTTGAGTCTGCTAACGCAGCAGCCTGCTCCGCCGATAACCGCTGGGGAGGGGTGCGTGACCACCTTCATCATGCACTCAAAGGCGCTTGAGCGCGAACGGACGACATCCGCCCTCCTCCGCGCGCGCCTCCGCCCCGCTCTCGTAGTCCTTCTCGCTCTCTTTCTCCCACTCGGACACAGGGCGTCAGCCCAAAATAGCTCCCGGACCAGCGCCGCTCCGCTGTATACCGTAACCACCGCCCGCGCAGCCCACCAGATGGAATCTCGCGAGGCCGCGCGCGCCCATCCCGTTCGACTGCGCGCCGTCGTCACCTTCTACGACGAGTACCTCGACTCCACTGGCACCCCGGTCCTTTTTGTCACCGACTCCTCGGGCAGCATCTACGTCGCGCTCAAGCCCAAGCCGGCCGTCCCTCCGCACCCCGGCGATCTCGTCCAGATCGACGGCGTCACCGGTGCCGGACTCTTTGCCCCCATCATCGATCACGCCAGCTTCAAGCTCCTCGGCACGGCACTGCTGCCGCCGAACCCTCCCCGAGTCATCCTCGCCGACATGGTCAACGGCCGCTTCGAGGGCCAGTGGGTCGAGGTCGAAGGCCTCGTCCAGGCCGTCCGCGACTCCGGCACCCACGTCGTCCTCGACCTCCTCCTTCGGGACGGCACGACCACCGCCATCACCGCGCGCCAGCCCGGCGTCGACTACGCCTACCTCGTCGACGCCGGAATCATCCTGCACGGCCACGCCAGCCCCAACTTCAACAAGCAGAAGCAGGTCACCGGAGCCCATCTGCTCTTTCCCAACCTCAGTACCATCAAAGTCATCGAGCCCGGTGCGCCCGACCCCTTCAATCTTCCCATCGACCACATCAGCGACCTGCTCCGCTTCGACCCCCACCGCACCTTCCAGCACCGCGTCCACATCCGCGGCAACCTCACACTCCTCTGGCCTGGAAGGATGGTCTGCATCCAGGACGAGTCCCAGGGCCTATGCGCACAGACCCGCCAGACCGGCGCGCTCCAGCTCGGCGAACGCGTCGACCTCGCCGGCTTTCCCCTCATCGGTGCCTTCACCCCCACCATTCAGAATGCAGACTATCGCGATGCCGGCGCCGGCCAGCCCGTCGCCAGTCTCGCCGTCACCATCCAGCAGGCCCTCCATGGTGACCACGACGCCCAACTCGTCTCCATGCAGGGCTGGGTCATCGACGACAGCCGCAACGGCGACAACCGTATCCTTACCCTCTCCTCCGGAGACGCCGTCTTCGACGTCAACCTGCCCCTCGATGCCTCCGCCAGAAAGCAGCCTATCCTCGCCAATCACACCCTGGTCCGAGTCACCGGCATCTGTTCCGTTCAATCTGGCGGCACCGACCTCGGCACCGGCGAAGGATTCTCCATCCCCAAGTCCTTCAGCATCCTGGCCCGGTCGTTTGACGACGTCGCCATCCTCGAGCGCCCCTCCTGGTGGAACGCCGAGCACAGCCTTGCTCTGCTCCTCGTGGTTCTCCTGGTTACGGTCGTCTCGCTCTGCGCCCTGGTGCTCATGCGCCGCCGCATCAAGCGGCAGACCGCCACCATCCGCGCCCAGCTGGCCGAGACCCACGCCCTGAAGGAAGCCGCCGAGTTCCAGGCCACACACGATAGCCTCACCGGCCTCTACAACCGCAAGGCCATCCTCGACTTTCTCGAGCGCGAGTTCGTCCGAGCCGTCCGCACAGGCGCCTGTACCGGCATCATCATGCTCGATCTCGACCACTTCAAGCACATAAACGACACCTACGGCCACGCCGCCGGCGACGACGTCCTCAGGGAGTCCGTCAAGCGAATTCTCGCCGCGGTTCGCGCTACCGACTGGGTCGGCCGTTATGGCGGCGAAGAGTTCCTCATCGTCCTTCCCGAGTGTGACGGCGAAGACACAAAGGCCTGCGCCGAGCGTGTCCGCTGCGCCATAGCCGACGGACAGATCGCCGCCCAGGGCGCGCGGATTCCCGTCACCGCCAGCCTCGGCGCCACCGTCGCGACGCGCTCGCTGCACAACGAGCAGGAGGCCATCTCCACCGCCGACCGCGCGCTCTACGAGTCCAAGCACAGCGGCCGAAACCGTACCACCTTCCGCGACCTCGACCCTCAATTGCACCCCCGGCGGCCCGCCTCGGCCGAACCTGGGGCGCGGGTTACGCGTATCGCCTGACCCAGATCGCCGCACGCACCGCCCGTAAGCCAACGCCGATCAGCCGGATAACCCCACCCCATCGCCTCACGAAAGCCTCCGGCGCGCCGATAACCCCCATGGAGGGCGCGTGCCAACTCCCATCCTGCATGCAATGCCTCTTACTTGGCATTGGCGAGCCGCCGCCTGCCGATCGCCGCGCCTCGTTCAGAATGCGCCGCTTCTCTGTCTCCTTGCTCTCCTTGCTCTCCTGCGTGGTCCCGGAGTCTCCGCCCAAACCCCTGCCCGCAACGCCGGCTCTTCGGCCAGCGCCGCGCCTCTCGCCACGCTCACCACCGCCCGCGCCGCCCACGACCTCAGCCTCGAAGAGGCCGCCCGCGGCCACCCCGTCCTCCTGGATGCCGTCGTCACCTACTACGACATCTCCATCAACCCGCAGTACCCGGTCCTCTTCGTCGCAGACTCCACCGGAAGCGTGTACGTGGCTCTCGAACAGCCGCTGCCAGCGTTCCCGCTTGCCGCCGGCGAACGGGTTGAAATCTCAGGCGTGACCGGCAAGGGCAGCTTCGCCCCCGTCGTCTGGAAGGCCCGCATCCGGCCGCTCGGCCCCTCGCATCTGCCCGCGACCGCGCCGCGCGTCACCGCCACTGACATGATGAAGGGCACCACCGACGGCCAGTGGGTCGAGATCCAGGGAATCGTCCACGCCTTCCGCCGCAACGGAAAAGAGGCCTACCTCGACCTCGTCCTCTCCGACGGCCCCGTTACCGCCTTCACCGTCTTCAACCCCGCCGTCGACTACGAACGCCTCGTCGACGCCACCATCACCCTCCGCGGCAACGCCGCCCCGCTCTTCAACAAGATGGGGCAGATGACCGGCGCCCACCTCATCTTTCCCGGCATGGAGACCCTCCACGTCCTCGAGCCCGCCCCCGTCGATGCCTTCGCCGTCCCCGTCGTACCCATCGGCGACATCCTCCGCTACACTCCGCACGCCACCCTCAGCCACCGCGCCCACATCCGCGGCAACGTCACCCTGCTCTGGCCCGGAAAACTCATCTGCATCCAGAACAGCATCAAGGATGGCGATCCGAACGCAACCAAGAGCCTCTGCGCCCAGACCCAGCAGTCGACCCCCCTTGAACTCGGCCAGTTGGCCGACGTCATTGGCTTCCCCGAGATCGGCGACTTCACCCCGACCTTCGATCACGCCATCTACCGCGCCGCCGGATCCGTCGCGCCTGCCGCTGCCCTGCCCGCACCCGTCCTCCCAACTCCTGTCAACTTCGACCAGGCCCTCAGCGGCCTCTACGACTCCCGCCTCGTCTCCATCGAAGGCAGGCTCATCAACGAAAACCGCGCCGGCGACATGCCGAACGTCACCCTCTCCACCGGAAACTCCGTCTTCACCGTCGCCATCCCCAAATCCTATCTCCCCGACTCGGTCGGATATCTTCCCTACGGCAGCATCCTCCGCGCCACCGGCATCTGCATGGTCCACTCCGACACCGAGGAGAACAGCATCGGCACCTTCGCCGCGCCGACCTCCTTCACGATCTACGAACGCCAGCTCAGCGACATCACCATCGTTCAGACGCCTTCGTGGTGGAATGGCACCCATACGCTCTGGGTTCTCGCCGGCGCGCTCCTCGTCACCTTCCTCGCGCTCTTCCTCCTCGCCATACTCCGCCGTAAAGTCAAGCAGCAGACCGCTACCATCCGCGCCCAGCTTGAAGAGACCCAGGCCCTGAAGGAGGCAGCCGAGTTTCAGGCCACCCACGACGGCCTTACCGGACTCTACAACCGCAAGGCCATCCTCGACATGCTGGAGCGCGAGGTCGTCTTCGCCTCCCGCCTGCGCACGCCCACCGGCGTCGTCATGCTCGACCTCGACCACTTCAAGCGCATCAACGATACCTACGGCCACGCCGCCGGCGACGACGTCATCCGCGAGGCCGTCCGCCGCATCCTCCCCGCGGTCCGTTCCACCGACTGGGTCGGACGCTACGGCGGCGAAGAGTTCCTCATCGTCCTGCCGCAGTGCGATACCGAAGACGTCGGCGTCTGCGCGGAGCGCATTCGCCGTGCCATATGCGACGGGCCCGTCGATGCTCAGGGCGTCGCGATCCACGCCACCGCCAGCATCGGGAGCACCGTAGCAAGCTTTCCCCAACACACCGCCGAGGACGCCCTCATCGCCGCCGACCTCGCCCTCTACGATGCCAAGAATAACGGCCGCAACCAGGTCGCCTTCCGCTCTGTTGGCGCCGTCTCGCTCCCGTCGGCAGCTTCCGTCGACGTGTACCACTGATCCGGACACGCAGATCCGGGACCCCACCTCCGGATTCTGGGTACGGGATCGGGTGCCCCATGTCTCGACTCTGAGACTTGGGCCCCGCGGAGCATAATAAGAAGCATGCCCTTCCGCTCCGGTTTCGTCTCCATCATCGGCCGTCCCAACGCCGGCAAGTCCACGCTGCTGAACGCGCTGCTCGGCCAGAAGCTCGCCATCGTCACGCACAAGCCGCAGACCACGCGCACCCGCATCCACGGCGTCCTCGAAGTACCGTTGAAGAAGAAAGCCCCCAAAGCAGCCAAGGGCGAGCCCGGCCACCCCGCGGCCCAGATCGTCCTCGTCGATACCCCCGGCATTCACAAGCCGGAGACGCATCTCGACAAACGCATGATGCAGGAGGTCTACGACGCGCTGGAATCGCGCGACGTTGTTCTCTTCATCGTCGATGTGACGCACCGCCTGCCGCAACCCGAGAAGACAGGAACACCCAAGCCCTTTACCGCCAACCGCATGGCGCAGTCCGCCGCCGAGGACAACTTCGCCCTCTCTCTCATCCAGAACCTCAGTAAAGAGAAGCAGGTCTGCCCCGTCATCCTGCTGCTCAATAAGATCGACGCCATCGCCCCGGGCGAGATCATGCCGCTCATCGCGCACTGGTCTGGCCTCTACGACTTCGCCGAGATCATCCCCATCTCCGCCCGCAAGAAGATCAACCTCGACCTCCTGCTCGACAAGGTCGTCGCGCAGCTTCCCGAGGGCCAGCGCTACTTCCCGAAACACCAGCTCACCGACCAGCCGGAGCGCTTCCTCGTGGCCGAGCTGATCCGCGAAAAGATCCTTCTTCTCACCGGCGAAGAGGTCCCCTACGCCACCGCCGTCATCGTCGAGAAGTTCGAAGAACCCGTCCCCGAACTCACCCAAACCGGCAAGATCAAAAAGCGCCCCGCCGGAGCCAAGCTCCCCGTCACCAAGATCGCCGCCGCCATCTACTGCGAACGCACCGGGCAGAAGGCGATCCTGATAGGCAAGCAGGGAAGCATGTTGAAAGAGATCGGCACCGCCGCCCGCAAGGACATCGAGTCCCTCCTCGGCACCCGCGTCTTCCTCGAGCTCTTCGTCAAAGTCCAGGACGACTGGCGCAGCAAGCAATCCTTCGTCGAAGACCTCGACTGGCGCCGCCAGCTCGAACAGATCGCCGCCAAACAAGCCGCCGAAGAGTAGCCGGCAATCTTCTCCTTGATTGTCATTCCCGGAGGGAATCTGCGTTTGCTCTTGCTGTTGCTTGTCCTCCGCACACTCCCTGTAATCGTTACGCCCGCCGCCTTCGTCTAATCCGCAACCCGGCAACCTAGAGGCCGAAGGGTGGATTACTTGAACAGACTGTCGCGCCGATCATTCGTTCACGGAGCCATAGGCCTCGCCTCCACGCTGCAACTCCAGCGCGCCGCCTGGGCCATGGGCTTCGGCCCGTCTCCCGACGTCTGCACCCTCGAAGCGGAGCAGGAGGTCGGCCCCTACTACGTCGCCAACGAGATGATTCGCCGCGACATCCGCGAGAGCAAGGCCGGCTTTCCCCTCACGCTCGAACTCCTGGTCCTCGACAGCCGAACCTGCAAGCCGCTCACCAGCGCGGCCATCGATGTCTGGCACTGCGACGCCCTCGGCCTCTACGCCGGCTACACGAAGACCAACCCAATGGAAGGCCCGGGCGGTCCTGGTGGCCCCGGCGGCCCACCGCCCGGATTCGATCCCGAGCACCACGGCCCCCCTCCCGGCGGCCCGCCTCCATTCGGCATGGGCGGCCCGCCAACCACCGACAAGCTCACCTTCCTCCGGGGCATCCAGTTCACCGACGCGACAGGCCGTGTCAGCTTCCTGACCGTCTTCCCCGGCTTCTATCAGGGCCGAACAAACCACATCCACTTCAAAGTTCGCCTCGGCGGCCAGACCGGCCTCGCCGATGGCCACCAAACCTATCTTGCCGGACACACCTCACACGTCGGCCAGGTCTTCTTCCCAGAGGACGTCGCAGCCGGCCTGATGAAGCAGGAGCCATACGCGAGCCACAAGATCCACCGCACCACTGCCGCCGAGGACAACGTCTTCAACGGCCAGCACGGCGACACCCAGGTATCCACCCTGAAGTTCCTCGAAGCAGGCAAGCCCCAATCCGGCATGAAGGCCTACCTCGTAGCCGCGGTCGACCCAACCGCCACTCCCGCTCCAGCGCAGCGCGAATTCGGCCCTCCACCACCGCAATAAAAGCACACGCGATGTACCATCATCCCGTGCAAAATGAAGCCATCACGACGGATCGCCTCACTCTCATCCCAATCACCCCCGAAGCCCTGCGCTCCGAGCAAGCCGCCGACGGCCGCCTCGCCGCCATCCTCAACTGCCGCGTCACATCCGAGTGGCCCCACGCCGACTGGGAGCCGCACGTCTTCGAACTCCTGCTCTCCCACCTAGCCGAGCGCCCCGAAGAGGCTGGCTGGAACCGCTACATCCTCCTCCGGCCGGAAAACGAACTCGGAGATCAAGCCAGGCCCGTCCTGATCGGCACCGTCGGTGCCTTCCGCTGGCCCGCCAACCTCTCCGAGGCCGAGTTCGGCTACGCCATCATCCCCGAGTTCCGCCTCCACGGCTACGCCAACGAAGCCGCGCAGGCCATGCTGAAATGGATCGAAACCACCGAGCCTGCCGTCAGCATCATGGCCCACACCTACCCCGAACTCACCGGCTCCATCCGCATCCTCGAACACTGCGGCTTCACTCGCCAAGGCCCCGGCGCGGAACCTCGCACCCTGCGCTTCGTGAAGCCGAAAGACCCTCAGCAGACCGTCACGTCCAGATAACCCCGCTCCCGCTTCGCCAGCGCGATGATCTTCGTATCCCGCGTAACCAGCGACAGCCTCCGCAACCTTGCCGTCGCAATCAAAAAGCAATCTCCCGGATCGCCCGAGCCATAGATACCTGGCACGTTTGCCGCCTCAACCGCAATGGCCTGGGTGATGCGAATGGTTCGTGCGCCAAGCCGGTTGGTTGTCTCATCGAACCACCCGTCAATGGAAAGTCCGCGTAAATCCGGCCTTTTTTCCAAACTCTTCTTGTGCGACGCCACGCCAAGCTCACATATCGAAATGTCCGATACGAACAACCTGCCCGTCGCACCCGCCTTAGCAATCTCATAGGCGGCTGGGGAGTAAATTAGCAACTCCTGATCGAGCCAAAGCAGTACGTGGCTATCGAGCAGAAAACCCCTGCTCACGCGGCCGTCGCTTGCTGCTTCCGCTCCTTTGCCCTATCTTTGGCCGCGAGCTGAATCACCTGCTCATAGATAGGCTTAGTGAGGTCAATTCGGGGATCAACCTCAAGACCAAGCCCTTTTCCACGGCCCCGGATGGTAAAGCTTTCGCCACTTTCGTTTGTGTAGACCGTGTCAGCGCCGATCCTCGTTACCGTCACTTTTTCGATAGCCGACATAATAAGCTCCTCCCCGAATTATGCCATTTCCCTCGCCGCCCGCAAGCTATTCCTTCAGGCTCACGCCCAGCGCCTTCATCTTGCGGTAGAGATGGCTGCGCTCCAGGCCCAGGCCTTCGGCGGCGCGGCTCACGTTGCCGCGAAACTCGTCGAGCTTCTTCAGAATGTAGTCGCGCTCATACGCCTCGCGCGCTTCGAGCAGCGTCGCGAACTCCTCGCCCCTGCCCGCGGCCTGGCCCGCCGTCTTGCCCGGGTCGCGGTACACCAGCATCGGCAGATGCTTGCGTTCGATGCGCTGGATCTTCGGGTTGAGGATCATCACCCGCTCGACCAGATTGCGGAGTTCGCGCACGTTGCCCGGCCAGTGGTACTTCTTCAATGCGTCCAGAGCGTCCTCGTTCATCTCCACGCGGGCGCGGCCATACTGCTGGCCGAACTCCTGAAGAAACTCCTTCACCAGCAGCGGAATGTCCTCCTTGCGATCGCGCAGCGGAGGCACATAGAACGGAATAACGTTCAGCCGGTAGAAGAGGTCCTCGCGAAAGTTGCCCCGCGCAATCTCCTCTTCAAGGTCCTTGTTGGTCGCCGCAATCACCCGCACGTCTACGTGTACCGGATGGCTCGCTCCCACCGGCAAAAAACGCTGTTCGTCGAGCGCCCGGAGCACCTTCGCCTGCGTCTTCAGGCTCATGTCGCCGACCTCATCGAGGAACAGCGTTCCGCCGTCCGCTCTCTCAAACGTCCCGCGCTTCTCGGTCGGCCGGCCATTGCCCGGAGCGCCGCCGCCCGGCCCAGCGCCATTGCGGTAGCCGAAGAGCTCCGTCTCGATGTAGTCCTCAGGGATCGCCGCGCAGTTCAATTCCACGAAGACGCGGTCCTTGCGGAGGCTCTCCGCGTGCATCGCGCGACCGATCAGCTCCTTGCCCGTGCCGCTCTCGCCGAAGATCAGCACCCGTCCGTTGGTCGGTGCCATCAGCTTGATCTGCTGGCGCAGCGCCTTCATCGGCACGCTCTGGCCGGTCACCGTGCCCTTCACCGCGAGCTGCCGAGCGAACTCCGCGTTGTCCTCGCGTAGCTTTCGCGCCTGGGTCGCGTTCTTCAAGACGAGCAGCGTCCGTTCGAGCGAGAGCGGCTTTTCGAGGAAGTCGTACGCTCCCAGCTTCGTCGCCTTTACCGCCGCTTCGATCGTGCCGTGCCCGCTGATGATCACCACCTCGGGCGAGCTTTCCATCTGTTTGATCTCGATCAGCGCGTCCAGGCCGTCGCGGTCTGGCAGCCAGACATCCAACAGCACCACATCGTAGACCGCGTCGCGCAGCAGCGCCATCGCCTCGCCCGCCGTCGCCGCCGTGGTGACGATGTACTCCTCCTCGCGCAGGATACTTTCCAGCGACTCGCGGATCTCCTGCTCATCGTCGACGATCAACACATGGTTCAAACCAGCTCTCCCGTATTCACCGCGACCGCCGAATCACCGTCGGCCGCAGCCGGATCGCCGTCGCCCAACGTGGCAGGCCGCAGCTCCACGATGAACTTCGCCCCGGCGGGCTCGTTCTTCTCCGCGCGAATGCTGCCCTGGTGCTCTTGGACGATCTTCGCCGCAATCGCCAGCCCCAGCCCGGTTCCGCGCTGCTTGGTCGAAAAGTAGGGCAGAAAGAGCCGTTCGCGCATCTCGTCCGTCAGTCCGGTTCCGGTGTCGGCGATGGTCAGCTCCACCATGCCACTTTCGAGCAGCCGTGTCGTCACGCGCATCTCGCGCAGCAGGCTGGTCTGCATCGCCTCCGCCGCGTTGTCGATCAGGTTGCCGAGCGCCCGCTTCAGCGCCTCAGGGTCGGCCAGCACCAGGGGCAGGTCCTTGCCGAGGCGCCGGATCAGCCGGATGCTCTGCAAACGCCCGGCGAACAACGCCAGCGAGTTCTCGACGATGGTGTTCAGGTCGGCCGGCCGCGGCTTCGCGGTCGGGAACTCGGCCAGCGCGGCAAACTGGTCGACCAGCGACCGCATGCTCTCGACCGATGCGGTAATCACCTCACTGCACCGCCGGATCACCTCCGTCGAAGGCGAAGTGGCCTCATGCTCCGCCAGCTTCGCGCCCAGCCGCCCGACATGACGGTGAATCTGCTCCGCTGAGAGCGAGATGGGCGTCAGCGGGTTCTTGATCTCATGCGCTACCCGCCGCGCCACCTCCTTCCACGCGGACTGCTTCTGCGCCTGCAGCAGCTCCGTCGCATCTTCGATGACGACGACATAGCCGCGCACCACGCGCTCATTCGCCATCACATTTTCGAGCAGCGCCACCGTCGCCAGCAGATTGATCGTCCGCGTGCTGGGCGGCCCCGACCCTCCAGACGGTCCATGTGCTCCGCCATTGCCGTTCGCCCCGTGACCGTTGGCTGCGAAGCCGTTCCCGACGGTCCCGCTAACCCCGCCGCCGTGCCCGTTCGCCGGACCGCCCATCTCCAACTCGCTGGACGCCGAACCCATCCGGTGGCTCCGCCGGATCAGCCGGTCAAGCACGTCCGCCACCTCGCCGGGAAAGACCACCTCCATCGCCGCGCCGAG
>Ga0116226_10004340_pt1 | contig 12561 bp, 8 predicted proteins | sample S1TSphfallax_FD_89692 | JGI IMG/M metagenome (GOLD analysis project Ga0116226, IMG submission 89692) | Host-associated microbial communities from peat moss isolated from Minnesota, USA - S1T2_Fa - Sphagnum fallax MG | ecosystem: Host-associated > Plants > Peat moss > Unclassified | place: USA... | reverse complement strand
GCATTTCGATGCGGCCGAGGCACTGCGAAACCATCTCGTCGCCTTCGATCTGGCGGAATTCGAGACACGCGTTGATCGCCTGATTGCTTGCTTCACCGCCGATATGGTGGCAGGCGCGGCCGCCACCGATCATGACGGGCCCGCACCCATCCTGATCCTGGGCCTGCCGCGTTCCGGCACGACCCTGGTGGAGCAGATCCTGTCGGCCCATCCGGATGTGCGGGCGGGCGGAGAATTGTCGTTCTGGAATGAAATCGGCACCGCGTGGTACCGCGCGGGGGCGGCCTCGCCGGCGGCGGATTTCCTGGCAGCGGAGGCAGCGAAATACCGCTCGTTGCTGCGTTGCATGGCGCCGCGGGCCGCGCTGGTGACCGACAAGATGCCATTGAATTTCCAGTGGGCCGGGCTGATCCACCTGGCGTGGCCGGGCGCCACGATGCTGTATTGCCGCCGGTGCCCGATAGATACGGCGTTGTCGATCCATCAGACGCATTTCAACCCGCGCATTGCCTTTCCGACCGGCGGCACCGCATTGGTGGGCTACATGCGGGCCGCGGCGCGATTGTGCGCGCATTGGCAACGTGTTTTGCCGCAGTCGCGGTTCATCGAAGTGGATTACGAACAGGTCACCGCCGAACCCGAGGCGGCGGTGCGCCGGATCGTCGCCGCGTGCGGGCTCGCCTGGAACCCCGCTTGCCTGCATCCGGAAAAATCCGTCCGCACAGTGAAGACACCGAGCAAGTGGCAGGCGCGGCAGCCGATTTATCGCACGGCGGTCGGGCGCTGGCGCAAATATGAGCCTTGGCTGGGGGCGTTGGGGGAGTTGCGAACAGGTTAAGCAAGCAGTTCTTTTTGGAAAAAAGAACTACTTCCTTGTCTTGCGCGAATACTGACAAGAACCTGACAAAGTCTTGGTGCTCAAGCAATCTTAACCAATCTGTCACGCAATTGAGCGGGATCACGGCCCTGATTGGGCGGCAAATCGGCCCCGCCAGACCGGCGATTAAGGGGCTTATAAAATGAAATCTGCGATTATGTACGGTCCGTTGTACGGACTGATGACGCTTGGGCTTTGCGCGACCGCCTTCGCGCAATCGCAGCAATATCCGACATACACTGTCGGACCGCAGTCGAATGGCACCTATGTCATGTCGACAGGCCAGATCGTGAATCCGTACGGCAAGGTCGTCATGCTCGGCTCGCCGGTGCGCGCCAAGGCGGTGGCATTGAACCCGACCAACCCCAACAGCGCCGCCGTGCTCGTCATGGGCGCGGCCCAGGCGGTTGAAGTGTTCAACCCTGCCACGGGCGAAGTGCTGCAGAACTACACGCCGTTCGGCGATCCCACCGGTTCGTTCACCGGCATCAGCTATTCGCCGGATGGCACCAAGCTGCTGTTCAGCCAGGATGACAGCTATATCGCCGTGGCGCAGGTGAACCCGACGACCGGCCTGCTGAGCGATTACGTGCGTGTTCCGGTCGCACCGAGCCAGGCGTTCATCAACTGCACCGGAATTACCGTCGGCCTGCCGAGCGACCCGCTCACCGACGTGTGCGGCCAGTTCTATAACGGCAACAACTACTCGTCCAACCCGGCCGGCATCGCGGTTTCCGCCGACAGCACCACGGCCTATGCCCTGCTGAACGCGAACAATACACTTCAGCCGATCGATCTGACCGTGCAGCCACCGCAGGCCAAGGGCCGCCAGATCCGCGTCGGCAACGCGCCGAACAGCGTCGTGGTGAACGGCAATTTCGCTTATGTCAGCAACGAGGGCGGCCGCCAGGCGACGCCGTCTGACTTCACCAACATATCGAACGGCACGCCGATTGTGGCCAGCCCCATAAACGGCCACGCGGTGACCGGCACCGTCACCGTGGTCGATCTTACCACCAACAAGCCGGTGGCCTCGATCGTGGTCGGTCAGCACCCCACCGGCATGACAATCTCCGGCGGCCTGCTGTTCGTGGCCAACGCTGGCAGCGACAGCATTTCGGTGATCGACCTCGCAACCAACAAGCTGATGAATACGATCAGTCTGGCACTGCCGCTCGGTAATGCGAAATCGTCGTTTGGTGCCATCCCGACCGGCATCGCCGTTGTCGGCACGGTGGCGTACGTCACCCTCTACACCGTCAACGCCATCGCGGTGGTGGACCTGAGCGGCGGCAACCAGAACCCGGTGTTGGGATATATACCGACTGCGTCGACGCCGAGCACGATCGCCTATGACGCCACGCATAACCAGCTCGTCGTGTCCAACGACAAGGGTTTGGGCACGTGGGGTTCGATCGGCGAGGCGCACGGCGTTTACGGCTACAACACCCACCATGACACCGCGGTGGTGAACCTGATCCCGATCCCGAGCCAATCGGAACTCGCAACGCTCACCACCCAGGTCGCGCAGAACAATCACTGGGACCTCACCGTAAACATCAAGTCCGCCAAGGGCGGCAATCCGGGCCGGGTGCCGGTGGCGATTCCGGCGCATATCGGCGATCCCTCGCTGATCAAGCACGTGTTCCTGATCGTTCGTGAAAATCGCACGTACGATCAGATCCTGGGCGACGTTCCGCAAGGCAATGGCGATCCTTCCCTCGCCGTGTTCGGCGGCGCCGATACGCCAAACCTGCATGCGCTGATCCAGCGTTTCCCACTGCTCGATAATTACTACAACCCGTCACGCCAGTCCGCCGACGGCCATAACTGGCTCGTGCAGGCGATCGCACCCTACATGGACGACATCCAGTCGCCGGACTGGATCCGCAGCTATCCGGCGAACGGGCTTGATGCGCTTGCGTATCAGCCGAACGGGTTCGTGTGGGATGCGGCCGAGAAGAAGGGCTTGTCGGTGAAGATATTCGGCGAATACGTCGAATATGCCGGGGTCACCTACAAGCAGCCGAACGGCAGCACCAGCGAGCCGAGCTGGAGCCAGTTCTACGCCGACTCGCAGGCCTATGAGAGCGGCGCGGAATCGCAGCTTTACTATGGCACCACGATCAACACGATTTCCGAAATACCGTCGGTGCAGAACTACTCGGTGGCGCACTTCCCGCTATTCGACCTCGGCATTCCCGACCAGTTCCGGGTGGACGAGTGGCTGCCGAACTTCCAGGCGGATGCAAAGGCCGGCACGGTGCCGGCCCTGACGACGCTGTGGATCATGTGCGACCATACCGGCGGGCCGCCGACGGTGAACGCGGAACAGGCGGATAACGACCTCGCCGTCGGGCGCATCATCGACGCCATTAGCCACAGCTCGGTCTGGGGCTCCTCGGCGATCTTCATTACGGAGGATGACGCGCAGGATGGCGTGGACCATGTCGACGGTCACCGCAGCCCGGGCTACATCGTGAGCCCCTACGTGGTACAATATGGTCCGGCGATCAGCACCTACTACTCGCAGGTGAACATGACGCGCACGATCGAACAGATTCTCGGCTTGCCGCCGATGAACCAGTTCGATCTGGTGGCGTCACCGATGTTCCCGCTGTTCACCAACACGCCGAACACCGCGCCTTGGTCGCATGTGCCGAACCAGATTCCGCTGAACCAGGGCGTGGACGACCCGACCCCCCACGCGGACGCGAGCCCGATTTCCAAGGCCTGGAAACTCGCCAAGGCGGAAATGTTCCGCGGCAAGCAGCACAAGGCGGACTCCGAGGACCCTTACACGATGAACCATTGGGCCTGGTATGAGGCGACGGGCTTTAAACGTCCATATCCCGGGGAAACCAAGGTTCGCTGGCCGAGCGAGTTCGAGAACCATATCAAGCACCCGAACTTCGACCTCGACGACAACTGAGACCCGCCTGAATTGCATTGCTCAGCCCTCTCCTCCGGTCGGAGGAGAGGGTTTTTTTGTACCGGTAAGGTATTCAACTTATTGAAAAGGATAGGAAGAAGCAGTTCTTTTTTGAAAATAGAACCAAAAAACTCTTGTCTGATACGGGCACCACCTGATTGGCCCATTTGAACCGGCGCCCTGGCGCAACTAGCAAAAGTTTTTTGGTTTTTTTCAAAAAAGAAGTGCTTCCTTTTTTAACTCGGGATCTGCAACGCCTGCAAGGCCTGTTCGAGATCGGCAAAACTCGGCATGTGCTGGTTCGGCACCATTTTACGCCCGGTTTCGACGCTCACTTGCGGGGCATTGCCGTGCAGGTGCGCCACCAGCACCGCGCGGATGACCTCATTATATTTTGCATCCGCCTCCACGATGCATTTGATGCGTGTCGCGATCGGCGCCGCCATGCCGTAGGCCAGCAGCACGCCCAGGAAGGTGCCGACCAGCGCGCCGCCGATCATTTCGCCCAGCACGGCCGGCGGTTCGTTGATGTGACCCATCGTTTTGATCACGCCCAGCACCGCGGCGACAATCCCGAGCGCCGGTAGCGCGTCGGCGATTGTCTGGATCGCATGGCTGGGGTGCAATTCTTCGTGCAAGGTTTTCTTTATTTCGCGGGCCATCACGTCCTCGATCTGATGCGGATCGTCCGCATTCATGCCGATCATGCGGAGATAGTCGCAGATGAACGCCGTGGTGTGATGGTTTTTTACTATTTTTTCGAAATGCTGAAACGCCTTGCTTTCCTCGGGCTTTTCGATGTGCGGCTCGAGCGCCATGGCGCCGCGCTGGCTGGCCAGACGGGTGAAGAAATACAGCAGCGACAGCAGGTCGGCATAGTCCTTCTTATGAAACTTCTCGCCCTTCAGAATGAGCCCGAAGGCACCCAGCGTGTGCTTCAGGTCGTGCATGGAGTTTGCCATGATGAAGGTGCCGATGGCGGCGCCCAGGATCGTCAGCAGCTCGAACGGCATGGCGCCGATCAACGGGCCAATGGCGCCGCCGGTGGCAATAAAACTGCCAAACACGCAAGCGAATTGAAAGCCGAGGCCGCCGAGCGTTAGCATGGCGGCCTAAATTTGCCAGCGGCGACGGGCCATCGTCAGCGGCCCGGAGCGGTGCGCAACAGCACGATGGCAATGCGCCGATTGGCCGCGGACAAGGGGTCGGCCGGCAGCAGCAAGTCGCGGTCCGCGTGGCCGATGACGTCCTTGATGCGTGCATCGGGCAGGCCCGACTCCAGTAGCACGCGGCGTGTGGCGTTGGCCCGCTCGGTGGACAGATCCCAATTGGTGCGACCGGCGCCACTGTAGGGGGCGCCGTCGGTAAAGCCGGAAATGGAAATCGGCTCGCTCAGTTTCGCCAGCACCGGCATCAGTCGCTGCAGCAGCGCCCGGGCAGCGTCATTCGGCTCGGACGAACCTGTGGCGAACATGGGCTGCTTTTCCTCGTCGCGGATTTGCACCCGCAGGCCCTGCGGCGTCAGATCGATGGAGAGCTGCTTGGCGAGGGGGGCGAGCGACGGATCGGCCGCAACCAGTTGCTGCATCGCCGCCGCGGCCTGGGCGAAGTTAGACTGTTCCTGCTTGCGGGCGGCCTCGGCCAGTTTTTGCGCCGCCGCGATATCGGAAGCGGAACGGCCGCCATGGCCCGGCTTGCCGTCCGCGCGCCCGCCTTCCGGACGGCCGCCATCCGCGCCGGAATCGTCGGTCGCCTGGCTATGCACGGTTCGGGTGACGATTGTGTCGCTGTCGTCGTCGTCGACATCGGCGGGCGGGGCGTGGCCATTGATGGCGACGACCGCGCCCTTGTCCGAAATCGCCTCGCCGTCCTCGAACGGGGATTTGCCGGCCAGCGGCATGCCACTGCCGGACTTCGTCGTGGCGGTCGCCAGCGTAGGGGCGAAATAGTCCGCCAGACCCCGCTTCTGCTTTTCGGTGGTCGCATTCAGCAGCCACATCAGGAGAAAGAACGCCATCATGGCGGTGACGAAGTCCGCGTAGGCGACCTTCCAAGCGCCGCCGTGGTGGCCGCCCTCGATGACCTCCTCCTTCTTGATGATCGTTATGCCCTTTTCCTTGCCCTTCTTTGCCATGATCCCCGCCGTCCGCGCTGGGGACAGAATGACGGGGGCGGCTTAAGGGGGGACTAATTGCGGGCTGGGAGAAGCACAGCGCCGGGCGGCGCCGCGGCACGGTAGAAAAGATAAGTTTCGGCCACGATGCCGTCGCGCGCCCGCGCGGCGCCGCCGAACGGCACCACCTGGCGCCACGTCGCGCGCGACAGGGCGTCCGTGCGGCGGGCCAAGCGCACCAGAAGCACGCTGTCACAGACCTGAAGCGGCGCCGGCAATGCGAAGAAATTCCATCGCGGCTCGGCGCCCAGCACCCGCGTGCGCAGATGATAGGCGAGCTCGGATGCAAGGCCGTATTCATCGGCCGCAATGCAGTCGGCGTGGGCTTCGATGCGGGCGGCGTCGGCCGCATAGGCCAGATTACGCCACCCGGCCAGGCGGATGAGCGAGAAATCGAGCCGGCGGGGCAGTTCGAACGGCGCCGCGGCGGCTTGCAGCATGACGAGGCCGGACAGAAGCAGGCCCAAGCCGGTTGCCACGACGCGCTGGTAAAGCGGTGTCGGGACCATCGCGGCGGCCACGGCAAGGCTCGGATAGACGACCGCAGGCCAGTTCGCCTGCACCCGGTCTCCGAGCGCATGCTGCAGAAATACGCAGCCGGGAACCAGGGTGAGGGCGGCGAGAAGGCCGGTGGCCGGACGCTGCCACGCGCGATGCCGCAGCGCCAGGACGGTTCCCGCGGCGAAGAGCACGAACAGCAGGGGTGTCGCGAGCCCGAACTGGCCGGCGAGCAGTTCGCCCACGTGGCCCAGCGCATTGGCGATATGCCAGTCGCCGGTGCGGCCGCCCTGGCGCGCGAAGCTGGCCCAGTGGTGCGCGGCATTCCATGCCAGCACCGGCATGGCGACCAGAATGGCGAGCGCCAGGGCCGCGTATGGCTCCCATCGTCGCAGCCAATGGCGCAGCGATGGCACCGCCAGCAGCCAGGCAAATACCGACGGTGCCAGCAGCGCGCCGGTATATTTGGAGTCGAAGGCCAGCCCGCCGGCGACGCCGGCGGCAATCCACCATCTTGCGTTGCCGGTGCGCACGAGCCGCGCGAGGGCCGCGAGCGACGCAACCCAGAACATCAGCAGGGGCGTGTCGGGCGTGGCGGTGACCGCGCCGGCGTTCAGCAGGAGCGTTGCGTTCAAGTACCAGACGGCCCGGACACCGACGCCCTGCCCTGGCGCGAGATTGTCGCCGGCACGCAGGAGCCAGTAGCTGCCAAGAAGAATGGAGAACGGGCTGAGCAGGCGTATGCCGAGCGGCGTGTCACCGGCCAATGCGGTTCCGGCACGAATCCACAGTGCCACCATCGGCGGATGATCGAGATATCCGGGCGCCAGCGCATGTGCCCAGACGCGATAATACGCCTCGTCCGCCGAAAGCGGCATGTAAGAAGCGACGACGAGGCGCAGCGCCGTTGCAAGACTGAGGACAAGAAATGGAAGAAGCAGTTCTTTTTTGAAAAAAAGAACCAAAAAACTTTTATCTGTTACGATTTGCACCGAAATGGCCTCCTTTGGATTGGCCGTCGGACGCAATTGGCAAAAGTTTCTTGGTTCTTTTTTTCAAAAAAGAACTACTTCCTTCTAAAACCCGAACATATGATCAAGCGAAAATCCGCCTGCATCATCCATCAATCCATGATAGCCGAACAGGCGGCAAGTTGTGTCGCGCACCAGCACGTAGCCGCCTGACCCGGCCTGCGCCAGCGCGGCCTGGCCAAAAATCTCGTCGGGAAATACCATGGCGGAGCCATAGCACGCAATCGCAACAGGATGTTCCGCGATCGGCGCGCCGTCGCTGCCGATCAGTTGCAGGGTGGTGGACGAGTGCGCGTGCCAAGGGGCTGAGGCGGCATAAATCAGCACCGCGAAACTTCGCCGCGTACCTTGTCCCAGCTTGAGGAACAAGCGTGTGGACAATCCTGGCGGCGGACCGTTGTAGGATTGCGGCTCATCCTTGTATGTCATCGCCGTATTGAAGATGTGCGCGCCGAAACTGGTTTCGGCGGCGTGGCCGCTTTGGCGGTGTTCGTAACGGAACAGGCCATGCAGCCAGCCGTCCGCGTCGCCGCCGTCGCGAAAATCATAGACGAGCTCTGCGTGGCCGGCCCGCGTCGCGATATCGTCCAGATCCATGGCCAGATCGTGGTCCCGCCTCAGGCAGCCGAGGAAACGCTGTGCCGCCAGGCTGCCGTCCGTGGCGAATACATCGAGCCGCACAGGGAGAGTGGCCTGGCTCTCGGCCATCGGGGTCGGTTGCAGAATGGTACGGAATTGGTCCGGTGGCAGCACGGGAAACGGCAGCAGGTAGCCGCGGCCGAGCAGATTGTGCAGGCCCTTGATGCCGGGATCGGGTTTGAGGTCGGCGCGTTCCACGTTCACATGCGCGATGCGGGTGCGGCCGGCGCGGCGAATTTCGTAACGCGGGCGCACCACATGGCGGCCGGTGCGCAATTCGATCTGCGCTGGCCAGCGCAGGTTCGGCAACAGGTCGGCCACATCGATTGGAACGCTCGCGTAAGGGGCGATGTCGCGCATCAGCCGCACCGGTTGCTCGGCCCCCATGCGGTCGAGTGCGATGGCGCCGGCGGGGATTGGCGCGGCATGGCTGTTTTGCACCCATAGCGTTACCTGCTCGTCGGCGCGCGGGGCGGGCAGCCCGGCATAGCGGTCGGACGGCCAGGCGTTGGCGTCATGGGTGACCGACAGGCTCGGCTCGCCGGCGGTGCCGTAGATGTCCAGCGCGTATTTCACCACGTCGTGGCCGGCGACGCCGACGGCGTGGATGAAAATCTGGCCGGCAAAGGGTGGCAAGCCGAAGCGCGCGCGGACCTCGGCGCTGTCGACGGAAAAGCCGCCGGCGCCTTCGGGCAAGCTCTCGGTCCAACTGGCGAGCACCTGGCCGTCGCCGTCAAACAGGCGCAGCCAGAGCGACACATCCTGCGCGCCGTAGCCGGCCCAATAATTCGCGCTGACGAGACGGGTGGAAAGCCCGTCGCTGTCGCGGAAGAAGGCGTGGTTGGTGGCGAAATTCAGCCGGTCCAGATAGGCGCGCTTGTTGGTCAGAAGGGCGTCGGGCAGGCGCGCCGCGTCCAGCGACTCGACGTGCATGGCGGGCGGCAGCAAGGGCGCCAGGCGGGCCCGCAGACGTGCAGTGTCGAAAGCGGCGAGCAGCAAGGTGGTGGCGCCACTGTGGGGAAGGTCGGTCACGGGGCGGGCGGGCACGGCGCACAAAGCGGCGCCGAGTTGCTCCACGTCCTGAACGTAGAATTCGGCCGGGGCGGGCATTTCGGGATGCAGCGCGAACAACGCGGGGGCCACGCCGTCCGGGTCGAAGACGGCCAAGGTGCCGAGGCGCGTTGCGAGCGAGGCGATCGCTTCGGCGGCGAGCGGGTGGGTGAGCGCCTTGTAGAGCACATTGCCGCCGCGGCGGGCATCGAATGTCTGGATGTCGAGCATGCGGCGGTAGGTAATAAATATAAGGGAACAAAGCAAAAGCAGTTCTTTTTTGAAAAAAGAACCAAAAAACTTTTATCTATTAGAGGCAGAACCTAATTGGCCATTTGGATCCATGCGCTGGCCGCATGAGTAAAAGTTTTTGGTTCTTTTTTGTCAAAAAAGAACTGCTTTTCTTAGAATCCTAATCTTCGTCGCACTTCCTGCGCTACGCCCGGCGTATCATCCAGCGGCGTCACCGGCCACCAATCCATCCGCCCGGCGAAATATCTCACCCGCCCCTCATACAAAAGATCCCGCAGAAACAATCTGCTGCGGCGGGACTTTCCGGGCAAATCCGCAAGCAGGACGGGCGCGCTTGTCGCCACCGCCTCGGAAATCATCGATATGCTGTCCACCGTCACGATAATCACATCGGCGCAGGCCAGCATGCCGTAATACGGATTCTCGCCCTGCCCGTCCCACACCCAGCCGCCGAGCGACTCGACGCGGACAAGAAGCGATTCATGGGCCTCGGGCGACGTGCGCCGCGATGTGGACAGCACGATGCCAACCTTGTCGCGGGTCACCAGGGCGGCCAGGCTGCGGCCCAGGGCGCCGGCCTGCTCGGCGCCAAGCTTGAAACGGCCGTTGCTGCCGCCGACCAGAACCGTCACCAGCGGCCGCGGCAGATGGGCGAATCGGGGCGCCCACAGCCGCCGGGCTTCCTCCAGCACATGCGGCCGCGCACGGTGCAGCGCGTTGCGGGTGACGATCACATTCGGGCCGCTGATGCGGTCATGCGTGTTCGCCACCACCAGGTCGAATTTCTGCAGGTTCATGCGCGGGTTTTGCACCTGTACGACTCGTGTGCCGGCGCGCCGCAGTGCCGCACCCACGGCGGCGCCGGTGCCGCCCGCGGTAAACAGCAGGCCGGCCGGAGCGTCGCGCAGGCCCACGGCACGCAACGGCGATGGCCACAGCGAGGCCGAAAACCAACTGTAGGGCGGACGCGGATTAAGCTCCACCACGGTAGGTGAAAGCCCCGTTGCCTCGGCCAGGCCCAGCGCCTGGGCTTTCAAGCCGGCATATGGCTCGGTCAAAATCCAGCTTTCGGCAGGCATGCAGTTGTGATGGGTGCGTTCCTCGGGAGCGTCAAGCATTGCAGCCTTGGGCACAAAGCCCTTGATTCCAAACTGCCGCATCACCATACTAAAGCTGCGCGGCTTTCTCGCGACCGCATGCTGCTTTCGGGCCCGGCTGTCTTCTAGAATTCATTTTCGCGCCGGCCCCGGTCCCGCCGACCGTGCGCGCGCTAACTCGGTGGTCCAGCCTTGGTCCGCCGGGGCGGCGCTTATACTGAGGTATTTGTTCACGTATGTCCGATTTTAATGTGCTCGGCCTGGCCGCGCCGCTGCTGACAGCTCTGCAACGCACCGACTACACCACGCCGACGCCGATCCAGGCGCAGGCAATCCCGTACATCATGGCCGGCCACGATCTTCTGGGCATTGCCCAGACCGGCACCGGCAAGACGGCCGCGTTCGCCCTGCCCATTTTGCACCGCCTGCTGTCCGACCGGCGCCCGACGCCGCGGGGCGCGTGCCGTGCTCTTGTGCTGGCGCCTACCCGCGAGCTCGCCACCCAGATTGCCGACAGCTTCCGCACCTACGGCCGCCAGACCGGGCTGCGCACCGCCGTCATCTATGGCGGTGTTCCGAAGGGCCGGCAGATTCAGTCACTTGCCCAGGGCACCGATGTTGTCGTCGCCACGCCGGGACGGCTGCTGGATCTGATGGGCGACCGCCACATACGACTCGACCAGGTGGAAGTTCTGGTGCTGGACGAGGCCGATCATATGCTCGACCTCGGTTTTGTCATTCCGATCAAGCGTATCGCAAAGGAACTGCCGGCAGCACGTCAAAGCCTGTTTTTCTCGGCGACAATGCCGAAGGAAATCGCGTCGCTCGCCGGTGCGCTGCTGCGTAACCCGGTGAAGGTCTCCGTGTCGCCGCCGGCGACGACCGTGGAGCGGGTGTCGCAATCGGTGATGTTCGTGCCGCAGTCCGAAAAGCGCGGCGTGCTGGCGCGGGTTCTGCGGCAGCCGGATATGGGTCGCACGCTGGTATTCGCCCGCACCAAGCACGGGGCCGACCGTATCGTGCAGCATTTGACCGCCACTGGCCTGAACGCGAACGCCATCCACGGCAACAAGAGCCAGGGGCAGCGTGAGCGGGCTCTTTCGGCCTTCCGCAGTGGCCAGGTTCCGGTGCTGGTGGCGACCGACATCGCGGCGCGGGGCATTGACGTGGATGGCGTCACCCACGTCATCAATTTCGATTTGCCGGACGTGCCGGACGCTTACGTGCACCGCATCGGCCGCACGGCGCGGGCCGGGAATGTCGGTAGCGCGATCAGCCTTTGCGACGAGACGGAGCGCGGGGCGTTAAAGGGCATCGAGCGGCACATCCGCCAGAAATTGCCCGTCGCGGCCTGATCTTTTCGTGGGGTAATCGGAACAATCCCCGGGTGACGCTGCACCCGGGGGGTTCGAACCGACTGTCACGCGAGAACGTTCAGTTTGCCGGACAAGTTGGCGTTTTTGGTAGCCGTCGTGGCACCGTCAACCGAACCGTCGTTCTTCGGTTTTTCGGCGCCGGCCGGCTTGCCGCCGGGAGCCGATGCACTGCTGACAGCTTGCGCGTAATTCGGCGATGATACGGATGAAACTGCACTCATGATTTAGGCCTCCGCCAAGAGTGTTCTCATAATGGCGGCTGATAATTGAAATACGGTTAATCCAAGCCAACGCCGCGGCAGGGCGGACCCGTTGCTGCTGTTCGTGGTTCTGGCCTGTTTTCTGGCGTTTCGATTTGTCAGAGCAATATAATCGCTGCCAACCGGTGTCATCGCCTAAAAGGCACATGGGCGGGCGGAACCTGGTGGGTGCGACAGGGATTGAACCTGTGACCCCCGCCGTGTGAAGGCGATGCTCTCCCGCTGAGCTACGCACCCTGGGTCAGTAGTTCCGGACGACAGTTTACGGCGACGCAGCGTGGCACGCAACCCCCGGCTTATGCGTCGATTGATCCCCCGGCGCGTCACCTGGCGGGTCATGAAAATTCGCGCGGAGGCGGCAAAAACCTGTTTTGCG
>Ga0116226_10004339_pt1 | contig 12562 bp, 9 predicted proteins | sample S1TSphfallax_FD_89692 | JGI IMG/M metagenome (GOLD analysis project Ga0116226, IMG submission 89692) | Host-associated microbial communities from peat moss isolated from Minnesota, USA - S1T2_Fa - Sphagnum fallax MG | ecosystem: Host-associated > Plants > Peat moss > Unclassified | place: USA... | reverse complement strand
TCCGAACTCGTCATCCCCATCTGCGAAACCCTCGGCCTCCCCTACGACGAAGCCAAGATGCACGACGACCTCGTCTTCCTCCCCAGCGCCCCCTACCAGCGACGAACCCTGAACCTCGACGTCAACGACATTCCAGGCCCCGACCCACCGTAAAGTGGGCTTCAGCCCACCATCATCTCTCCACCAAAAGCCTTTTGGCGACGCGCCCCAGCGGCTAAACACCGGCCACAGCCGGCAATGTGGAGCGCGCGGAGAGATCATGGCACCCGTCATCCTCACCATCATCGGCCCGGACCGACCTGGCCTGGTGCGCGCGCTGTCGGAAGCGCTGGCGGCGCATGGGGGCAACTGGCTCGAAGGGCGGATGGCGCGGCTGGCCGGACAGTTCGCCGGGATTGTGCTGATGCAGGCGCCAGAGGCGTTTCTGGCCGGGCTGCCGGCCTTCGAGGCGGATGGGCTTCGAATAACCGTGACGCAGGCCGGCGCGCATGCGGCGGGCATACTGGTCGGGCCGCTTCTGGAGCTGGAGGTGGTGGGGCACGACCGGCCGGGCATCGTGCATGAAGTGACCGAAATATTGGCCGGCTGCGGCGTAAATATCGAGGAGATGACCACCAGCGTCGGCAGCGCCGCCTTTAGCGGTGAAAAATTGTTTCGCGCGACGATCATGCTGCGCGCGGCCAGTGAAGCGACGGCAGATGCCTTGGCCCCCGCGCTCGAACGGCTGGGCGGCGATATTATGGTCGACGTAAAGCAGGCGATGTAAAACAGGCTTCAACGCGAAAACATCCGGGCTGCGGCGCGTGCATTAAAATATATGCCTTAGCTGCATCGCGCTTGGGCGATGCGGGTCTTCGCGTGGGCACGTGCTATCCGCCCTGCTCCCTCACTTCTCGCTTTGCTGAACCGGATGCGCCGCCTGCCAGCCCTGCATCTGCCCAATCTCCCGCCTCTGCGCCGCGATGATGTTTGTCGCGAGCTTGCGCAGCGCAGGATCCTTTCCGTATTTCAGTTCCGTTTCCGCCATGGAAACGGCACCCTGATGATGGGGGATCATCATGGCAACGAAATCCTGGTCCGCGTCGTTCGTGATCGGTGCGCGGGCCATGCCCCGATCCATCTCCGCCATGCCTTCGGCCATGGCTTTTGCTTCCGCCGACGAGGCGGGCCTTTCTGGGTCGTGCCCCATCCCTGCCATCCCAGGCATGGATTCGGATTGCCTGGCACACACGGGTGCGCCCGCCAGCAACGTCGCAAGGCCGTATACGAGAGCGGTACGGGAGAACTGCATCGGCGTTCCTTCAGATTCTGCGCAGCAGCATAACGGGTAAGAGCCACCATACAAATGCATCTCTTCCGATGCGTTCGCTCCATGAAACGACCCGCCGATCCTCCATGTGAAACCTCATCTGTACGACATCCGACGCTTACACGTCACATGGTCCTTGCTCGCGCATCCGGGCCAGGGTTGATCTAGGCGTTGCTCATGCTGAACATCCGCTGTTGCACGTATCGGCGATCTCCCTGGCCGATGCCATGGAACGGCTCCCTCCTCCAGCCGAGGGGCTGCGATGCGCAAGATTCTGATCGTCGATAGCGAACACGAGGTGTGCACCCTGGCGACCATAGGTTTCGAACGGTGGCCTGGCACCCAGGTGGTTTGTGCCGCGGACTCGGAGCAAGGAAAACAATTGCTGGCGAAAACGAATTTCGATCTCGCATTGATCGGTGGAAATCTCCCCGGGCGGTCGAGTTTCACACTGATCGAAATGGCCGCCAACCAGACCATCCCGGCGCTGCTTCTCGCCGACCATCAGATATCGCCGGTATCGTTTGAAACTTTCAATTTCCCTGCCCTGTCAAAGCCGTTCTCGGTTGCGGAGATGCTGAGCGCGGCTGAGCTGGTGATCAGGGAGCGCCGCGAGAATATACGCCGCGTTCGGCAGTCTGCAGCGCGGCTGAGGGCCAGCCAGGAGGCGCTGGACTTGAAAGTGGAGGCTTTACGCAGGCCGCGCAAGCCGTAGCCAGCGAGACCGCCAGCGGTCACAGGCATCGCAGGGTCGCTTCGCGCCTCGCTTGGAAGCGGCAGACGTCAATCGAAATGCTTCAGCCTTGGCCAAAGTCTCCCTATCGGTGCACGCAGGCCGAGGCAGCGAATAATGGCAGACCCGTCTTCGTAAGGCATGATGTAGGCCGCGTGACAGTGGCCGAGCATTCTGGCCGTTGAGCAGGGTGTCTGATCTTCGATCAAGTCGCTGCCCATGTCGATCGGCACGGCCCCGTCGTAATCGCCTGGGCCCCACAGCCAGTATTGGTCGTGGCCGCTGACCCAGCCGAGATAGCCGGCCGCACACGATGAAGCAGAGCTCGTCACGGAAAAACCGTAATGCGGGTTGCCGAGGAGGCGGACCAGAAAGGTGGGTGCGGCCAGGCGTAACCCGTCAGCCGCCATTGCTAGGCGCATGTTGTGCAACCCTCGTGCTTTTGCCGCCGAGTTTACGCCACGCCGGCGACGATATGCCTTCGTTGCGCCACGTGGTAAGATCAAGACTTCATCCTGATATAACGATCAAACCGCATCTTTAAGGAACGGTGCCATGACACAGCGCACGATTGCGACGACCCTGTCGACACAGGTAAGTCTTGGCACGGCCGGTTATGGGCGCGAACTGGTGATCGCCGATACCGGGGCCATCGCCATTTCGGCGCCCGGTGAGGCGGCGCTGGTTGCCCCGGCAAGCCTCGGCACAGTCGGAATCGTGAATGATGGCACCGTAATCGGCGGCGCCGGCGGCGCCGGCATCCTGCTCGATGTGGGCGCGGTGCTTGCCAATAGCGGACTGATTTCCGGCGGCAACGCCGCGGGAAACGAGCTTGACGGCGGGGTGGGGCTGTATGTCCAGGGTGCCGGCAAAATTGTGAACGCGGGGACGATTTCCGGTGGCTCTGGCGAGGCCGAGCAGACTTCGCCAGGCGGCAATGGCGGCGTGGGCCTCACGGGCGGGCAAACCGGTTACCTGATCAACCACGGCCTGATCTGTGGCGGCGGTGGTGGCAACGCCCGCGGCAACAGCCGCACGGCTAGCGGTGCCGGCACCGCCGGGAGCGGCGCCACGGCGATCGTGCTGGACAATGACGCCACTGTAAAAAATAGCGGCACGGTGGAAGGGGGTAAGGGCGGCTCCGGCGTTTACGTCGGCGGCGCGGGCGGCGACGGACTCGATTTTAGGAGCGGTGGCACCGTGTTCAACACCGGAACGATTGCAGCCGGCGCGGGCGGTGGCGACGCTCGCCTCTGCGGCAATGGGGGCGTCGGCATCGACCTCGCTGCTCTTGGCGTCGTAAAGAATGCAGGCACCATCAAGGGCGGTGATGGAGGCCTGATACGCGGTATACATGATGGCAAGTCGGGCTCCGGCGGCAACGGAGTAGACTTGGCCGCTGGCGGGTCGCTATCGAACACAGGCTTGATTCAAGGCGGCCGGTATTACGGCAATGGCGTCTTTTTCGGCGGCGCCGGCAACATTGCAAACGCGGGCACCATCTTTGGCGGAGGCGGCGGTGTTGGCATCGACCTCTCCAAAGGCGGAATGATTTTAAACACAGGACTCATACAGGGCGGCCGAGGCGTTTATGACACGCAAGTCCCTCTTGGGCGTGGCGCTACCGCACTCGTATTGGGTGCTGGCGCCACGTTGATAAATCACGGGCGGATTGTGGGCGGATTGGGCGGTAGCCCATACGCCGTCGGCACGTATGGCGGTGCGGGGGTGGACTTCACTGGGCCGGGCAGCGCTACCAACGATGGCACCATTGTAGGCGGCGCCGGCGGTGATTCAACCGCCGAACAAGTTGGTGGCTTTAACGGTGGCGATGGCGGGGTGGGCGTGTTGCTCGCGGCGGGTGTCAACCTACTGAACCACGGCAGCATTTTTGGGGGCGCTGGCGGTGCCGGAACCGGCTCTGCTGGCTACGGTGGCGCCGGGGCCGGTTTGGCAAGCGGGGAGATGCTGACCAATCTTGGTAATATCACAGGCGGCGCAGGTTACCCTGGCGGCGACGGCGTCTTTATGACCGGAGGCACGCTCGTTGCAGCATCGGGCACGATTGCCACCGGCAGCGGTAGCGGACTGTTCGTGCCCGACGCAGTTTACTGCTCTGGCCCCTCAACAATGGTGATCGGGCCGCAGGCCGTGTTCAAAGGCGAAATCTCCGGCGGTGGAAGCAGTAAACTCATACTGGCCTCGGGCGGAGACGGCACGTTGTCGGCTTTTACCGGCTTTTCTCTCGTGGCGTTGGCGGCGAACGCGGAGTGGACGCTGAACAGCTCCCTTTCCGGCATCGGAACGCTGGCGTTCACCGGCGCAGGCACGCTCACGGTCGACGTCAGCGGTCAGATCGCGCCCGTGTTCGCGGGTTTCTCCCACGGCGACGGGATCGTGCTGGAGGGCGTGTCGGCATCCAGCTTCGGATTTCAGAACGACGTGCTCACCCTTTACGGCCCAGGCAACCCGGACCTGGCCATGCTTCATTTTGAGGGCAAATTAGCACGTGCGGATTTCGCCCTGGAGCAGCTGAAGGGCGGCAGTGAAATCACCTTCCCCACCCTGGCAACCCACACGGGATGACGCTGCCGCCGGGCACTTTCCAACTCTCCGCGCGCCAAGAAATGCCGACCCGCGCTGCCGGTCGCGACCTGCTCGCCTGGGGCGCCCCCCCACCCCAGGGCCGACATCGTGGAAATGGCCAAGGCCGTCGACAATCACCTTACCCGCGACCGCCGCGGCCAGCCCACGCAACCCGACTGGATTTTTGGCGGCTGGGCCAACGTGAACGGCCCTGGCGCGGCAATCTGTGCCACGATCACCCAGGCAATCTCTGGTCCGGCACCTATTACATGGACGATGGCTGCATCACGGCCAATCCCGCCCTGGGACCCTGCCACGGCGGATGAGAACCAACGGCCACCTGATCAGGAACTCAATCCAAGCCCCTCGACGATCTGCCGGTAGTCCTGCGTATCGCGCAGGCTCCGCACCATCGGATCGATCAAAATCCCGATCAGCCCCGGATCGCGCAACCGGTAGGCGGTTTGCAGCCACTGCAGCGCCTCGTTCTTACGCCCCCATGATGCGAGGATATTGGCATAGATATAGGCCCCATTATCCCCGATCGCGGCGCGCAGACGGGCCAGGGCAGCCTCCGCCTCCGCCTGATGCCCGAGCACATGTTCCGACCAGGCCAGGCACACGAAGAAATGCGGATCGGTCTCGCCAAGGCAGGTTTGCCGTGCGGCATGCGCATCGCCCTGCATCATCTGCACAAAGGCCAGGTCGATGCGGTCGGCCCGGGGATCGGCGGGTTGCAGAAAGCGGGCGCGGCGCAGCGCCGCCAGCGCATCGTCGGTGCGCCCCGCATAGGCCAGGATACGGGCCAGCAGATGATAGGTTCTCGGCGTCAGCGGATCGAGCGAGGCCGCGTGTTCGGCCACATCCACCGCCGAGGACAAATGGCCAAGCGTCGTTTGGAACAGCGCGTAGCGCAGCAAGATGGTGGAATCGCCGGGCGCCAGCTCGATCGCACGCGCATACTCGGCGCCCGCCCGTGCCAGGTCGCTCAGGCTGCATTTCAGCACGAAGCCCAGCGCCGCGTGCGCCTCGCCCAGATCCGGCGCCAGCGCCACGGCCTTGTTCGCGTCGCGCGTGGCCGCCGCCAGCATCGTCTTGCTTTCGGCCACATCGCTGAATACGCCGCTGGTTGCCAAAAAGCTCAGCGCGCGTGATCGCCCCGCATAGGCCAGCGCGTAATTCGGGTCGAGGTCGATCGCCTGGCTGAAGGCCGCGATCGCCTGCCGCTCGCTGGCATCGTCGGCGTCCGGCGACCGCGGCAAGGCCGAGAGATAGGCATCGAAGGCGCGCGGGTTGGAGGTGCCGCCCAGCGTCAGTCGCGCCACCTCGTTGGGCAGCAGGATGAGCTTGAGCGAGGCGATGGCGTCCTCGGCGAGCTCGCCCTGCAGGGCGAGCATGTCCCCCTCCGAACGGTCGTATCGGTGCGACCAGACCTGGAAGCCGGTTGTCGCATCGATCAGCTGCGCGATGATACGGACCCGCGTGCCGGTGCGCCGCACGCTGCCTTCCAGCACCAGCCCCACATTCAGCTGCCGCGCGATATCCTCGACGGTGGCCGGCCGGCCCTTGAACGAGAACGAGGAGACGCGCGCCGCCACCCGCAGGCCGCCGGTGCGACCGAGCGCGTTGATCAGTTCCTCCGAAAGCCCATCGCCGAAATAATCCTGCTTCGGGTCGCCGCCCATGTTGGTGAACGGCAGCACCGCAATGGAATGCGGCGGCGGCGTGAACGATACGCCCGCCTGGACCGCAAGGCCCGGCTTGCGCGGCGGTGGCTCATGCCAGGCAACACCACCGCGTATCGCGATCCCGGCTCCCAGCAGCGCCACCACGCCGAGGACACGCATCGCCATCCGGCCGCGCGCCTGCGCAGCCCGCCCGGGCGACGGCGGAACCGCCGATGCCGGTTCGATATCGGGGGCCGACGTCGGCGTAAAAGCGACGCGGGCGCCGAACCGGTAGCCGCGCCCCGGCGCCGTGATGATCAGGTCGTCCGCCGCACCCTGCTGCTTCAGCGCGGTGCGCAGCGAGGATACCGCCATGCCAAGGCTGGTTTCCTCCACCGTGCGCGCCGGCCAGACCGCCCGCATGAGCTCGTCACGAGGAACCAGGCGCCCATGGTTGGCCACCAGATGGAACAGCGTATCGAAGAGCCGCGGCGCCAGCGCCACGCGCTTGCCATCGCGCGTCAGCGTACGGCTGAGCGGATCGAGCCGGAAAGGCCCGAACTCATACATCCCGTCCAGCTGGTCGGGCACATCCTTCATTGCACCTCGTATGCACATCGGGCCGCGAGGCGCGCGCGGCACCCGGGACTCAGGCGATAACTAATTGAAGTATAGTATTTTTTAAAGATTTTTTAAATCTTTTACTTGTGCGCGGGGGCGCCGCCAAGCCTCCTTCCGAGACCGGCCAGGATGCTGGAGATGGTGGGAGCGGCCCCTTCACCGGTTCGTGCCCGCCTGTGGCCGCATGTCCATCCGCCCAAAACCGACGTTCACTGGAGTTGAGGTCTTATGGTAGAAACGAGTAACTCGCTGGCATATGCCGCCTTGGGCGCCGCCCTGCTGGCAGGCGCCTCAGCCCTGGCGCCTGCGGCACGGGCCGCAGATCCCTCGCCGACGCGGATCTACATGGCGCCCGGCACATCGCCACTGCTGGCGGCTTATGAGCAGCGCGCCCGCCGCGAGGCGGCGGCGGCGCGGGAAGCCTGGCTGCAAGCCGGCCACAGCGAAGCCGAGGCGGCAAGCGTAGCACCCCCCGCGATCACCGGCGGCGTGGTGTATGGCAAGAACCTTTCGGCCACAGTGCCGAATGCCTACCCCGAGATTGGCTTTTCCTACACGACCGGCACACCCGGCCTGCAGTCGGTATATTTCATCTTCGTCTCCCCGGACGGGCAGTCGGCCTACTACGCGACATACGGCGAACCGCAATACACGACCTCCGGCAAGATCGGCTTCGAGTCCCCCAATCCGCCTGCCCTGTGGTCGCAGCCCGGCACCTGGACGCTCACCGTGCTGCAGATCATCGACCGCGCCGGCAATCTCGTTACCTACGATGCCGCGCAGATCGCCAGCCTGTTCTCCAAGCCCAGCTATACGGTGGTGGATACCGGAACCGTGGATGCGCTGGCGCCGACGATCAGCGGCGGCAAGCTGCTCAACAGCACGGTCTTTCTCAGCGCGACCTACCCGGAGCTTCACGCCACCATCACCGGCTCGGATAGCGGATCCGGCCTCTGGCTGGCCTATCTCATCGTCCAGCCACCGGGCGCGAGCTACAGTTTCTACGAGAACGTGCCGCTGCCCCTGGCGAAGAAGTCCGGTGCCATCGATGCCAGCACGCTGTTCGCGCCAAACGACCAGACCGGCACCTGGAACATCGTTGGATTTGCCCTGTGCGACTTCGCGCAGAACTGCAGCGGCAGCGTGAAGCAATCCGACATCGTCGCCTTGTTCGGCACCGACACCTTCAACGTCAGACCCTGAGGCCCAATCACCATGGCACGCATCATCGAGGCGGCTTTCATGGCCGCCACTGTCTCTACGGCCGCGTTCACACCGGCCCCGGCCGAGACGATTCAGCATCTCATCATCGCCCCGGGCCAGTCCGTGCAGGAGGCCATCCAGCTCGCGCGCGTCAATGCGCTGCGTCAGACAATGGCGCATCACGCCCAAGCAGACGCCACTTCGGTGGACCCGACGATCAGCGCCGGCGCCATCCCGCAGGGCAGGCTGGTGGTCGGCCAGGCGACCTCCATCCCTGCCGTGAAATTCACCTACCAGGCGGCGACCAACGGGCTGAACAGCGCCACTTTCAGCTTCACCTCGCCGAACGGCGCGGCGACGCTTTCCTATACCTACAATCCAAGGGAATATCTCACCGGCGGCACGGTGGTTTTCACGCCCGATTCTCACGCCGCCTTCTATGCCCAACCCGGGAAATGGGCGCTGACATCGGCCCTCATCCTCGACAACCAGTATAACTTCACGCAATACAACCAGGCCCAGTTGGCCGCCATCTTCACCACCCCCTACCTCACGGTGGTCAATAACGGCCCCGTCGACATCACCCCGCCCGTGGTGACGGCCGGAAAGATCCTCACTCCCAAGGTCAGCGAGTCCAGCCCGGTCCCGCTCTTCAAGGCGCAGCTGACCGGCACCGATGATGTCTCCGGCATCGCCTATGGCCTGGTGGTTATAACCGCGCCCGGCAACAATTTCGGGCAGGTGGACCTGGTCACGGCGCCCTATGTGAAGAAGGCCGAGACCGTGAATTCCTTCGCGCCCGTCTATCCCGGCCAGCCGACGGGCACCTGGTCGATCAGCGCCTACCAGATGTGCGACATGGCGCAGAACTGCTTCACCGACAGTTCGGCGACAGACATCCAAACCCTGTTCGGAACCAATACCTTCACGGTTGTGAAGTAAGGGCGCAAGCCCGTCCGGCGCGACGTCAAGATACCGGCCACGGCCGGTATCTTGCAGCGGCCTGGTCGCAGGGAATTCCCGGCGGTGGCCTTCGGACTACAATCCTGCCTTCTAACCAACGGTATAAGAACATTTTTTTCAGAGAGAGATGACATGCAAGCGCGACAATTATTCGGTTGGCGTTTGAGCGCCGCCTGCCTCGGTCTTGCAGCCGGATTTGCACCGGCCGCGCCCGCCGCCGCCGCGCCGGATTACGGTGCGCGGATCGCCATGACACCAAAGGGCACCATCATCACACCCGGATCGAGCGTGTCGCATGGCCCGGCCAGTCATGCCGCGCACACCAACATGCATATCTTCGTGCCGCCGGGCGAGCGCCCAGGCGATGCCGCGCCGGGCGGCAAGTTCGAAACCCCGGCCTCGCTCGCCTGCGTCTATGGCCTCACGCCCAAGGCCCTTGGCTGCAACCCGGAAACCCTCAAGACCGTCGCCGCCACCGGCAGTAGGATGATCGCGATCGTGGATGCCTATCACGACGCCACGGCCGCGCACGACTTGGCCGTGTACAGCGCGCATTACGGCCTGCCGAAGATCACTGCCGAGAATTTCGCCGTGGTCTATGCCACCGGCAAGCAGCCCGCGCAGGATTCGACGGGCGACTGGGAGGTCGAGGAGTCGCTGGACATCGAAATGGCGCATGCCATGGCGCCAAAAGCGAAGATCGTGCTCGTCGAGGCGGCCTCGAACAGCAATGCCGATTTGGTGGCCGCCGAGCGCGTGGCCGGCGCCATGGTTTCAGCGGCTGGCGGCGGCGAGATTTCCAACAGCTGGGCGTCCGGCGAAGCGCCGCAAGAAGCCGCCTTCCTCTCCAGCTTCAAGGCAAACGACGTGGTGTTTCTTGCGTCCTCCGGCGACAGCCCGGGTACCAGTTATCCGGCCGTGCTGCCAGACGTGGTCGCGGTCGGCGGCACCAGCATCAACCGCGCCGCCGACGGCACCTATGAGGGCCAAACGACCTGGAGCATTGGCGGCGGCGGCATCAGCGGATACCTGGCGATCCCGGCCTACCAGCACGGTGTCGCCGCGGTCGTCGGCAAACAACGCGGCTCGCCCGACATCGCGCTGGTCGCCGATCCTTCGACCGGGGTATGGATCTATGACAGCACGCCCTATAGCGGCGAAGTGCTAAACTGGACCATCATCGGCGGCACCAGCGTCGCCAGCCCGGCCAGCGCAGGGCTGATCAACAGCGCCGGTCATTTCTACGAGTCGAGCGCGGACGAGCTGAGCGTGATCTACGCCCATCTCGGCGATACGGCCGCGTTCACCGACATCACCGAAGGCAGCTGCGTGAACGCGCCAAGCGGCAACGCCTCCGTCGGCTACGATCTGTGCACCGGCGTCGGCGCGCCGTTCGGCCCAAGAGGCAAGTAGGAACGGGCTTCTTTTCTAAATAGAAGTGGGTTTTCTGGAGAAAGGCGGGCTGCCCACGCACACGCCAATCTACGATTTAGGGCATTACTACGGATTGGCCCCGGCCAATGCTGGCGTGCCGTTGTTCGAGAGCGGCCGGGTGTTTGATATTATCGATTTGAAACAGGCCCCCGTATCGGCTGGTCATGGACTCTGCGGTGCTGTGTAGCGCCTGATTAGGTGCAGGCGGGGTCGGATCGTCGAATTAGTTTCGTGGGGATGGTTAGGGGCGCAGAGCGGCCGAACCCGCTCTGCGCCCCAAACCCATTGATTCCGATACGTGACCGGCGGGATGGGATGTAAGGATCCCACGACTTTTGTAAGTCACTGGTTCTTTCCTTGAGAGCTCACTATGTTACATTTTGAGTTCGATTATCAAACGTCTCGTTGCATCCTTGATGCCCTATTTCATGTGGCGCGGGTGATTTCGATCAGCGTTGTTCTGCCCGGGAGCCACCAGTTTGGGAAGTCGGTCGGGAACGTAACCGCCAAGCCCCGGCTAGCAGACCATGTGCCAGCGGCCCGCCTCAGCCTGTCACCGCAGCCGTAGAGATGCGCGCATACCGCCGCAGGCGAGCCAAAGCAGTTCCAGAACGACCCGTGGCCGGCAAACTCACGGGGCCATTCCTCTCTCGCTGGGCTCAGCCGGGCCAGTGCGGAGACCTGAAACGATTTCGATGCCTGTGACCATCCGCGAAGTTGACCGTAGGCGTCCCTGACCGCGTCCTGGGATTCACAAGTTCGCTGCCGTCGTCCCCCAGGGCTGCACCCAGGGCACGCGCCCCGCCTCCAGCTCACGAATGATTTTGTCAGTGATTTCCTCAGAGATGCTCGTCCGGTCTGAACCGGCACGCGCGCGAGCGGTGGTATGCGACATCGCGGGTCTCCGCGACGGGCGCCGCGAGCTTCCCCACGACTTCCAACCCGTCACGGCCGACCCGGCCTGCCTCTTACTCTACGACGTGCGATTACCGGTTTGCCCCAAGTGGCCCCTCCACGACTCTGGCTGATTGTGCGAGAATCAAATCAGGTAAGGCTACCGCGCAGTCGCGTTGTGAGTTGCGGTAGCCCTTGTCGCTCAAGAGCGTCCAGGTAGTCAGCGAACGATGGCGCGCTTCTGCTGAGATTAGCGTGCGCCATCTCTGTTGAAGCTCGCACCAGCTCCGGGTCCGCATCGTATAGCCCGCACAGAAAGCCGTCTGGGTGAACAGCACTCACGCCGTGCTGTGCCAGCGCCGATTCTGGGAAGTCCCGCAAATTCATCGTCAGGATAGTTTGAGCCTTAGAGGCCAAGGCCGCAGCCAGAACATGACAATCGTCAGGATCGGGCAGAGCAAGACCCTACATGTATTTCTCCCAATCGCGCACGTCCGCCTCCGGTACGGCGCCGTTCATCAGGTCGAGCGCCAGCAGCAAACGCTGGCGTGGTGCTCGTCCGGCATCGACCAGATTGCCAATCCATTCCTCGTGGATACGCGCCGTCCAACGAGGCGCAATAACCGAGTCCGCGCCAAACTGGATCAATAGGTTTCGAAGCTGAAGGGCTAAAGCAGATTGGCGTCGAGGACGACAGGCGGTAGCGAGCTTGGCCAGTCAGAGGCCATATGTTTTCTCGAGATCCTCGGTGTCGGCCGCCAGCGCCTCCAGCGCCTTGCGCGCTGGCACTTCGCGCGCGCGAAGCGCCAGGACGTCCGCGAGCCGTATGCGGCGATGCGTGCCTACGCGACGGAACGGTAGCAGGCCGACGTCCATCCGCCGCCTAACAAGCGGGCGGGAGATGCCCAGAATGCCCGCCCCGTCTTCGGGCGTGACCTCCGCATCATCAGCAAGCACAGTCACGACATCGCCCGAGGAAAGCTGGTCGAGAAGGTCGGCAAGGGCTGGCAAGGCGGACGGAGGGAGCGTGATTGCTTCCTCCGTTCCATCGGCCCGCACGAGACGGACATCGGCCCGCGCCGCCGCGCGTAGCGCTGCAGCTCCATGGGCGCCGCTCAGCCTGTCGGCGAGGGGCAATGAATGTCTGACCGG
>Ga0116226_10004338_pt1 | contig 12563 bp, 15 predicted proteins | sample S1TSphfallax_FD_89692 | JGI IMG/M metagenome (GOLD analysis project Ga0116226, IMG submission 89692) | Host-associated microbial communities from peat moss isolated from Minnesota, USA - S1T2_Fa - Sphagnum fallax MG | ecosystem: Host-associated > Plants > Peat moss > Unclassified | place: USA... | reverse complement strand
GAATCCCGGCCCCATAAAGGTGCCACCGGCGGCCTTTTCTCACAAGAAAAAACAGCCCCCGTGCCGCGGCGCGCCAGGATTTGGCGATGCGTTGCTGGTTTATGAACTGCTCGTAATGCACGCGTCGCGGCCGCCGGACGGGGGCTGGCAGGACCGGCATTCCGGGCGGATGATGACGGCTGGACCGTCAATAAATAAATTGAACGGACGGTCGATTTATCGTATCCTGCGGACGGAGGAGCTGGTCATGTACACTGTCGATTACGCAAACACCCGGGATGCACGCGCCGCACCGATCGAGGATGCCGGCCGGCTCGCCGCGTTCGAGGCAAGGGTGGCGGCGGATGACTTCATCGAGCCGAAGGACTGGATGCCGGAGACGTATCGCAAAACCCTGATCCGGCAGATCTCCCAGCACGCCCATTCCGAAATCGTCGGCATGCTGCCGGAAGGCAACTGGCTGACCCGCGCCCCCTCCCTGCGGCGCAAGGCGATTCTGCTGGCGAAGATCCAGGACGAGGCCGGGCATGGCCTCTATCTCTATGCCGCCGCCGAGACGCTGGGCGTGTCGCGCGAGGAGATGACCGAGGCGCTGCACGCCGGCCGGGCGAAATACTCGACCATCTTCAACTATCCCACGCTGACCTGGGCCGATATGGGCGCCATCGGCTGGCTGGTGGACGGTGCGGCGATCATGAACCAGGTGGCGCTGCAGCGCACCTCCTACGGCCCCTATGCGCGGGCGATGGTGCGCATCTGCAAGGAAGAGAGTTTTCACCAGCGCCAGGGCTATGAGGCGATGATGGTGCTGGCCGCCGGCACCGCGGGGCAGCGGCGCATGGCGCAGGACGCGCTAAACCGCTGGTGGTGGCCCTCGCTGATGATGTTCGGGCCGCCGGACGATAACTCGCCCAATTCGGCGCAATCGATCAGGTGGCGGATCAAGCGGGAGACCAATGACGAATTGCGCCAGCGCTTCATCAACGCGACCGTGCCGCAGGCCGAGGCTTTGGGGCTGACGATCCCCGACCCGCATCTGAAATGGAACGAGGCGGCGCAAAGATACGATTTCGGGCCGATCGACTGGGAAGAGTTCTACGCGGTGGTCCGCGGCGAGGGCCCGACGGCGAAGGACCGCATCCAGGCGCGCATCGACGCCTGGGAAGACCAGGCCTGGGTGCGCGAGGCGGCGATGGCGCATGCCGCCAAGACCGCGGCGAAACAGGCCGCCTGAGATGGCGAACCATACGCCGATCTGGGAAGTGTTCGTGCGGGCGAAGAACGGGCTTTCGCACCGCCATGTCGGCAGCGTGCACGCCGCCGATGCGAGCGGCGCGGTGCAGGCGGCGCGGGACGTTTATACCCGCCGGTCCGAGGGGGTGAGCCTGTGGGTGGTGCCGTCCGGCGCCATCACCGCCTCCGACCCTGGGGACGCGGACGCGCTGTTCGCGCCGGCGGAGGACAAGGTGTACCGGCATCCGACCTTCTATGTCGTGCCGGACAATGTGAAGCATATATGATGGGGCCCTCCCCTGCCCTCTCGCCGCTCGACCTGGCGCTGCGGCTTGGCGATGACGCCCTGATCCTCAGCCACCGGCTGTGCGAATGGTCCGGCCATGCGCCGACGTTGGAGATCGACCTGGCGCTCTCGAATATCGGGCTGGACCTGCTGGGGCAGGCGCAGTTTTTTCTGCAACATGCGGGCGGGCTGGAAGGCGCCGGGCGGGATGAGGACGCGCTGGCCTATCGGCGCGAGGAGCACGAGTTCAGGAACTGCCTGCTGGTGGAACAGCCGAACGGTGATTTCGCCCGCACGATGGTGCGGCAATTCTTCTTCTCATCCTGGCAGGCTCTGCGGTTCGAGGCGCTGGCGGACTCGGCGGACGCCGAGATGGCCGCGATCGCGGCGAAGGCCGGCAAGGAGGTTGCGTACCATGTGCGGTTTTCCGCCGAATGGGTGGTGCGGCTGGGTGATGGGACGGCGGAGAGCCGGCGGCGTGTGGCGGATGGCGTGAACTGGCTGTGGCGCTTTGTCGATGAACTGTTCACGGGCGAGGATTCCGGGCTGCGGCCGGGCTGGGAGGCGGCGGCGGGCGCCACGCTGGCGCAGGCCGGGCTCGAGCTGCCGGCGCCGGTGCGCGGCGTCACCGGCGGGCGGGAGGGGCGGCATTCGGAACATCTCGGCCATCTGCTGGCGGAGATGCAGTATCTCCAGCGCACGCATCCCGGCGCGCAATGGTAGCGGCTGAGCGCATTCTGGCCGCGGTGGCAGGCGTGCCGGACCCGGAAATACCGGCGATCACGCTGGCCGATCTGGGGATCATCCGGGAGATCCGGACCGGCACGCCGGATGAGCTGGTGATCACGCCGACCTATTCGGGCTGCCCGGCTTCGGCCGCCATCCAGGTCAGCCTGCGCCAAGCGCTGGATGAAGCCGGGCTGGGGGCGGTGCGGATCAAGGTGGAGCTTTCGCCGGCCTGGACGACGGATTGGATTTCGGCAGCGGGGCGGGAGAAGCTGCTGGCCTACGGCATCGCGCCGCCGGAGACGGCGCAGGAACGGCTGGCGCGCAGGGATGCGGCGCCGGCGGTTTGCCCGCAATGCGGGTCTTTGAAGACGGCGGAAATCAGCCGGTTTGGTTCGACGCCTTGCAAGGCGCTTTGGCGGTGCATGGATTGCGCTGAGCCGTTTGATCGGTTCAAATGTATTTAGAAAAAGGAAAGAAAGCAGTTACTTTTTTGAAAAAAAGTAACCAAAAAACTTTTGTTTACTGTGGGCTCTGGCAACGCTGTTGCCAACGCCCGCAGGAGCGAAAGTCTTTTTGCCGCCCGGCGGCCCGGTTCTTTTTCTTCAGAAAAAGAAGTTCTTCCTTATGACTCAATTTTATCCCCTTCGCATACGCAACATCCGCAGCGAAACCCGCAACGCCGTCTCGATCAGTTTTGACGTTCCAGTGGCGCTGCGGCCGGTGTTTGCCTTCAAGGCGGGGCAGTATGTGACGCTGCGGGCGGCGATCGATGGCGAGGATGTGCGGCGGAACTACTCGGTCTGCGCCTCGCCGTTGGATGGGGAGTTGCGGGTTGCGATCAAGGCGCTGGAGGGGGGGCGGTTTTCCAATTTCGCGCAGCAGGTTTTGCGGGAGGGGCATGAGATTGAGGTGATGCCGGCCGCGGGGCGTTTCACCGCCGGGTTCGCGGCCGGCGCCGCGCGCTGGTATGCGGCGTTTGCGGCCGGGTCCGGGATTACGCCGGTGCTGTCTCTTATCAGGACGGCGCTGCTGACGGAGGCGGAGAGCCGGTTCACTCTGTTCTATGGCAACCGGCGCAGCACGGAGATTTTGTTTCTGGAAGAGCTGGCGGGGCTGAAGAACCGGTTCATGGAGCGGCTGGAGGTGTTTCATTTTCTCTCGGCCGAGGAGGACGACATCGCCTTGTTCAACGGCAGGCTGGACCTGGCGAAATGCGGGGAGATTTTGCGGACGCTGATCGTGCCGGCCGAGATCGATAAGTTCTTTATTTGCGGGCCGGAGGGCATGATGCTGGCGGCGGAGACGGCGCTGCGCGCGGCCGGTGTGGGCACGGACAAGATTCTGCTGGAGCGGTTTGCCGCGGCGGGCGAGCCGCCGGCGCGGCGCGAGCAGGCGGCGCGTGAGGCGGCGGGGCGCCGGATCGGCGTGCTGCTGGAGGGGCGGAAATCGACCGTGACCTTCGATGCCGCGCTTGGCAATATATTGGAGAGCGTGCGGGCGGCGGGGATGCCGGCGCCGTTTGCCTGCAAGGCGGGGTGTGCGCGACCTGCCGGGCGAAGATCATCTCCGGCGACGTTGAGATGCTGGTGAATTATGGGCTGACCGAGGAAGAGGTGGCGCAGGGGTATATTCTGACCTGCCAGTCGACCCCCAAGGGTGATGGTCTGGTGATAAGCTACGATACTTGAGAATGGGGATGGTTGAAATGTCGAAACCGAATTTTGCCTCGACCGGCGACCTTGCCGAGAAGAAAATCTCGTTCACGGAAGTCGGGCCGAATCTGTACGCCTATACCGCGGAGGGGGACCCGAATACCGGCGTGATCATCGGCGATGACAGCGTGATGATCGTGGACGCGCAGGCGACGCCGGTGATGGCGAACCGGGTGATCGAGAAAATCCGGACGGTGACGGACAAGCCGATCAAATACGTGGTGCTGTCGCATTATCACGCGGTGCGGGTGCTGGGCGCGTCCGCCTATGGGGCTTCGGAGATCGTGGCGTCGGAGACGTGCCGGGCGATGATCCAGGAGCGCGGGCAGGAGGATTGGGACAGCGAGCTGGGGCGGTTTCCAAGGCTGTTCCAGGCGGCGGAGTCGGTGCCGGGGCTGACCTGGCCGACGCTGACGTTCCGAGGGAAGATCACCCTGTATCTGGGCAAGCGGCGGGTGGAGCTGATGCAGCTTGGCCGCGCGCATACGGCCGGCGACATCGTGGCCTGGGTGCCGGATGCGGGGACGATGTTTTCCGGCGACATCGTGGAATATAAATCCGCCTGCTATTGCGGCGACGGGCATTTCGGGGATTGGCCGGGGACGCTGGATGCGATCGCGCGGCTGGCGCCGGAGTCGCTGGCGCCGGGGCGCGGGGACGCGCTGGTGGGGCCCGAGAAGGTGGCGGAAGCCATTGCGCTGACAAAGGATTTTCTGGCGACCACCTATCGGCCGGTGCACGCGGTCGCGGCGCGCGGGGGCAGCCTGCGGGAAGCGATGGCGGCGGCCCGGGCGGCGGGCGATGCGAAGTTCTCGTCCTACGCGATCTACGAACACTGCCTGCCCTTCAACGTGGCGCGGGCCTATGACGAGGCGCTGGGGATCGATACGCCGCGGGTGTGGACGGCGGCGCGGGACCGGGAGATGTGGGCGGCGCTGCAGGGGTAGTGGAAGAAAAGAGTTAAGGAAGCGGCGCTTTTTTAAAAAAAAGCGCGCAAAAAACTCTCGGTCCTGCGGGCGTTGGCGCTGTTGTTGCCAAAGCCCGCAGTTTGTCACGCGGCATGCACCAGCGCGGAGGGCCAGCCGATGCGGACCAGGAGATTGTCGGGTCCGGCGATTCCAACTTCGTAGAGTCCCCATTCGCGGTGGCGCAGGATGCCGCCGGGACGGATGATCAGGTCCTCGACCCGGGCGGCGATGGCGGCGACATCGGGCGTGCGGATGAAGACGCCGAAGGGATTATGGTCCGCCGGCACGCGCCAGGGGCCGGTTCCGGCCTGGGTCAGATGCAGCTCGCAGCCCCAGCCGGTCATGATCACGTAGTTGTCGTCGCCGCCGGTGCGGGCGAAGCCGAGGCGTATCCAGAACGGGATGGCGGCCTGCAGGTCGTTGTTGGGAATGACGGCGAAAGCGCCGACGGGCGGTGGGGCGGACATCTTCTCTCCTGCTGCAGGGCAGCTCAGTCGCTGGCCGCCGCGCCGTCCTGGCGGCCGAGATCGGCCAGGACGGCAAGGGTTCGGCGCAGGCAAATGACGTCGGTCGGGCCCACCAGGGCGGTCAGTTCCTGGTCGATCTTCTGGCGTCCTTCGGCCTGGGCTTGCGCGGCGGCGCGGCCACGCTCGGTAAGGATGATGGTGAGCTTGCGCCGGTCGTCCTCGTCCACCGAGCGGGCCAGATAACCGCGTGTTACCAGCGTGTCGATCAACTGGCCGGCGGCCTGTTTGGACATGCGCAAATCTTCGATGATATGGCCGAGCGGCACGTCTCCGGCGCCGAAGGCCAGGCCGCCGATGACGTAGAGACCGTTTGCCGGCAGGTCGTCATAGCCGGCGTCCTGAAGCGCGCGGCGCATGGCGGCGCCGTAGGTGGCGCGCGCATGACGTAGCAAGGCTGGGATGGAAATGTTTTCGAACCACGGGCACTCATCCATTGCGGTATAATAATAGTACAAAAAATTGACAGTCAAGCCTTTGGGGGCAGCGGCGCGCGCTTGCCAGCGCCCGCAGGAGCGAAAGTTTTTTTGCTGCTTTTTTTTCAAAAAAAGCAGTGCTTGCCTATCACGCTTGTCATTGCGCGGCGGCTTCCATCGCCGGCGCGCCATCCGCCTCGGTCCATAATTCCAGGCCGGTCTGCGTCTGCCGGGCGCATAGCGCGAAATGCTCGAAGTCGAATAACGGGCTGACGCCGCGGAAGGTGAATTGCGCCGGCGGGCGGCCGAGGATTTCGGCGGCGTATTCCAGCAGCCAGGTCGCCTGCAGCGGGCCATGCACGACCAGTCCCGGATAGGCTTCCGCACCCACCGCATAATCGCGATCGTAATGGATGCGGTGGCCATTGAAGGTCAGGGCCGAGAAGCGGAACAGCAGCACCGGGTCCACGCGCATCTCCCGCCGCCATGCGGCGTTTCGCTCGATGCGACGGCGGGCCGGCGCCGCGCCGGCGACCGGAACCGTGTTTGGGTCGGCATCGCGGTAGACGATGTCCTGCCGTTCGCTGATCGCGAGGCCGCGCGGGCCGGCGATATCGTGCTCGACCGTCACGAAGCACAATTGGCCGGTCCGGCCTTCCTTCACCGTCACATCGGCAATCCGCGACGTGCGGGTCACGCTGTCCCCCAGCAGCAGCCTGCCGTGCAACTGCAAAGCGCCGCCGGCCCACATGCGGCGCGGCAACGGCACCGGCGGCAGAAACAGGCCGCGGGCCGGATGGCCATCCGGCCCCAGGGACGCGGCCGGGGCTGCCGGCGGGGCCAGGCACCAATGGATCGCGAGCGGCGCCAGGCTCTCGTCAGGGGCGCGATCCAGCATCGCGGCGTATTCGCAGGCCAGGCGCGGCGTCAGCGTGTCCACGCTCGTCTCCGCGCGGCCAATCCAGCCGCGCAAGGCGGCGATGTCCAGCGCCGCCGTCATGACGCCGCCTTGGCGCGGAAGGAAGCGAGCACCGCATCGGTATGCTCGCCGATCGCGGGGACCCGGCCGTAATGCCGGGCCGCGCCCTGCACGCGCGCCGCCGGACCTGGAAGCCGCGCCGGGCCGGCCGCCGTGGCGACCTCGATCCGCCGCAGATGCGGATGCGCGGACAAGGCCGCCATGTCGTTCAGTTCGGCGAAGGCGATATCGGCTTGCGCCAGGCGCGCGACCAGCACGGCGCCTGGCATCGCGGCAAAGGCCCGGGCGACGGCGGCATCGGTCGCCTCCCGATGCCGGACGCGCGCCACATTACTGGAAAAGCGCGGATCAAGCGGCAGCTCCGGCGCCGCCAGCACGTCACGGCAGAAGACCGCCCATTCCCGCTCGCTCTGGATCGAGATCAGCACCTGCCTGCCATCCGCGGCGGCGAACACGCCGTAGGGCGCGATGGAGGGATGGGCGAGGCCGACCCGGCCGGGCGGGCGCCCGGCCTCGGCGTTCAGCAGCGGCACGGTCAGCCAATCCGCCATCACGTCGAACATCGAAATCCTGATATCGGCGCCCTTGCCCGTGCGGCCGCGCGCGATCAGCGCCTCCAGAATCGCCGCATGGGCGGTGGCACCGGTCGCGATGTCCACCACCGAGATGCCGACGCGGGCCGGCTCGTTCGGGCCGCCGGTGATCGAGGCGAGGCCGGATTCGGCCTGCACCAGCAGGTCATAGGCCTTGCGGCCGGCGAGCGGGCCGGTTTCGCCGTAGCCGGTGATCGAACAGCAGATCAGCCGCTCGTGACGCTGCGTCAGCGTCTCGATGGCGAGGCCGAGCCGCGCCATCGCGCCGGGTTTCAGATTCTGCACCAGCACGTCGGCCTGCGCGATCAGCGCCGCGAGGTGCTGGCGGGCTTGCGGCTGCGCCAGGTCCAGCACGACCGATTGCTTGCCGCGGTTGAGCCAGACGAAATAGCTGGAGCCGCCGGGCGCCGCATCGTCATAGAAGCGCGCAAAATCGCCCTCCGGCCGCTCGATCTTGATAACTTGCGCGCCGGCATCGGCGAGTCGGCCGGTGCAGAAAGGGGCCGCGACCGCCTGCTCGACGGCGACCACGACAAGTCCGGCGAGCGGGGCGTTCATCAGTATGACCTCGGCAGGCCCAGCACGTGTTCGGCGAGGTAGCTGAGGATCAGGTTGGTGGAGATCGGCGCCACCTGGTATAGCCGGGTTTCGCGGAATTTGCGCTCCACGTCGTATTCCTCCGCGAAGCCGAAGCCGCCATGGGTCTGCACGCAGGCTTCCGCCGCCTCCCAGGACGCATCCGCCGCCAGCATTTTCGCCATGTTGGCCTCCGCGCCGCAATCGCGCCCGGACTCGAAAAGTGCTGCGGCGTGATACACCATCAGTTCGGCGGCGCGCATATGGGCGTAGGCCTTGGCGACGGGGAACTGGATGCCCTGGTTCTGGCCGATCGGGCGGCCGAACACCACGCGCTCTTTGGCGTAGGCGGTGGTTTTTTCGATGAACCATTTCGCATCGCCGATGCACTCGGCGGCGATGAGGATGCGTTCGGCGTTCATGCCCGACAGGATGTAGCGGAACCCCCTGCCCGCCTCGCCGATCAGCGCGTCGGCGGGGATGCGCATGTCGTCGAAGAACACCTCGGTCGTGGCGTGGTTCATCATCGTGCGGATCGGCCTTATGGTGAGGCCCTTCACCTTGCGCATGTCGACCAGGAAAACCGATAATCCGTCGGTGCGCTTGGCTGTCTGCTCGCGCGGCGCGGTGCGCGCCAGCAGCAGCATCAGGTCGGAATGTTCGGCCCGGGAGGTCCAGATTTTCTGGCCGTTGATGACGTACTCATCGCCGTCGCGCCGGGCGGTCGTTTTCAGCGCCGTGGTGTCGGTTCCGCTGCCGGGCTCGGTCACGCCGAAGGCCTGCAGCCGCAGCGCGCCGCTGGCGATCTGCGGCAGATAGAGCGATTTCTGCGCCGCGCTGCCATGGCGCAGCAGCGCGCCCATGATGTACATCTGGGCGTGGCAGGCGCCGCCATTGCAGCCGGCGCGCTGGATTTCCTCCAGGATCGCGGCGGCCGCGGAGAGCGGCAGGCCGGAGCCGCCGTATTCCTCCGGGATCAGCGCCGCCAGCCAGCCCTGGTCCGCCAGCGCACGGACGAAGGCCTCGGGATAGGCATGCTCGCGGTCGAGCACGCGCCAATACGCGCCCGGAAATCCCAGGCAGAGCTTGCGCACCTCTTCACGGATCGCGGCGTGCGGGTCGCGTTCGGTCGTCGGGGGCAAACTGTCCAAAGCGTCTCTCCGCTGATCGGTTGCAAAGGTCTTGCCCTGTTATTCGCCAGATGAATAATACCTTATTCTTTTGTCTCCTATAACGGTTTCTTCTAGCATCTTCCGGCATGGACATCAGGCAGCTCCGCTACTTCATCGCCATCGCCGAAACCGGATCATTCTCCCGCGCCGCGGAACGGCTCCGGGTCGCGCAGCCGGCGCTGAGCCAGCACGTGCTGACGATGGAGGCGGGGCTGGGCGTCGCGCTCCTGCAGCGCAACCCGCGCGGCGTGGCGCTGACCGAGGCCGGGCAGCGTCTGCTCGAACGCGCCCGCGACATCGACGCGTCGTTCAGCGGCCTCGACGATCACGTCCGCGGCGCCAGGCTCCCGGCCGGCGACGTCCGGTTCGGCATGCCGGCCACGATCAACGAACAGCTCGGCGTGCCCCTGATCGAAGCCGCATTGGAGACATTTCCCAAAATCCGCATCCGCATTTCCGAGGCGATGAGCGGTTTCGTGCTCGACTGGCTGCGCGACGGCGTCGTGGACGTCGCCTTGCTGTACAATGTCCTCGACGAAAAAGGTCTCAGCCTGCGGCCCGTCCTGACCGAGGAAATCAAGCTGTTCGGGCGTCCCGGCCTGCAGCGCATTCGTCCCGGCGAAGCCGTGAAGCTGGCGGCGGCGATGCGGCTGCCATTGATCCTGCCCGGACCCGCGCATGGCCTTCGCCAGCTGATCGAAACGGCGGCGCAAAAGACCGGCAAGAAGCTGGAACCCGCCATCGAGATCGATTCCTACCGGCAGATCAAGCAGCTCGCCATGCGCGGCCTCGGCTTCGGCCTGCTTCCCGCGACCGCCATCAAGCAGGAAGTCAGCGACGGAACGTTCCTATCATGGCGCGTCACAAACCCGGCGCTGATGCGGCGGATCTATCTCGGCTATCCCAAAGCGCGGCCCTTGTCCGCCGCCAGCCGCGCGGTCAGCCAATTGAGCCTGTCGATCCTGAAGGCCCTCGTCACCGACGGCGCCTGGCCCGCGATCTGGGTCGACAACGATCTGCCGGCGGCGTGAGCGCGTCGGCCTCCCGCTGCCGGGAGGGTCATGGGCACCGCGAGCGCTGGGCGGGGTTGAGCAAGCGGTCGCTTTTTTGAAAAAAAGCTCCGCAAAAAACTTTCGGCACGCGACGACGCGCCGCCAGGCTACAGGATTCGCATCACCAGAACCACAACCACCACCAGCACCACCAAACCGACCAAACCACCACCAATATACATTGCATGACTCCTTTAGATGCCGCCCCTGCCGCCAATCCATGAACAGGTTTCAGGCTGGCCGGTCCTTGACCGCCAGCCGGATCACCGGAACTTGCATAAGCCGCTGTCGCGCTGGTCGAGAGGATCGGCTAACGATCGCGACACACCTGATATTCGATGCCGAAACCGCGATGCGAGGGTCGGAAACTACCTATACGCCCGGCGCCAGCTAATGCGTGTGGGGCGCGCCGCCCGGGCCGTGCCGGTGCGGCTTGCCGGCTGATTTCAGGGGAATGATATTCAGGCTCGCATGGCGTACGCCGCGCTGCGCCGTCAGGTTGTCAGCCAGTTTCTGGATTGCGCCGCTGGTGCCCCGCAGGATCGCCACTTCCAGGCAGTGCTCATGGTCAAAATGCACATGGGTTGTCGCGATGCTGAGATCGTGATGGTCATGCTGGGCGTTGACCAGCCGCTGCGACAGGTCCCGCGCCGCATGGTCATAGACATAGCTCAAGGCGGCCACGCAGGGCGCGTGCCCCTGAGACAAGTGTTCCCTGGTCGCCGCATCGCGGATCAGTTCGCGGATCGCTTCCGAGCGGCTTGGGTAGCCCCGCTTTTCGATCAGGCCATCGATGGATGCCAGCAGGTCATCATCAATCGTGATCGTGATCCGTTCCATGGCGCACCTCCACCGGCAAGATCGAGGAGATACCTGGCTGGCATCTTCCGGTCCAGCCGGTTTCGGCCGGAGCCGCTTCGCCCCCTGCCCGCAGCACTCCGGCCCTGGCGGCCGAGAGTATGATAAAACATCATTTACGTCATACAGCGTATTCCGGTAAGACGCGGCATGCTCAGCTTGATACGACAGCTATCCAGTAGCGCCCGCGGCGGTGTCGGCGGCAGGGTTGCCGGGATGTATGTTTTTCTGGCCGCCGCGAACATCGCGCTCTGGGGCGTCGCCCTCGTCACCTTCCACCATTATCCGGTCCTGTTGGGCACCTGCGTCCTCGCCTACAGCTTCGGCCTGCGTCATTCGGTGGATGCGGATCATATCGCCGCGATCGATAACGTCACGCGCAAGCTCATGCAGCAGGGCCAGCGTCCCGTCGGCGTCGGGTTTTTCTTCTCGCTCGGCCATTCCACCATCGTGTTCGGACTCTCCGCCGCCGTCGCGGGGACGGCCTTGGCGTTGCAGGACAAGTTCGATGCGCTCTCGAACTGGGGCGATATTCTCGGCACGCTCGTCTCGGCCTTCTTCCTGTTGGCGATCGCCGTGATGAACCTGCTCATCCTCATCTCCATCATCGCCACCTTCCGGCGCGTGAAGGCCGGCGGCGTCTATTCCGACGCGGACCTGAATCTGCTCCTCGCCAAGCGCGGCTTTTTCGGTCGCGTGTTTCGGGGCCTGTTCAAAATCGTCGATCATAGCTGGCAGATGTACCCGGTGGGCGTCCTGTTCGGCCTGGGGTTCGATACCGCAACCGAAGTGGGCCTGCTCGGCATCGCCGCCGCCGCCGCGACCAAGGGCTTGCCGATCTGGTCGATCATGGTGTTTCCGGCGCTGTTCACGGCCGGCATGGCGCTGATCGACACGACCGATTCCATTCTCATGCTGGGCGCCTATGGCTGGGCCTTCATGAAGCCGATGCGCAAGCTTTTCTACAACATCACCATCACGTCCGTGTCCGTTCTCGTGGCGGTGATGGTCGGCGGCGTCGAAACGCTGGGGCTGATCCAAAGCGAGTATGATCTCTCCGGCTGGTTCTGGAACCCAATCGCCGCGATCAACGGCGCTGCCGCGTTCGGCATGCTCGGCTTTACGATCATCGGCATCTTCATCGCCGCCTGGATCATCTCGGTCGCGGTCTACAAGCTCAAACGCTACGACGAACTGGAGGTCCGCACCGCGCCGTCGTGAGGTTTGACCCATCGCAAGCAAGGCCAGGGGGGCTTTGCATCCTTTGCGCGGGACGCGCGCCTCCGGCGCGACGCGCGGCACGCGCGACTCCGGCACGACAGGGCAGAGCGCCCTGGCCTTGCTTTCGCCTCGCTCCAAGCGAGTCGCCAGATCCGGCCTTTGTCATTGGCGGCGAGGCGCTGCGCGGACGCTTCGTCCGGCAGGCGCGTGATGGCGCGGGTACGAGCTCGATCCTGCCGTGCCG
>Ga0116226_10004337_pt1 | contig 12565 bp, 13 predicted proteins | sample S1TSphfallax_FD_89692 | JGI IMG/M metagenome (GOLD analysis project Ga0116226, IMG submission 89692) | Host-associated microbial communities from peat moss isolated from Minnesota, USA - S1T2_Fa - Sphagnum fallax MG | ecosystem: Host-associated > Plants > Peat moss > Unclassified | place: USA... | reverse complement strand
GAGGGCGATCTGCACTTCAAGGGCGGCTTGCGTATCGATGGTCGCGTCAAAGGCAATGTGGTTGCCGATGCGGGCGAATCGAGCATGTTGGTGATCTCGGAAAACGCGAAGGTTGAAGGCGAAGTGCGCGTGGCGCATCTGGTCGTCAATGGCGAGATCGTCGGCCCGGTTTATTCGTCGGAACTGCTTGAATTGCAGCCAAAAGCCCGCATAACTGGCGATGTATATTACAAGGCGCTGGAAATGCATGGCGGCGCGCTGGTATCGGGCAAGTTGACGCATGATCAAATCGGCGAGCCTGTGTTGAAACTGGCAACACCGCATGCGCTTTCGGCATCCAATACGTGAAAAGCGTGAAAGTCGCGAAACGACTATAATGTCGGTTTGAAGCCATGCTGTTTTGCAGGAGAGAGAAATGAACGCAGTTGCCGAAATGCCAGCCCCAATCGTCTTTACTGAAAGCGCCGCCTCTAAGGTTGCACAATTGATCGAGGAAGAGGGCAATCCAGACCTGAAGTTGCGCGTATTCGTGCAGGGTGGCGGCTGCTCTGGTTTCCAGTACGGTTTTACCTTCGATGAAATCGTCAATGAAGACGACACCACGATGGAAAAGAACGGCGTACAACTGTTGATCGATTCGATGAGCTACCAATACCTGGTCGGCGCGGAAATCGATTACAAGGACGACCTCGAAGGTGCGCAATTCGTGATCAAGAATCCGAATGCGACGACGACCTGCGGTTGCGGTTCTTCGTTCTCGGTCTAAGCTTTTAAGTATCCGGTTCGCAGGCCCGATCCGCTGATGCGGGTCGGGCTTTGTTGTTTTTGCGCGCTTTGACAGCATAGGATGCGCGCGCAATAATCGCTCAAACGCTGCCTTGTTGTTGGTTTATTCCGACTGATTTTCGATAATCCTGTCCTGGGAGAGCGATCATGAAGAAGCTGTTGGCGATGTTGCTTGGTGCTGCACTGTATTTGTCCGGTTTGCTCAGCGTTTGGGCTTCTACGCCTGATGATGCGACGGCGCTGGTGAAAAAAGCTGTCGCATTGGTCAAGCAATCCGGCAAGGACAAGGCGATGGTGGCATTCAACGATCCGCAGGGCGACTTCGTCAAAGGCGATCTCTACGTTTTCGTGGTCGATATGAATGGAAAGACGCTTGCCAATGGCTCCAACGCCAAGCTGATCGGCAAGAATGTGATCGATATGAAGGATGCCGACGGCAAGCTCTTCATCAAGAATTTTATCGACATCGCGCAATCCAAGGGCAGTGGCTGGAGCGATTACCAGTGGGTAGATCCAGTTACGAAAGCGATACGACCAAAGACAACCTATGTGGAAAAAGTCGATGACGTCGTGATCGGCTGTGGCATCTATAAATAGATCACGCCGCTGATTTGCTGCGTATGGACGTGAATCTTGCTATGCTCGCCCAGACTAACTTTCTGCCCGGACGAGCCATTTGATCAAACTCGAACAAATTGATATGCGCAATATTGAGCGCATTGCCAAGTCGGAGCCGGTTGATTTTGGCGCCATGTTGGTACCAAAGGATGCGTTGCCGCCACCTCATGTCGCTGCCCGTTCGATGATGCATCTCGCTGCGGGAGTACCAGCTTTTTGGTGTGTTCCTTTTCTGATGTTGCGTGAGTCAAGAGATCGTATTCTTGGTGGCTGTGGTTTTAAAGCAGCACCCGTCAATGGACGTGTCGAGATTGGCTACGGCGTGGCGATCGGTGAGAGAAGGCAGGGAATTGCCACGGCAGGCGTGGCTAATTTGTTGCAATTGGTGCGATCCAGTGGAGAAGTCCGCGAACTGACAGCGATCATCCTTCCCGAAAATCTGGCTTCAGCCAAGCTTGTCTCTCGTCTGGGTTTTGAGCTTGAGTCGCGGGTTATCGACGAAGACGGCGAGTTGGCTGATCAATGGGTGTGGAAATGCGAGTGATGATTTGCGCGCGCAATCCCACAAGCTTGACATACGAAAAAGTGGAAGAGCGGCGCGTACGTCTTTGCCATCTATGCGGGGTAAAGCGCACCTAGAATACGCGGGCCACCTGCCCCCGTCACTTCTGGCAGATTGCCTGCGCGGCGTGCATCAAAGCGATGCGCCAGCCATGCGAATGCGAGCGCTTCAACGTGATTTGGAGATACGCCCAGCACGGCAGTTGACTCTACTTGCGCGTTGATCTTGCGTTCGATCAATGCAGTCTGTAACTGTCTCAATAGCTCATCATTGCAGGCGCCACCGCCGCAGATATAAACCGCATCGGTCTTTACTGCATGCGCTGCTATTGCATCGGCCAAGGTGTGGGCTGTCAATGCTGTGAGCGTAGCTTGCACATCCTCCGGTACGAATTCGCGGCATTGCGCAAGCTGGCGATTGAGCCATGCATTGTCGAATAAATCACGGCCAGTGCTTTTCGGTGGTGGCAATGCGAAGAACGGTTCGCGCAGCAATTGCGATAACAACTCTTGTCGTACTACGCCACTGGCAGCCCATGCGCCGCCTGCATCGTAGGACTGCCCAAGATGGCGCAGCGCCCACATATCGAGTAACACATTGCCGGGACCGGTATCGAAGCCGGTGATTTGCTGATTGACGTTGTCGAGCACGCTGATATTGCTCATGCCGCCAATATTGACGACAACGCGCACCGCGCCGCTCCTGCCGAATACCGCTTGATGAAACGCCGGAACCAGTGGTGCACCCTGGCCGCCAGCAGCAACATCACGGCTGCGGAAATCCGCGATTACATCGATGCCAGTCATCTCAGCCAGCAGCGACGGGTTATTGGTTTGTCGCGTATAGCCCTGCTGTGGGCTGTGGCGTATGGTCTGGCCATGGCAGCCTATCGCGCATATCGCACTGGCGGGTAATTGCGATCGACGCAGGAGGTCGTGTACGCAATCGGCATACAGCGCTGCCAGTTCATTGGCTGCCAGTGCTTCGCGATGGATTTCGTTGTGCCCTGCGCTTTGCAAGGCCATTAAGCCATTGCGTAGATTGGCCGGGAAGGGGACATAGCTGGAGCCCCACATCTGCATAGGCTGTGCGGCGTTGTCATCGAAAGTGACGAGTGCGCCATCGACACCATCCATGCTGGTACCGGACATCAAGCCAATAAAGTGGATTTTGTGATCAGCCATAAAAAAACCGTTCGGGATTCGGCCATTCTACAAGGGCCGAACCGCGAACGGTATATATTGTTTCTTTTTTACTTACTTCGAGGCGACTTGCACGCGCTTGGCTTTGCCGTTATCAGCTGGCATCAACAGTGCGAAGCGATGCGCCATATCGCTGGCGGTATCCTTGAAACGCTGCATTTCGCTAGCGGTTAAAGGCTGCGCGTTTGGAATATCGACGCTCAGCGGATCGCGCGGCTCGTTATTGATGCGGAATTCATAGTGCAGGTGCGGCCCGGTTGCCCAGCCGGTTTGACCGACGTAGCCAATGATGTCGCCCTGGCTGACCTTGCTGCCCTTATGGATGCCTTCTGCAAAGCGGCTCATGTGACCGTAAGCGGTCGAGTAATTCGACCAGTGCTTCAGCACCACGATATTGCCGTAACCGTTTTGCTGGCCTTGGAAATCGACAACGCCATCACCAGCTGCGTGAATCGGCGTGCCTGTCGCCGCAGCGAAATCGACGCCCTTATGCTGTTTCCAGACGCCCAGGATAGGATGCAGGCGCATCGAGAACCCGGACGAAATACGGGTGAATGCGATTGGCGACTTCAGGAAGGCTTTTTTTAGCGAATTGCCGTCGAGGCCGTAGTAGCTGCCGCCACCGGTTGTGCCAGGCTCTTCGTACCAAACCGATTGATAGGCCTTGCCGTTATTGGTGAACTGGCCTGCCAGCACGCGGCCTGCGCGGACGAATTCGCCGTTTTGCCAGAAGGTTTCATAGACCACTTCAAAGTGGTCGCCGCGTTGCAGGTCGGACGCGAAGTCGATATCTGTCGAGAACATATCGACGATTTGCGATGCGACCGTATCCGGGATTTGCTCGGCGTCAGTCGCGGCAAACAGCGATGACTTGATCACGCCAGAATGCATCTCCAGCCGACGTTCCAGCTTTGCTGGCTCTTCGCTGGCCTTGAAGCCCTTGCCGTTGCTATTACGGGTGATGACCAGATTCTTGACTGGATTATCACGGCTATCGACCAGAACTGTGCTCAGGAATTGCAGGTCGCCATCTTCACTGATCTTGGCTTGCACAACCTTGCCGGGTTTCAGTTGCAATACATCATGTGCGGTGTGGTCGGACTTGATGAAGGCTGCTGCCTCGTCGTCGTCCACGCCCAAGCGGGTCAACAGGCTCGCCAGCGAATCGCCGGGACGGACTTTTTCTTCGTTGATATAGGTTTGGCTCGCTGTATCGTCATTTGCCAGTTCGGCTGCAACGTTCGGCAATGCCAATTCCTGTGTGACTGTTTTTACAGGCAGATCGGCGGCGTCTGGTGCCATCGGCGCAACGCCGAATGCGGCTACTGCGCACAAGCCGAGGAAGAGTGCGGATGCAGTGATGATACGGGTCTTACGCGACGAATTCAGTACCTTGTTTCTAATTGCGCTGAAGCTCATGAGTTCTAATCTCAATTGAATTTACTGCTAACCAGAGAAGACAGGCTGGCGATAAGTTAAAATTCGCGGTCTCATCCGTTACTTCACGCCGCACGCCTCAAAAATCGAGTGTGGCTCAGATGAAACAAACGCGCATTATACCAAACTCACGGTATTGACAAATTCTTTTTTTAAGATTCAATTTTCGCCATTATGAACGCACAGTCGCCAGAGCTTAATCAAACTGCAACGCCCAAAGAGACCGCGCCGCAACCGCCTTTGTCGGACGCCGTGCAAGAGGCGCTGGCGATCACCAAACGCGGTGTTGACGAATTGCTCATCGAGTCTGAATTCGTACAAAAGCTGGTGCGTTCTGAACAAACTGGCAAGCCCCTGCGCATCAAGCTCGGTCTCGATCCGACTGCGCCTGACCTGCATCTTGGTCATACCGTGGTATTGAACAAGCTTAAGCAATTGCAAGATTTGGGCCACACCGTGATCTTCCTGATCGGTGATTTCACATCAATGATCGGTGACCCGTCCGGCCGTAACATCACCCGTCCACCTTTGACGCGTGAGCAGATCGAGCAAAATGCGAAGACCTACTTTGCGCAGGCTAGTCTGGTGCTGGATGCTGCCAAGACCGAAATCCGCTACAACTCCGAATGGTCAGATCCGCTTGGCGCACGTGGCATGATCGAATTGTCGGCCAAGTACACGGTGGCACGCATTTTGGAGCGCGAAGACTTTACGAAGCGCTTCAAGGCAGGCACACCCATTTCGGTGCATGAATTGCTGTACCCGTTGATGCAGGGCTACGATTCGGTCGCGTTGCGTTCCGATCTGGAGCTCGGCGGCACCGATCAAAAGTTCAACCTGCTGGTCGGTCGCGAATTGCAAAAGGATTACGGCCAGGAGCCGCAATGTATCCTGACCATGCCGCTGTTGGAAGGTCTGGATGGCGTGGACAAGATGTCCAAGTCCAAGGGTAACTATATTGGTATCACCGAACCGGCGAACACGATGTTCGCCAAGGTCATGAGCATTTCCGACGTCATGATGTGGCGTTACTACGATTTGCTGTCGTTCCGTTCGCTGGGCGAAATCGCCAAGTTAAAGCAGGAAATCGAGCAGGGCGCGAATCCGCGCGACGTCAAGGTTGCATTGGCGAAGGAAATCGTTGCGCGCTTTCATTCGGCGAAGGCGGCTGACGACGCGCTGGAAGATTTCGTTAATCGCTCCAAGGGCGGGATTCCCGATGACGTCGAAGACATCAGCGTCAGCGGTGCGCCACTGGGCATCGGCCAATTGCTGAAGCAAACCAATCTGTGCGCATCGACTGCGGAAGGTTTGCGTATGGTCGATCAAGGGGGTGTGCGCATCGACGGTAATGTCGTCAGTGATCGTGGCTTGAAGGTCGAAGCGGGAACGTTTGTGCTGCAAGTCGGCAAGCGCAAATTCGCACGCGTGACCCTGTCTTAATATGATCGGCTTATTGCAACGCGTCACGCAGGCCAATGTCGCCGTCGATGGCGCGGTGATTGGCGCTATCGACGCTGGTCTGATGGTGCTGGTCTGCGCCGAGCGTGGTGACAGCGAACGCGAAGCAGACGCGTTATTATCGAAGCTGCTGACTTACCGCGTGTTTTCCGACGACGCAGGCAAGATGAATCGCAGCGTCAGCGATGTCGGTGGTGCATTGTTGCTGGTGCCGCAATTTACGCTGGCTGCCGATACGCAATCCGGCACGCGGCCATCGTTTACGCCTGCCGCGCCACCGGATGAAGGTCGTCGCCTGTTCGATTACTTCGTGCAACAGGCGCGTGCCAAACATGCCGTGGTGCAAACCGGGCAATTCGGTGCGGATATGAAAGTATCGCTAACCAATGACGGCCCGGTTACTTTCTGGTTGCAAACCAAACCATCGCAAAGCGCGAGCAAGTAAGTCCTCGTCTTTCTGACCAACAAGGAGCGTTAGATGAAACTCTGGAGTGATTCCTTCAAGGATGGTACGAACATCCCCGGCGAATTCGCCTTCTGCGTGATCGATGCGAAAACGCACGTCACGCTGTCGGCCAATCGCAATCCGCATTTTGCATGGTCGGATGTTCCCGCAGGTGCAAAGTCGCTGGTATTGATCTGTTGCGATAGCGATGTGCCGTCGCGTGGCGACGACGTGAATCAGGAAGGTAAGACCGTGCCTGCCGATTTGCCGCGCGTCGATTTCTTCCACTGGACATTGATCGATTTGCCTACTGATATTTCGGCGATTGCTGCTGGTTCGTTCAGCGATGGCATCACTGCACGTGGCAAGACTGGTCCGCAGATTGCAGGCAGCCCATTGACAGCTGCACGACATGGCTTGAACGACTACACAGGCTGGTTTGCCGGTGACGCCGACATGAGCGGTGACTACTTCGGCTACGATGGCCCATGCCCTCCGTGGAACGATGCGATTTTGCATCACTACAAATTCACGCTGTACGCACTGGATATCGAACGTGTTGCGGTAGAAGGCAAGTTCACCGGCCAACAGGTGCGCGACGCGATTCATGGTCACGTGCTGGCAGAAGCGTCGATCACCGGTATCTACTCATTGAATCCAGCATTGGCGGGGTGAAGTTGGAAGTTGTTTTGATACGCCACGGCGAAACCGATTGGAACGCCGAAAGACGTCTGCAAGGTTATCTCGACATCGCATTGAATGCAGAAGGCTTGCGCCAGGCACAATTGCTGGCGCAAGCCTTGCAACATGAGCAATTCGATGCGATCTATTGTAGTGATTTGCAACGCGCGGTACAAACTGCGCAACCATTGGCGGTTTTGCAAGGCAAGCAATTACAGATTGATGCTGCATGGCGGGAGCGTTGCTACGGCGCATTCGAAGGTTTGCGTTATGCGGAAATCGGCGAGCGTTATCCCGAAGCGCATAAAGCGATGCAGGCGCGCGAACTCGATTACCGCTATCCGCAAGGCGTCAACACGGCAGAAACCTTGCGCGAGTTCTATGCGCGTTCGGTCAATACATTGAAACGTGTGTTGGACCAGCCGTATAAGAAGGTTGCCGTTGTGACACATGGTGGCGTGCTTGATTGCATCAACCGCTTTGCGCGTGGTGCCGACTTGTCATTACCACGCGATTTCGATATTCCGAATACCGGTATCAATCGCTTATGGTTGAAAAATGGCGCGTTGCGCATTGCACAATGGGCTGATATTGCTCATTTGACTAGCAGTGCATTGGACGAAGTCGATCGATAATTTATTCTTGTTCTGCTTAAACATTAGGCACATCTGGCGCTAAAATAGCGACTTTCGCATTTTGACCGCACTGTCGCTGTCAATATCGTCCCGTGAAGATTGGTCCCTACGTTCTCCGCAATAATGTGTTTGTCGCGCCGATGGCTGGCGTGACGGATCGTCCTTTCCGCCAATTGTGCAAACAATTGGGGGCAGGCTATGCGGTGTCCGAAATGGCGGCGTCCAATCCACGCCTGTGGGCAACGGAAAAGTCATCGCGCCGCACCAACCACGATGGCGAGATGGAGCCGAAGGCAGTGCAAATCGCCGGTGCGGACCCGACGATGCTGGCGGAATGCGCAAAATTCAATGTCGAGCGCGGTGCGCAAATCATCGACATCAACATGGGTTGTCCGGTCAAGAAGGTTTGCAACAGTTGGTGCGGTTCGGCCTTGTTGCAGGACGAAAAACTGGTCGGTGAGATTCTCGATGCCGTGGTGGGTGCAGTCGATGTGCCGGTCACGCTGAAGTTTCGTACCGGCTGGGATCGCTTGAACAAGAATGCGTTGACGATTGCGCGCATGGCGGAAGCAGCTGGTATCGCGATGCTGACCTTGCATGGTCGCACACGTGCAGATGCTTACAAGGGTGATGCGGAGTACGACACCATCGCTGCAGTCAAGGCTGCAGTGTCGATCCCGGTGGTTGCCAATGGCGATATCACCACACCGCAGAAGGCCAAGCAAGTGCTTGACTATACGAAGGCTGATGCCGTGATGATAGGCCGCGCGGCACAAGGCCGTCCGTGGATCTGCCGTGAAGTCGATCACTATCTGCGCACAGGCGAAATCCTGCCTGCGCCACTGGTATCGGAGGTGCAGGTGTTGATGGATGAACACCTGCGTGCGCACTATGCGTTTTATGGCGAATACCTCGGCGTACGTACGGCGCGCAAGCATATCGGCTGGTATGTGCGTGACCTGGCCGGTGGTGAGGATTTCCGTCAGCGCATGAATTTGCTGGAAGATTGCGAACAGCAATTGGCGGCACTGCGGGAGTTTTTCGATTTGCAGTTGACGTATGGCGAGCGGTTACAATACGGATGCAGCGGTCAGTCAGACCAAAAGTTAGCCGCCTGATTTCTCAAACCGGATTTTACAAAAATAAGGATGCTTTCAGAATACCTGATCTGCCAATGACACATTGGCAGAGGGGATGGATTTCTGGATAGTCCACAAGATCACATAATAATTGCACAGTATGAGCAAAGATAATATTCAAGATGTCGTGAAAAAGAGCCTGGAAAAATACTTCAAGGACCTCGGGGAACAGACGCCAACCAACGTCTATGAAATGGTTGTTTTCACGGTAGAAAAACCTATTCTGGAAGCAGTGATGGAGCGTGCTGAAGGTAATCAGTCGCAGGCTGCCGACATGCTTGGAATCAACCGTAACACCTTGCGCAAGAAGTTGCAGCAGCACGGGCTGGCTTAAGTCCAACCGAGTGCCGACCATATTCCCACTTATCAATTGATCGCATCATCATGATTAAACAAGCTCTCATTTCCGTTTCCGACAAAACCGGCGTGCTCGAATTTGCGCGTGAACTGTCCGCGATGGGCGTCAACATCCTGTCCACGGGCGGTACCGCCAAGCTGTTGATGGACAACGGCCTCAAAGTCACTGAAGTGGCTGACCACACCGGCTTCCCGGAAATGCTCGATGGCCGCGTGAAGACGCTGCATCCGAAAGTGCATGGCGGCATTCTGGCGCGCCGCGATTTTCCTGAGCACATGGCTGCATTGGGCGAGCACAACATCCCGACTATCGACATGGTGGTGGTGAACCTGTATCCATTCCAGCAAACAGTCGCGAAAGAGCAATGCTCGCTGGAAGATGCAATCGAGAATATCGATATCGGCGGCCCGGCGATGCTGCGTTCGTCGGCGAAGAATCATAAGGACGTGGTCGTCATCTGCGATCCGACCGATTACGCTGTCGTGCTGGAGCAAATGAAGAAGGGCGACGTGTCCTACGAAACACGCTTCACGCTGGCGAAGAAAGTATTCGCGCATACAGCGCAATACGATGGCGCGATCACCAATTACTTCACCTCGCTGGGTGAAGACAAGCAACACACAACGCGCAGCGCTTACCCTGCAACGCTGAATTTGCACTTCGAGAAAGTGCAGGACATGCGCTACGGTGAAAACCCACATCAATCTGCAGCCTTCTATCGCGACATCAAGGTCGTCGATGGTGCGCTGGCAAACTACAAACAATTGCAAGGCAAGGAACTGTCGTTCAACAACATCGCCGATGCCGATGCGGCGTGGGAATGCGTGAAGACTTTCGCTGAAACCGCCTGCGTCATCATCAAGCATGCCAATCCATGCGGCGTTGCTGTCGGTGCGAATGCATTGGAAGCATACAGCAAGGCATTGCAGACCGATCCGACATCGGCCTTCGGCGGCATCATCGCTTTCAACTGCGAGCTGGATGGCAGTGCGGCAGAAGCCATCGCCAAGCTATTCGTCGAAGTGATCATTGCGCCGAAGATTTCGGATGCAGCACGTCAGATTTTTGCGAGTAAGCAAAACGTGCGCCTGCTGGAAGTGCCGCTCGGTACCGGTGTCAATAGCTACGACTTCAAGCGCGTCGGCGGTGGTTTGCTGGTGCAATCGCCGGATGCGAAGAACGTCGCTTTGGCTGAATTCAAGGTCGTCACCAAGAAGCAGCCGACACCGCAGCAACTGCAGGACTTGCTGTTTGCATGGCGCGTCGCGAAGTACGTCAAGTCGAACGCGATTGTCTTCTGCGGCAATGGCATGACGCTGGGCGTCGGCGCGGGTCAGATGAGCCGTATCGATTCCGCACGTATCGCCTCGATCAAGGCGCAGAATGCGAATCTGTCGCTGGCTGGTTCGGCAGTTGCGTCGGATGCATTCTTCCCGTTCCGCGACGGTCTGGATGTCGTTGTGCAAGCAGGTGCGACCGCAGTGATCCATCCGGGTGGTTCGATGCGTGATCAGGAGGTGATTGATGCTGCTGATGAGCATGGCATCGTCATGCTGTACACGGGTACACGTCACTTCCGTCACTAATCTTCTCATCCAGCGAATCGCGTCAACGTGAAAATTCTCGGTATCGACCCTGGCTTACGCACTACCGGGTTTGGCGTGATTCGCAAAGACGGTCATAAGCTCTCCTATATCGCATCCGGTACTATCCGTACGCCGGATGCCGATTTGCCGCAGCGACTGAAAACAATCCTGGTCGGTGTCGCTGAAGTCATCCGCACCTACACGCCCGATTGCGCGGCGATTGAAAAGGTGTTCGTCAACGTCAATCCACAATCGACGCTGCTGCTTGGTCAAGCACGTGGCGCGGCGATTTGTGCGTTGGTCAGCGCTGATCTCGCTGTCGCGGAATACACGGCGCTGCAATTGAAGCAGGCGGTGGTTGGTCACGGCAAGGCGCAAAAAGCGCAAGTGCAGGAAATGGTGCAACGCCTGCTGCAATTGCCGGGCTTACCCGGTACCGATGCAGCTGATGCATTGGGTGTGGCTATTTGCCACGCGCATAGCGGCGATACCTTGAAAGCGCTAAGCAATATCGCGCCAGGTCTGGCAAAAAAAGGCTTGCGTGTCCGCGCTGGCCGCTTGGTTGGCTGATCACAGCAAGCATATTCCTTTCTTTCTTTAGTTGCTCCCTGTGTTGCGGCATGTGCAAAAAGTTGCACATAACGCCATAAATGTCAGCTAGAATGCCCAATCTTGGATTGTCATTTTGTTTATGACTTTCGCCAAGTTTGTCGGCTACTCCCTCATTGATTAGGACGCGGATTGTGAAGTTGATTCGTATAGCACGCCTGATTCGTCGTCAGACGCTCACTTACCATTGCGAAATCGAGTTGTGTGAAGTGCCGGGCATAGGCGAAGCGGGTGATCCGCATGCGCAAGCCTATACGGTGCAAGTCCGGCAAGGTAAGGCTGGCGAAGAATGGCCGGAATCCTCCCGTACCCCGCAGCCCGTCAAGCTCGATGAGGCGATGAAGCTATTCGACCAATTGCTGGTCAGTCGTCGCCAGCAGGGCTTTGTCGAGCAAAGCGGGAGTGCCGCCTACGCTATCGAACAAACGCAAGAGAATGCAGAACGTACTGCCGCCGACGGCATTTTGCTGGCGCGACTGCAACCGGCGGTCTGGCGTACTCTGTCTGAAGATGCGCGCAGCCGCACTGTGTGGCGCCTCGGCGAGCGCAAATTGGCGGCTGCTGTTCCAGCGCTGGTCGAGTTGCTGGAAACCGGCAATGCGATGCTCGACTACTGTCTGGCATGGGCGATTGGCCGTTGTAAAGACACCGGTGCCTTGCCTGCAATGCAGGAGTTGAAGGGACGCAGCAAAGACGAGAAAGTGCGCCGCATCGCCCATCTCGCCTGGTTGCAACTGGCTGATGCTCAACTACGCGCCCAGCATGCGCAAATGCTGGTTGGCGATTGGCCCGCGGTCTTGCGCAATGCGTGGGAAGCGAAGGATTTCGATGCTGTTGCCGCTGCATGGATCAATGAAGATGCTTGGCGCGCACTGTCGCGTCAGGATTGGCTGGAGCAGCTCGATCAAGTCGCGCTGGCGCAGCCCTTTGCGCGGAATGTGCTGATCGATCAACTGCGCACAGTACCGCTGACGGGCGGCTATTTCCGAGCGATCCGTCATTTATATAAAGCTGCTGAATTCCGCGACGACAGCGAGATTTTCGGG
>Ga0116226_10004336_pt1 | contig 12566 bp, 12 predicted proteins | sample S1TSphfallax_FD_89692 | JGI IMG/M metagenome (GOLD analysis project Ga0116226, IMG submission 89692) | Host-associated microbial communities from peat moss isolated from Minnesota, USA - S1T2_Fa - Sphagnum fallax MG | ecosystem: Host-associated > Plants > Peat moss > Unclassified | place: USA... | reverse complement strand
CCACGTTTAAGGAGCGAAATCCTCCACCAATGGGAGTGGTAAGAGGACCTTTAATTGCTATCCCATATTCTTGAATTGCGGTGAGAGTATCTTGGGGTAAATATTGATATGTCCCATATAGATCACAAGCTTCATCACCAGCATAAACTTTCAACCAGTTAATTTTTCTGGTGTTTTTGTAAGCTTTCCCTACTGCTGCATCTAGTACCTGTTGTGTAGCAGGCCAGATATCTATACCTGTTCCATCACCACGAATAAAAGGAATAATAGGATTATCGGGTACAACCGGCTCACCATCTTTGTAAGTGATTTTAGCTCCTGTTGTCGGTGGGTTAATCTTGTCATACATGTGTTGTACACTCCAGATAGTTTAAATTAAGGCTCAAACCAGAGGTAGATGTTCTCCATCTCCGGTTGGTGGAAAATGTCTGTTGAGTAGAGTAAGCAAATGCTCTGATTGAAATAGTCGCTATTCTGTAAGATTAGAAATAGTAAACTAATTTCGGCTATCTGTGGTTATTTTTCTTTACCCAACAGATAGCTGCACCTCTGACTCACATTCACGCTAATACGAGTAAAGGCATGATAGACCCAATGACTGCACCAGGTACTGTTAGTAACATTGATTCCCTCCGCCAATCTTTAATCACTGGGTCGCAAAAGGTTCAACAACAAGTCATCCTGCAGTTAGCTGATCTGGGTAATGAGGGATTTGATGTATTACAAGAATTTCTCCTGGACCGGGGAAATTCCCCGTCTACTTGGATTGATGGTAAAATTTACCAGATACTCTATAGTTCTGATTTACCTACAGCCAGAGAATTCCTACAAAATAATTTTCCTGAAGGAATTGTACCTCTAAAATCGGACTGTGGGATAAATTACATTTTTTTACAACAATTGCTCGCAGCACAAGATTTCCAAGCAGCTGATCGCTTGACTATCCAAAAAATGTGTGAATTAGCTGGACCGCAAGCTGTACAGAGAAAATGGTTATATTTTACGGAAGTCGATAATTTCCCTCTGCAAGATTTACAAACTATTGATCAGCTATGGGTTGTCCATTCTGAGGGAAAGTTTGGCTTTTCTGTCCAGCGAGAACTTTGGTTAGGAGTGGGTAAAAACTGGATTAGTCTCTGGTCAAAGATTGGTTGGAAAAATGGCAATAAGTGGACGCGTTATCCTCATGAATTTACATGGGATTTGAGTGCTCCTAGGGGTCATTTGCCGTTATCTAATCAACTACGCGGTGTAAGAGTTATTGCTTCGCTATTATCTCATCCTGCTTGGAATAAGTAGCAGGGGAACTCTTGAGCGGGGGAGGGGATTTTTCTCTATACTATGATTAATTTCGTTGTTTAATTATGGCAAGTGTACGTCTAGAAGAGATTAAACGTAGATTTAATCAAACTACAGCGATTGAGGATATTTCATTTACGATTCCTGATGGGGAATTTTGGGTGCTAGTCGGTCCTTCCGGTTGTGGAAAATCTACTATTTTACGCATTATAGCTGGTTTGGAAAATGCTACTTCCGGTAATTTGTTTATAGGAGATTACTTGGTTAATGATCTCCCCGCTAGAGCGCGTGATGTGGCGATGGTATTCCAAAACTATGCTCTTTATCCTCATATGACTGTGGCGCAAAATATCGCTTTTGGCTTGAAAATGCGCCAAGTCAATCCCCAGGTAATTAAAGAACGGGTGATGACGGTAGCCCAAATGCTAGCTTTGGAATCTTTGCTCGATCGCAAACCACAACAACTTTCTGGGGGACAACAACAACGGGTAGCATTGGGTAGAGCGATCGCCCGCAAACCACAACTTTTTTTATTGGATGAGCCTTTATCTAATTTAGATGCTCAATTGCGGGACGATACGCGAACTGAATTAAAGCAGTTACATCAAAATCTGGGTATTACAACTATTTATGTGACCCATGACCAAGTGGAAGCGATGACACTGGCTGATAAAATTGTGGTATTGAATAGGGGTAGGATTCAACAAATTGGCGATCCTCAAAGTATATACGGGAAACCCAATAATGAAATGGTAGCAACGTTTTTGGGTAATCCCCCGATGAATATTCTCCCGGCTGTTTATCAAGGGGATAGTTTTGATATTAGCGGACAGCTGTTGACGGTTCGGGCTGAATTACAGGAGAAATTAAATTTATCTATCGGTCAAGTAGTCCATTTGGGAATTAGACCTGAGCATATTGATTTGTATATACCAGAGGAGCAAGGGGAAGAAAAAATTGCTTTAGTGGCTGAGGTGAAAGTAATAGAACCTTTGGGTAGAGAAACTTTGATCCGTTCCACTTTACCCGGTTTATCGGATTTACTCAATATCCAAGTGGGTGGATATGTCAGATTGCGTCCAGGCGATCGCCTATCTCTGAAATTAGATCTAAATCACTTATTCGTATTTGAAAATAGTACTGGAGAAAGAATTTTCCCGATAAAGTAATTAAAACTCGACTCGTTTTTAAGTATAAATACTTAAAGTCTGATAACTTGCTCTAGGCTTACTTTTTAAGAACTTCATACTATAATTAGATGAAACCCCTAGAACTTTTCTAGAGGTTATTTGTTGAATGATTTGTTACTTACTTTTTACTGAGTTTTCTTTTCTTGAATTGTCTTAATCCTAAGAAAAGAGGTACTCCTAAAACAAAGCCGTTTTCTGGTGAAAATTCAAAGGGAACAGCTTGAGCAGTTTGAGTACCTAGTATTTCCACGTTATCAAATTGCCAGTTACCTGAATTGTTATTCAAGGCTGTTCCTTGGGTATTCACATCATCGGTGCCCGTTGAAGCATTCACTAGTCTAATGGCAAAGTTGGAATCATTTGCCGCACTTGGATCACTAATAGTCGCTGTTAAACCAGTGAACCAATCCGATCCCGCCAGAGAACCATTGGTCTTGAGATTATCGCTGATATAGGAACCATCCACAGTATTGGCTGAGGTGCTGTTAGTTAACACGGCTAGTCCCTCGCTAGAGTTAGTTCCGATATTAATCGCAGTATTAATCCAAGTGCTGCCATCTGTAGTGTATTGTAGTTGCAAATTTGCTTCACCCTGTTTTGTTGTATACCAATCAAAGCTTATATTAATATTTGAATATCCTGCAGTACTGGCGGCAAATTGAACTCCTTGAGTACCGATTGGAGCTGCACTCGACCAGCCGTTGGCTGGAGTGTTAGCTCCACCTTGTGCACGGATGCGCCAAGTATTGGTTAGATCAGCAATTCCATTCGCACCTGTATTTGCGGATGTGCCTACCAGAACATCATCGGTAGTCACACCAACATTGGGGGTTGCGTACACGTCCATGTTTATAGAACTGGCTGTGCCTACACCTGTATCAGCAGATGGGGTGTTGTTAACCGCGATCGAGTCGCTTTCAAAAGTCCAACCCGCGATAGTTGATAATGCTTGTGCATTAGGAGAAACAAGGAAGGTTGCGCTAACAAAGAGACCTGACAATAGAGAAATTTTGTTTAAATTCATAAAACCTAACAAAGATAAACTGCCAAACTTTAAACACTTAAGTAGTATCATATGCTTAAATTTAGTAAATTTAATATTTATTTAATATTTAATATTTACTTAATGTTAATTTAACTTACTTAATATTTACTTAATGTTAATTTAATATTTACTTAATGGAGTTTAGACTAATTTGATAAGGGATTAGTGGATACAATAGGGAGTGCGTATAGGTGGTTTGCTTAAAAACCTTAAATTTAGTCTAAACTCCAATTTCTGATCAATGGCTGTTAATTACCGGAAACCGGCTTCAAGCCTTTCACGGTTAAGATGACATGAGTACCTTGATAAACTGTCAAAGTTGATGGCGCATTTTGCTTTTGAGTATTACCTGTATTTTCTGTAATATAGGAATTTAAATTGTAGACATAATCCTGATTAGTCCAGATCATGGAACATTTACCATCTTGACAGTAAACCTTTCCTCCTGCTAATTTCAGACAATTACTATGAATATGACATCCAGAATAGGTTAAATTACCTGTTCCATTTACCCCTGTCCAAGAATTGTAATTTCCCACAGCGATCGCCCATTCACCATTAGACAAAATCAGCGAGTCTTTTCCAGCAGAGTGAGAAGATGGAACAATCGGCTTTTTGTCTAGAACTATCATTTTAGTAATGATAGATTGTTTTTTAGTTTTACCGCAAGGTTCCGCACTTTCGCAATCGCTTACTGACTCTATATGATAAAAAGCACGGACTCGATGATTTAGATATTGTTTCTCTGCTGCGCAGATGTCAAAAGTTGCACCTACTTCATGAGCAACTCCTTGACTATCTACCAAATTGACGTAACAAAGCAGATCACCACTAGTTAAATCTTTAACTGTACCCACTCTTGGTTGTGTACTAGTTAGATTTTGCGCAATAGTATTCGTAGTTTGAGCCTTGGCTTGAGATTGATGTGCTGTAACTGATAGAATACCAAAACTTATAAGCCAAATAGAGCTAATTATGGAAGATATAACCGGAGTTGATTTTTTCATGTATTCTTTGTAAGTAGAGAAACCAAAATATGGAACTCGTGTGTATTCAGATTGGATTGCGCTGAGGCGCAACTACGAACGACAAATCAAACTATCTCGATAATGATCAATTTATCGTAAAATCTGAGGGAGAGGATGGACGTTCAATGCTAATCTGAAAGATGACATTGCTTGATTTTAGGTCTGTACGACCCGATCTAAATATAGCTTTATTTAGCTTCAATCACTTAGGCGCAGCATGGTCACCACCGCAGAAAAAACAAACATCGGTTACATTTCCCAAGTTATCGGTCCGGTTGTAGACGTTAAGTTCCCTGGCGGTAAATTACCGCGAATCTACAATGCTTTGACCATTACAGCCATTAATGAAGCTGGACAACACATCAGATTAACTGTTGAAGTACAGCAACTCTTGGGTGATAACCAAGTTAGAGCCGTTGCTATGAGCTCTACTGATGGTTTAGTCCGGGGTATGGAAGCTATTGACACTGGCGCTCCCATCAACGTACCTGTTGGTAAAGCAACCTTAGGTCGTATTTTCAATGTTTTGGGCGAACCTGTGGACGAAAAAGGTCCTGTTAACGCTCAAGAAACTCTCCCTATCCACCGCTCTGCTCCTAAATTAACTGACTTAGAAACCAAGCCTTCTGTATTTGAAACCGGAATTAAGGTTGTTGACCTTTTAACTCCTTATCGACGCGGTGGCAAGATTGGTCTATTCGGCGGTGCGGGTGTTGGTAAAACTGTGATCATGATGGAGTTGATCAATAATATTGCTACTCAGCATGGTGGTGTGTCAGTATTTGCTGGTGTGGGCGAACGCACTCGTGAAGGTAATGACCTTTACAACGAAATGATCGAATCTAAGGTAATCAATGAAGAGAACCTGAATGAGTCGAAAATTGCTCTAGTTTACGGTCAAATGAATGAACCACCCGGAGCTAGAATGCGGGTTGGTTTGTCTGGTTTGACTATGGCTGAATATTTCCGCGATGTGAATAAGCAAGACGTATTGTTATTTATTGACAATATTTTCCGCTTTGTCCAAGCTGGTTCTGAAGTATCAGCTTTGTTGGGACGGATGCCTTCTGCGGTAGGGTATCAACCGACTCTGGGTACTGATATGGATGCTTTACAAGAACGGATTACTTCTACCACTGAAGGTTCGATTACTTCGATTCAAGCTGTATACGTTCCTGCGGATGACTTGACAGACCCCGCACCAGCAACTACTTTTGCTCACTTGGATGGGACTACTGTTCTATCCCGTAGTTTAGCATCTAAGGGTATTTATCCTGCTGTAGATCCTCTGGGTTCTACTTCTACTATGCTCCAACCCAATATTGTTGGTAGTGAGCATTACAATGTGGCTCGTGCTGTCCAATCCACTTTACAGCGTTATAAAGAATTGCAAGATATTATTGCGATTCTCGGTTTAGATGAATTGTCTGAAGAAGACCGTCTGGCTGTAGCGAGAGCACGGAAAATTCAACGTTTCCTGTCTCAACCTTTCTTCGTAGCTGAAGTATTTACTGGTTCTCCTGGTAAGTATGTCAAGTTGGAAGATACAATTAAGGGCTTCCAGAAAATTCTGTCTGGTGAATTGGATGAATTACCAGAACAAGCTTTTTACATGGTGGGTGATATTAACGAAGCGATCGCCAAAGCCGAGAAGCTGAAAGGTTAATCAGTGATAGATCAGTTATGGGTGGTCATTGGTTTTCGTGCCCGTGATCGCTCATAACTTAAATAACCGAAAATAATCGAAAACTGGCAAATTTCATTCCTAATAATTCACATATGACCTTAACTGTTCGCGTCATCGCTCCAGATAAAACCGTCTGGAATGCTCCTGCTGATGAAGTAATTCTACCCAGTACTACAGGTCAGCTAGGTATTTTAAGTGGACACGCACCTTTGTTAACTGCTTTAGATACAGGTGTTCTGCGTGTTCGTGCTAGTAAAAATCAAGATTGGCAAGCGATCGCCCTTTTGGGTGGCTTTGCTGAAGTAGAAGAAGATGAAGTGACCATTCTGGTGAATGGTGCTGAAACTGGTAGTTCAATTAATGTAGAATCAGCTCGTGCGGATTACAACCAAGCACAAGTTCGATTAAACCAAGTACCAGTAGATAATCGTCAAGAGCAATTCCAAGCAAATCAGGCTTTCAAACGCGCTCGCGCTCGTTTTCAAGCTGCTGGTGGACTCGTATAAATTTTCTATTCATCATCGCCCGCGTATGACAGGAATTGTAGGGGCGCAAGGTATACAAGCCCCTACTCCTAATCAAAAATCAGATATTTCCCAATTCCCATAATTTAAATCATCATTTTCCGAAATTTACACCTGTAAAAATCAATCGGTAGCATCGATAATTTAGTTAGCCGAGGTGGTTAAATTTTATGCAAAATTATCTAGGTTTTCAGGGAATGCTGAACAAGTCCTTGTTCCGTCTAGCATTATCAGCAATCGCAATTCTACCTTTAATGGCGAATACTAATTTCGCTAATGCAAATACATTAAGAAACAACAGTGTAAAAGAAATTCCTGTATCAAGAGATTTACAGTTACAACCGCCTAGTCAAGTATCCCATAACCAAATCGTTTACACAGCAATGAATATAAATCCCCTGGGTGTGATCATAGTAGGTGGATTGATCTTTGTGATTATCAGGTTTGCTGGTGGATTGATCGTCATCGGCGATCGCGAAGTGGGAATAGTGGTGAAAAAATTCACACTTTCTGGAAAGGGACTTCCGCCTGGTAGATTAATTGCTACCAAAAAAGAAGCTGGTTTACAAGCAGACACCCTTCCTCCTGGTTGGCATTGGGGTTATTGGCCTTGGCAATACGCAGTTCAGAAAGCACCTGTAATCGTGATTCCGCAAGGTGAAATTGCGTTAATTGTGGCTGCGGATGGTGAGTCCATTCCGCCAGAAAGAATTTTAGGTAAAGTTGTCGATTGTGATAATTTTCAAGATGCGCGGAAATTCCTCACCCAAGGCGGTGAAAAAGGACGACAAATTGGTTTTCTGACTGCTGGTACTTATAGAATTAATACTGGTTTGTTTAAAATCATCACAGCAGCCAATGCTGAGGCTGCGGGTATGAGCCCAGAACAGTTACAAGTGTATAGCCTCAGAGCCGACCAAGTGGGAATTGTGACGACTTTAGATGGTTTACCAATTCCTCCCGGTGAACTTGCTGGTCCTGTGGTGGATGGACATGATAATTTCCAAAATGGGCAAAAATTTATTAATGGTGGTGGTAGAAGAGGTTTACAAGAACAAATTCTGCTTTCCGGTTCTTGGAATTTGAATCCTTGGTTGATTCAAGTTGAACAAGTTCCCATGACAGAAATTCCCATTGGATATGTGGGAGTGGTGATTTCCTTCGTTGGTCAAGACCATCAAGATGTCAGTGGTGCAGCCTTTACTCATGGTAATTTAGTACATCAGGGACATAAAGGTGTGTGGGTGGAATCTTTATATCCTGGTAAACATCCAGTTAATTCCCGGATCATGAGAATTGAATTGGTTCCCACAACTAATATTGTGTTGAATTGGTCGGGACGCACTGAACGCCATAGTTATGATGAAAAACTCGCTTCCTTAACCGTGCGATCGCGAGATGGTTTTGCGTTCGATTTGGAAATCGCCCAAATTATCCATGTGGGTGCTTTAGATGCGCCAAAAGTAATTTCCCGCGTGGGTTCGATGCAAAATTTAGTAGATCATGTATTAGAACCAACTATTGGTAATTATTTCCGCAATTCGGCGCAAGACTATACTGTACTTGATTTTCTCACAGCACGGAGTGAACGTCAAGCAGAAGCGGCGAATTTTATCAAAGCAGCCTTACGAGCTTATGACGTACAAGCCATTGACACGTTGATTGGAGATATTCAACCACCTGCTAGCTTGATGCAAACTCAGACAGATAGAAAAATTGCGGAGGAACAACGCAAGACTTATGAAGTACAGCAAATGGCGCAAACTCAACGTCAGCAACTTGTGAGGGAAACAGCTTTAGCTGATATCCAACAAGAAATGGTCCAGTCAGAACAGAGTGTCCAGATTGCTGAATTAAAAGCTCAAGCCCAAATTAAGCAAGCTAATGGGGAAGCGGAAGCGACAAAATTGCGGGCGATCGCCGAAGCGGAAAATATTCGTGCTACTGGTAATGCTAAAGCTGAAACCTATCACAATGGTGTAGAAGCGTTGGGCGCTCAAGGCTATACTGCTATGCAATTAATGCAAATTATAGGCGATCGCCATGTTCGCTTAATTCCTGATATTCTGGTTGGTGGTAGTAATGGTAGTACTAATGGTTTAGTTGATGGTCTGCTTTCCATGATTCTCTGGAATCAAACGGCTAAATCTGGTGAAGTTGAAACCACTGAAAAAAATGGTAGTTCCCAGATTATCGTTCACCCAACTAATGATCCATTGTAGCTATTTACTTGACTATGTGTTTGATCTCCAGTGGTCAGCGATCGTGACGGAATACTAGGCGATCGCTGACCACTGACTAAATATAGTAAATTGCAGCTAAAAGACGTTTACCCCTGTTTCCTATTCCCTGCTGTAGATATTTTAGCTGAAATCGCGCAACATTTTTTTGAGTTCCATATTGTGTAGCTCTTCTTGTCCAATCATACTGCGAGCGAATTCTTCAAGATAGACACTAGAATCAGCGACTATTTTCAGCAGTTGTTTATACAAATCTAATGCTTTCTTTTCGTGAGAGAAACTTTCTGCTAAAACGTCCTTCACACTATGCTTATAAGTTTCTTCCATGGATGTAACTTTCAAAGAAGGATGTCCATCTAAACCTGTAATAATTTCTCCCACTTGTTGAGCATGAAGTAAAGATTCACTCGCTTGTGCTTTGAAGAAAGCTACGATTGGTAAGCGATTGGGACCACTAATCATTAAGGAATAATGAGTGTAGCGTACTACTCCAGCTAGCTCAAATTCCATAATTGTGTTGAGGATGTCAATAGTTTTCTGCAGATCGAGTTCTTGCATTATTGGTTAAGTAGGATGAAATTACACTTAGAGAACAATAGGCTAAAAGTTATTAGGTAGAATTATCTGGGATAATTCTCTCATTTTAACTTTTAACTTCTGCTAAGTTAATTTCTTATTTTAAATCCATACTTCTTGAGTTACAATAGTGTGAGATCACTAAATTTTTGCTTAATTATAGCAAATTGCAGGTACAAGAGGTACAAAATTTTATCAGAAAACCTTATGCTAAAAGACTTTTACCACTGTTCCCCGTTCCCTTTTCCCTGTTCCCTGCTGTATGTGATTTCTCAACGACTTTTTGCGAGTTTTCCCCAATAGTTTTAATCAGATTACTGAGTAGCTAAATCTTAACTGTAGCGATGTAGATGAAGATTTTTCTGTTCATCATCGACACATTAGTCCAATTGTCATCAATATTTAATACAAATGACATAACTTTGGCACGAATAATAGATATTATGTTTCATGTGAATTTCCATTCTGCTAATTCGTTAATTCCCCAAAGGTAAACATGAATAAACTAATTCAAGCATTGCTCGTAACTGCAATTGTTAGTGCGCCTATAGTAGCTGGTACATCCGGTATGCAAGCACAAGCGGCTTGGCGTCGTCACCACTATCACCACCATAACGTACGCCATCATTATATTCGTCGCCATCACAGATAAATTCAGTCTAGGTTTTGCTGTCTAAGAGCTTGATTAAACTCTGCTATCAACAGCATTACCATCTTTTTGCGACCGTCAAGTTAAATTACTGACTCGTATTTGGCTGAATTCTCTTTTTGAGCGCCGTACAATATTAGAAATATTTCTATTAAAACTTCTAGACTATCTAAAATTGATAGGATAGAAGTTTTTCACTAATTGTTTAAACCATATAATTTAGAATGTCTATTTTCCATCAGTGTAATTTGATTATTCTGATCAGCCTAGTCCTTACTCTAGTAGTTGCTGGTTGTAGTGGTCCAAAAAGTTCCCAATGTAACCGGCTGATTAATATAGTAAACAAGGGTGTATCTATAATTGATGTCAATAAAGGTAAACAGGTAGAAACCAGTTTACAAATGTCTAAAGACTTAATAGATGTAACTAAATCCCTGAAAGAAGCAAATATCGCAGATCCTAAGCTCCAAGAATTACAGGGTAATTTTGTCAAAGTTTTCCAAGATCTCAGTCAAGCAATTACTAAAGCATCCCAAGCCCTAGATTTAGCTAAGAATGCTGAAGCTTCTACTTCTGGAAGATTAAAAATCGAAAACGCTAGATCCCAAATCGATACCGCACTCACAACAGCTGCTACCACAGCTGGTAAAAAGTCTGATGAATTAGGAAATCAACTAAATAAGTACTGCGAGGTAGAATTCCATGAGTAAAATGGTGTTGTATCGTGGGAGCCAAGTCTTTTCACTAGGTTTTCAATTTTGCAGAAGTCAGGAGTAATTTGGGCATGAAGACAAAATCATCTATAACTAAGTCGTTTGGTAATATTAGCAAAATTACCTGTCTCGCAGTTACTATAGCTTCTCTAAGTACTACTAGTGCTATGGCTCAAGTCAAAATCCAATCCACAGCAACATTTTCAGGTACAATCCAACTTCCGAGGAATAACCCAAATTTTAGTGGTGGTATTACTCAAGTTCCTACAGATAGTACAGGAGCTTACTATCGTGTAGTAAACGGTAAAAATGTATTTGTCTACAGATCAAAGTATTTTAAATCAACTGGGTCTGGTAAAAATACAACTTACTATGCTAATTTCAAAGGTATTCCCGTAGTCTCTTACTCTGGTACATTAAGCTCACCCGCCTTTTTGAAAGGTTCTCTAAAGACGTACTGCTATCAAGGTCAGCTATCCATCGAGGCTAAGGGAATAGTTCAAGATGAATTTACCGTAATTGCTTACTATGTTGGTAATATCAAAGATCCAAATACTGGGAAGACGTATACAGGAGCTTTCCAGTTACAGGGATATGGTCCTAGATATAGTGATCAGAATGGAGGTAAGAGTCCTACAGTTTTTGACTTTAAATCAGATATTCCTGGTGCGCCAACCGTTCAGTCCTTGAATGTATCCAATGTCCCCATAAGTAATTTTTCTATTACCGAAGTCCAACCTAATAGTATTTCTCAATGTTCAAAATGATAATCTTGTAAAAAATGGGTGTAGGAGGCTCCTTCTCTGGAGCCTTTCTTGAGTAAATGAAGATTTGGCATTTAGCGTTTATTTTGTTTATCATGGAATAAGATGGGTTGAGCGATCAAATTTTCGATATTGTTTTTAAATCAAAAGTGTATCGAATTGAACTACTAAACATACGCTAAAAGTTCTCATGAAAGCAGAAATCATAGAATTAATCACCAGAGTTGTCCAAGTTTTACGCATAAACTTCAGTTGGATGACTTGGAACTTATTTCTAGCCTTTATACCTTTAGTTTTAAGCATTTGGTTATTTCGTACCCGACTTAGGCGCTCTTGGCTTTGGTGGTTAGGATTTCTAGTTTTCTACGCTTTTTTACCTAATGCACCTTATCTGCTTACAGATGTAATTCACTTAGTATATGATATACGCGAGATTCCATCTATATGGATAATCACCTTAATACTAATCCCTACTTATCTATTAGTTATTATTGCAGGATTTGAGGCTTATGTCATATCTTTAATTAATCTGGGTTATTATTTGGATCGGATCTCGAAACCTAAATGGATCATTTGGGTCGAGTTGATGACTCACGCTATTTGTGCTATAGGAATTTACTGGGGAAGATTTTGCCGATTTAATAGTTGGGATCTGGTGACTCAACCAGATGCTCTCCTGACTAGAGGTATTGATCTAATCCTGGGTAAACAACCATTATTCGTGATTACGATCACTTTTGTGATTCTCTCTGGGTTATACTGGGTGATGAAACGAGTCAGTTTGGGTTTTAGTCGTCAACTACGCCAATTGACTTAGTTTGATGGGAGATGAATCTGTTTCCTGGCTCCTG
>Ga0116226_10004331_pt1 | contig 12570 bp, 7 predicted proteins | sample S1TSphfallax_FD_89692 | JGI IMG/M metagenome (GOLD analysis project Ga0116226, IMG submission 89692) | Host-associated microbial communities from peat moss isolated from Minnesota, USA - S1T2_Fa - Sphagnum fallax MG | ecosystem: Host-associated > Plants > Peat moss > Unclassified | place: USA... | reverse complement strand
TTAGGTGATTTGTCCCAAACACAAGGTTAAAACATTAAAAGTTTGTTGTATTCCTTTCTTTGTTACAATGTTTGTCATACCTAACCCAAGCTTTCATTTTGCATTATTATTCTATATTGCCTTTCCAAGTGTGTGCCTTTCCAAAACATTTGTTTTAGTACCTCTCTTATTCAATGTTTTATATTTGAAACTAAAATGCACATTGTGTGGCCTTCGCTTTCATTTTGCATTGTCGATTTTTTACTTTTCTAAAATATGTTTTCTAACATCATCGTATTTTGTTACATTTCCTTATGTGCATTTGCTTTATTATCTCATTTTCTTTTCACTTTTAATGTTAATATTACTACATTAAAAAAAAAAAAATTGAATGGTAGTTGGATTAGATCATTTAGATTATGGAGCAATGTTTTTTTTTTCAACTTTCTATAGGTGCAAAATTGGGTTCTTCTGTGATGGGAGTGGTGTTAAGTTTGTGATTATGAGTTTTATTTCATCGATATTTGTGGCTACATAAAAAAAAAAATTGGCATCCAAGCTATGGTGTTTTTCTACAAATAACATATTTGGCTTTGGCATTTGAATATATGGCAACAATTTTGGCTATGGTATTTTGAGATGGTAGATTAATTGGTTATACATTTATGGGAATTGCGACAAATACGTTTATTCAATGATAAATGATAGCTGCAATTTGGCAATGAACGTGAATAGAAGGTAGATTTTTTGGTGACACAATGATTTTTTCAAATTAAAATGTCCACACAGATAACAATATTCATCTCCTCTAAGGGAATCAAACCCCAACTTTGAAAGGTTATGCCCATGCAGGATAGGAGTCCTAGACCCATAATAACATCCCACAAATCCCAACTTCAAAACAACCAACCCAACACCCATGCATTGACTTGAAAAGGGGTCATTTTTCATCACTAATACCAACAATTTCCAAACCAATAATTTCAAAAAACATGCATGTTTGCATTTTTGGAAAAAAAAATGAAAATGCTTCCAAACCAAAATTTATTCTCACAATTATGAAATGTAAATAACAAATTCAGAACTACCCATCTACTTGGTATTTAATGCATACTTCCTTCCAAGTTACAATGGCAATATCACATGGAAAATTAATGACATTGTAGAAATTTTGGGTGAACATTTGTACACACGAGATGTGTGGCCAGTCAATTATGCAACTTGCTCTTCATGAAAGTTAAGTTTTTGAAGGTCCTCTCATCTTCCATTGAACCCAATACTTACACCATAACAATTTCAACAACTTTCATGTACTCATTTAATTCTAAGATTAGAAGGGGAGAAGATTGGACCTTCAACCACATTTGAATGATTGGGTTCATGTTGAAAGTTTCTTGCATTAATGCATCAACATTATGATTCATAGTAAGTTTGAAATGATAAGCTTACACATTAAGTTACCTTGAATCCAAAACCTTATGGATCACAGTTCCCCCTTTGAGTTTTTTATCAACACAAAATGCGACTTTGATCTAGTCCAAATGAACTTGGAAGTGTTTCATAACAATTTATTCACAAACCAATATTATGGGTACACCATGGCAAAAGCGGCCATGATCTCCACATCAAGGAACCTATGAGACAACTTAGAACATTACTTTGTAACATCCTTTGGGCATGTCACCTTCACAATGTGGAACATCTCAGTTTCATGAAAGTGGCACACATGAATGTACAACACCTTCAACACTTCCATGACAATCGATCCAAATCCTAATATTAATATTTTGTATTAAATTCATTTTTTTAATGACACATGGCATATTTACATTGGGCTAAATGTCATATAAAATCATTTAAGCATTTGAATTGAACATCCTAGATTATTTCAAAATAATAATAATAATAATAATAATAATTTGAATAATTAAATATCGAGACACATGACAGCACATCATTTGCCTTCAATTGTGACCAATAGTTGCATCTTAGTTGCATGTGATAATATGTATACAATGGAATGAAAGGATGAACTTCTATTTGTTGACATTTTCTTTCATCCAATACCCCTTATTGTTTGCAACTACTATTACATGCAACTTTCCAAGGCGACTAATGAGATTTTTGTCACAAATGTTGCTTACAACTAAAATTTAGTCATAAAAATCAATTGGAATTACCTATTTTTCTTCTAGTGGAAGCCCATACTTCCGATCACCAATATTGAACGCCAAAAATGGCAAGTAGTAAAAATCTATTTCATTTTCATGTGCAACCCAAATGAAAGGCAACTATTCATTATGATGTTCACAAATAACAACGATTTTTTTTTTTATAAAAAATCTTCATACTTGTAGAAAAGGTCAACATACAACCAATATATCTCATCCTTTATTGATTTCTCCATGGCAAAAAAATCAATGATTAAAACATCACATTTTTTAACGTACTCGATCAACTTGTGCACCACTTCCAATATTGGAAGCATGCATGATAGACCAAAAACCAACTCCAAATCACACAACAAATCAAGGTTTTCTACAACAAGCTTGTTTATAGGTGCATCCATGTGCATTTTGACAAGAAATGACTTGTATTCCCTTAGCACATGCTTCAAAGGGCCAAACATGGACATCCAATGGGTTTTGGTGTTGAGCAACAACTTCAAGCCCTTTGTCTCCAATGTGTTGGCAAGGTTCACAAACTCCAAAACCTCCTTGGGACTATGTGAAAAAAAATACAAAGATTATAACATACCTTTGATGTGCGTAACCAATGACAACTTGCTCAAAACCAAAATAGTTAGGGTGGTTCGATTTGCGACACAATGCACACCAAATAAGTATGGGGCAATATGCTCTCAAATTTGTGTAATGACACCAACCCAAACACCTTATAACATTGAATCACCATCACATCTAAGGCAAATCCATTTGGAGGCCATGTCATCATTAGAAAGACCATGTGGGTGCCCATGGCATCCAAAATCATAGTTTTGATGTTGTTTATGGTTGCACCCACCTCAATCTTCTTGAATGTTAGTAAAATTGGAACATGCTACCAATTCTTCATCAAGAAAATGTGAATGTTGATCCGTTGTTGCACATTGACAATGGTGACCTTGTTTGCATTGGCAACAACATAATTACATTGAAATGATAAACATTGTTTTGAAAGGACCACATCGTGCATGGGCTTTGTATTTTCCAACCACTGTTATTTGACTAATGTTTTAGTGGGGTGTTCTTGACCTTTAACAACAAATAATAATTCCCTCAATGATTCATACTCCAACGTGGGCTATCCATGTACAAGAATGTGCAACACAATCACAAATTAAATGAATTTATTTCAAGCACCCAAATGAATCATGGACTATACTAATATCATTATAAACTTCAAATTCCACCCAACAAAAATATGTTTGTTCTTGCAATGAGCATGATCTTGACAATAGTAAAAATCTTTAATAGCCATGCTTAAATTAACAACTAGTGCCTTTCAATGACCATCATGTTTCTAAAACCTATTGAACTTTTGAACATTTTTGGTTTACTATAGATCTTGTTACAAATCGTGCATCTGACCTAAAAGACTAAACCATCTTCCCCAATAACTAATTTTGCCCATGATAATCAACAAACCCACATATCGTGAAACACACGATTTTTTTCATAAAATTTTATAACTTTATTTTCTAAAGGTTCAAAATAGTTTGATTCCTTTCCATCAATTCATGTTTTCAAAACCATCACTCAAATTAAGGTTTTAATTACTATTGGAAGCTTTGTGATCATTAAATTTAACATTAGGCAATGAAACTAACATCACATTGGGTTCGTAGCTAAAAAATAATTTAATTTAAAAAAAAATAGTACTTGGAATGGAACCATAACTTTGGTTAACTTTAGAAAGCAAACAACACATGGATGCAACAAACAAAAGAAACAACACAAAAGAAAGGGATAGAGGAAAGATAGAGCATGTTCAACATCTATTAAGATTTTCGATTTATGCCTTGTGCATTGCTGGCCATTTTGTGCGCATTTAAAGCTCCAATAACACACATCAAATATAAACATCAGTAACGCTCTAACATTGTACCCTCTTCATTACATTCAATTGCAACCATGAACACCCAAACATTTTTTAAAAAAAACCTTATGTTGTTAAGAAGAAAAGAAACTTAGAGAAGATGCACAAGTTACAACATGGTTTGAGGCTAATTTAAACACTAAACACCATATCAACGTTTTCTCGTGGTGAAACTTTACATTTATGCAAGTTTTTAAATGCTAAAGTGACACCCATAAAGGAGCTTGTAGTTATGATTTTGCCAAACAAGATCGCTAAACATTAATTTTTCGCTTAATTTGTTATCAACACCTAGGATCCATTGCCAACAAAAATAACATTATAGACATTTATGTTGTTAATTAAGGCATAGCCAAGGGGAAAGTTTAATGTATTGAGTATTTTTTCGAAGAAAATATATGTTCAACACCCATTTACAAGCCCATGTATTTGATAAATACAAAACCTATGTCTATCTTAGGGGAATTAGTAAGGTTACATAAGGACTTGTAGGCTTATGAGAGCATTGATTCTACTAGTGCGAAAATTGGGGGGTTACATAGGGACTTGTAAGCCCACAAATGCATTGAATTCGATGGTTGGGAAATTGGCAAGGTTAGATAAAGATTTGTAAGCCCACGACTGTATTGAATTCGATAGTGGGGAAATCTACAAGGTTACACAAGGACTTAGGGGCTTGTGAGTGCATTAAATTCAGTGGTGAGGAAATTGATGGGGTTACATAGGGACATGGGGGCATGTGAGTGCATTGAATTTGGTGGTAGGGAAATTGGCAAAGTTACATAAGGATTTACAAGTTCATGAATGTGGTTACATAAAGACTTATGGGCATGCAAATGTAATTACATAGGGATTTGCATGCCCACAATTGCATTGAATTTAGTGGTGGGGAAATCGATGGGGTTACATAGGGACTTGCGGGCCCATGGTTTCAAACTATGTAAGCAATATTTGCACCAAAAAAATAAAATTGTGTAGCTATCATGAACACAAAAAGAATTAAAACTACAAGATTTCTTAAATAAATGCAAACCTAGTTCCAAATATAAATTGTGAAATAAGAAAAACAAAAATGAAAACACAACATGTGCAAAACAAGAATTCAACAAAAAATATTCCAAAAATAAAATAAAAATAGAACAAGGCTATGACAAGAAAACATATCCAAAATTGGTTTTGAACAAACTAAAGGTAATGAAGAATTCTACCTCCATTTATACCTATTGGGCACTTAATTCAAGGAAGTTTCCCAAAAAAAATTCCAACTTACATGTGGCCCATGTTCACCCATGTGTGCCCATGTGCATAAACTATGAATGAACTAAAATTCAACTAAGAGTGGACTAAGATGTAACTAAAAATGAATTGATGATTAATTAGGAATTAACTATAAGTGAATTAGAAATTAACTGGAAGTGAATTAAAAATGAACTAACTAATAATCAACTAACAGTTTATTAGAAATGAACTAAAACTTAACTATAAGTTAATTAAAAGCGAACTAAAATTAAACAAAAGGTTAAGTATAAGTTTATTATAAGTTATGGATGAACATTCATATGAATGAACTCCATGGTGTTGGCATCCATGACAATAGCTAGTATTTCACCTTGAATAATTATTTTATCCCATTTTACCCTCATCCAATGAAACATGTATTAACCACCTTACACTTACATGTTATGTTATGGAGTTGCCATAAGACTATCGAACAATTAACTACTATAGCTTGCCAACTACCTTTATCTAAGTAATTGATGCCATTTCAACCATACTTAAGGCATGTTAAGGAGTTTAATTGGGCTACTTTGGAAAAACCAAATTAAAAACCTTGCTTAGATGCCAAAAAACTTTAATGCTTAAAAAGGAAGATTAAAATTAGAAAATAGTTAAAAAGGTAGTAAAGGGTTATGGTGATTTGGCTTTTATTCAAAGTGGGGATTGGCGATCTTGTAATCAATAGTGGGTGATTGGTGATCTTGGGTTTTGTGAATAGCTAAATTGGTAAATTGCAATTTGTGAAATATTGAATTTGGCACATTGAAGGTTGAGGAGGCAACAACTTTGGCACATTCAATGGTGGTGATGTTGTGATGATGGCAACAATGGAAAGTTGCAACTTGCAAAGTGTAAACAATGGGTGAAAATTTAAGGAATTAATTACTAAAGCGACAACATGTGGTTAAAGGGGGATTTTAAGTGTACATGGTACTTAGAGTGGAACATTTAGATTGTGAATGTAAATTACAACCCATTCACAAAATATAATTTGCATGATGGGGATTTGGCTATTATTCTTTTGGTAATTGTTCCTAGTGATGTTGTGCAATGTAATGTAACCTTGATTTTGATGATATAAAATCAATTTCCCAACATGTTGTTGTTGATCATTTTTAATATAACCTTTATATCATTGTATTTATTCTAAGTAATTTGTTTATGTGAAAATTACTTTGATCACAATTTTGATTTGAATACCATTTAATATTATTATTTCCATAAGTTTTCAAAATAAAAATAAAAATTGCATGTTAACTTTACCTTCTATTTGAATCAATTCTATATGCAATTCCTTTTCTAAATGTAAGTAATTTTATACAAATAATTTTGTAGTTCAAGCAATATTTCAATTCAAGTAAATTTTTAATATATATATTTTTTTAATTCAAGAAGTTTTTCAATATAAACAAAATTTGAATGCATTTTTTTTCAATGCAAACAAATTTCCAATAATTTCTTTTTTCAATTCAAGTAGTTTTTTAATGTTTGTGTACATGGTTGTAACTATTTGTGTGTGTGAGTATGTGTAGGGGTGCAAAAAAGAATGAGTTCCAATTTGTGCCTATTTGTGAGAAAGAAAGCTTGATCATCGAATGTAATTATGTGTGAAGCCTAGCATGCATTGTAATTGAAATGATTCCATGGGTGCCATTCATAACAATGTGTGATTGAATTTTGTTGTTATTTTGAAGTGTTAAATGCATGTGTTAGTTAGTTTGAAAGAAACCTTTTTAGACTATTTTTGAGATTTTGTATGAAACCTATAATTAGTTTGAAATAAAAAGTCATGTACTTGTATTTTTTAATAGAAGTGTTTCAAGAATGTGGTAAGAAAAGGAAATTTTCTTTTGTTGTGTGAAGTTTACAACAAACATGTTTGAAAAAATGTGTGTTTTTGGAAAAATTTCAAAAGAAATTACAAGAGCTTTGAATTTTAAAATTATTAAGTCAAAGCCAAAAATTTGACATATTGTCACTCCTAAAATTCCTATTTTTTAAAACTAACCAAGTTTATTAAATGGGTTGTTTTTATTACAAGCCAAGGGCTTGAATGACATTGGGTATTTTTTTATTAATCAATTTGACTAGAATGACTAATTTGACAATTAATCAATATGAACATTTAATCAAATCGAGCTTAAAAATACCACCTAGTCAAATTGGTTAGTGGCTTGGAAGTTAACTAATCATCAGTACATGAATCATGACCAAATTAATTATGGCTAAACTAATTATATATATAATTTATTTAATTATTGTTAAATTGACTATTTTGAAATTAATTATGGCACAACTACTTTTGGAAAAACTAATTAAAATAAAAACTAACAATAATTAATTTATCCATGGTCAATTTAACAACAATTGGTTTAGCCTTAGTAAATTTAACCATAATAATTAATATAACATAATTAATTTCACCATTATTAAGTGGGCCATTTTTTGTTTTTCCATAATGAATTTAACCATGGTTACTATAAACATAATTAAATTAGCTATATTTATTTCTAACATATTATTATTTAACCACAATTAATAGAGCCATAATTAATTTAAAACTATTGCTAATGTAACCATGGTTGGTTTTGCCATAATTATTCTAACCATTTTGATTTAAGCCATAATTAGTTTATTCATGTTTATTTTGGTCAAATTCATTTTATTCATGGTTAGTAGTTTAACAATGGTTGGTTTCACCATAATTATTTTAACCATTTTGACTTTAACCATAATTATTTCATTCATGTTTATTTTAGCCATAATTGATTTTTCTATAAAATATATATTCATTAGTTAATTTAGCCATATTAACTTTATTGGTGGTTATTTTAGCCAAATTTATTTACTCATGATTAGTTTAACCATTTCTAGATTAGCCACCGTTAATTATGCCATAATTATTTCATTCATGTTTATTTTAACCATAATTCATTTTTCCATAAAATACTTATTCATTAGTTAATTTAGCCATATTAACTTTATTAGTGATGTCTTTAACCAAGTTTATTTGCTCATGGTTTGTTTAGATTAGCCATGGTTAATTTTGCCATAATTATTTTAACCATAATTATTTCATTCATGTTTATTTTAGCTGTAATTAATTTTTACATAATTGATTTTTCCATAAAATATCCATTCACTAGTTAATTAAGAATATTAACTTTATTTGTGGTGATTTTAGCCAAATTTATTTAGTCATGGTTAGTTTAATCATTTAAAATTTAGCCATGGCTAATTTTTTAAAAATTATTTAAACCATCATTATTTTTTGCATAATTGGTTTTGCCATAAATTATTTATTCATTAGTTAGTTTGATCATATTAATTTTATTAATGGTTAGTTTAGCCAAATTTATTTATTCATGGTTGATTTAACCATTTCAACTTTAGCCATTGTAAAATTTGCCATAATTATTTTAACCATTTTGATTTTAGCCATAATTATTTCATTCGTGTTTATTTTAGCCATAATATTTTTTTTGCATAATTGGTTTTTCCATAAAATAATTAATTAATTATTTATTTACTCATATTACCTTTGTTATTGGTTAGTTTTACCATTTTTAGTTTAGCCATGGTTAATTTTGTCATGATTATTTGAATCATTTTTATTTTAGCCATAATTACTTCATTCATCTTTATTTTAGGTATAAAAAATTTATGCATAAATTTTTTTTTCCATAAAATAATTTATTGGGTTTAAACCTAAACCCTAAACCAAAAAATATATATTCGTTAGTTAGTTTACGCATTATAAATTTAGCCATGACTTGTTTAACCACAAAATCTTTATTCATTGGTTAGTTTCACCATATTTACTTTACTTATGGTTAGTTGAGCCATATTTATTTTATTCATGATTAATTTCAACCATTTCTAGTTTGGCGATGGTTGGTTTAACCATGAAATATCTATTCATTGGTTAGTTTGGCCTTATTTATTTTATTCATGGTTAGTTTCACCATATTTATTTTACTCATGTCTAAATTATGAATTTTAAATTTAATATGGTTGGTTTTTGCCACAATTATTTTTGCCACAATTAGTTTAGTCATTATATATTTAACCATTATTTATTTAGATATGGTTAATTGAACCATGATTAGTTTAGTCATGGTTATTTTTTCATAATTTTTTTAAATTATTGGCTGATTTAGCCATTATTAGTTTAAGAATCATTAATTTTGCCATACTCACTTTAGTTGGGGTTGGTTTAGGCATTATTATTTACCAATCATTAGTTTTGCCATAATTAGTTTTTCTAGGTTAAATCAGCCACCTATTTAACTTATATAATGTAAGTATGTGGCTAAACAACCTAAATACAAGTAGTTTATGTGTAGGTGTATTTATTTATACACACCCTACCCATACTCCATTTATTTACCTATATTTAAGCCTATAGGTAACCTAGTTATATAGGCTAAAGTAGGCCATTTATATGCCTATGATAAATTACTAATTGATTAACTATTTATTTATTTAAAATACACTAATGAATGTGTAATTGAGTAGTTCAATATTAATTACAAATACATTGTTGATAATATATAATGAATTAGGTCAAAATTGTAAGGATTAGTTATAATTTGGTTGTAATTATCAATCAACAATATAATACATTATAACTATCTTGATATAAATTATATAATTCAAGGATTTATAATTGGTTGTAATTATTAATTATAATTAAATGACTAAAAATTAATTGATACTATTTCTTATTTAAAACTAATTGACATACATATTTATTTACTTAATTTATGTATCTTATGTAGTTATTTAAGAATAATATTTTGTGAACTAAAAGGTTTTAGTGTTGTGTGGACATGAAAATGTTTCTCCCTCCCAAAAGTTTGTCCCATATTGTTTGTCATATTTTCCAAATGATGAACAATATAAATAAACGCACCATAAGCATCTAAGACATATGAAATATTTGAAAAAAGAGGACCACTTAGGATGAGCCAATTAAAAAGGTTCAACCTCAAAGGCCAAATTCAAAATGAAATAAGATTTTCCTACCTAGGTCATTTAGGTGTAGGCTTAATCTAAGTGGTGTACAATTAAACTTAGTAAAGGTAACAATTTAGGTTGCTTTAACCTACTTTAAGTTTCTTTACCTAGTTGTCCATTATAGGCTCTTAGACCTAGGCCTAGGAATTTAGGTTGTAGGTTCCTAGACATAGAAACCTTAAGAATAGGTATTTAATTTTAGGCTTACCCTAGGTTGCTTAATGTCTATCCACGTGGCATAGCCTAGTCACCAATGTTTAAATGCCATGTGGCATAACCTAGATGATAATATTTAAATGCCCAGTGGCATAACCAAGGTGGCCAATGTTTAAATGTCACATGGTTTAACTTGGGTGGCCATTATTTAAATGCCACATGGCATTTACCTAATCAAAATGGTGTTTACCCAAGCAAAAAATCATTTGAATGTTGTACTGACTAGTCAAAATGATTAGTAAAAAATGCCAACCTAGGCTTAGTCACAATGGACATGTTCAAAATGACTTGTCAAAAATGATTAAGAGGTTTTTTTGACAGTTGTCCAAAATGGGTTTTTTTAAACCAAAATTTATAATTAAAAAAATAGGAATTCTAGTAGTGTGTGAAATTTTTGCAAATATTTTAAAACTATTAATTTATGCCAAATCCTACAACAAAATGCAACACATTTCTTTTCATAATTAAAAACTCAAATTAAACATATATAAACACTTGGAAAGAAAAACATTGTTGGCGCAATGCATTTCCTCCCACATTTGGGAAAAAGATCATTAGTATTAGTTATTTATTTATTTATTTGATAATATTTATTCCATTTTTTCCCATACAATCAAGAAGAAGTATTGGGTGACCATTTGATGCATTTCCTCCCACATTAAAAAAAAAGACCATTGGGCAATTGCTTGATGTTTTAAAAAATTTGGGCAATGAAAGAAAAGGATTAAATCATTGGTTGATGATTTTCTTTCCAAATCTAGGAAGAAGACCATTGAGTAGTTACCCCATGCATTTCCCCCACACTATAAAGAAGACCATCAAGTGGTGGCATGATGCATATCCTCCATGTCTAAGAGAAGGATTGTGACCTGGATTACATCATGGAATTGGAAAATAAACATTACTCCTACTAATTCTTTTATAACCAATTTAACTTGAATTCATAGAATGAAAACAATTACATTACATCTTCTAGTAGGGTTTCATGTAATCATTGTTTTAAAAAGAACCTCTTGTGGTAGAGTCGTTGTTTCTTATTGTAGTTACAACCAAATTGAACAACACATTAAACTTTTATGTCTATGAGATTGCATTAAAAACGTTAAAAATAAGCATTTGTGTCAATACCATTGTACATTGATGCATATTTTGCATAAGGCTTGTTAGGTTGATGAATTATAAACACATTACCCAACTTTGAATTATATATTTGCCACTTCCCCATCTCATAATAACAATGGACATGCAACACATATGTTAATTCTACTAACAATGGTACATCAAAACTAATTTAGTGGGAGAAGCTTTAGGTTCCATTAATGGTCATCATTTTGAATGTCAATTCCACATTGGAACTCTTTTCATATCATCATCTTTCAATCATCCCATGTGAAAATTGAATGTTTTTGTATTTCTAAATGATTCCTGGACATATTTGAATTCAATTAAGACACATCACATCGAACAAAAGTTCATTCCTTTTTAAATCCTTTGTTTGAAATTGATATGGTTTCGTGAGTTATTTGTATTATCAATTCATAATATATTTTAATATTTTCAATCGGTGAAGATTGAATTTCATTGACAAAAGTGAAAACAATTTCATGAAAAATCTATACATGACAATGAAATTTTATTTGATATTATAATATGCAATCAACAAATGAAAAAATATTAATATTTTGAACTTATGTCAAATTCATTATCATTAATAAGGCAAAATGATTAACATATAATTCTAGTGACAAAATTTTAAAGAGCTAGTATATGGGTGATTTTGTATAATCTTTCATAGGCTTGTACAATCTATCGTATGATCGTCCTTAGACAATTCCATAGATAATTTTAAAGACAAGTCATAACTATTTCATCATTTCCCAACTTAACTACCTTATTAGTAGTTATTCTTTTCCTCCTACCCACTAGTAGGGATATGAAAAAAAGTCCTATTTCATTTTCAAGTTTAACTATCTCATTCCTTTA
>Ga0116226_10004330_pt1 | contig 12572 bp, 11 predicted proteins | sample S1TSphfallax_FD_89692 | JGI IMG/M metagenome (GOLD analysis project Ga0116226, IMG submission 89692) | Host-associated microbial communities from peat moss isolated from Minnesota, USA - S1T2_Fa - Sphagnum fallax MG | ecosystem: Host-associated > Plants > Peat moss > Unclassified | place: USA... | reverse complement strand
TTGCTGTTTTGGGATTGATTGACTCATCGCGACGAGATACTCCAGATATCCGAAAGGTATCCGACGATGAGCGAATATTCAGCAATTTACCATAATATACATTATGCGAAGTAGGCATATAGAGGCCAAGTTAAAATGTCCGCTTTGAGCCAAGTTCAAATGTCCGCTCTGGATGCTTTAACCGGCAGTCTCTTCTGTCCTTTTTGGGACTCGGAGATTGCCAATGCGCCACGCAACCAGGGTGACGATGAGCATGCGCGAACTGGATCGGCTCAAATGCATACAGGCAGTCGTTGACGGAGATTTATATCCCGGCATCGCTGCGGAACGCCTCGCCTTCCGCGACGCGTTTACGCATGGCTGGTGGGTTGGGACGAAAGCGGGAAAGTTGCCCCAAAGCGCGCCGAGCACCGTCAATTCTGCGACGCGTTGTGCGCCATCGAGCCGGAGATTGCCGAGGCGAGTGGCCTGGCGCGAGAATTCCTGGGACTGAGTCACCGTCGCGACGTCCACGGATTCGACCGTTGGTTGGCTCGCGCTCGGAGCAGTAAAGCACCAGAGCTCCGACGGTTTGCGGGCAGCCTGACAGCGGATCTATCGGCGGTGCGGGCGGCTTTCGAGTCGCCGTGGAGCAGCGGGCAGGTCGAAGGCCAAATCAACCGCCTGAAATTTCTCAAGCGTCAAATGTATGGCCGAGCAAAGCTCGACCTGCTGCGTGCTCGGGTCCTGCGTCCCAACTGAGCCCCTCTGCCGTCACACGAAATGCGTAAGAACCGACATTGCTTTGCTCCACGACGAGCGCGCTGCAGCTCTTGCAAGACGGCTAGCGTTTGTCTTACCCGTCGCCGCGCTCGTCACAACCGGCGTCCCCGGGCGTCTTCATTTCCTGGCAGCTTTCCGCAGGCTCATGATCATGTCGCGCGTTTCCTGTGTCTGATGCTCTTTGCTGCGCCAGTACATGCCGACCGAACTATCAGCGTCCATGGAGAATTCCAGCGTCTCGATCGCGCCGTGCTGTGAAAAATACCGCGAAAGCCGGCCGGAAACGGCGCCCAGCATGTCGCTCGATTCAATGAGCGCCAAATTGGCGGTCAATGAAGATGACTCGATGCGGTAAGGCAGCGGCGGCCGACCTGCTTTGCTCAAGGCGAGGTCGAGTTTGCTGCGCACGGGAGTCCCCAGCGGCCAGACGATCCAATCGTATTGATAGAGATCATCCCAGGTGAGCGTCTTGCGTTTGCGGGTAAGCGGATGTTTGGAACGCGCAATGACTGCGGTCGATTCCGGATACAGCTCCTCACTTTGAATGTTGGCGTCTGGTTGATGGTTGTCAAGTCCGCCGAGCACGATGTCGATGGCGCCTTGCCCGAGCTTCTCGAGCAATATGGTCATCGAGCTTTCCCACACATCGACCTTGGCACTTGGATGCAATCGTAGAAATTCCTTAATTGCCTGCGGTACAAGGGCTGCCGCAGTCGGCGGCGTCGTCCCGAGTATCACGCGAGCGGTGCCGGCATCGTGCAGTGCGGCGAGGCTTGACTGCGCGCGGCCCATTTCATTCAGCACCCGCTGCGCGTGCGACAGCAAGACATGGCCTCGATTCGTGGGCTTCAGTCCCTTGGGAAGCCGTTCAAACAAAGGCGCGCCAATGGCGTCCTCGAGCTCCTTTAGCCACTTGGAGAGTGCCGGTTGGCTGGTCGCCGTCGCGCGCGCGGTCACACTCAGACTGCCGAGCTCGCTCAAGGTGATGAGCAACTGCAAGTGCTTGAGGTTCAGACGCTTCAGCCAGCTGCCGGAGCCTTGCATATTGAGGGGAGTGGGCGGATGGTCATCCATGATTCTTGGCTGTTTTAAGCTTTTCTGAGTGCCAGTTTGCCACACTCGCCCTGACCGCGAGCGCTCGAGTCAGGCCACTCGTCCGCTGATTTCGGCACCCGCCGCCGGCGCGAGTCGCACGAAACGAACCACCGCAAATAGTGCGATACAGGCCAAACTCACGAGAACGTAACGAAAGTCTGATGTGACGAGCGCGTGTGTGCCACCGCCAACACCCGACGTGATTTTGAGCAGCACGGCGGCAAAGCCGACGCCAATTCCCATCACGATCTGCTGCAACATACTGGTCAACATGCTGGCGGCGCCCACTCGCTCATGGGGCACATCGGCGAATCCTAGGGTATTCAAACAGGTGAATTGCAGCGAGCGGCTGAAGCCGCAGAGAATCATCACTGCACTCAACGCCGCGTTGGGCATCTCGGGAGTGAGACAGCCGCAGAGGAGAATCGCTACCGCAATGAGGGCGCTATTGCCAATCAGCACCCGGCGGAATCCGAAACGCCGCACCACTGCGATGGCAATTGCTTTGGTGCTCAAGCTGCCGACCGCGCCCACGAGCATCAACAGTCCCGACGCGAACGGACTCAGCCCAAAGCCAATCTGAAACATCAGCGGCAGAACGAACAGGCTGGCACTCACCGCCAATCGTGAAAAGCTTCCTCCCAGGCAGGTTTCGTAAAATGTTGGAATGCGAAAGGGCTTCAAATCGATCAACGGATGCGCCCGGGTGCGCATATGGCGAATCGCCGCCAGCCCGACGCCTGTCGCGATCAGCAACATCATCACGCTCGCAGCGCCCGAGGCATTTTCCTGCGCAAGGGATCCCAAACCCCACATGAGGCTCACCAAGGCGGTACTGCTGAATAGAAACCCCCAGGTGTCGAAGGCACGAGGCATTGCGGGTGCTTCATTCGAGAAACACCTCGCGACGAGACATAGACCCAGGATGCCGGTGGGCACGTTCATATAGAAAATCCACCGCCAGCTTGAGTAGGTCGCGATGAACCCGCCGACCGATGGGCCGACGATCGGGCCGACCAAGGCGGGCCAGGTCAGGAAGGCCATGGCACGCAGCATCTCGGACTTGGGGGCACTCCGAACCACGATGATGCGGCCCACCGGTACCATCATGGCACCGCCGATGCCTTGCAGCGCCCGCGCTGCGACGAACTCCGGCAGCGATCGACTCAACCCGCAGAGCGTGGAAGCGACCGTGAACAGCAGAATCGCGGCGCCGAATACATTGCGGGTCCCAAAACGATCGGCTACCCATGCACTCAGTGGAATGAACACGGCGAGCGTCAGCATATAGACGGTTACACCGGCATTGAGTGCAACCGGACTCTCGCCAAACGAATGCGACATCTGCGGCAGCGCCGTGGCGATCACCGTGCTATCCAAATTCTCCATGAAGAAGGCACACGCGACGATGAGCGGGATACGCAGAGAATAGGTGTTCGCGCGTGCCTCTCTCATATTCCCATGGCTTCCGCCGGCGGTGCCTCGGCGTCTTGCACATGGTCGTAGATGCTGCGCCGAAGGCGCTGCGCATCGCCGTCGCCGGCGCCAGGAGAAAAACAGCCCGTCACCCGGCCGCGCGCGCCAAACACAATGATTCGATCGGCCAGCCCGATGGCCTCTTCAATCGAATGGGTGATGTGCAGAACCGTTTTGCCACCGCCGCTGACAAGACGCTTGAAGTCGCTTTTGATGTGATTTCCCGTGACTTCATCCAGATGTCCGAAGGCTTCATCGGCCAGCACGACTTGCGGATCACATACGAGTGCACGCGCAATCGCGACCCGCTGCCGCATGCCACCGGAGAGTTCATGCGGCAACGCTTTGGCAAAGTCCTTGAGTCCAACCAGCTCGAGCCATTCTGCCGGCGTCAACCGCAAGGACGCCTCCCGCACTTTCAATATCTCCAGGGGTAGACGAACGTTATCAAGTACGCTGCGCCAGGGCAGCAAACGGTCGCCTTGAAAAATGCAGGCAAGCCTGCCTTTGAGCTGGGGAAAGTCCGAGTAAGGATCATGCCCCAGCACGTGGATACGGCCCGCGCTTGGCGCCATCAAACCCAGGATCAAATTCAAGGTCGTGGACTTGCCGCTGCCGGTGCGCCCAACGATGCAGACGTATTCGCCGGGCGCAACTTCAAACGATACCTTTTCCAGCGCCACGGTGCGCGACCCGTCGCGCTCGAACGTCTTGCTGACGCCTTCGAAGCGGATCTGGCTCGTCATCGGTTCCTCCAGCGCAGCCATCGTCGATCCAGGGCCGAGACAACCAGATTGGTGCTCAAGACGAATACGATCAGCACCAAGGTCCAGGCGATGGCACGATCCATCCGAAACAGCTCCTGCGCCAAACGTAGCTGATAGCCGATTCCGCTGATGCCGCTCAAGAGTTCCGCCATGACGGTCACCTTGGTGGCAGCGCCCAGGTTCAATTGCCATGCGGTGAGGATTTGCGGAACCAGCGAGGGAACGGTGAGCTTGCGCATGACTTGCAGGCGCGTCGGTCGCAGCGCCCGGACCATATCGCTCAAGTCGCTCGGTACCGAACGGATCCCCTCTCGAATCTGATAATAGAAACTCGGGAACGCGCTCACGAGAATCACGAAGGCGATGCGAGTTTCGATGTTCTTGAACCAGAGGGTCGCGAAAATGACCCAGCAGAGTGCCGGCACGCCCTGCAGCAGCTGCGTGAAGGGCAATAGCGCGCGTTCGATGCGCGAATGAATGCCCGCCCAGAGTCCAAAACCCAGCGCCAGGGAGAAACTGATCGACAATGCGAGGAGAATTCGGATGTAGGTCAGTGCTACCGTCTCAAGCGCCTGCGCATCAGTGAGAATGCCGAGCGTGGTTCGTGCGATGGCGCCGAGAGAGGGAAACAGATACGGCGGATAATAGCGAGAAGCGATCTGCCAACCCGCCGTGAGCAGGGAGAAAAGAATCAACGCCTCGTAGTTCACGCGCCAAATCTTCAAGCGCGATGAGCGGGTAAGCGTGAGATCAGGGCTGGAAGTCAGAGACATAGGCGGTGAGCTCAGCGTCGGTCAGGGGACGGTCGAGTTGATGTGCCGCGGGCATGAGCTGCTGAGTCAAGAGTTTGATGGCCGGCGCATATTCGCTCGACGGGCGTATATCGATCATTGGCGCCCCATCCGCAAACAGGTGCCTGAGCGCATCCTCCGAAATGCTGGTGGCAGCCCCGATGATCTTGGCCGCTTGCGCAGGATCTTTGCGCAAGAACGCCGCGGCCTCGAGATTTGCCCGATAGAACTTGCGGGCCAGCTGCAGATTCTCGGGCTTCTCGAGCCACGTTCGCCAGGTACCAAACTCGATGCTGGGAATGCCGTGCTCGAGCCCGTAACGCCGCCAGTCCGATTCCTGATTGATCTTGATGAGTCGAAACTGATCACCCCCGGGTGCGGCCATCAACGAGGCCGAATCGATGGGACCAAAGACCGCTGCGTCGAGCCTGCCGGAGCCCATCGCGGCAATCAGTGACGGCGTGGTGGCCGATTGGACGTCGAGCTGATCGATATGCACTCCATTCTGCTTGAGCAGCCAAACGGCAGTGGCCCACACGCCGGTGCTGGTGTCGGCGCCGATCGTCTTGCCGTTGAGGTCTGAGGGCCTCTGGATCGCCGCGTTGTTGGTGACGATGTAATAATCGAGGTCGAATACATTCCACAGGAGAGTGATCTGCGCGCCTTGCTCGACGAACCTAGCGACAGCCGCGGGCGCGGCGCAATAGCAGACGGGATCTGCGCCGCTGGCAAAGTCGGTGTATGCCACCTGTCCCGGTTTCGCCGTAACGACCAGCGAAAATCCCTGCTTCTCATCCAGCTTGAGTGTCTTGATCAGCGTCGGCAGCCAGATGCTCTGTGAAGGCGCTGCAAACACGGTCACCTTGAGTTCCGGCAGATGCACCGCGCCATCGGCGCCCGGTGAGGCCGACTGTCGTTGGCATGCCGCCAGGATCAGGTAGCCGTAGGCAGCGATGAGCAGGCGGAGACGCATTGTAGGGCTCAAAAAACGGTTCGATCCAGACCGGATCGAACCGTCACTTCGTGAACCTGTGTCACGATTCTCTCAGCACTAATGGGCCGCCACAGCGGTAAGCGCGCGATTATCGACCAATTGATTGAAACTCGTGTCGGGCGTCAACAAGTCGTAATCGGTGAGGATCTTGAGGCTGCGATCAAACTCCTCTTTCGGATAAGGCAGCACATGGCCGAACTTCAAGCGCGGCAAATGGAAATCCTCCACCGAGGGTTTGCCCCACGCATAGTCGTCATCGATGCTGTCAATCAAGTAGTGCAGGTACTTGCGCTTGTTGTCCGGGCTCGCATTCAAAAAGTCCGATGCCTTATCGAGAGCCCGGTATAGTGCCTGAAGGTCTTTGGGATCCAGGTCATCGCGCACCACATCGGTCGCGACGAAGACACCTTCGACCAGAATGTTCGCACCGAGTTTCTCCGCGAGCGTGATGTAGGGCTCCATGATCACGGCGGCAGCAACTTCACCGCGCATCACCGCATCGAATCGCTCGGCGGGGCCGCCAAAGTGTTGCAGCTTGACGTTCTCCTTGCCGACGAAGCCTTCGAGAAAGCGAATCGCCGCAAAGTGTGAGCCTGCAAAGAAATTTACGCCGACGCCGACGCCGGAGAGCTGCGCGGGATGATCGTACTTGGATCCCGGAGCGGAAATGAGTGCGTGTACCGGGCGGCTCGGCTGCAGACTCGTGATCTTCACATCGCAGCCTTGTACCGTTGCCTGGCCCAAATCATAGGCACGGCGCACATTACCTTCTTCGCAGGCGCGAAACAGGTTCACTTTGCCGTCTTGAAACACGCCATGACCGATGATGCTGTTGACGGACTTCGGATCGGTCGAACCCGACTTTGCCGTGCCGGCGCCGGCAGCGACGAATTCGACGTCGAAGCCTTCGGCCGCGAAATAGCCTTCATCGCGCGCCACGTGCCACGCCAGGCTGTAAATGATTGAGCTGATCTCATTGGTGATCTTTTTAAGCGCCATAAAGTGCCTCGGTTCTGGGAATAACAGATGAGTTTCGATCTTAGGCTGCCGCACGGTTGCGCGGAAAATACTTAATCCGCATGAGATATACATAAATTGTTATATATAACCTAAAAGGTATACCTCGCGCCCAAGATGGCCTGGCGCGGCGGGCTGTATCCGGCCTCATCCTCAACACCCGCCCGGTACTTCAAATTCACGGGAAAGGCCCGGTCCGCAAGATTCTGCAGGATCAGCGAGAACACCCAATGATTGTCTGACGTGGTGTAGTTGGCCCCGGCGCCGATGTAGGTTTGCGTGGGCAGTTGCGTGATGAGCGTATTGGCAATATCGGAAAACTGTGTCGAGATGTAGCGCACGTTGGCATCGAGACGCAACGCCCCAGGTAACGGCAGAGTCAGCCGGTAATTGGTCGACACACCCAAGGTCCATTTGGGCGCGGTGGGCAATTGGTTGCCCGTGTAGTCGGTGTTGGCAGCGCCGGTGGGATTTTCAAAGTTTTTGAAGCGGGTATCCAAATACCCGGCGGCAAGCTTGGCATCCCAGTCGGCCGTAATCCTTGCGGCGGCGTCGAGCTCCGCCCCCTCGGTGCGGGCGCGGGCTGCATTCACAACGACCGCGCCGGTCACGAATTGGCCGTTGATCTCGGGGTTTGTGATGCTCGCCTGATAATCCCGGAAGTCGTTGTAAAAGACGGCGAGACTCGAGGTGGCGCGCCCACCCCACAAGGTCGCTTTGGTCCCCAGTTCGTAGGCAATCACCTTCTCCGGGCCAACCGGCAGTTCGGCAATCGCGGCGGTAGACGCGGCCCTGTTGTAGCCGCCCACTTTCTCTCCGCTGGTGATGCTCAGATAGCTCATCACAGCCGTATTCCAGTGATGGTCGAGACCGATCTTGGGCGTGAATGGCGACCAGGAATCATGCAGACCGCCGATCGCGTAGAGCTCCCGGATGCGCGCGCCCGAGGACTCATTGATGTAGCCGCTGTTGTCGAAGGTCTGTGATTCAGAGCCGTAGCGCGCGCCCAATGTCAGATTGAGCGAGTCGGTCAGGTGATAATCGAGCTGCCCGTAACCGGCTTCACTATGATCACGCAGGTCGCTCAGTACTTCCGAGAACTTGCCGCTCGATCCCGTAATGCGGTCAAACAGGAGATGCTCCTGGAAGTACACGAGGCCGGTGGTGAAATCCAAGCGCGAGTAGCTGCCGTTCAATTGAAATTCCTGCGAGAACTGATGCTGGTGGATGTATTGCGTCCATTGATCCACAACCGCCGGCGTGCCGTCCTCATCCCACGGTGAAGGGTCATCCACCAGCCGACGAAAGCCTGAGATCGACTTGAAATTGAGCTGATCGGTGATGATCTGATCGATATGGAGAGATGCGCCCCAGTCCGTGCGGTGCAGTTCCGGATCTACACTGGCAAAGGTGGTACGCGGATTCGCGCCCGGATAATCGAGCGGAATGTAACTGGCATTATCGGAGTGATCGCGTGTGCCGTCGATGGCGAGCACCGCGCTGGTTCCCTCGGCGGGGGTCAGCTTGAACTTGAGTCTGCCCTCATCGAGACGCGTCGCATCCACATGCCGATCAAGAACGTCGTTGAAGGTATAACCTTCCGTACGTCGGGAAGCGAGCGCCACGCCGACCGACAACACGTCAGGGGCAACGGGCGTTGCGAAATATCCGTCGAAATCGCGGTAGCCTATGTTTCCGGCATTGACGGAGAAAGTTCCCTCCGTGTCATTTCCGGGGTCTTTGGACACGAATTTGACCGCGCCGGCGCTGCTGTTTTGACCATAAAGCGTGCCTTGCGGGCCGCGCAGGATTTCGATGCGCTCAATATCCGGCAGAATGAAAGTGCCCACTCCGAAGGGCCGAGGCAGGTAAATGTCATCGAGATAGACCGCCACCGCCGGGTAGAATCCCGGATCCGTGGTGCCGATACCACGGATGAAAATGGACTGCATGTTGGTGATGGAGCCCGGCGTCGACAGACCTGGCACATCCCCCATCAATGACTGCAAGGTCCACGTGCCCTTCTCCTGCAAGTCTGCTTCACTCAACGCCGAGACCGCCACAGGGGTATCTTGAATCCGCGTTTCGCGCTTTTCCGCGGTAACGACGACTTCTCCCAAACTCGTGCCCGAACCGCCCGCCCCGTCGACCTCAGATGTCGGCTCAGCAGCCCAAGGGCTCCGCGGGACCGCGGCGCTCAAGATCAGCGCCATCAAGCCCAAGTGATATTTCCCAAGAACGCCCACAATGTTGTGCCTCGTATCGGTGATAAGGAGCACGCACGGTAGAGGCAATGGCTAAATCAAAGAAGTTACTTATTTGCATTTGTACATATCCTTTATGCATCTTGGCGGCAGGATCGCTCTCAGCCACGCTGCGGTGGCTTAGTGGGAGGCGCCCCAAGCAGTCGCTTCTTCAATAGCGCCTTGATCAGCCTGTCTTCCAAAATTCGTCCAACCACAAACAGCACAGCAAAGATCCCCGAAAATAAATAGGCCGCCTTGGGAGAGAGCTTCTTGTCGTCATCTGCATCGTCTTTTTTGGAATTATCGGGTTGCGGCGCGCCCAAGGCTTTGTCGATCGGGTTCATCGGCATGTCGACGTGCTTTTTTTCTTCCTTCGGTGGTGGTTTTTCGAGGTGGCTGATCACTGCAGTGATCTCCGCGATACCGAAAAAAAAGTGGTGAGGCCAGGAAACAAAAAAGCAATGTTCGGCTGGTCAGGTGATAGCGCAGAAATGACCCGCCGGCGCCTCTGTCGATCTGCAAAGAGCCGCGATCGAAACCAGACATCTTGTCCTGCGCCGGCTGGTTCTTCTTGCTGAAAGTCAGCGTGTCGCTCGCGCGTTGATAACTGGTGCCGGCCTGACGGAAGAGGGGGTCGAGCCTTTCAAACGCCTCGTCGCTCGACTGCCCGGGAGCAAGTGCCACTGTTAGGGACAGTATCAATCCTGGGGATCCGCTGTCACAAAGCATGCCGCATCGAATTGATTGACGGCGCCGAGCTACAACAAATCATCAAGGAGAAAACAGTGTCGCTCGTCAGCGGCACAGCTGCCTTCGCGCCTACGACGTCGAAAGCAGCTGCACCGTCCTGCCCTGGGTGTGGCAAACCGATGGTTCAGAGGACAGCCAAAAAGGGAGCGATGATCGGGCAAACCTTTTGGGGTTATCAGGACTACCCTCGGTGCCGTCGCATCGTCCAAAAAACGACGTAAATTGTGGCGTCGTAGAGATCTCAAACGAGTAGGGATGTCTCGCGGTACCATTCATTGCCGACGACTTTGTAGGAAGCCTCAGAGATGTTGTCATTCGGATTCCCTCCGGTTTCATCACCATCAGCGAAGGTCGTGATCTTGGGTAGCTTACCAGGCAGATTGTCTCTTGAGAGAGCGGAATACTATGCAAGTCCGCAAAACGCGTTTTGGAACATTGTGGCATCCAACGTCCGTGAACTTTCCCCTGACTATCCGGATCGAGCCGCCGCTCTTATAGGGAAGGACATTGCTCTTTGGGACGTCCTCGCCGCTGCAACACGATCAGGTAGTTTGGATGCGGACATTGCCGATGATGCGATCCCGAACAGCTTTAGAGCGTTCTTCAATGTGCATGCCAAAATTCGTCTCATCTGCTTCAATGGCGGAACCGCGGCAAGCCTCTACAAGCGATACGTCCTGACAAACTTGACCGCGGAACAACGCGCGATCGAACAGCACACGTTGCCCTCAACAAGTGCCGCAAACGCCAGCCTGCCGTTCACCAAAAAACTAGAACGTTGGTCAATTGCATTTAGTTAGACGAATATCACATGTCTCAAAATCACGTCCATAACACTTGCAGATTAATAACAGATAACAGCGGGAGTCGAGAATGAACGGAACCGTGAATGGCGACGGCGGCGAACGGATCGCTTACCACAGTGAAGCGACTATCGGCACCCCATATCGCGGAAGGGGATTAAGGTTTAGTTTCTGGAGCAAGAAGTCGCAGAAACAACTCCAAAAGGCGCTGGGCCAGCGAGTCTGGGTTATCACAAGCGAAGGGCGAACGGCTCCGCGCTATTTTCTTGTTGGATATTACACGCCTACGAAGATGATCTCGGAGAGCGAATTTCGGTTTCTTGAGGGCAAAGGTAAGCATCTGCAGCAGCGCGTTGACATTACGGAGTTACGGTGGTTCAAAGAGCTATTCAAGGAGCAGAATAACTTTAGCTACGGAAACTTCAGTCGTATTCGCTCTGCTTCGATCATTAACACCCTGATTGACATTGCAGCTTCCGAAGAACGGCGTTCGGAATCCACGTCATCGGCGATTAACCAAGTGCGAGGCGACACAGAGGCCGCGGGTGAGATGTTTGAGTCCGTCGTGTCCGGCTACTCGAGTGAGGCGCGCCGTTTTGCAATTGATTTGCTAGGGCGCGTTTTAGAAAATGCCAAGGCACAATTCCGCGGGCGTTGGACGCTTACTTTGCACCCTGGAAAAGTGCGATTCATCGCCGGGATGGTCATGTGTCTACAATTCACTCAATCCGGGAGAACGAGTGCTGTTCTGCTCAAGAAATCAACCCCACGCCGATTGTGGAATAGTGCCGCCACGTATGCGAACGCTCCTCTATGTATTGAAGTGAAGTTCGACACCATTGAGGAACTCGCCGCCGAATATCCGAAGTTGCGCGAAGCGCACGAAGCTGCGATGACTATCTGCGCGGCGACGCATTCTGGATCGGGAGGACATCGGCAAGCACACGCGGCGGGTCTCGTCGCGTATATAGAAGAACTGCCCGAAACCTCGAGCGACGTCGAGGGCGGTACGCCTGAGCGTTGGACAAGTGGTTTCCCCAATGAACTGGATCCGCGAAATCGGTACTTTGAAGGCGCCAGAAAGCAAGTGTGGGTTAACGCGTTTGAGCGCGATGCTGGCGCGCGCCTGGCCTGTTTGGCCCATTATGGGCATAACTGCGTTGTGTGCCAGTTCAATTTCGAGCATAAGTTCGGTGAGCTCGGAAAAGAGTTCATCCACGTGCACCATCTCAAGCCGTTGGCTTTAACCGATGGCGAATACGAGCTAAATCCCATCGACGATCTCCGGCCAGTTTGCCCAAATTGCCACGCGATGCTTCATAGGGGAAGAAGTGTATTGGGCATCGACGATCTTCGCGCCCTCTTGCGGAATACATGAGCACTCGATCGAGTCTCAAAGGCAGAGTCGCAGAACGTCGCAATCCAATGAGAGTCATTACGCATGATATTTGGCGGCCAATGAGCCGTTGAGACGCGGCGTCGGTCTTGTGAGCCGCTGTGCTGGGCGGCTGTGGAATTCCCCCTTGGGAGAAGGATATTCAATAGCCACCGCCGTATGACGCACACCTCGCACTCACGCGGGTCGCGGATCTCGACGGCGAACAGTCCACCGAAACCTTCGGCGAGATAACGCAGCCACGTCGCAGCGACTTGGAGAAATCGTGGCAGGCATTTTACGGGCTAGCGGCATAGCCCACGCTTTTGACCGCTCTCCTCCACGGGAGTGCCACGTTTAGCGGGAGCGGACAGCGTAGTTCAGAAGTCGCTGTGCTCCGACTGAGCGCAGCCTGTTATCCGATCAGACGATCAGAACAGTTTGCGCAATGAGATCCCCACGGTTCGGCCGTAAGGATCGAGAAACGCTGGCTGAT
>Ga0116226_10004329_pt1 | contig 12573 bp, 6 predicted proteins | sample S1TSphfallax_FD_89692 | JGI IMG/M metagenome (GOLD analysis project Ga0116226, IMG submission 89692) | Host-associated microbial communities from peat moss isolated from Minnesota, USA - S1T2_Fa - Sphagnum fallax MG | ecosystem: Host-associated > Plants > Peat moss > Unclassified | place: USA... | reverse complement strand
GGTAGTGCTGGTCATCAATTTAGAATGTACCACAGTAGTTGTGCTATAACTTGGAATGTTTGTATTTTTTGTCATGGGAAGGTCTTCTAGTTGTGCTCTCCACGTTTTCCAGTAATTGTTTGGCTGGCTCAAAAGTGAGATCCCACCACATGAATATGTCTATGATTTCAAACTTGACTAGTGCCATCTGACAGGGCACTAAATTCCCAAGTATGGCTTTACAGGTCATTGAATTGGGCATATATTATGTTAGCTACTCTTCAAAGTCCTTGTAGGGCATGTCAAGGGCATCAAACACCAATTTCACATGTCCTGAAATGAGAAATTAGATTTGGATGAAACAATTTTTTTCAAAGCAATTGTTGTATGAAATTGTGGGAAAATGAATTAGATATATGTTAAGAGGAAGAATGTTAGCATTATCCCATAGTTCTTCTAGGAATTTTGTTCTTCTCAAAATGTATGTATCAATCAATTGGATTGTTTATGCTGATGTGTCAAACAAAGGTGTTTTGTTGTAACCCTTGTATCCATAGACCTCTGAAAGCTGAAGTTGGTTTTCAGATACAAAGTGTTGTTCTTCCTTTTTGCATTTTCTTCTCCATTGGTTGTGGGCTACAAGAAACAAGGACTTGTTTTGGTTCTTGAACTAGTGCTACATGATCTATTTCTTTGGTGGTGCCATGCTTGATAATTACAAAAGAAATTAGTTCATTAGATGATAATATTACATTAATATATAAACATGAGTTTTGATAGATTGTGCGTTGTTTCAACCTCATTTTGGCACTCGTTAATTAGTTGTAATAATGTAAGAACAAAAGATTCATTCATTACATACATGTGTGAATTTTATTTGTTCAATGGTACAAAATCATTTGTGGGCAATATATGTTATTAACTCTCAACTGAGAAAATAGCTCATAGTTTCCAGGCAGTCTTTGATTCTAACCTGTGTTCAAGTTATCAGTGAACTTGGTTGCAATTTGAATGGATGGTCCCCCTGCAACATATTAGAACTTTCTTAGGATATAAATGGCATTTGATTTGGATATACATTTACAAGTGTTAATCCATAAAAAAAAAGTGTGAATAGAAGCTTGGTACTACAACAGCCTTCAATGGACTACAACAATCCCAAGAATGCACAAAACCTTGAAGATGTATCCTTGCAATTGAAAATGGTTGTGGCAAATATGTTCCATTTCCTCATAGGAATATTTATAGAGAAAACTCTTCACGTTACCATGCCTAGATATGAACAACAACATTAGATCATAGAATACCTTTACAGGATTTTTGAAATCAAAGCTGATTTTTTTGTGTTTAATAATAGTTTTTACATATTAGAAAAAATTTGGATGTACTATACTATCTTTCTGAAACCAGGCACAAAATTAAATGGAAGTTCAGGCATATGTTGTGATGTGAAATTGCAAATTATGGTTGAAAAGTGAAAGGCAAAGTAAATATGCAATAATTTAGTGATGCTAGCATCTTGAAGACAAGGGATTTGAAACTAATTACACATTATACACAACAATTGGGGAAAAAACTTAAACATAACTTCACATTTGATGCAAATGCATTTACTAAAATATTCTAACATTCAACATGAAAAGTTGTGCAAATGCCAGATATCATTTGCACATCTTGCAAAATTTTCTACATCTTCAAAATTCACTTAATAAAACATTCTTACAATATTTTTCAATATTATATTAAGTTTTGAAACAATATATTTTAATGTGATCAATGAGTAACCTTCAAGCTTGTAATGTTTGATTATGGAGCAAACTTGTAAAAATATTTCAAAAACAAATGAAAAGATGTGAATATGTTAGATACCAAACAACAATTGATTAAATCCTACATGGAATGTTAATTCAATTGGTTAAAAAATGATTAATATGTCGATAATTATACATGCATCAATCTATGCAATTTCCTTACAAGATGCTACTTTCAACATACAAACATAAGCTCCAAAGTCATATGCCACTTGTATCAATACTATGAGGGCAATGATTACCTCTATTGTGTAAGGGTGTTGATATAGTAGCAAAATTGTAAAAACTTATGTATACGCTTTTCCTATAAGTGTTTATACCTTGTCACAATCATTCATGAAGTTTGGCCTTCAAATTCATGGTTGGTCACAAATTGGTTGGAAATAAAAATTGCATGCAACCAATGAGAAGGTTTAGTGGTCTTAGTTTTTTATTTTTTGGGTTTGGAGAGGGGGGTGGGGGGTGTTTTTTGCCTATTTCCAATGTGTTTTTATTGTATTTCTTACAAGTTCTCAAAATGTTGTCTAAGTTTCCAATGTGTTCATTAAGAAGATCACAATAACAGTTCATCTTGTATTTTATATTGTTTGGCCATGGTTCAACTTCCATGTATATGATTGTAAAGGAGGAAGCCAAAAGGAATCATGACAAATGATGTTTCTATTTTGGGGAGGGAACATATTCAAGCTTTTATGTTGGGTATGGACCAATCAAATGGCTCATTTTTTTCAAATTAAAAAAATTATGGGTGCACCACTTCATTAGTTAAGAAAAACATGAATTTCATGTAGTTGTATTAGTAATTAGTTATCAAGACCCCCAAAGTTCAATTTTTTTCTTTTTGCAATGGGCATCATTAACTGTTTATTAGAAGAAAAAGTTTAATCAAGGTTTGGACAATTGTAAATGAATTTATTGGAATTTATTTCTTTTGTGGTAGTCATGTAGGTTGCAACAATAAAACCTATGGCAAAGGAGATGGAATAAAATGAAGTGCTATTGAAACATGTTGGGAAACTTGGGGCATATTGAAAGCTTGAAGGAAAGGTAGAAAACCAAACAGAAAAAAGTGTAGTTTGTTTTATATATATTATGAAGAACCTTTCTATGTCTTTCCTTGTAAGGGAAAATGGCATGACCAATAGTCCTAAGTCCAAACATCATAGCTCTACAAGTAAACCAATGGATAACTACATACAGTTTTGATTTTTGAATAGTATGGTAATATATCATAACTTAACACCACCCCCCTTGCCCCCTTAACTAAACATCATTCTTAATATGACATTGTAATTACAAGTCTATCAAAATTGACTTCTTTAACTTAGGCTTCCAAGGTGCAATCACACAAATAAGAACCATAGCAAATGCAATGTTTATTTAATTTTTCGCATTTAAAAGTGGCAATTTAATTTGGTGTTGAAAGTTTAAGACTTTTTAATATTTTAAAGTTCCCAAAATATCATTGAAACATGTGAATTGATTTCTTAAATATCCAATGAATAATTTTTTTCAAAAACATTCATTAAGCACTACAGTGGTTGCTTTTAAGCATAAAAATGACTTGTAAATGTGGTTCAAAACTTTTCAAAATGAAATCTTTTTTGAAATCTTTTCCATAAACCTTGACATAATGGTATTAAGAAAATTCAAGATTTAACAAAATAAATTTGAGGACTTTTGTGAAAATATTCATAAAAATATTCTTCCAAAAGTAGTCCTTTAAACAGCATGTGTGGCTTGTGTTTTCCTATTTGCACCCTCCCCCCTTTTAATCAAAATTGATGGTATGAGTCCAAGTCCCTAGCAATAATATTCCAATTTATAGGCAAAGAAAAGGTTTGGTAAAAATGTGTGCCTTCATTGACTAATTGGTCAAACTATAAACCAATGTCAACTCTATGGAGTCCACTATTTCATGTAGATGGTGATATTGAATGGCAATATGTTTCAATTTATCATGACAGTTGTGATCATTAAAGAATAAAATCTATACAATAAGCCATACATGGACATGCCTTATAGGTAATGAAAAATGTGTTTAATAACACACCAATGAATAGGTCTTGGGTGGACCATAAATTAGGTTATATAATTCATAGCAAATACAAAATCAAGTCAGTTGAAATGGATGCTTGAATGAGGCTCCGCATGGGCAATAGCATTAACATCGGGATTGTAGACATGGCATCAACTTTTTGTGTAGTTTGGGGGAACATGTGTGGGTTAATTTTGTGCCAAAAGTCATAGGATGGTTATGGGTTTAACAATACTAGAAGAAATCTTGTATCGTGCAATTATATGCAACTAATTGTTATTTGCAATTATGTTTTGTCAATTTTACAACTAGACACCATCATTTTCAATCCATTAATTTTCTTGTGACTATGGAATGTTTAATTTACAATTATTAAGTTTTCCATCCTTTCACATTGATTAAATTTTTGAGCTTTTCATCCAAGAAGAGGCCTTTGGGTCCAACCACACTATTAGGAGCCACTCATACCCCCTTAGACCATTGCTTTATTTTAGAATATTCTTAAAATCGTTTTAATACATCTTTTTAAAAAACATTAAGTTTTTTAAAAGTTTTCTTGATATTATTATGTTAAGGTGTATATTAAAAAAATCCCAAAATATGTCGTTAAAAAATATTTTCAAATTGTATTTTTAGTGTCAAAACTGTTTTTCAACTACTTTTATGTAGTTTTCAAATAGTGTTTACAAGAGGTTAAAAGTCCTTATACATATTTTTCATTCATTAGATTGATTCCAAATTTTTATGGTATGTACATAATGTATTCAAATATTTTTTTATAAAAAAAATTCAATTTATTATTATTATTATTATTATTATATTTTTATAATCAAAAGTTCAAAAAATTAAATAGTGATTACAACTGCTTTTGGTACGTGTTAATATGACTACACCTTTCTATATCAAATTAGTTGCAAAAATAATTGTAACTTCATTACTTCTATGTGTTATACCTATGCCTTTAAACTATATTAAAGTGTTTTTTAATATATTATAGATACATTTATACAATCATGTATTTATTTTATATTTAGGACATGTTAAGTATACATTTCATATAAATATTGTGGGTTGGCTAAGTAAGTAAGTAAGTATGGCAACAAGCTACTAAATATATAGGTACTATATTTAATATGTAATAGTTTTTAATAGTTATTGACGAATTAATAATAATGATCAACTAACTATTTTTTTAAAAATTTAAACTGTGAATTAATAGTTTATTATTCATTAGTTCATTAGTTATTATTAATCAATGGAAAATAATTAATTAAATTGTTAATTAATTTTTTAGTTAATTGCTTATTTACCTATTTAGTTTTATATATATAAAGGAGAACAAAGGATATGGGATAAAGTTTTTAGTTGCAATCTAGTTTGTGACTAAATTGCAATAAGAAAATTTATTTCATATGTTTCGTCCTTCATTTCCATTTTGTAAACAATATAAAGAGGGTATTTTGTCTTAGATTTTCATATTTAAAAACATGTGCGATTTGGGATGAGCTAATCAAAAGGTTTAACCCCAAAAGTTAAACCCAAAATGAAATAAAGATATTTACATTCCTACACCCTAGTTTACTTAATTACCTCCCTAACCTAAGTAAGTCTACCTACCTACTTAGTCTTAATTACCTACCTTCCTAGGTATTGATTTAAATCTATTTTGGCCAAAATATAATTTAATTTTCACGAATATCACCCAAATTATTGCACGTGTTGAAATCCCATTAAAGCAAATTATGCCACATGGCAAAATCCCATTATAGATAATTACATCACATGGTATAATCCCATTATAACACATTATGCCATGTGGCATGTATCCATTGAGCAATGTTGTGACATTATAGGATGTTTAAGTAAATGAGCCAATGAAACAAGTTGCACATACTACTTGTTTCATTGGCTTAATATGGTTACTAACAAACTTTATTAAAAAAGGTCAAAGAACCAATGTGGGTGTTGGTCATTCACCATGGACTAGTTCATGCCCTTGACCATCAATCTACACCAAAAGTGGTAAAGTAGGCATAGAAATTTGTATGCCTACTTATGAAAAATGTGAAATTTGGACTTTGAAATTTTGATTTAATGAAGACATGGATTTTTTGTAATATTTGGAACCAATTTGAAGGGATTTTGAGGTTTTCATCATTGTGCTAGTGTGTGTGTGTTTTAGTCAAGGGCTACATGACTAATTTATGTGATTCTTATATTAATATCAAAATATAAAGTTCTCTTGAAACCTATATGTGTTTCACAATTTAGGTGGTCATCATTCATTACTTTTGTTAGTTCAAATAATTATATTCATTAAATCATCATTAATTTTGGAATTTGAAATTATTAAATCATTCCTTATATTAAAAACACCAAGAAAAATCCACATATGATAGATGCAGAAGTTCTCAAACATATAATAAAATTTAAACTTCCATCATCAATTCAAGGTTCCCTTAGATGGCACAAATTTCAATTACAAGAATTATTAACTATGGTGGAAAAGTTTGGAATGTCACATTTCATTTTAACATTGATTGTGATGAAATGACATCATCAAGATGGCATTTATTTAATGATATGGAACACCTTGCTAAGTAAATATATAAAAATATATCATGGATGGATTGTTTTGTCGAATGTGCAACATTGTTCCATTCCCATGTTGAAATGTTTATGCATCAACATGTATTAATTGATAATGACATCCTAACAATTTTTCTGAAAAATGTCATTGGTTAGAATTGCAAAATCATGGGTCTATTCATGTTCATTGCATCATATTGTGGGTTAGTGAAAATGACCTACAAAAAAAAAAATAAAAAAAATAATGACTTTTATTCATGTTGTATTTGATGAAATAACCACCAAATTTATACCTCCAAATGATAACTTACAAAAATAAATTATTTAAAATAGTAATGTGAAAACAACTTCATGAATGTCAAAGTTGATGCATTCGAAAAGGATGAGATGAAATTTGTAAATTTGGGTTTCCATATCTGGCTGAAAGCACACTATGATGGTCAAAGATTGTCATCACAAATACTATTATTTAAAACTACATGTTTTTGAATTTCTACCAAGCTAACATTGAAACGACTTTTTATGAAAAATACTTGGAATAAAATAGTTCAAAACCCAAAGAATAAGATTGTCAAAAAAAATCCCACTTTGAAATTGATATTAAATGATTAAAAAATATATTAATGAAAAAATTGTAATTGTACTGATATACTGCAAGGTGCAAATATACATCAAAAACCATTCAAACAATTACCAAACTTGATGAAGTACTTAATCATATATTACATAGGAGTTCATTGTCCCATTTCAATTCTATATGAAGAATTCCTCTCATGTGATTTCACAAAAAACATTTGGATGAGATTTTTCATTCAAGCAAGCGTAAATGTGTGAATACATAAAAGTTTTTTGAAAAAACATTATCATTTGAAAGATAACAAGAATTGTGAGGGGGATTTATGTCAAAAATCCATTTTAAGTGTTTTTCAAAATGTTAAATGAAATTAAAAAGATATGTTCCCAAAATAATATAAAATGTATTTAAAAACAAATACATTTTCTTGCCTAAAATGTATCACTGTAATGTGCTTTTACCCATCTTTCACATATTCAACCTAATTATTCTTTCAATAAAGAAACAAACAAATGGGAATATTATAAACCGTTACATGAGGATAAAAATGTTATTCCATATCATTCAACATTATTGTTGTCATGGGGAACACATTTGAATATATTACACATTACATTTTTTTATTGGTCATTTTATCTTTTAAAATATGCAATGAAATGTGAACCACATGGAACATTAAACTTGAATACTAAAAATGTAGAATAATTAAGAATATAAAATGTGCCCAAAATACAATTACAATTAATATTTAATTTAATTATATCCAAACCCAAATCACCTGTAAAAGCAACACTTACATGTTTACAAATGCCTATTATACGAAAAAACGAACTATAAAATATATAGATTCAAAACAACCATTACTAATACAAAATTAATTTCAAACTAAAGTTTTTTAAGCTTTCATCCAATAGATGTTTACATTTTTTGACCAACAATTTTTTAAAGATTTAACGTTTGTAGAATATTTTGAAAAATATGGATTTGACCAAAAAGTATACCCTATTTGTTGGTAATTTGGAAAATATAATCTTGGTTTCATAATTTATGAAAATAAAAAACTTGTAAAATTCATAGACTTTCATATGTTTGTGGATGTCAATTAAAAACACTTAACATAACATTCACATGATATTGTGTTCATCAAAAAACATCAATCTTGGATTTTTTAGGAAAAAATTAGGTGTTAACATGTTGTAGACATTGAAAAGCAAGGGAAACACACAAGCTTGGATTTCAAATTGAGTAAAGGTAAATGCCCTATATTTTACTTTTTGAGTGCATGATTGGAAAAAAATCCGAATTTTTAAAAAAAATACATTGATGAAAAACTCCATTGATGTTTGTACTTTTTTGAACATTGTAATTTTTGGTAAAGGTGCTTCTTGAAATGGAATTTTGATTTGAAAACTTTTGATGTTCAAAGATTTTGTTTTTATAAATTATTTGTTTACTCTTGTTATTTGAAGGCATGATGAATATTTCTACTCACGACATACAATTTAAATGCTTAATTTAAGTTCCTTGTGGGTGGGTGCATTCACGGTTGGGGTACCACAACAAGAACCATGACACCTTTTTGTTTTGGCTTGAATCTTGAAATAAGGATTCAACAAAATGAATGTTCTAAAATGCTAAGCAATGAAAGGGGGATATGTATGTTTAAGCTTTCATTGACCAATAAGTGTTATAATGAATGATTTGAATTAAATGAACAAATTTTGAATGTCCTATTCAAGTATAAACCCAAAAAAAATGCACGACTACAAGATGATTTCCAAAAATGGAATACTTTCATTTGGAGTGTCAAAACCTTATTAAAACATCAAATAATGTTCTGTTTTTTTCACCTACGTCTCTTATATTTCTTTCCAAACTTTTGGAATGTAATTTCGTAATTATCAAAATTAAATTGATTATTTTTTATTAATGCAACCTTTTTATGAAAAAAATCAAAGATTCTAACATCGATTCCACAAAATCTAGTGATTTATCATGCTACAAATATATGTCATCATGTAGAACATAATTTATTTTATTTATGGTTCAAATATGAAAAATATTGAACAAATATTGCTAGTTTTGTTAAGTCCTTTTTAATAGTCCCGCATAGTGGGACACAATTTTTGAAACATCTTCTAGAACACATAAAAACATGTTTTGATCATCCAAATCACAAAAAATCACCACCATTTTAATCAAAAAATGTAAGTATATAATAAAAAAAGAAATCTACTAAATAAATTATTTTGTAAATGTAATGGGATTCATTCAAAGTAGTGTTTTGAAAGTGATTTTGGAACGAGATATTCCTTTTGTATACCACAACCTTGAATGGACCATTGTGGAAATATTTACATATCTTCAAGTGAGGAAGATTTGGATTTGAACAAAAAACATGGGTTATTTGATTGCCCCATGCAAATTTTATATTTTCTCCAAAAATTGAAAAGGTTATATGTGTGAATTTGCAACACTTGTCAAAATAATCCTTTGATATATCATGACATTTGTTTCACATATTAGTCAAAAATAAAATAAAATAAAATAAAATTGTAATAATTTCAAGGTATAATTTTAAAATGACGAAAATTACAATAAGTTAAAATTTTAAATATGAAAAAAAATTATATTGGGCACATTCACAATAAAGGAGCCAAGGAAGTTGTTGATAATGCTTAAAACTACACTTACATTATTATAAAAAATCACCATTAATTGTATTTAATGAATTATTTATCCATAATTTGTAATTGTGTTTTGGTGTTCATGAAATTGGACTCTTATGAATTTGGAGTCATTTCAATTTATTATTAGAGTCCTTTGTCATACACAAAACACTTTTTGACAAGGTCCTTGTAAGGACTCTAAAATTTGAACGTACTTTTTGTTATTCAAACCATCATCAAATGTTCTCAAATTTATTATGGGTTCTAATATACTTCATAAGAAGGGCCACATGTGTTTATATTTTTAAATGCACGTGTATTGAATCCTTTTTAATAAATGTCATTGATTTTGATTATGAACATCCTCAATGGTCAAAAAAGTTCAAAATTTGTCATCATGGTTAAAAAAAAAAATTATACATTTGACTATAATCTAGGTCCTCATGCAAAAATATATAATTTTTATTATAATATGGGTCATGTTTGGTTTCAATATTAATATCTAGTCCTAGAAATTACATTTAAAATACAATCTTGATATTTAATAGACCAATATGTGTAGGACATGTGTAAAATGCAGTCCTTGGTAAAAGCTCCAACCTTGGTTGTCGTGGTTCATTTTACTATGCTTTTACCCTATTGGAAAAATTTCAATGCATCTTAAAATTAAATTATTCATTTTATGGTGGCCTATTTTTTAATTTTAATTTTGATATTACTATGACATATTTTTTGAGTCCACATTTTTCATTTTTTGTGTGTGATAAACATATTGTTATCATTTCAAAAGTCCACAATGAATCTATTTTTTTCTTGAAACTCATCCATAATTTTTAATAAGATTCTCACTAAAGTCTATTGCAACATGGATAATGAAAAAATTGAAACTTTTAATGTTTGATATGATTTTACACTTTAACTTCATTTATAATCTAGAAAATTTACAATTGTGATAATCTAAACAATTCACTTAATTGTGTTTTCACCCTGACCAAGACATTAGTAGACAACCATAATTTTTCAAATTTTCATGCACACACATCTTATAGGGATTTGGTATATATGACAACATCATTCATATATAGATATCCACCAAATTCATTTATGGTGTTTCAATACAAATGCTCAACAATTTAAACTATTTCTATCCTTAAACAATTTTAGTTGTCAAGAGAAAAAACCTATTATATCATTTAAACATCTATGAACATGCACAATATTCATGTTATGAAAATGCCTCCTAAAATACTATTCTAGGTTTGCCATGCTACAAACATGAATATAATCTCTCAATTCCATTACAAATTGAGTCATTACATCAATTTTTTTTAAAAAATTTTGTAGATTCATTTCCCACATATATCATACTAATGCCATAAGATATGTTTTCCAACATGGATATCAATGTAAATGTATATAAATACAAAATTGTTGAATGATGTACAATAAAGTTTAATCTATATTTTCAAGTTGTGGAATCTTGACATAACATGCCATCATTGGTTTGTCCTAAAGGAATATATGTAGCAACTTTGAACCATAAGGTCATAGGAAACTCAAATTTAGTTTGTTCATGTAAATTTACAATTCCAAAACCCTGTTCCATGTGCCAACTATTAATGCAATTCTCATTGTTTTTGTAATCCATGTAACATGACAAGCTTTTGCTACTACATCTACAAGGTCTACCCCAACAAACTTTTGAAAATAAAAAACCATTGGTTGTAAAGGAACCAATGGTTGCTCGTAGAAAAACAAAAAGGTACAACAAAGTGAACTAACTTAATATGCATTCATAATTGGTACAAGGCCTATGACAATACACACATATATCATTACACATGAAATCTAACCCAAGAAGAACATCACAAGTAGGATGGCAATGTCAGAATATGATGAAATATGTTGTTTACAAAATGTGGCAACCTAATAAATTGAAACCCTTGCAATGTAGTCAATATGTGTATCCTTCCTAAACAAAATCATGATTAATCATTGCTTGAGTTACATAGGGATGATAAACTCACAAAATTTGACAACTGCAAGTCAAGTTTCAAACTCCACCTTCAATGCTTTAAAACATTATGCGCTTCGCCCATCTATGTAAAAAAAAAACCTAGAATGAAGAAATTTAATAAGGTTGTAACCTAGTGCTTAATTACCTTTACGTTAGCTTGCATAACGACCTTTGCAACACTAATGGAAAATTGGCATTTGAGTACAAATACTAGGATAGCAAGAAGCTGTAGTATAGGTGTAAGGCTACATAGTCATTCCATTCTAGCATAACACAAAGAATTATTCTCTCAACTACATGTTCTACATTTGAAGAAGTTTCAAAGAATTATCATTAAAAAACAAAGCACCCAAATTCAATAGTCCAAGCAAATATAAGGTTTTGAGATAGATTTTCCATACTGGTATTTTCAAAATCCTAGTCAAGTACATGACACTATGGAAAGCACATCAACAAGAAGCTTACCTCTTTCATTTCTCCATAACCACCAAAACCATGTTAAAGATCATCATTGGATATAGATGCATCTAAATTAAATACTAGGAAGGTACCCAAATTTACATATTTATCGCAAGGATAATCTTGCACCCACAACACTAGAAACAATAATATGATCTTCTGACTAGCAAAAATCAGAAATAACACAAATGCATAACAAAATGGCCAAGAAATTTTGCAAATTTTGCAATTGAATTTGGATTTTTGTGAACAATATTTCAAATCCAAATATAGCTGAATACATATACTTTTGTCATGCTTCCCTTTTTGCCTAGAATATAAGGCTAACAAATCAACACTAAATAGTTGCTTTATGAATGAGAAGAGATGGTTACCGAAATCAATTTTATGTCAATCTACAAAAAAGAAATGCGTACCAAAATCAATTTTATGTCAAT
>Ga0116226_10004328_pt1 | contig 12574 bp, 14 predicted proteins | sample S1TSphfallax_FD_89692 | JGI IMG/M metagenome (GOLD analysis project Ga0116226, IMG submission 89692) | Host-associated microbial communities from peat moss isolated from Minnesota, USA - S1T2_Fa - Sphagnum fallax MG | ecosystem: Host-associated > Plants > Peat moss > Unclassified | place: USA... | reverse complement strand
GAACCTGGAGGTTCGACTGGTGGACTTGCACGCGCGCGTGCATCGCGGCGCCTATCGGGCGTTGCCCTCGCGGCGGAAGTTTATCCCGAAGGGGAATGGACAGCGGCCGTTGGGGGTAGCTGCGCTGGAGGACATGATTGTCCAGCGGGCCGTGGTCGCAGTGCTTAATGCAATCTACGAGGCGGATTTTCTCGGGTTCTCGTACGGATTTCGACCCGGACGCAGTCAGCACGATGCGCTGGATGCGCTCGCATTCGGGGTCACCCGGACGAAGGTGAACTACATTTTGGATTGCGACGTCCGGTCCTTTTTCGACTCGGTCAGCCATGATTGGCTCGTTCGTTTCGTCGCGCATCGGATTGGCGATCCAGGTGTGATCCGCCTGATACGCAAATGGCTGAAGGCTGGAGTTATGGAGGACGGGGAGTGGTCGGCGACTGAAGCTGGGACGCCGCAAGGCTCTGTGGTTTCACCGACGCTCGCCAATATTTACCTCCATTACAGCTTCGATCTGTGGGTCGAGCGGTGGCGGCACCTGCAGGCCCGCGGGAACGTCGTGTACGTGCGCTACGCCAAGCTGACAGCCCTTAAAGCCGAACTGCGGCGGCGAATCCACGAATCGATCCCGGATTAGGGTAAATGGTTGGGACAGGTGGTGCGCGGCTACTTTGCGTACCATGCGGTGCCGACAAACGCAAAGAGCCCTCAGTGCGTTCCACAACTACGTGACAGATCTTTGGCGGCGGGCGCTCCCTAAGCGCAGCCAAAAAGATCTCAACACGTGGCAGCGCATCGACCGGCTTGCGGCGGAATTCCTACCCGTGCCGCGCGTCCTACATCCGTGGCCTGATGATCGCTTTCTCGTCAATCTAAGCGGCAGCTCGCTCTGATACCGCTCCGGCGCAGCACCCTCAGGTGCGACAGGATCTTCGCTATGAGCTGCGGCTCACCTGACCCGATGCCGTCAGCGCCAGGCGCTCGCAGGCCTCCGGGGGCAACCTCACCGCGGCGTGAGGCATTGAAACCGCTATCGCATGGCGGGCTGCGGTCGTATCCTCTCATCATGAAAAAGACGCTCAAACTTCGTGATGCGCGAGCGCGTGTGTCGGCGATGAAGCTATGGGCCGTGTTGCTGCTGATCGGCAGCGGACCGGCCGTCGCGGCCCAATGTCCGGCGTTTCTGAATCATGACTTTCAGAAACTGCACTCGTCGGAACACGTGAACCTCTGCACCGCGTTTGCCGGCAAGCCGCTGCTGCTCGTCAACACCGCCAGCCATTGCGGCTATACGCCGCAGTTCTCCGGACTGGAGGCGATCAACAAGAAGTACGGCGCCCGCGGCCTCGTCGTGGTCGGGTTTCCGTCCGACGATTTCAACCAGGAAGCGAAGGACGAGGCTGAAACGGCGCACGTTTGCTATGAGAATTTTGGCGTCACGTTCACGATGCTCTCACCGCTGCCGGTGACGGGCGCAGCGACAAATCCCGTGTTCCGCGAGCTCGCGCGGCAGACCAAGGAGCCGAGCTGGAACTTCAATAAGTACCTCGTGCGGCCCGATGGGACCGTCATTGAACACTTCGACAGCGACGTGACGCCGGATTCGCCGCAGCTCGAGGCCGCTGTCGAGCGCCTGCTGTCGAGCGCCGGCGCTCACCCTTAAATCAGCAATAGTGCGGGCGCTCCCGAGCGATGCCCGAAGGTCCCGAAATACGCATTGCGGCCGATCGCCTCGCCCGCGTTCTCCACGGCGTCACCCCCGATCGCGTTGAGTTGTTGCTGCCGGGGCTCGAGCGCCAAGTGGCGCAACTGCGCGGCAGGCGGGTCTTGGCAGTGCAGCCGCGCGCGAAGGCGATGCTGATCCATTTCGACGGCGGCTATTCGCTGTATTCGCATAACCAGTTGTATGGCCGTTGGTACGTCGTGCGCAACGGCAAGACGCCGCGGACCCGGCGCAGCCTGCGAGTCGCGATTCATACGCGCGATCACTCGGCGCTGCTGTACAGCGCCTCGGACATCGCCGTCCTGAGCGCGGCGCAGCTGCGTCGCCACCCATTCCTGTGCAAGCTGGGGCCTGACCTGCTGGATCCCGGCACGACGCCGGCCGTGGTGCGCGCGCAGATTGATGACCCGCGCTTTCAGCGCCGCCGTCTGGCCTCGTTGTTGCTGGACCAGTCCTTCTTCGCGGGCCTCGGCAATTACCTGCGCAGCGAGATCCTGCACGTGGCCGGCCTGCGCCATGACGAGACGCTGGGTGCGCTGGACGCGACGGCGCGTCTGCGACTGGCGGAGGCTGCGGTCACGGTCACGCGGCAGGCGTATCGCTGCCGAGGCGTCACCAATGATTTGGTGCGCGCGGCGCATCTCAAGGCCGAGGGCCTCAAGCATGCCGCGTATCGCCACCACGTGTTTGCGCGCGCGGGCCTCGGCTGCTGGACCTGCGAGACGACAGTGCAGCGCGTCGACGTATTGGGTCGCGCGATATTTTTTTGTGCGAACTGCCAGCCGAGCGCAGCCCCCCGAATAAGGAATCGTTGAACCATGAGTCTGACCATGCCTGTGGGACCCGACGTGCTTGCGTCCGTCGCGGCCGTCGATCCGACGCTGCGCGGCGACATTCGTTCGGACCACGCCGGCGAGACCGGCGCCGTCATGATCTACCGCGGCGTGCTCGCCGGCAGCCGTGACCCGCAGGTCTGTCGCTTTGCGGTCGCGCATCTCGCGACCGAACGCCGGCACTTGGCGATCATCGAGGCGATACTGGCGCCCGCGCAACGCAGCGTCTTGCTGCCGGTGTGGCGGATCGCCGGCTGGTTGACCGGATTCCTGCCGGCGATCGTCGGTGCGCACGCGGTCTATGCAACGGTCGAAGCCGTCGAGACCTTCGTCGACGAGCATTACGAAGATCAGATTCGCAAGCTACCGGCGACCGGCGCGGCCGGATCGCTGCGCGCCGTGCTGTTGACATGCCAGGCTGACGAGGTGCATCACCGCGATGAGGCACGCGCCCTGCGCGGTGCCGCGTGTGGCTTCGCGCTGCGGCTGTGGACCAGGCTCGTGGACGCCGGCAGCCGGGCGGCCGTCGTCGCAGCCAGACGCATTTGAGCCTTATTCAGGAGATTCGCATGGCCTCAGAAGTCTCGAAATCGACGGCGTACTTCGACGGATCTCGCCCCCTGTGCGAGGCCGAGGTTTGTCATTACCGCCGTCCCGATCGAGCCGGCGCTCTGTGCTTCGTGGACATTTCCAATACCGCGACCGTCATGCCGCCGGAAATGACCCGGCAGCGGGCGATATCCCGGTTCCAAGTTCGCCGCAGCGACGGGCGAGTGCTGTCCGGTGCGGCCGCATTCGTCGAGGTGTCGAAACGGCTTCCGGGATGGCGCTTGGCGGCGCGCGCCGCGTCTCTGCCGGGCGCGTTGCCCGTGCTGGAGTTGGGCTACCGCATGTTCCTGCCGGTGCGGCCGTTCCTCGCCGCTCTATTTCGACGAGTGCTGCGGCTGAGGAGCGGCGTCGCCGCCGCGAAGCGCGTGTAGCCGGGTCAGTGGAACCCGAGGGCGCCATGGCTGCGGGCGTCGGCGTTGCGGTCGTTTTCGGCGCCGGCGGCGGCATCGGCGCGGCCTTGGTCGTAGCGCTCCGCGCCGCGGCAAGATTCGAGCACGTGCTCGCCATCGGCCGGAGCACGTCGCCGGCCATTGACCTCACGGACGAGACCAGTATCGAACGTGCCTCGACGTACGCCGCCGGCCACGGCGAGCTGCGGCTCGTGATCGATGCCACGGGATTCCTGCACGACGAGCGACACGCGCCGGAGAAGAGCTGGCGCCAGCTCGATGCGGTCCACCTCGCGCGGTCCTTTGCGCTGAACGCCATTGGACCCGCGCTGATTATGAAGCATGTACTCCCACGCCTGCCGCGCAAGGGCAAAGCGGTATTCGCGACGCTGTCTGCCCGGGTCGGCAGCATCGGCGACAACCGGCTCGGAGGCTGGTATTCCTACCGTGCCTCCAAAGCGGCTCTCAATCAACTCGTGCGCACCGCCGCCGTCGAATTGGCCCGCCAATCTCCCGATGCCCTGTGCATTGCGATCCATCCGGGCACGGTCGCCACGGCGCTATCCGCTCCGTTCGCAACGACGGGTTTGGAGGTCCATGAACCCGCGGCAGCGGCTCGAAATTTGCTCGGTGTGCTCGATCAACTCACGGCCGAGGCTAGCGGCGGGTTCTTTGACTGGCGCGGCCAGCCGGTGCCGTGGTGATCGTTCCATCGCGCAGGGGCGGAGCAGTCCCAGAGCGAGCCGCCGCTGGCGGCGAGGCACGCTGAGGTCGGCGGTCAGTCAACTGCCGTGATGCGCGAGCACTCGGGGAGCGCATGTCAAATTGCCGAGTCACTGTCCGCCCGCGGCGATCTCCTGTCGCGGGCCGGCAATTGCGCGGAGGCGGAATCGACGCTGCAAGTCGTGATCGCATCCCTACCGCGGCTATGCAAAATTAGAAAATCGTTATCTTGCGCATGGCGTCGTATTCGCATTAGCTTGCTGGTTCATTGGAGCCGGATGGGATACTCCTACGTGTCTGGCACCCATTCGCACGCCTTCTTGTATAGCAAAGGTATGATGATCGGGCTGTTTACCTCGATCATGTGGCCGACGATCGCGGCGCTTCTCTATGTGACGTTCGGGTGCATGTTGAGCATCGGGTTTTGGGCGCGACCGCTCGTCAGCAACGCCTTGCTTCGCGATCGCGCGGAGATACGGCCCTCGTCGTCCGGCGCTTCAATGGGCAAGCCGCCGCGGTGGGGCAGGGACCAAATCCCAAACGATGACTTCGAATGGGCGAAGCTCGATCTTGAGGGTTCCATCGGCTCGCAGCCTGCGAGCCTCGCGCGCACCGAATGCCGGTGTCGCGTTCCATAGGGTAGGCGCACTTGCCGGCAGTTCGAGCGCTTGCCTCAGGTCGAGCAAATAGAATTGCGGGCGATCGCTTGGGTTGCGCAGCGCCAGGATCGCGTCGCCCGGTCTCCAAGAGGCCCAGCCGTACACCTGTAAGCGCGCGGGATCGCCGCCGATCCAATGGCTGTCGCGCAGCGTCGCGGCGTGCCCGCGTGCCCACTTCGCGGCAGTGGCCAAGGTATCCCAGTCCTGTTCGCTCAAGAGGTCCGGCGAAACGTACAGCTCCTGAAGACCCGTACCGGTCGCAAAGTAGGAATGCACTTCATCGCCAAAGTCATCGTGGGGATCGCTGTTCAAGCCATCGGCCTTGCGCGCGAAAATGATGCCGTGAAGCATCAGCGAGTTGAGCGGGAACAATGAACCTTCGCGCACGATGCCGCCGTACGTGTCGCTGTCTCGATACGTGATCCAGCGCTGGCGATCGCTGCCCACGCCGGCGAAGCTGTGATCATCTCCGCCGCGCCAGATCGAATCCGCCGTGCGAAGCCAGAACGGGGATGGCCAGGTGCCCGTCGTCAGATTCACGAACAGATCGGGTTTGATCGCCCGCAAATCGCCGATCAAGGCGATGGCGGCGCTGAAATCGCTGTCGAACTCGCTGCCCGGCGTGACCTTGTCGGGGCTGCCGGTACCGTCGAACTTGAACTGGTTGATGCCGTAGTTCTTGAGCAGATTGACCGTGACGTCGTGAAACAAGGCGTAGTACTTCCTGCCGGACAGCGCGATTCCCTGCGCGTCGACCTCATAGCCGTCCGCGCGCGCGGCTGCCAAGCGCCGCGTGTGCGGTTGGCCATAGCCGCCCCAAGGCGACAGCCAAACGCCGGGCTCTGCCCCGTATTGCTCCGCAGCGACACGCACGGGCGTGAAGCCCTGTGGAAAAGCGGTGCTGAACTGCCAGAGCCGATCCGGGTCATCCCAACCATCGTCGAACAGGAATGAATCCATGACGACGCCGCGCTCCTTGACGAGTTTCTGACCCATCGCGTTGATGGCGCCAACGGCCTGCGCCTGCGTGTACGGCTCGAAGTAGCCGATGTCGTACCAGGAGTTGTAGTGTAGGAACGTGCGAAACGGCGCCGCTCGTTCGTTTTCTACGTAAACCTGGAATCCGCGGCGCAGTTGCCCGTGCGGTGTCACGCCGAGGACCGCCGAGTATTTCTCGAGCACACCGGCTCGCAGCGGTAGCGCCCGCCGCAGCACCGCGGTCGCCCGGCCGCTCTCGATGTGTGCCTGCGCCATCGGGTGTTCGAAGCCGTAGAAATTATCGGCGGCAATGAGCGGTGATCCGTCGGCGGTACCTGCGACCCAGGGCTCGGGCAATCTCAGGTCAATGAGCGTGATTGCCGACAGATCGGCGCCGCCGTCTGCGCGTAACTCGAACTCCTCGCGCACGTAGTTTGTGCCGTCCCGTAATACGGCGCGCCAGCCGACCCAGATGCCGGTCGCGGCTTCCTGTAACTCGGCTTGCAGCGCGATGCCCGCAAGGCGTTCGGCCGCGCGGGCCGCATGACCGTTCGCGGCGATCGACACGCACCGGATGTCACCCAGCAAACGGAACTGGTCGGCATCGATCGACTGGCCATCCCGGATTTTCAACCTGAACAACTGCCCATCGAGCGCTTCCGACCGACGCATGAATCGATTCTCGAGCCGCGCCGGCTCGAGGCTCTGACCCCGTTCGCGCACCGAGAACCGAAGCACCTGATTCGAGAGCGTGGCGACGCCGTCGCCGAGATGGCAGTCAGCGTGTCCCGGATCGACCGGCAGCCAGGGCGGCGGCAACGCCGTCCCCGCCACGGCGACGTGGGCGAACGTGAGACCGACACTTACCACGAGCGCCGCCGCGGAGGACTTGGCCCGATCCATGACGACGCGGCTCATTGGAATACCCCAGGGCCCCGCTGGCGGGTGGCTGAAAGAAACTGCGGAACCCTGCACTCGCGCCCGTTCGCTCCGGGCCGGGCCTACATTGAGGGATCGATCGGCGCTAGAGCCAGAAAGAGCGGGTTTGGTCTAATGCAGATCCCGAACAGCTACTATATCGCCACTCGCCGCCGCGGGCGTCAAGCTCAGAATGCGCCGGGAGCGTGCAGAAATGGGCCTTGCGGCCGGCGCGCCGTGTGGCCGGCGCGCACGCATTCGCACGGGCCGGCGCCATGCATCCGCCCGGCGCATGGCAGATGCGCTGGTTGACAAGACGGTGGCAGCTCGTTAGGGTTTTCGCGCTCCTCGGGGTGCATCGGTGGCGACACCGAAAGGGCTTTGCCCGCCCGCTGAACATTCAGCAGGAGAGCACCCATGCCCCATATCGACACCTACCGGAAGCAAGCGAAGCAGTTGGTTCGCTGGCATCGCGAACGCAACTATTCGATTGGTGAGAAGTTCCGGCTTCTCGAACGCTATCGGCATCTGACCGACATCGAAGCCCTCGAAATGCCCTTGCCGCTGACGCTCGCCCAGGAGATCGTGGCGGTCGAAGCGGGTTTCGAGAATTGGTCGGCGCTCAAAGCGTCGCCTACTTTGAGCAAGGCGACCGCGAAGCTGCCGGCGGGCGCCCCGTCTCTGCTCGGCGCGTTGCCGATTCTGTTCGTGCGTGACGTCAAGAAAGCCGTCGCGTTCTACACCGAGCGCCTCGGTTTCGGCGTCGATTTTCTGCACGGCAATCCGCCGTTCTATGCCTCGGTATCCCGCGATCGCTGCTGCCTTCATTTGCGCTTTGTGCACGAGAAATCCTATTTCGCTGAACTGGCTGCGCGGGAGCAATCCTTGATTCTCGCCACGATCGAAGTGCGGAACGTGAAGGCGCTGTTTGAAGAATTTGAACGCGGCGGCGTGGACTTTCCTCAGCGGCTCGTCAGGCAGGCCTGGGGCGGAATCGACTTTCATGTGCGCGACGTCGACGGCAACGTCATATCCTTCGTCGAGTTTCGTGAGCCATAGCGGCGGTGCGCCCAAAAGAGCGCAAGTCCCGCGGCGATGACCGGCGCAAACCAAGCCACATAATTCGCGACGCCCGCGTAGGTGTGCGGCACGAGGTGTTGCAGGCCGATGTTCAAGAAGGAGATATGGGTTGCCGCGCCGCTCGCAATCGTGGCTGTGTAGTGCTGCTGCAGCCACCAGCCGCGGACGGTCGGCGGGTTCCGGCTATGCTTGAGCATGCGCGAGCCGACGAGCAGGCCGACGGGGGCGATACCGATCAGTACCGGTGCGCCCACGTTGATACCCGCCGCGAATACACCTAAGCCCGCGAGGATGTTGGCCCAGGCGAGCGGTCGATACGAGACGCCCATGAACAGCGCGAAGGAGCGTCGATCCTCGATCGCGCGCCACGCAATCCAGATCGCGGTTCCCGTGATCAGGACGAGGTACAACAGAAATGCACCCGTGACAGGGTGTCGTTCCGCAAACGCGGCCCCCGCCAAAGGCAAGGCGGTGATCATGATTCCCACCATGGCGACGAGATAGACGCCACCGACGCGTCGGTGCAAGGGCGTGCCTTTCCGCAAGACTGCGGTCGTCCAGAAGCTTAAGAGCGCAACGACACCGATCACGATGTGGAGATTGCGAATGATCAGATACGGTGTCATGGCGGTGCTTCCTGTTCGTGCTCGTGGTGTTGCGCAAGGCGTCGAGCGCTGACTCTGCCGCGGGCGCGTGGGCACGCGCCAGGCTCATGCGACGGGCGGCCGCCCGGCGTCGCGAAGCGTCATCCGGCGTGCGCGATTGCCGCCAGGAATTGCGGGGAACGGTCGTTTGTCTCTATTATCCGTCGCAGATGGCCGTCAATCACGTCGTTTGGATCAAGTTTGCTGCCGAAGTCCCGCCGAATCGGGTGCGTGAGCATTTGGAGGCATTGCGACGCCTCAAAGACGAGATACCGGACATATCGAGTTTGAGTGTCGGCGAGAACTTTACCGATCGCGCCCAGGGGTGCACGCACGGTTTGATGACGATGCGTGACGCGTAGTGCCGAAAAATATGCCTGGGCCCGGCTTGCTTATTGCGAACCGCAATCCCGCAACCATTAGGTTTCGCTCGCAGTCTCACTCGACTTCTTTAATCGATATATAAAGTAAGGCCGGTGTTGTTGGAGCTTGGCGTCTGTTGGCGGTCTCACGAGCTGATCGACATAGGAGGGAATGGAACTATCCGTAAAGTAGACGTCACCGTTGTTTGCGACGACGATCCCATCAGGCCACGCAATATCCTTTGATCGACCCAACTTTGAAAGCTGCTTCGTTGTCGGGTTCAAGGCCATGATTCCGCCATGCTCAACGTCCGTTATGACGACACGACCTTCTGGGTCGATCGCGATTCCATCGCTCATTGGCTTCGGTCCGACATCTTCTACGCTCTGATTGAAGGATTCGGCTGACAGTGAGAAATCCAAAACAACCCCCATCGGTACGCGACATAGACGTGAGTTCGTCATGGGCGCCAGGTAGAGCCATCGTTGATCTTCGCTGATTTCAATTCCGTCGATGCCGACCGCAAAATTGATAAGTCCCCATACCAGCCGATTAGGTCCATAGGGTGTTTGCATGATCCAATCTTCCGGGCTCAAGCACGGATGATCTGATTTGACCGAATGGAATGCGTGATCCAAAACAGAATAAACGACAACACTCGAGGCCGTGAACCGGAAGAGTCCGGGATTCGGCAAGATGACGTATTTGCCATCCGCCGTGACGCGAATATCTTCCGCATACGATGCTTGCCCTTCGGGAAATTCAAAGAACTCGACTCGTTTCTTTGTCTTAAGATCAAATGCAGATATGCGCGTGTGTTTGAAATCCAAACTTGCTGGTTCGATAAACCAGATTCGACCTTGCTTGTCGATGGTCATCCCAAACGTGCCTTGAAAGTCCTTTTGGGCTTCAAGAGATGGAAAGGGCTCTACTTTATCGTTGGACCACTTGAACACTGTTGCTGGTGCAAAACGTTCGGCCTTCGCCAAAGGGTGGTAGTTGAAGTAGACATCACCATTGTTGGCTACCGCGAGATTGCCGGGCGGATAATCGAGTTGAATCAATTTCTCGAGAGCGTACGCCTCTGTCGGTAGGCCGGCTCCGAGATCAGGATATTCTTTACCAGTGCCATATTTGAATTTAACGACACCGACGAAAACAATGAGCACCGATAAAAAAGCAAGAATAACTTTTAAGGCAGTTCGTTTTTTCATAAAGGCACTCCAAGTGTTTTAATTTGGCGATGCATCCCTGCCAGCAGCATTGCGCAGATCGCAGCGACCGCCTGAGAGGCGCGGCCGAGCGAGCCCAATTTGGATTTTTTCATGCGATTTACCGATAATCCGAAAAACGAAGCATATAAGCAAAAATTAGCGCTTCTTCTCACCTGCGCGAAGCTTGGCGGCAAGCTTTCTGAACAGCGCCAGCAACATGTCCTGTTCTTCCCGGCTCAACACCTTGAGCACGCTCATGCTGAGTTCGCGCTGGGCGTCTTCAACCAAGTTGTATAATTTCCGGCCTTCCGCGGTTAGCGAAACCCGTACGATACGACGATCCTCGAGCGAGCGTTGCCGGGCGACAAACGATTTCGCTTCGAGCTTGTCAACCAGCGCAGTCACGCTGCTTAAAGTCAATTGCAAAGCTTTTGCGATCTCGCTCATCTTGAGCGACTCTTTGGTTCCCACGCTCAGCAATAGCTGGGACTCTTGTGCGCTGATGACGCCACTGGTCTCGGGATTGTTCTTTTTGACACCGTGCAATCGCTCTGCGACTACTTGAAAGTAGCCTGACAACTCGATCGCGCGGTCGGCCAGACTCATATTACGTATTACAGATAATTCGATAATGGAAGTATAAGGGGAATTTCTTCGTGCCACAAGCCATGCCCGGAGGATGAGCGTGTACTTACACGGTTGGCGTGTGGCCACTTCCGGTTGCTCACTCATCCGCCGGACATCAACTTTAGGCGGCGGACAGTCACTTTTGGACCTGACAGCGAGCATATCACTATGTTTATGTATATACGGGTGAGTAGGCCCCGAGGATTTCACTCAGAGCCTCTCGCAGAACCGTGCGGGAACCTCTCGATTCACACGGCTCCAATTGTCTGTACCGCAACTTTTCCATGAGCGAGCCAGTGAACAGACAACCGTGGCTGCTTACTGATAACCTTCTTCAACCAATCTGCGGCCCCTTGCGGTTTACCCTTTAATTTACGGTATTTGCGCCGAGCCCACCGTATCAGTTTACGATCGAGATGATTGTCAACCCCATACAATGCTGACTGGTAGAAGTGGCTGTAGTAGTTCATCCAGCGCCTGATGTTGTTATTGTATCGCCTGGCCGGCTCGTTCAAGCTAACAGATGTTTTTCTCGGGAGGTTCCACTCGCGAATCTTTTGTCTGATCCGCTTGATTGCCGTTGCGCTGATCGCAGGCAGGAAGCTCGTCCATAACTTCCCGTCGCGCTTCTCGGAACTTCGTGGCCGAAATTCATACCCCAAAAACGTAAAGCTGAACCTGGGATAGTCCTTTCGCCGAAGGCTGTCCTTGCAAGACACGATGCCGGATTTCTCCGCAGGCGATCGTTCACGCCGATGCGGGGTGCGCGCCGACCGCTTTCGCCAAGCACCGCTTGGCACGGCGATAGTGTATGGGTATACTCGTACACTCATGGATCGAAACATGCAGCCGTCGCCCCGAATTTTCACGCTGGAACCCGCCTCCGGCGTGCCGATTTATCGCCAGCTCATCGAACAGGTGCGCCGATTGGTGGCGAGCGGACATCTGGCGCCGGGCGCGGAGTTGCCCTCGGTGCGCGAGGTGGCGGCCGAGTACACGGTCAATCCAACGACGATCTCCAAAGCCTACGGGCTGCTGGAACTCGAGGGTCTGATTCAGCGAAACCGGGGCAAGCCCATGACCATCGCCCAGGTGAGCCGTAACCAACAGGTACTCGCGCAGCGGCTGCGGCAGATCGAAGTCCAGGTCGACTCCCTGGTGCTTGCCGCCCGGCAACTGGATCTACAGGCCGCGGACCTCAGCAAACTGATCGAAAAAAAGATGCAGGAGGAAACATGATGAACGACGGCCGCGTTGCAAGCTACCCCGTGATCAGTCTACGGGGCGTCGGCAAGGTCATCGGCGACAGAGCCATCCTCAGCGATATCTCGATCGACGGCGATGCCGGCAGCATCGTCGGGCTGCTGGGCAAGAACGGCGCCGGCAAGACGAGCCTGATCGACGTGCTGCTCGGTTTTTCTCCGACCAGCAGCGGCAGGTCCCGCGTTTTCGGCGAGGACAGCTTCCACCTGCCAGAGGCAACCAAGCGTCGCATTGGATTCGTACCGCAACGAGACGAGCTCTTGGACTCGCTGACCGGTGCCCAACAGCTGGCCCTGAACGCGGCTTTGCATCCCCACTGGGACCAGGCGCTGATTGCCCGGCTGGTCGGCGAATGGGAGGTGCCCCTGGATCGTCGAATCCAGGTGCTCTCGGGCGGGGAGCGGCAGAAGCTGGCCACCCTGCTGGCACTGGGCCACGAACCAGACCTTCTGGTGCTGGATGAGCCGGCCTCCAGTCTCGATCCGGTCGCGCGGCGACAATTTCTGCGCGAACTTTTGCAGATCGCGCAATCACCGGCCAGGACCGTCCTGTTC
>Ga0116226_10004327_pt1 | contig 12576 bp, 14 predicted proteins | sample S1TSphfallax_FD_89692 | JGI IMG/M metagenome (GOLD analysis project Ga0116226, IMG submission 89692) | Host-associated microbial communities from peat moss isolated from Minnesota, USA - S1T2_Fa - Sphagnum fallax MG | ecosystem: Host-associated > Plants > Peat moss > Unclassified | place: USA... | reverse complement strand
TATCTTTATTATCCGCCGGGAAGTGCTGCGCCGACGCTGCTTCCGCAGGTGCTGGACCCCGGCATCGTGAAGGCCGCCATCGCTTCGCGTTAGAGTGCGATGACATTTAGATGAACCGCTCGCGGTTCAACTTAATGTCATCCGGCTCCAGAGCATGATCGCGAGCGACCATGCTCTAAGCTTGCGTCTGGGGACGATTTGCGTTCTAGCTCAGATTGGGCTTGCCCTGATGCGCGACAAGCAGATCATGCATGTCGGTCGCATGGTCTTCCTCATCCTTCAGAATGCCCTCCAGCATGGAGCGGGTGGTAGGGTCTTTATCCTGGAAATAGGCGATAAGGTCCCGATAATGCTCGATCGCGATGCGTTCTGCGACCAGATTCTGCGTCACCATGTCGATCAGCGTGCCGCCATGCCCGTATTCCGTGGCAGAGCGTGAGGCAAGTCCCTCCGGATTGAAATCCGGCTCGCCGCCGAGCTGGTCGATGCGGTCGGCGACCAGCATCATATGCTCGCGTTCATCCTTGGCGTGTTCCGCAAATTCCTCACCCACGCTTTTGCTGGTAATGCCCTCCACCGAAATCGAGTTCATCGTGTAGCGCAGCACGCAGACAATTTCGGTCGCCAGCACACTTTGTAGCAATTCGATGGATTTTTTCACGTCCGGATGGCCTTCCGTTACGGCTCCGTCATCGAGAGATTTACGGGCCTGGGCGCGAAGGGTTTTCACATCGCGCAGGAAATAATTTTTTTCGGCGGATTGGTCGGGCATTGGCTGCACCTTTGCTGGCGTGGAACAATGCGTTTTATCTGGCGCGCGCCCACCCAAATGAAACGCCAGAGTGCATGACAGCGGGCTTGATTATCGGTCATCTTTTTGCGGAGCCCGACTCCCGCCACTAGATCTCGGTAACAACGGCAATGGAGGTGAAGCGAATGTCCAACCATGTCTACAAAAAGCTGGAAATCGTCGGGTCGTCACCGGTGAGTGTGGAGGACGCCATTAATACAGCGATTTCCCGATCGGGGGACAGCGTTAACAATCTCCGCTGGTTCGAAGTGATGCAACTTCGAGGCGAGATCGCCGACGGCAAAATCGCTCATTATCAGGTCACGTTGAAACTCGGCTTCACGCTGGAGGAATAAACCTCCGGCGTGAAGCTACATGCTCAACTCTTGGGGGAATACAGTTCGCACCAGCCGCTTGGGCTGATCGTGCCGGAAACCAAGACGCAGCCTGCCGGGGCGATGAAAGAGGTACAGGTACTGCATTGTTGGCCGTTGCTTGGCTTGGTCTGGTAGGCCACCGTGGAGGGGTCCGCCTTGGCGCTTTGGGCCTTGGCACGGGCTGCGATGCTTACGGCACCGGTGGCGGCCAGCAGCGAAAAGCCAGTTTTGAGCGCAATCCGGCGGGTGGTGGGTTTGTCGTCCATGAAGGATCTCCCGATCAGTTTATTAATAAGATGCAACATACGTTGATTAAACTGGACGAATGCGGCAAAATTACAACCTGTCCGCAACCATTAAAATATCCAACCGGGCGCATCTTTTTTCAGTATGGTGCCCAATTCCGCCCCGATGGCGGCGGCATCGCTCATCCTACCGGTCAGACGGCGTTTGATAAGAAATGTGCCATCAGTGCTCGCCAGCAGGCCGGTGAGGTGCAGCGTGCCATCCGCGCTCATGCGGGCATATGCCCCGATGGGCGTGTTGCACGAGCCATCCAGCACGGCGAGCATGGACCGCTCGGCGGCGGCGGCGGCGCGGGCTTCAGGATCCTCAATTGCGGCGAGAATCTCACGCATCTGCGTGTCGGACTCGCGAACGGTAATTCCGACAATCCCCTGTCCGGCGGCGGGCACCATGAATTCGGGATGGATGACCAGCCCGGCATGTTCGGCGAGGTTGAGACGGCGCAGCCCGGCATAGGCCAGCAGCGTGGCCTGGGTGCGCCCGTCGGCCACCTTGTCCAGCCGCGTCTGCACATTGCCACGGATAATGCTGATATTCAGGTCCGGTCGCGCATACAGCATTTGCGCCTGGCGCCGGACGGAGGCGGTGCCGACTTCCGCACCATGGGGCAGGCATACCCAAGGATGCCAAGGGTCTACCGGGCCGCAGCTCGGTCCCAGGATCAGCACGTCCCGTGCATCCTCCCGTGGCAGGACACAGCCCAGGACGATGCCGGGGCGCATGACGGTCTCCAGATCCTTCAGGCTATGCACCGCGATATCGATCCGCCCGGCCAGCATGGCCTCATCGATTTCCTTGGAAAACAAGCCCTTGCCGCCGATATCCGCCAGGCGGCAGCCGGAAGCCTGGGAAGCATCGCCGGTGGTGGTGATGATATGCTCGGCGACGCCGTCGCCGCGCAGCGGGGGGCAAATTTCCTGCAGCCGGGCAATGACGTTGCGCGTTTGCGCCAGCGCCAGCGGTGAGCCCCGCGTGCCGACATGGAGCGGCAATGCGCGTTCATGCGACGGGACAGGATAGACCGAAGAGACCAGCCCAGGTTGGACGACGGGCGGCGCAAACGACTCCATCTTACGCGGCCCTGCGGATGGAAAGTTCGTGCCAGATCGTCGAGAGTGCCCCGACCAGATGCGCGATATCGGCATCCGAATGGAGCGGTGAGGGGGTGATGCGGAGCCTTTCCGTCCCGCGCGGCACCGTGGGGTAGTTGATCGGCTGCACGTAAATGCCGAACCGATCCAGCAGCTGGTCCGAGATGTTCTTGCACTGTACCGGGTCGCCGACGATGACCGGCACGATATGGCTTGGGTTGGCGAGATGCGGTACGCCCGCCTCATCCAGTGCCTCCCGGAGCTTGGCTACGCGGTCATGCATCCGGTCGCGCTCCACGGCGGAGGTTTTGAGATGCCGGATGGAGGCAAGCGCGCCAGCCGCCACCATCGGCGGCAAGGCGGTGGTGAAGATGAAGCCTGAGGCATAGGAGCGGATGAAATCGCATAGCCCGACCGAGCCGGTGATATACCCGCCGATGACGCCGAAGCCTTTCGCCAGCGTACCCTCGATCACGGTTACACGGTGGGTGAGATCGTCCCGGTCCGAAAGCCCGCCGCCCCGTTTGCCGTAGAGGCCAACGGCATGCACCTCATCGAGATAAGTCATGGCGTTGAACTCATCCGCCAGATCGCAGATCGCTTCGATCGGCGCGACATCGCCATCCATCGAATAGACGGATTCGAAGGCGATGAGCTTGGGCCTCGAAGGGTCGATGGCGGCGAGCTTCGCGCGCAGATCGCCCACATCGTTATGCGCCCAGACCTGACATTCCGCCCGGCTGTGGCGGATACCCTCGATCATCGAGGCGTGGTTGCCGGCATCTGAGAGCACCACGCAGCCTTTGAGCTTGGCGGCGAGGGTACAAAGTGTGGCCCAGTTGGACATGTAGCCGGAGTTGAAGAGCAAAGCAGCGTCTTTCTGGTGCAAATCGGCCAGTTCGCGCTCCAGCAGCAGATGGTAATGATTGGTGCCCGCGATGTTGCGCGTGCCGCCCGCCCCGGCGCCGCAGCGGTCGAGCGCCTCATGCATCGCCGAGAGCACCTTCGGATGCTGGCCCATGCCGAGATAATCATTCGAACACCACACGGTTACATCGCGCTTGCCGCGTGCGGCGTGCTGAGTCGCGACGGGGAAAGATCCGGCGACCCGCTCGAGATCCGCAAACACGCGGTAATTGCCTTCGCGGTGCAGCGTGTCGAGCTGGCTGCGGAAAAATCCTTCATAGTTCATGTTTGCGCTCCCCCCGTTATGTTTCGCTAGGCGGCTTGTCTGGCAGTGCAGGCGATCAAGGCGTTATGCAGCTCTTCTTCATGGATCGACCGGCCGATGGCGACCACGCGGGCCGACTCCCCGGTTGCGGCGGCAAAGGCCGTCATGCTCGCGCGGCCGCCGGCGACATCGAAATGCAGCCAGCCGGCGCCTGAGCGGGTCAGCCCCTTTACGCGCTTGATGTCGCCATATTTCCCGTGCGCGATATCTTCCAACACCACCTGCAGCGCATCCGCATCGCAGGCGCCGTGCAGTTCGGCATTCCAGGAAATGAAGCCCAGCTCCGATCCGGCATGGTCGTGATGATGCTCATGATGATTATGGGCTTCATGATCGTCGTGCACATGCGCGCTGTGGGCATCGTGCGCATGCGCGTCATGCGCTTCGTGGTCATGGTGTTCATGGCCGCAATGCGCGTCATGTACGTGTTCGGCCTCGGCTTCGTGCTGGGCCTCGACGAGTGCCAGCACCGTCATCGGCTCGGCATCCACCTTTCCATAGCGCGCCGTGCGGATGTTCACGGCGGGGTTCAGCCGGCGCAGCGTTTCCGCCACCACCAGACGCTGTGCAGGAGAAACCAGATCGGCCTTGTTGATCACCAGCGTAGACGCAAGTTGCGCCTGCGCCGCGAAATGCGCGGGTAGCGTCGCATAATCTGCCAGGAACGCGCCGGCATCGATGACCGTCGTCACCTTCAGCTCGCGCACGAAGGGTGCCAGTGCTGGGCGCTGCATCACGCCGATCAGCGAAGCGATATCCGCAACACCCGAGGGCTCGATCAGCACGCGGTCAGGCGCCCAGCGTGCCACCGTGTCCTGAAGCTGGGTCGCCAGATCGTCGCGCAGCGAACAGCAGATGCAGCCATTCGGCAGCTCCACCACATCGGCCCCCTGATCGGTGAGCAGCGAACCGTCGATGCCGACAGAGGAAAAATCATTGACGAGGACCACTGTTTTACCGGCGATCTTCTGGTCCAGCATGGCCAGATCGGCCAGACGGCGGCGCATATAGGTGGTTTTGCCCGCACCCAGGAAGCCAGCCGTAATCTCGACCTCGAATGCTTTGGTCGGTTTGCGGGAGGCCAGGCCCCACTGCCAGAGCTTGCCGGCGGGCAGCGGGATCACCAGGAACCAATGCTCAAGAATGGCGAGCGCCATCATCGTGCCGAGGAAGGTATCGCCCGCGCGGGTGAATTGGCTGGTCGCATGGATCGCGTGTTCCCAAAGCAATGTGGTGATGATCATGGAAATCGTGATCGAGATCGGGAAGAACAGATTCATCGGCTTGGATTTGAGGAAGCTCTTCAGAAAGGTCAGATGTTCCGGCAGGAATTCCTCATTGAGATTCCGCACGCCGAAGAACACGTTGAGCTTCGCACTTTGATGCATCCACCAAAGCACCATGAAGGTCCACATGCCGATCTGGTTGGGCTGATGCCAGGTGAGGGCCACGATGGCGAGCGCCGAGCCGATGATGGCCAGCTCGTGATACAGGCTGGTTTGCACGGCATGGACAAAATGCGCCCAGCCGGAACAACCTTCCGGGCAGGGCTCGTTCCGCGTGCCGGTCACATAGCCCATATAGAAGGTGATCTCCTGCCAACCCCAGGCGAACAGGCCGAAGAAGAACGCCTCATAGGCGGCGGTGACGGTCGTTTGCCCGGCGGTGACATGCAGCCCGAGCAGGCAGCCGGCGAGGACCGCGCTGGCCCCCATCACGCTATAGGTGAAGGTTTTGGCGGGGAGATTATCGAGGTAAATAATGGCGCCGGTAGAGAACCACCAGACGAACAATGAGAACAGGGCTGGAAATACATAAGCGTGCATCGGTCTTCTCCCTTACCAGCTCGGCGCCAGCCGGACATCGGCCGGTAACGCGTGGCGCTTCGGATTCATCAGGAACAGCTTCACAAAGGTCGCGGCGGCCTGGGCTTGTAGCCCGAGTTTACGAACCTTGTTGAAGACGTTTGGCTTGCTGTTAAGCGCGCCCATCTTCACCGCGATCACGCGCATCCGTTCCAGCCCGGCGCGGAAGGCGGGGTTGTCGAGATCGAGACTCACTGGAAAGGTCTGTTTGGCGATCTCGGTGGTGATGTGGAACACCTGATAATCGTATTCCGTCGGGTCCAGCCCAAGGGCGGCGTGGAAGGCGGGGCGGGCATGGTCGCGCACATACATCGTGGCGAAGACCGCGAGCAGGAAAAACCGTATCCAGAGCTTGTTCACGCCGGTCAGCATCCAGGGATTCGCGCGCATCAGCAGCGCAAAGGCCTCGCCATGGCGGAACTCGTCATTGCACCATTCGCGGAACCATTTGAAGATCGGGTGGATGCGCAATTCCGGATGCCGCTCCAACTGGCGGTAGATCGAAATATAACGCGCATAGCCGATCTTCTCGGAGAGATAGGTGGCGTAGAAAATGAATTTCGGCTGGAAAAACTGATATTTTTTTGCCCGCGTTAAAAATCCGAGATCGACCTTCATGTTCAAATCATGCAGCGCATCGTTGATAAAGCCCGCGTGGCGCGCCTCGTCTCGGCTCATATAGCCGAACAGTGCTTTCAGGTCAGGATTCTTCACGCGCTTCCTGATCTCGGCGTAGAGCACGCAGCCGGAGAACTCCGCCGTTACGGATGAGACGAGGAAATCCATCAACTCACGTTGCAGATCTTCGGGCATGGAGGAGAGATCGACTTTAAATTCATCGGTGCGGATGAAATGGCCTTTATTCGGATCGGATTTAAATTCTTCCAGCAGCGCATCCCATTTCTCCCGAACTGAGGAGACGTCGATCTTTTCGAGCGCGTTAAAATCCGTGGTGTAAAAGCGCGGGCTCAATACCGTGCTGGTTTGGGCCAATTTTGTTTGTTCGTTGGGCGCTGAAATATCGGCCATGCTGCTCAACCTTTCATGTCGCCGGGCTGAAACCCGACTTCATAGAGTTCAGTGATCTCGAAAATCGAGGAGAGTTGCGTCCAGATCCGGACGATGAAATTCGCGCGGAACAAGGTCGCGCGGCGCTGGCCGGTATAGCGCTCGCCAAAGCCGATCTGGCTTGGCGCATCGTGGATGAGGATAATGTCGCCGGGCCCGACCTCAACGCCATCGGGGATCGCGTGGGCGTGGAAACTATCGAATGTCTGCTCGATATCGATATCGCAGGTAAGGTCCAGAATCCGGCTCATGGCTGCGTCTCCGGGGTAAGGAATTTCTTGTATTCACCGACATTGCTGGGGCCGAACGCTTCGAGTTCGATGCTCTGGCCGGTAGCGGGGTCTGACAGGCGGACGCGCCCGCCTGAAAATTCGGTGAGGATAAAGGGGGCGGACTGGCCGATATTCTCGCGCATCCGCATACCGGCCATCAGCCGCAGGGTCATGCGCACGAAACCATCCCCGCGGTCGGGAATGGTTGCGACCAGTTTTCCGCTGGTGGCGTCGCGCACCGCAACGCCACCATTGGCAAGGTCCGTAAAGCTAAGATAGGCGGTAGAGAGCGCGGCTGGCGGGCTGGGCAGCGTGCCAAAGCCGGTCAGCCGCGCCAGAGTGGCAGAGACCAGCGCGCCGCCCAGAATGACCGCCACCGCAGCCGGTATAAGCCGTGCGATGAGGCGGGGATGCGGGGCGGCGAGCGTGTTCATGCCGCGTGCGCCAGGGTGGTTTTCTGCGGCGCCGATGCCGGCGTGGCGATCGCCACGCTCAGTGCTTGCGACAGAATTTCAGCGGCTTCCTGAGGGGCGAGAACGCAGCGGAGCACCGGCTGGGCGCGGCCCTGGGTGCCGGCCCGAACATGCGGCCAGAGCAGCAGGTAGGAGAGGCGCTTGCCGGTCGGCAGACGGAAGGCGATGTCGCCCGACCCATCGGCGTTGATCCGCATATCCGCGGCCTCAATGGCCGTGAAAGGCAGGTTCAGCGATTTCGGCAGCGCCATACCGTAGGTCAGCACGACGCGCTTCTGGGTGATCGTGTAGGTCGTGGTTCGGGCGATCAGCCAGGCGAAGAAGCAGAACAGCACCACACCCGAAGCACCCAGGATGACGCAGGAGGCTGCCGAGACCACGGCATAGCGCAGGTCATGCCCGGACATCATAGAACCCGCGATCCGCCAAATGACGAGGAGCGAGAAATACACGCTCACCAGCCGGATGCGGAAGGCGTGCCGCGCCAGGGCGCGCCAGCTTGGGACCGATTGCCAGAGCACCTTTTCTCCGGCGGGCAGACGGCCGGGGAGGCCATCCATCGGGCGGCCTTTAAAGCGGCTCATATCAGTGGCCCCATGCGGGAAGGCAAAGCGTAAAGATGCCCGGCGGCGAAATAGGCCTGGATGCGGTCTTCTTCGCGCGCGGTCAGAAAATCCGGGCTTGCGGTTACAGGGGCCGCCGCAAGGAGCGGGGCCGTGACGCTGACCACTTTGATGATTCCGCCTGCAGCATTGGTTTTCACCTGTGTGAGTTCCACCGGCACGATGACATGCCGCGCCAGCGCATCCGGCAGTGCCACCTCAATGAACCTTGCATTCGCCTCGGCCCGGTCGACCCAGATATCCGCAACAATGCCGGCCACAAGACCGTCGGCCGTCACCACATCCCAACCGCGCGGGTCGGGATCTTCCTCGGCCACCCAATGGTCGCTCGCGACGCGCATCGGCACGGTGCGGGGCTCGCCATGGTAGTCCAGTTCCGGTGTATTGGCGCGCAGGGCGTAGCCTGCCGGGCCCATGCCGTCCTGCATCGGATCGCCAAGCGGAACCCAGGGCGCGCCCTCGAAATCCTGTTCCTGCACGGCGTTCACGATCTCATCCGGCTCCAGGGAGGGCACCGTGCGGGTCGTGCCGTCGCGTAGCAGAAAGGTTTTGGGGCTGGGCATCGGCAGAATTCCGTCCAGCCGCTCGTTGCCCTTGGCGGTGATGAGCGGAAAGCCTTCCCGCTTGCTTTCTAAAATCAAATAGATCACCAGCCCGGCGAAAAATATCCAGAAGGCGTAGAGTGTGAGCTGAGCGACATCGATATACGGCGTGATAGCTCCGGTTTGCATGACGGACCTCTTGTTCAGGTTTCTATGGGGCGGAGGTTGAAGTCGACGTTTCTTCTCCCGCGCACGAGCGGCCCAAGCGCTGCGAGGGTGATGAAGAGCAGAAAGATTTCGAGTAGATACACAGCGTCATACCCGCTGGTCTGGTTGCCGGTGTAAGCGCCGACGACATCCCGAAGGATGCCGCCGAAGGCAATGGCCGAACCCGCAGCTACCGCCTGGACGGAACCCCAGGCGCCCAGCGCCAGACCGCTCATGCCGCTCTTTGCCCGCGCCATCGCATCGGAGAGTGTGCCGACAAGAAACAGCCCGCCCGCCAGCCCGACCAGAAACACGCCGGCACCGAACATTGGCGCATAAGAGAGCGGAGCGGAGCCGATGACCGCGACGAAAGCCGTGAGCCCAACCAGCAGCCCGGTGGCCGCCACGCGGAATGGGTCCGCGCCACGGGAGAGCCGCCAACCGGCCAGCGCTAGCCCGGTGAGCCCGCCGCCTGCAAGCGCTGCGGTGAGCGAGGTGGTCTGGCTGACGGTGAGGTGCAGCACCTGGCCGCCATAGGGTTCCAGCAAAATATCCTGCATCGAGAGCGCCATGGTGCCGAACCCGATCGTCACCAGCCGGCGGATGGATTTCTGCTCTGCGCGGAACAAAGCCCAGGCCTCGGAGAGCGAGGGCATCGGCACGGTGGAGGTTTTGGTGGACGCCCGGCGCGGCTCCTGCTGCCACATCGCGATGCCGTTGATGATGAGCGTGACCACCGCCGAACCCTGCACCACCTGCACCAGGCGAAGTTCCGAAAAATGCCGCAGCAGCGCCCCATAGCCCAGTGCGCCGGCACAGATGCCGAGCAGAAGCATGACGCAGAGCATGCCGACCACGCGCGGGCGGGATTCTTCCGGCGCCATGTCGGTGGCCAGCGCCAGCCCCGCCGTCTGTGTGGTGTGCATGCCGGCACCCACCAGCAAGAAGGCCAAAGAGGCGGCGATGGGGCCGACAAAATGCGGTGCCCGGCTGTCACCCGAGAGGACGATGAGCGCGAAAGGCATGATGGCGAGCCCGCCCCATTGCATGAGCGTGCCGAACCACAAATAGGGCAGGCGCTTCCAGCCGAATTCCGAGCGATGCTGGTCAGATTTGAAGCCAACAACCGTCCGCAGCGGCGCCAGGACGAGTGGCAGGGAGATCATGATGGAGACCAACGCTGCCGAGAGATGCAATTCCACGATCATCACCCGGTTTAGCGTGCCGATGATGAGTGCTGCCGAAAAACCCACGGTCAGCTGGAAGAGCACAAGCCGCGAAAGCTTCGCCCAGGGCAGCTCCGGCGTGGCGACATCGGAGAACGGCATCAATGCCCTCCCGGCCCCCTGCCAGAATTTCATCACGCGCCCGGTTGGGTTCATCAGTTTGTCCGGCGTCAGCATGTCAGCAGCTCCATCGCCTGGCTGGTGTAAAACCCGCCCGAAATTTTTTGCGCCCGCGTAATTTTGAAGCTTTGGCGCAGCCGCTTTTCGCTTTGCGGCACAATGGCGGGCGAGCGGTCTTTGCGGGGAAATAATTTGCCGATGGCAAGAGCTGTGCCCAGCAGCGCCGTACGCGGCGCGAAGGTGAACAGCACGGCCCTATCTGCCCGGGCTGCAAGCTGCGCAATTGCGCTGGTCGCATCGCCTGACGCGTAATGGATAATCGAATCCATGCAGACGATGTAATCGAAACGCCCGAATTCCGGCGCCAGCATGTCCCCGGCATGAAAACGAATCCGTGCTGCGGCAGGATGCGCCGCGGCACGTTCGGCGGCAAGGGCGACCAGTTGCGGTGAGAGATCGATGGCCACGACCTCGGCGCCGCGCGAGGCGGCTTCCAACGCCAGCGCCCCGGTGCCGCAACCGGCATCCAGCAGCCGCATTCCGCTCATATCCTCAGGTAGCCATGATAGGAGGGTCGCCCGCATTTTGTCGCGCCCAGCGCGCACCGTGGCGCGGATGCCGCCCACGGGTGCGGTACTGGTCAGCCGCGCCCAAGCGGCCATGGCGGTACGATCGAAATAGGTTTCGATCTCGCTACGGCGCTTCTGATAGGTTGCGGCTTGCATTATTCGAACCCCAGTAGATCAAAAATATCGCGATCCTTCAGCGGTACCGCGGTAAGCGGCGCAACACCGGCCCAGAGCGATTCCGCGAGGTTCAGGTATTCCTGCTGTACCGCGCGCAACGCAGGAGAATCTTCCATCTCGAAAAGCACTGCTTTTCTAAGCCTGCTCTGGCGGATGATGTCGAGATCCGGGAAGCGCGCCAAAGTCGAGAGCCCCGTCGCGGCATTGTACTTGTCCAGCTGGTCCGTGGCGGCAGAGCGATTGGCAATGACGCCGCCAAGCCGAACCTGGTAGTTCTTCGCCTTCGCCGCAATTGCAGCAACAATGCGGTTCATCGCGAAGATCGAGTCGAAATCATTGGCGGTTACGATCAGCGCGCGTTCGGCATGTTGCAACGGTGCGGCAAACCCACCGCACACCACGTCGCCCAACACGTCGAAGATCACCACATCGGAATCTTCCAACAGATGATGCTCTTTCAAAAGCTTCACGGTCTGGCCAACGACATAGCCGCCGCAGCCGGTGCCCGCAGGTGGCCCACCCGCCTCCACGCATTGCACGCCGCCATAGCCCGGATAGACGAAATCCTCGATCCGCAATTCCTCCGGATGGAAATCCACCGCCTCCAGCGCGTCGATGACCGTCGGTACGAGCCGCTTGGTCAGCGTGAAGGTTGAGTCATGTTTCGGGTCGCAGCCGATCTGCAGCACGCGCTTGCCAATTTTAGAGAAGGCAGCGGAGAGGTTGGAAGACGTCGTGCTCTTACCGATACCGCCTTTGCCATATACGGCAAAGACTTTAGCCCCGCCAATCTGCAGACTTGGGTCGAGCGCCACCTGCACGCTCCCCTCGCCATCCCCGCAGGATGTGCCGCAGGACGCGCCCTTGAGCTTCTCGACCAGATTTTGTTCTTTGACGACGTGGTTCATGCCGCTTCCCCCGAATAATAGGCTTTCGCGTCGTACAGCGTTTCAATTTTAATCAGCGCCAGCTTCTTCTCAGCCGCGAAGCGCTCAGTATTCCGCTTTGCCTTGCCGCGCACGAAGAAAGGGATTTTCCGCAATTCGCGCTCAGCCTCGCTATCCCATACCGGCGCACCCGCCACCTCAACCGGGGCCGGTACGGCGGCCAGATGCGAAGGTGCGGCGTTCTCGGAAAATTCGAAATCTTCCTTGAACATGCCGAGCAGATGCTCCTCCAGCCCCATCATCAGTGGATGGGTGAGGGTGTCGAACAGCACGTTCGCGCCCTCGAACCCCATGAACGGGCTGTAGCGCGCCGGGAAGTCCTGCACATGGATTGGCGCCGAGATGACCGCGCAGGGAATGCCGAGGCGCTTGGCGATATGCCGCTCCATCTGCGTGCCGAGCACCAGCGCCGGATTGGCTGCTTTGATCGCGGCTTCCACTTCGAGATAATCATCAGAAATCAGCGGCTCGACATTGTAAACTTTCGCAGCCGCACGCAGCTCCCGTGCGAATTCCCGCGCATAGGTGCCAAGACCAACCACCTCGTAGCCAAGCTCTTCGGCAGCCACCCGCGCCAGCGCAATTGCATGGGTCGCATCGCCGAAAATGAATACGCGCTTGGCGGTGAGATAGGTGGAATCGATGGAGCGCGAATACCAGACGAGGCGGGAGGTGTTGCGCGCCAGAAATGC
>Ga0116226_10004326_pt1 | contig 12576 bp, 7 predicted proteins | sample S1TSphfallax_FD_89692 | JGI IMG/M metagenome (GOLD analysis project Ga0116226, IMG submission 89692) | Host-associated microbial communities from peat moss isolated from Minnesota, USA - S1T2_Fa - Sphagnum fallax MG | ecosystem: Host-associated > Plants > Peat moss > Unclassified | place: USA... | reverse complement strand
TGCCCTGGCGCCGCAGCATCTCGTCGCTGAATCTCCTGCTCGCCTCCCATGTCTGGCAGCAGGACCATAACGGCTTCACCCATCAGGATCCCGGGTTTCTCGACCACGTGATCAACAAGAAAGCCGATATCGTGCGCGTGTATCTGCCGGCTGATGCCAACTGCCTGCTCTCCACCTTCGATCACTGCCTCCGCACCCGTGACTACGTGAACGTGGTGGTGGCGGGCAAACATGCCCTGCCGCAATGGTTGAATATCGAAGATGCGGTCGTGCATTGCACGGAGGGCGCCGGCATCTGGCAGTGGGCCAGCAACGATCAAGGCGGCATGCCGGACGTGGTGATGGCAAGCTGCGGCGATACCCCCACGCTGGAGAGCCTCGCCGCCGTCTCCATCCTCCGGCATCATCTGCCCGAACTAAAAATCCGCGTCGTGAACGTGGTCGATCTGATGAAGCTGCAATCGTCCAGCGAACATCCGCACGGGCTCACCGATCTCGATTACGATGCGCTGTTCACGCGCGACCGCCACATCGTATTCGCCTTCCACGGCTACACCTCGCTGATCCACCGCCTCACCTACCGCCGCACCAACCGCAAGCTTCATGTGCGTGGCTACAACGAGGAAGGCACGATCACCACGCCCTTCGACATGCGCGTGCAGAACCGCCTCGATCGGTTCCATCTTGTGCAGGATGTGGTCGATCTGCTGCGCGAACTCGGCGACAAAGGCGATTACCTGAAGCAGATCATGCGCGACAAGCTGATCGAACATAAGCACTATATCGACAAGCACGGCCAGGACCTGCCCGAAATCCGCAACTGGAAATGGGGAAACCCGGCATGATGCAGCACCCGCTCGCGGCCACCGCCAACACACTTGTGGCGGGCGGCCGCGGCCTGCTGGCCATGGATGAAAGCAACGGCACCTGCAACAAGCGCTTTGCCGCGGCGGGCATTGCGCAAACGATGGAGATGCGCAGGGCGTGGCGCGAACTGTTGATCACCACCCCCGGGCTTGGCGCCTGCATCAGCGGTGCGATCCTGTACGACGAAACCATCCACCAGGCCGATGATCACGGAACCCCGTTCGTGGATCTGCTGACCCAGGCGGGCATCCTGGCCGGCATCAAGGTGGATTCCGGCGCGAAGCCGATGGCGGCCCACCCGGGCGAGACAATCACCGAGGGCCTCGATGGCCTGCGCGAACGGTTGCAGGACTACAGCAGGCTCGGCGCCGTCTTCGCCAAATGGCGCGCCGTTACAGCCCTGGATAAAGGGTTACCAACGACAGGCTGTATCGAAGCCAATGCCCATGCGCTCGCCCGCTATGCCGCCCTATGCCAGGAAGCCGGGCTAGTACCGATCGTGGAGCCGGAAGTGCTGATGGCAGGCCCCCACACCCTCGAACAATGCCGCGCCGCGACGGAAAAGGTTCTGCATATTGTCTTCGAGCAACTCTACCGGCAGGGCGTTGCGCTGGAAGCGATGGTGCTGAAACCCAACATGGTGCTCCCTGGCCTCGCCTGCCCACAACAGCCACCGGTGGAAGACATTGCCGAAGCCACCCTTCAAACATTGCGGCGCGTCGTCCCGGCCGCAGTACCCGGCATCGCATTCCTCTCGGGCGGCCAATCGGGCCCGCTCGCATCCGCCCGGCTGAACCGAATGAACGCACTGGCCCGCACATGCGCTAACCCCCTGCCCTGGACGCTTACGTTCTCGTTTGCCCGGGCAATCCAGATGCCTGCCCTCACCGTCTGGCATGGCGAGCCATCCCGCCGCACGGCCGCCCAATCCGCGCTGCACCACCGCGCACGCTGCAACCTTGCAGCCCTGCACGGGGAATATACGCACTCCATGGAACCCGACCATGCCTGATAGCGACCAAACCGGCCCGAAACTGTATTTTATCCGGCACGGCGAAACGGCCTGGTCGCTCATCCGCCAGCATACCGGCTGCACCGATCTGCCGCTGACCGAAACCGGGCAATCCCAGGCGCGCGCCCTCGCCCCATGGCTCCGCGCCATCGCATTCTCCCACGTCTTCACCAGTCCGCTCCAGCGGGCGCGCACCACCTGCGTCCTCGCCGGACTCGGTGCGACGGCGAACGTAGATCGCGACCTCGTAGAATGGGATTACGGCGATTACGAAGGCAAACGCTCCAGCGACATCCGCGTGCAACGCCCTGGCTGGAACGCCTTTCTCGATGGCTGCCCGGGCGGCGAAATGCCCGGCGACATTTCGGACCGCGCCGACCGCCTGATCCTGCGACTCTGCACCCTGCATGGCAATATCGCCCTGTTCTCGCATGGGGAGTTCGCGGGCGTGCTCGCCGCACGCTGGCTTGGACTGCCCGTGTCCGCGGGTCCGCATTTCTGCCTCGATACCGCCTCGCTCAGCATTCTCGCGCAAAATCCCAATCATCCGGACGTGCGGGCGATCGCGTTGTGGAACGCGGTGCCGGGGGTGTTGAGAGCGTAGGAAGACAAGGAAGCAGTTCTTTTTTGAAAAAAAAGAACCAAAAAACTTTTACTTCTTCGCGCTAGAAACTCAGATGGGCCCTGAACCCTAGCACGACCGCGTTGCCGATGCTCGACTGCGCATTCGGTCTTACGACATATTGGACATCCGGCTGAAAAGTAATGCCGCGCATCACGTGAATGGCATAATTCGCCTCATACACCATTTCATGCGTCTGGATGCCCGTGGCACCGTTGCTATACGGCAGCCCCAATCCCTGCTCGATCCCTTGCACCGCGGCCAGGCGCCCGCTCACCGCCGCATAGGTCGCCAGCAATCCGACCGTATCCTGCATACGCTCCGGCCAAAATCCCCGATCGAGCAGCCCCGCGAAATACTGGTGTGCATAGGCCGTATTGTTCGGATCGTTATGAATATACCCGGCGAGCGCTATCAGCCCTGCACTGGGTCCGGAGCCTTGGCGAAACAGCATCTGGTCCGCCAATGCCCAGAATTGCGTGTTGCCGGTGCGCACCAACTTCGAAAAACCCGGCACCTGCGCCGCTGCCAGCACATTGCCGAAATCCTGGTAGCCGCCCGAAGTATCGTAACCGAAACCGATAGTGTAATGGCCCGGCAGTTTCTGTTCGCCGAACACCGGCAGCCAGCCAAGCTGCACCGGCAGATACACGCCGCTGGTTTGCGAATCGTCCAGCTTGAAGCCGGAGCGGAAATTCGCATCGCTGTACAGTCCCTGGTTCACCTGATAAACCCCGGCCGTGATGGAAAATTCCGGTGTCGGGCGGACTCGGATGCGCCCCGCCCATACCGCATCCGGGTAGGCGCTGTGCCCGATATCGCCGCCCGGCAGCGCCTTCGGATCGCCGCACAGCGCGTTGTTCATGTAGTTGCAGTAGAGCGGTGAGGAGCCGAAATCCGCTTCCACGTTCATACGCCCCATCGCGATATCGAGTCCTTTGTCGAACAGCGTCTCCTGCGCAAAGGCCGAAACCAGATGCACGCCCACATCCCCGCCCGATCCGTAGATCTCCTGCACGGGCAGCAGATTATCCCCGAACAGCTTGCTGTCGCTGCTGCCGGAGCGCTCAACCGCAATCACATGGGTGGAAAGGCCGGTCAATCCGGCCAGCAACTCCCAGTTCACATCGGCTTGCAGGCCAACCTGGCTCGAAAACGTGCTGCCCTGCTTCACGCCGCCACTCGTATTGCCGGCAAACTCCGTAATCGCGTCTAGTTGAACATTGATCCCCTGCGCCTCCCATGTCGGCTGCACGCCGCCCCAGGTCCCGAAAAAATGTTCGGCCGGCGGCGGCGTGATCGCTTGCGTCGGGGCGGGCGTAGAGATCGTTTGCGCGGCCGCGCTCTGCTGCGCTGCAACAGCCAAAGCCAGGCCTGCCGCAAATCGCAGGTAGCGGGCCAATGCGGCTGATATGCCATATCGATCGCCGCTCGTGCAGGAACCGGGCATGATGTCGGCGAGTCCCCCAGTTTTGATAATCTCAAGTCTTTGGCCGTTCCACAGCGGCACCATGGCTACAAGCTGAAAGCTGGCAGCGGGAGCTTCGGATAACACTCATGCCATCTCCTAACCCGGCCGGCACGGCCGAATGAGGTGCAATACGCCATCGTCACCAACCCGCTTCTGCCTGGGTAATTTCCGATGCTTTCCCACATCTCCGAAAACGGCGAATTTCTCCCCAGGTTCCAAGTCACCTAGAAGCAGGCTGGCAATGACAAGCTCGGACATCTTTCTTCTGAAAAAAACCGGCCTGGACGCATTCCTGCTCGCCGAAATAGGCGTGCAGGAAAATGGCTCCCCGCTGACCATGCTGTCGGTTTTGGCGCGTCTCGGTCAGGACCCTTGGGCAGAAGCGGCACGTTGGGCTCGCCTGCCGCACGCGGCCGTCACCCGCCACCTCGCCGAGCTCATCGCGCAGACGCCGCTGCGCCTTCAGGCAGGCGACGCCCCGAATATCGCAGCACGGCTCAGCCAGCTTCTGCCCAGGCGCGCCGCGGCCCGGCCAGATGCGCCGCCCCACCGCGCAACCGCCCTTCTCGTGGTGGCCGGCCTATGTATCGGCCTGGCATTCGCGCTCATCTTCATCGCATTGCAACTGCCGATCCACCATGCCTCGCCCACCACCATCCGCTAAAAACCCAAACGGTTGTTGGTTCTTTTTTTCAAAAAAAATCCCACCGTCATTTGGCCGATCTTCGTCAATGAAAATGGTCCGACCTCCGTAGGGTGCAATGCGCTTTGGCATTGCACCCTCTCGGCCGTCCATCGGAGTGGTGCAATGCCGAAGCGCATTGCGCCCTACGGCATTGAACGAGAACCGTTTAAATCCCCTTTTTCTATCTAGAACTGCTGACTATCTATCTTCCCTGATATCCGCCAGGAACGGCAGATCGGCCCCCCGCCGCATGCACGTGATCGAAGATGCAGCGGCCGCAAACTCCGCCGCACGGCGGATGCAGTCGATCGGCGCCCCACCAAGCCGGCCCGGGTGCAGAACCCCCTGTTCCTGCAACGATACCAGCAAGGCCGCATGGAAGCTGTCGCCCGCGCCCACGGTATCCACAACCTGCACCTCGCGGGCCGGAACATCGAAGGTCTCGGCTCCAAAAAACACGGTGGCGCCGCCTGGCCCCCGCGTGATGAGCACCAGCTTCAGCCCGGCTTGCAGCCAGTGCCGCGCCCAGGCGGTGCAATCTACGTTGGCACCATAGGCGGCCTGCAAATCCTCGATACTGGCCTTGGCAATACTGCATTGCGCCAGCAGCCGTTCGAAGCGCGGGCGCCACTGGGTTGCAGCACCAACGATGTGCGGCCGAACATTGGGATCGATGGAAACGATGCGCCGTCCGCCATCGCGCGCGATCAATTGCTCGATCGTACAAGCTGTCGGATCGATCGCGAGGGTATAGGAACCGATCGCAATCGCGTCGACGTCATCGGGCAGGCTCGCCGGCAATTCGCGCGCTAGCAGAGATCGGTCTGCCGCGTCGTGCCCATAGAAGGCATAATCGGCCTCGCCATTTCCCCCCGGAACGGCCACGCTCAATGTTGTCGGGTTGGTGCACGAAACCACCATGCGGCAATCCACGCCGGCGGCTGTCAGCGCGCGCCTCAATGAACGGCCAAGGAAGTCATTCGATATCTTGCCAAGAAAGCCCGCCTTCGCGCCCAGCCGTGCCACGCCGATTGCAACGTTGAACGGCGATCCGCCAGGCATCGCCACGCAGGAAAACCCGCCCCCCGCCGGCGCCCCAACCACCAAGTCGATCAGGGCTTCCCCACAGCTCAGTATCATCGCTTCATCCACACAAACAACAAAACCTGCCGGCCGGGTCCCGTATCGTGGAACCGGCGCAGGAGCCAAAAGTCTTTTGGTTCTTTTCTTCAGAACAGAACGCGATTCTCACCTAGAGCTTATCGCCGCCGATCAACAGCTTCGGAAACTACCCATGCCAGGGGCATCGCACCGCCCCTAGGTGTTTTCCGAATCTTTCTTATCCAGCGAAAGCAACCGCACCATCCCGAAACGCGATGACCGCACAGGCACTGCTGCGCCTGCCCTCGGCAGGCCCATAAAATTGTGCCAACCAGGGAGCCACCATGGACAATGTAACGCCGTCTGCCCCGCATGATCTGGCCGCACCCGATCCAACGGAACCGGCCCTTCTGGGGCAAGGCATCACCGGGTGGCTCGTGGTCGCCATGGTCGTTATCCTCTTTGCCGGCGGCCTGTTCGGCTACGATCAGGGCGTGATTTCAGGCGCCCTGGACGGGATCAGGAAAAGTTTCATCCTCACACCGTTTCTTGTGGAGGTCGTCACAAGCTGGGTCACGCTCGGCGCGATGTTCGGGGCGCTCGCCGGCGGCGAACTTGCGGATCGGTTCGGCCGCCGCAACGCCATCATTCTCTCGGGCGTCTTGTTCGTCGTCGGCGCGGCCGTCCAGGCCTTTGCGCCGGTCACGGCCGTTCTGGTGGCAGGGCGCCTCACGGTGGGTGCCGCGGTCGGTGTCATCGCTGTGGCAGCCCCGCTTTATGGGGCGGAACTGGCGCCGCGCACGCTGCGCGGCCGCATCGTCTCCGGCTATCAATTCGCCATCACCATCGGCATATTTCTGGCCTACTTGGTCAATAACTGGCTTTCTGGTGGCGGGTCCTGGCGCCTGATGCTGGGCTCATCCGCCGTTCCCGGCCTGCTGCTTCTGGTGGTCGCCTTGATCGCACCGGAATCGCCACGCTGGCTTATGAAAATGGGCCGGCGGCCGCAGGCCCGCGTGCAGGAAGCCAAGTTGCGCCCTACCGGCGATGTCGATGCATCGCTCGATCTGATTGAAAAAGCCTTGAAGGAGGAACCGCAAAAGGCCGCCTGGGGCGAAGTGTTTCACAAGCAGTGGCGACGCCCCCTGATGATCGGCATCGGCCTTGCCGTGTTCCAGCAAATCACCGGCATCAACGCCATCATCTATTACGCGAACCAGATTTTTGCCTCTGCCGGCTTTCCCTCGGCCTCGCAGGCCACACTCACCACCTGGGCCATCGGGGGCGTGAACGTGGCCGCCACCGTCATCGCGCTGGTGTTCGTCGATCGTCTCGGCCGGCGGCTCTTGCTGCTCGCCGGGCTGATCGGCATGGGCGTCAGCCTCGCCGTGCTGGGCGTCGCCTTCCGCTTCATCGTGCCGGCACTCGCCGGTGCGCCCGCCGCCGCGCCCAGCATCGCCGGTATCGTCACCCTGTGCGGCCTGGTCGCCTTCATCGTCTCCTTCGCCGCATCCATGGGCCCGATCACATGGACCGTCATCACCGAAATCTTCCCTGGCGAGATCAGGGGCCGCGCAGTTTCGATCTGCACGGCGTTCAACTGGCTTTCGGCCTATCTGGTCAGCCAGTGCTTCCTATCAATGGTCGAGGCCTTCGGCAGTTCGCTCACCTTCGCGCTGTTCGCGGTGTTCTGCTTGATCGGCTGGATATGGATCTTTTTCCAGGTGCCGGAAACCAAGGGGCGCTCGCTGGAGCAAATTCAGCAGACCTGGGCGAAAACGAACTGAAAGAAGTAAGAAGTTCTTTTTTGAAAAAAAGAACCAAAAAACTTTTTATGGCCTCGCACAGCGCACCGATATCAATCAGCCCTGCGAAGACATAAAAGTTTTTTGGTTCTTTTTTTCAAAAAAGAACGCGCTTTCACTTGTCGCGCGCGCTGCCGATCGCGTTCTGTGCCCGGCCGGCCGCGCGTTCCGCCGCGCCATCGGCCTGCAACTTGGCATCCCCGATAATCTTGCCAACGCTTTCCATGACAACGCCTTTTATCTGATGGCCAATGCCTTCGAGGCGATCCTTATCCATTCTCATCGTCCTTTATGTCTGGCGTGCGCACCCTGCAAGGCGGCTCACAACGAGATTAGGCGGTTCGCCGCCGCATCTGACAGCGCCGGAAATTACTCAAGCCCCGCCGGGGCACTGAGTACTTTCCGAGCCTGCCCGGTCTGCGCCAAGTCATCTACTCAGGAAGAAAGGTCTTTTCTGAAGAAAAGAACCAAAAGACTTTTGGTTGCTGCGCCGGTGTTACGAGACGGGCTTCAGGACATGAAAGTTTTTTGCTTCGTTTTTTCAAAAAAGAAATCTCTTCGCCTCTCCACGAAATAGAGTTGGAACCGAATTGAACCTGGCCGCTCCGAGTATTCCCGATCCCCCGCTATCCGTGCGGCGGCTGCGGGCAGGATGGGCCTGGTGCGTCAGCAGGATGCTGCCCCTGCTGATGCGCCCCCCAAAGCGCTCCACCGCGGAGGATGAACCGATCCGCGCCGAATTCTTCGGCATCGAGCGTCTTGAACAGCACGCCGAAAGCCTCGCCGCCGCGCAACGCGTGGGCACCGGCACGGGAAGCGGCAACCGGCTGGAACATCGCCTGCGCAACAACGAAATCGCACTTCGCCGCGCCTATCTCGCAACCATTGCCTCGGCACGCGATGCCCGCGCCATCACCCCCGCCGCCGATTGGCTGGTCGATAATTTTCATGTCGTGCAGGAACAGGTCAGCGCCATCCGGATCGATCTGCCGCCCGGATTCCAGCGCCAGCTCCCCAAACTCGTCAACGGCCCATTCCGCGGCTTTCCGCGCGTCTATGGCCTCGCCTGGGCCCTCGTCGCCCACACCGATAGCTGCTTCGATACGCAAACCTTGCGGCGTTTCCTGCACGCCTACCAAAAGGTGCAGCCGCTCACGATCGGCGAATTATGGGCGGTCGCGATCGCCCTGCGGATCGTGCTGGTCGAAAACCTGCGCCGCCTCGCCGAAACCATGGTGCAGGAGCAAGCGGCCCGCCACAACGCCAATCACTTGGCCGACGCGTTGCTCGGCGTGCGCCACCAGCCGGACGGCGCCGGGCTGAAACACGTGAAACTGCCCTTGCCGATGGCCTTCGCCGTGCAGTTCGTCCGCCGCCTGAGGGAGGAGGATCCGGCGGTCGCTGCCGCGCTGCGCTGGCTCGATGCGTCGCTGGCCGCGCAAGGCACCACCGCCGATCGCATCGTCGAAGCCGAACAGCAGCGTCAGGGCGCCGCCAACGTCACGATCCGCAACGTGATCACCAGCATGCGCCTGATGTCGTCGATCGATTGGCGCGCATTATTCGAAAGCGTCAGCCCGGTCGATGAAATCCTTGCGCCCGCCAGCAATTTTGCCGCGCTGGATTTTGCAACGCGCGAGCTCTACCGGCACGCCATCGAAAGGCTGGCGCGGTTTTCATCGAAATCCGAAACCGAAATCACCCGCCACGCTCTATACCAGGCCACAGCCGCGGCAGCACACCAGGCCACATCCGCGGCAGCGCAGAAGCCAACCGGCGAGCCCGCCAAAAACGCCGATCCCGGCTATTATCTCATCGGCAACGGCCGTATCGCGTTCGAAGAGGCCATCGGCTGCCGCATCCCCTGGCCGGCCCGCCTGCTTCGCATGGCCGCCGCCCGCGGCGCCGCCGTCTACATCTATGGGGTCGTCTTCCTCACCGCGCTGATCCTCGGCGCCGCACTCGCACTGGCCGGCCAAGGCACGCATGGCTGGTCGTTCACGGTGCTCGCCTTCCTCGGCATCCTGCCGGCCTCGGATGCCGCGGTGGCGCTCGTCAATGGCGGCGCCACCAGCCGGATCGCGGCAACCGCACTGCCCGGCATGGCGCTCGAAGCCGGCATCCCGCAAAACCTGCGCACCCTGGTCGCGATCCCCGTCATGCTGACAACCCAGGAAGCCATCGCCGAACAGGTGCGCCTGATGGAAGTGCTCCATCTGGCCAACGACGATGGCGATCTCAGCTTCGCGCTGGTCTCGGACTTCCCCGATGCCCCCGCGGAAACGCAAAGCCACGACGCCGCCTTGCTGGAATCGGCCGCAGCCGCGGTCGCCGTGCTGAACGCGCGCCACGGGCCGGCGCCCGGCGGCGCCCGCTTCCGCCTGCTGCATCGCCGGCGCCTGTGGAACGCGTCCGAAGCAAAATGGATGGGCTGGGAACGCAAGCGCGGCAAGCTGCATGAACTGAACCGCCTGCTGCGCGGTGCGGCCGATACGAATTTCATGCCCACGCCCGCAGGCCCACCCGCCGTGCCATCGGGCGTGCGCTACGTGATCGTGCTCGATTCGGATACCCGCCTGCCGCGCGGCGCCGCCAAGCGTCTGGTCGGCAAAATGGCGCATCCGCTCAACCGCCCCGTGCTGGAAGCGGCTTCCGGCCGCGTCGTCGATGGTCATGGCGTCCTGCAGCCGCGGGTCACCCCGGCCTTGCCCTCGGGCGGCGGCGGATCGCTCTATCAATGGGCCTTCGCCAACACCAGCGGCATCGACCCCTATGCCAGCGCCGCATCCGACGTCTACCAGGATCTGTTCGGCGAAGGCTCCTATTGCGGCAAGGGCATTTACGACGTCGATGCGTTCGAAGCCGCCCTCGCCGGCCGCATTCCCGAAAACACCCTGCTCAGCCACGATCTTCTCGAAGGTATCTTTGCCCGCGCGGGTCTCGCCTCCGATATCGAGGTGATCGATGCCTTCCCCGCGCGCTATGATGTCGCCGTCTCCCGCCAGCTCCGCTGGGTGCGCGGCGACTGGCAGTTGCTGCCATGGACCATCGGTCTCCGGCCGCAAAGCCGGTCGCAAGGGGACATCCCGCTCGTCGGCCGCTGGAAAATCATCGATAATCTGCGCCGCTCGAAATCGGCGCCCGCCGCGTTTGCGGCCCTGCTCGCCGGCCTCGCCCTTCATCTGACGCATCCGTGGCGCTGGTGCGCCTTCATCGTGCTCACCATCGGCACGCCGGCGCTCATCCCTTTCCTCACCTCGGTCCTGCCGCGCCGCTTCGGCCTTGCGAAGCTCATGCACCTGTTCGCCGTCGCCGCCGATTTTCGCCTGGCCGGGGCACAGATCCTGCTGCTGCTGGCGTTCCTGCCCTACCAGGCCTGGGCGGTATCGTCGGCCATTCTTCGCACCCTGTTCCGCCTGTTCGTATCGCACCGCCATTTGCTGGAATGGGTTACCGCCGACCAGGCGCAGGGCCGCCCCCGCCTCGATCTGCTCGCCTCCTATCGCCGTATGCAAGGCGGCGTCATTCTCGCCACTACGGCGGCAAGCATCGTGGGGTTCGCACGGCCCGCCGCGTGGCCGCTGGCCGCGCCCTTCCTGCTGCTGTGGTTCGCCTCGCCGGCGATCGCCCTGTGGGTCAGCAAGGCCCTGCCCCGCGGCTGCGCCAAACCGCCGCAGCCCGCCCAGATCGCGGCGCTGCGCCTGATCGCCCGCCGCACCTGGCGATTTTTCGAAACTTTTGTGACCGCCGCCGACAACATGCTGCCGCCCGATAATTTTCAGGAGGATCCAAAACCCGTCATCGCCCACCGCACCTCGCCCACCAATATCGGGCTCTATCTCCTTTCCGTGGCCTCGGCCGCGGATTTCGGCTGGATCGGCATGCTCGAAGCGGTCGATCGGCTGGAAGCGACCCTGGCCGCCATGCACCGCCTGGAACGCTATCGCGGCCATTTCTACAACTGGTACGACACGCAGGATCTGCGCCCTCTCGAACCGCGCTATATCTCTTCCGTCGATAGCGGCAACCTGGCCGGCCACCTCGTCGCCACCTGGAATTTCTGCGCCGAACTCGCGCGCCGCCCGATGATCCCCGCCGATTGGCGCGACGGCCACGGCGATACCCATGCGCTGCTCCAGGCCGCCCTCGCCACCTTCCCCGAAACCCCCACCTCGGCCGAACACCAGGATCTCGCCGGCGCCATGCAGGCGCTCGCAACCGCCCTCGCCCCGAACGCCCGAACGCACCCGGAAACACCGCCGGAAATCGCTGCCGGGCTCGCGCAGCTGGCGATCGCCGCGGCGCCGATCCCGGCACTCGTCCGGGCGCTGCCGGTATCGCGCCCGGCTGCCCTCGCCGCCCGCGATCAGGCTTCGATCTGGGCCGATGCCCTCAACGCCGGCATCCTCGGCCAACAAAAATGCATCGATGCCCTGCTGCCATGGGCGGCTTTTCCGGCCGCCCCAGGCGCCCCCACCCACCCACTCGCCCGCCTCACCACGTCCATGCCCTCGCTCGCCACCCTGCCCACGCTCTGCGCGGAAGCCGCCGCAAGGCTCGCCCCCGCCGATCAGGAACGAACCGAAACCCTGCATCGTTCGGCCGAAGCGGCCCGCGCCCTCGCCGCCCGCCTGCACGCCGTCGAAAGCGAAGCGAAAGCCCTGCTCGATGCGATGAAATTCGATTTCCTGTTCGATCCCGAGCGCGAACTCCTTTCGATCGGCTTTCGCGTCGCGGACGGCACGCTAGAGCCGAATTATTACGATCTCCTGGCCTCGGAGGCGCGGCTCGCAAGCTTCGTCGCCATCGCCAAAGGCGATCTGCCCACCCGCCACTGGTTCCGCCTCGGCCGGGCTATGGCGGCCGTCGGCACCGGCGCCGCCCTCGTCTCCTGGTCCGGCTCGATGTTCGAATACCTCATGCCGTCGCTCGTCATGCGCGCACCCGCAGGCAGCTTGATGGAGCGCACCAACTGCCAGATGGTGCGCCAGCAGCGGCGCTACGGCGCGCGCC
>Ga0116226_10004325_pt1 | contig 12576 bp, 9 predicted proteins | sample S1TSphfallax_FD_89692 | JGI IMG/M metagenome (GOLD analysis project Ga0116226, IMG submission 89692) | Host-associated microbial communities from peat moss isolated from Minnesota, USA - S1T2_Fa - Sphagnum fallax MG | ecosystem: Host-associated > Plants > Peat moss > Unclassified | place: USA... | reverse complement strand
CGCGTTCGTGCCGCGTGGAGACCCGTTGCACCGAGCCTCGCCCCTCGATGATTCCGCGCCGGATTGATTCGCTCTTCCTGCGCCTGCTGCTGGCGCAGGTCGTGCTGTTGACGATGGCCCTGCTGGTGTTCGCCAGCCTGCTGCTCATCGAGCGCAACCAGGTGCTGGCGCCGCAGTTCGCCGAGGCCTGGGCGCCGAGGATCGCGAAGGCCGTCCGCGCCGCGAGCGCCGACGCGGGGGCCTGGTCCGAGGCCGGCATCGAGCGCCACGCCGAGCTGCCGCACGCCTTCAGGGTGCGCATGGTCGGCATGCCGGCGATGTCCGATTTCGACGCGGTGCTGGCCGCGCGCGGCGTGGCCGTCGACGATGCCTGGATCGTGTGGCGGGACGGCCGCAGCTCGCTGTGGCTGCATGCACGCGTGGCCGGCGCGCCCCCCGTCTGGCTCAGTGGCGCGCTGCCCGCGGCCTTCATGCCGCGCTGGGAGCGGCGGATGACGGTGGGCATCGGCCTGCTCGCCCTGGCGATCGCGCTGGTGACCCGCAGCCTCGCGCGGGGCGTGACCGATCCCCTGGGGCTGCTCCGGCTGCGCATGCAGGAACACGCCAGCAGCGGCGTGCCTCCGCCGTCGCTGCCCGACCGGATCTTCCTCGCCGGCGCGCCGCCCGAGCTCGTCGCCATCGAGCAGGCCTATCTGCTGCTTGCGGAGCGACTCCAACGCAACGAGCGGGAACGCGCCCTGTTGCTGGCGGGCGTGTCGCACGACCTGCGCAGTCCGCTGAGCCGGATCCGGCTGGCCGCGGAGATGCTGCCCGAGACGCCCGACAACGCGGGCGGCGTCGCATCGATCACCCGCAACGTCGACCATGCGGACAGGCTCACCGCGAGCTTCCTGGAGTTCGTGCGCGCCAGCACCGTGGCCCTGGACGAGACGGTCGACCTCTGCGCGGTGGCGCGAGCGGCGGTGGCGGGCTTCGACCGGCCGGCATCCGAGCTGAGCGTGCGGGCGCCACCCTTGTTGCTGCTGCAACGCGCACACGGGCTGTTGATCGAGCGGCTCATCGTCAACCTGGTGGAGAACGCGCTCAAGCACGGCGGCACGCCCGTCGAGATCGAGGTGGCGGCGATGGCCGACGATGCCGCGGCCATGCTGGTCGTCTCCGACGCCGGGCCGGGCCTGCCGGCCGGCAGCGCCGGCAACCTGACCGAGGCCTTCGCCCGCGGCGACCCGAGCCGCAGCGTCCCGGGCTTCGGCCTGGGCCTGGCGATCGCGCAGCAGATCGTCGTGCGGCTGCAGGGCGAGCTGTCCTTCGGGCACGAGCGTGCCAGGCATCAGGTGCGTGCGCGGATCCCGACCCGGCGGTGATCCGCCCGCGCCGGCGCCGGCCTATTCGGGCAGGCGCTTCAGCCCCACCGCGTTCTCGGGGATCTTGTACTGGGCGGCGTTCAGCTGCATGGCCAGCAAGGTGTAGTAGCCCGCCACGCCGGTCAGGTCGACGACGCCCTTGTCGCCGAACCTGGCCTTGGCGCGGTTGAACGTGACGTCGGACACGCGCTTGTTCTTCAGCAGCTCCGTCGTGTAGTCGTAGATCGTCTCCTCGTCGGCGCTCATGCCGGTGGGACGGCGTCCGTCGCCGATGGCGTCCGCGACGTCCTTGCCGATGCCCGCCTTCAGCGCGATCGGGTAGTGGTACCACCACTCGAAGTCCTGCGTCCATTCGCGCGCCACGATGAGGATCACGAGTTCGCTGAGCGTGGTGCCGATGGCCGACTTGAAGCGCAGGTAGTCGCCCATCGAGCGTGAGAGCGTCATGACTTCCGGGCTGTGCATCAGCGGCTCGAAGGGGCCGAACACCTTGGCGTGGCGCGCGGCCTCGAAGTCGCTGGCCGCCTGCAGCTGCTCGGGCGTGTATTGCGCCGGCGGGATGGTCGGCAGCCGATCCGAGGCGGCGAAGGCGCCGGACGTGGCGAGCAGGGCGAGGCTGGCGGCGGCGAACGCGGAACGATTCATGGGGGCTCCATCGGAAGTGCGCGCAGTATGCCCGCTTGAGCCGCCGCAAGTCCGCGGGCTTGCGACAGGACCGCGCGGGCCCGGGAGCGGTTATCGTTGCAAGGGCCTCGCCGGTCGCGCCACGCGCCCGGGACGACCCGAACGGAGCGAGCCGGCAGATGATCAACGCGCAACGCCTCACGGCCGACCTGGAAGGCGAGTTCGTCGTGTTCCTCATCGGCATGCGCGTCAACAGGCCGCTGGCCGTGCACAAGTGGCTGCCGGTCGTGCGCGCGATGCCACGAATGCTCACGGAGCTCTATCGCCAGCCCGAGCTCGGCTTCGTCCACGCGGAGATGTGGTTCGCGCGCACGACGATCATGGTGCAGTACTGGCGCTCGATGGACCAGTTGCTGGCCTACGCGAAGAGCCGATCCGCCGCGCACCTGCCGGCCTGGCGCGCCTTCAACAAGTCCGTCGGCACCGATGGCTCGGTCGGGATCTGGCACGAGACGTATTCGGCGTCGCCGGGCAGCCACGAGAACATCTACGTCAACATGCCCGCCTTCGGCCTCGGCAAGGCGGGCACCCTGGCGCCGGTCTCGGGTCCGGGGCAGTCCGCGGCGGGGCGGCTGGGGCGCGACGACGTCTCCTGAAGCACCCCGCCGGCCGGGATCAGCCGGCTTCGACGACCAGCGTGAGCGCCTGCTGCGGCAGTCCGGCGGGGTAGCGGCCGGCCGCGAGGCAGCCGAGCAGCGCGGACGGATCGACCGACCAGTGCAGGGTGCTGGAGGTGCCATGGCGGGTGACGCGCACCAGGGCCTGCTCGAAGGCCAGCACCTCGCCCAGCAAGGGCAGGCGGCCCTGCAGGCGTGGCAGCAGGCCCTGCAGCCATCGGCAGAATTGCTCGGCCTCGACGGCCGCGAAGGGCTCGGGCGGATACGTCCGGGTGTATTCGTCCAGCAGCGCCAGGGTCTCGTGCCGTCCCAGGCCGAGCAGCAGCAGGGTCAGCGTGTGGCGCAGCGTGCGGGCCAGCGCGCCGCGCCGGAAATCCGCGATCAGGCCCCGCAGGACGCGCAGGCCCGGGTCGACGTCGGTGGCGCCCGACGCCGACGCGGTCAGGGCCTGCACCAGGCGGCGCAGCTCGATCTCCAGCGCCGGGTCGTCGGCGGCGTCGTGTTCGGCGTCGGCCCGAGTGCCGGCCGCGGGCACGGTCCAGTGCAGCGGTGGACGCCGGCGCCACAGCGCCTGCAACTGCTCCAGCTGCCGCTGAACGCCGTCCAGCCCGACCGCCGGAAGATGCTCGGGCAAGAGCTCGAAGATGATCGCGCCGAGTGCCGGCAGGCGCGGCAGAAGGCCTTCGGCCAGCTCCATCAGGGCGGGCGGCACGGTGGCACTGTGCGCATCCAGCCAGAAGCCGTGCTCCTGCATGCCCCCGGCCAGGTGCAGCTCGCGCACCCGGTGCAGCGGCAGGGCGTCGAGCACGGCGTCCACGCGGGCGCGGCCGTTGCGCTCGTTGCACCACAGGTTGTGCAGGTCCAGCAGCACGTCGGCATCGGCCGCCGCGCTGACCGCGGCGAAGAACTCGCCGTCGCCCATCTCGCCTGCCTGCGGGCGCAGGTAGTGCACCCCGGTCTCGAAGGCCACCGGGCGCTGCAGGCGCTGGCGCAGCTGGCGGATGCGGCGCGCCGCCTGTCGGACGGCCGGCGGTGTCTGCGGCGGCGGCAGCAGGAAGCCCGCGGACTCGACGCGCCCCCGAGCGCCGGTCGTGCGGTTGAAGCTGAGGTGCTCGCTGACCCACAGCGGGTCCAGCCGGTCGACGGCCTGCCGCCACAGCGGCCAGGGATCGACCGGATCCTCGGCCACGTTGCAGAAGGGATGGCCGACGCCATGCAGCAGCTTGGGGAGCGGCAGGGCGGCCACCTGCTCCAGCAGGGCCTCGTTGGCCCGGTAGTGCGGCCGTCCGCCGTGGGCGACCAGCTCCCAGAAGGCCTGGGGCTCCACCTCGACGACCGAGACCAGGCCGGCGCCTGGCGCCACCAGCGGCGCCAGGGCGGGCCACCAGACCAGACCCACGCCCGGCGCTGCCGCAGGCGCAGGACAGGCACCGGGAAGAGGCAGCATGGCCCGCCGTGCTCAGCCGAGCTGCCGGCCGGCCAGCGCCTCGTGCGCCTCGAGCGTCACCGGGTTGACGACGAATTCGTCCAGCGCGACGAAGTCGAGGATGCGGCCCGAGTGGCAGCCGCCGCAGCCCAGGCGGCCCAGCACATTGGCCGTGATCCTGTTCATCTTGGCCAGGTCGTACAGGGCCGCCTGGGGCACATGGACGCGCACGCGATCGGCGAAGGGCGGCAGGGGTTGGGGATTGAGTTCGCTCATGACAGTCTCCAGCAGTGACAACGGGCGGACCCGCCGCCCCGCGGGCGCCGGAAGCGAGTCTCCCGGCTGCGGGTGCATCGTCTTCCCGCCAGCGCCGGGTCCCATCCCCCGCATGAGGGGCTCCCCCCAGATCAGAGGCGCCCTGGGCGCGCCGAGGTCGTTCAGTCGACTACGGCTTGACCTCGGTCGCCCCCGTCGCCGCCACGTTTTCCCCCCTTTCGGGGCACGCATCGGCGCTCACCTTGCGGGCCCATGCATCGACTTCGTAGATGTCGAGCAGACGCACGCCGCGCACGTTGAAGATGAAGTCGCGCAACGCGTCCGGACCCGCCCTGAAGTGGTCGTACAGCTGTTTCTGGAAAGGCGACAAGTCGCGTTCGCAGATGCCGGCCGTGGGCGCGGATTGCGCGGCTGCCGTGAAGGAGACGATGGCGAGCATGCCAGCCGCGACGAGATGCATGACGGGTTTGATGCTGAAGATTTTCCTCATTACAGGCTCCATTGAGGTTGAGACGGGCCCCGCCACCTGCGCAAGGCCCGGGCTGGTCTCTGTTCAGGACAGCAGCAGCGCGACGAATGACAGGTTGGCGATGCAGAGCGCCGCGCCGAGAAGGGAGGAGATGAAGTCCTCGATCTGATGTTGCATGGGGTCCTCGCTTTCGTTTGCTTGAGGCGGCGCGAAGGGTTCGCGATGCCAAGGCCAGTTTCCCGTTGCCTCGCCGCGGAGGACAGCGAACGGTTCACCACGCCGCCGGGCAATATTCACATCTGCACTCGCAGCGTGCGCGATGGTGAATTCCTCACAGGTTCGCCTGGCAACCGTTCACTGTGCGTTGCGGCGCCATCGGCCTAATGTCTGCACCGATCAGATGCCCCGTGCAGACCTGCAGGAGGAGATTCCATGTCGTTGGTGAGCAATCGGGATTTCATGGGCGCCGCGCAGGCGACTTCACTCGCGGATGCGTCCGAGCTCGCATCGGTGGCGCGACCGCATCCCCGGCGTTGGCCGGGCGATCCGCGGCTCGGGATCGGCGAAGTGTTCGTCAATGCCAGCTGGGCGACGCGCGCGACTGGCAATCCCATGTTCCCGCGCTGCGCGGCGGAGCCGTCCAGCGCTACCATTCCGCCTTCGGTCGCGCGCGGAGACACCCAGGCGATGACAACGAGACAGCAGTCCGAACCCGGCGCCGGTGCCATCGAGGTGGCTGCGCTCGCGGCGGTGGCCATGAGTCCGCACCTGCGCGAACTGGCAGGACGCGGCTCGATGCGGCGCTACCGCAAGGGCACCGTCCTCATCGAGGAAGGCGACCGCGGCGATACGCTGTACATCATCATGTCGGGCAGGCTGCGCGCGTTCTCGTCGGCCGCCAACGGCCGCGAGATCACGTTCGGCATCTACGGCCCCGGCGAATACCTGGGCGAACTCAGCCTGGACGGCGGGCCCCGGTCCGCCAGCGTCTCGACGCTCGAGCCCTCGCTGTGCTCGGTCGTCACGCGCGCTACCCTGGATCGGTTCATCGAAGAACGTCCGGCCTTCGCCTTCGAGTTGCTGGCCAAGGTGATCCGGCGCGCCCGTGCCGCTACGCTGTCGGCCAAGAACCTGGCCCTGAACAGCGTCTACGGCAGCCTGAAGCAGATGCTCGAACTGGCGGCCAGGCCAATGCCGGACGGCACGCTCGGCATCGATGAACGCCTCACGCACCAGGACATCGCCAATCGCCTCGGCTGCTCGCGCGAGATGGTCAGCCGCGTGATGAAGGACCTGGAGACCGGCGGGTACCTCGTGCACGCCCAGGGCCGCCTGGTCATCGTCCACCCGCTGCCCGTCCGCTGGTGATTGGCGACGCCCTCTTCATGGGGCCGATCCGGGCGCTGGTCGTCGCGCTGGCTTTGCGCTAAGGTAGAGAAAACTGGGGCTGCGCGAACCGGCCCCGCGAAGACTTCACGGGAGGATCCGGTGGAGATGCTGAGTCTTCCTGAATGGACGCTGAGCGCAAGCGTAGACGGCGGGGTCGTCGAGTTCGGGCTAGGCGATGGTCGCCGGTTGGCCTGGCGCACGCGGCGTCCCCTGGAGCTGCTGGTTCAGGCCAGAAGGCCTCTGACGGCGGCCGCGCTGCTGGGGGAGAAACTGGCGGGTCATCTGGCACTCAGCGCGCCGCGCCGCCTCAATATCCAGTTCGAAGAACGGCTGGACGATGTGGCCTGGGAGGCGCTGGCCCTTGGAAGCGAGACGCTGGCCCAGCGGTTCGCGACGGGGCGCCAGCTCCTGAGTGACACGGAATCGCTGCCGCATGCCGACGCCGTGCTGGTCGACGAGCTGGCCGTCGTCGCCGTGCTCGATGACGCGGTGCCGTCCTTCGCCGGCGCCTCGCGCGTGCCGGTCGCCGCGCTGGAACATCCGTGGGCGCGCGATGCGGTGGCGGCGGCCCACGTGATCGTGCTGTCCGGCCTATCGCTGGAGCAGGTGTTCGAGCGCAACGGGCGGTTCGGGCGGCCATGCCTGGTGGTGATGCGAGGACCCCAGCAGCCTGGCCAACTGGCCGGTGCGCTCGACGATGGTGCAGCCATCCTGTCCCTGGGCCCGGACCACGACTTCAGCGACGACAGCCTGGACGTGCTGCTGGCCCAGCTGGGCGCCGGCGCCAGCGTCGGGGAGGCGGTCCGGAGCATGCATCGGCGCGCCGCGCCCGCACTTCTCGAGGCGCGGCTTTATGGCAACCCTGGCACGCGCTTCGTGCGACCGCGTGCGCCCACGTCGCGCCGCCAGGTCACCAGCCTGTCGTTCGACATCGTGGGGTCGACCACGATGTTGACCAGCATGGGCGACGAGGCCTATGCCGACCTGCTGGACAGCCTGCACGCCCGCTGCACCAATGTCGTCCGGAGACAGGGCGGCATGCCCGATGACCCACAGGGCGACGACGGCGTCATGTGCTACTTCGGCCATCCCTCGGCGCTGGAGGACGCCGCAGCGCGCGCGGTCGAGGCTGGCCTGATGATCATCGCGTCGGTGGCCGAACTGGGCATCGCGGTGCGCGTGGGCATCGCCACCGGCCCGGTGGTGATCAAGGCGAACCAGCCCGTCGGGCTGTCGATCCACCTTGCCGCCCGGCTTCAGCAGGCCGCGACGCCGGGCACCGTGCTGGTGGCGGACTCGACACGGCGTCTGGTTGCCCAGGACTTCGACTTCAAGGTGCTGGGCGCACGGCCGGTGTTGAAGGGCATCGAGCCGACCCAGGACGTCCATGTCGTGCTTGGCCGCAGCCGCGACAAGATGCGACAGCGCCCGGACCAGGTTCCCCGGCTCACGCCGCTGGTGGGTCGCCAGCAGGAGCTCCAACGCCTGATGGACTGCTGGCGCCGTACGCGCGGCGGCGAGGCGCGGACCGCGGTCGTCACTGGCGAGGCCGGCATGGGCAAGTCGCGGCTCGTGCGCGAGTGGCGCCATCAACTTGGCGACGCGGGCGTGCAGTGTCTGGAGTGCCGCGGCCGCGCGGACGCCAGTGCCAGCCCGTACCTGTCGTTGACGGAGGCGTTGCGCCGCTGGCTGGACATCGGCACGGACGACGATGCCGCCGACGCCCTCGGCAAGCTGTCGGCGGCGTTGCCCCTGCGTGCGCGCACCGGCGAGCCGTTCGAGCTTCTCGCGGCGCTGCTGGGCCTGGTGCCGCAACCATCCGTGTCCTTGCCGGCGGGCGGGCTGCGCCAACGCATTCTCGGACTGTTGCTGGACTGGTTCATCGCGCGTGCCGCGGATGGCCCGTGCTGCCTGATCGTCGAGGACTGGCAATGGATCGATCCGTCGACGCGCGACTTCGTCGAGCAACTGGCGGCCCGTCGAGGCGAGCTGCCGCTGATGGTCGTGATCACCGTGCGCGCCGAGCGCCCTCCGGCGTCACTGGCCGTCGCGGATAACGAGCTCATCGAGCTGTCCCGGCTCCTCCCCCGGGACGCGCACGAACTGGTCAGCCAGGTGTGCGCCAGGGCTCCGTTGCCCTCCGGTCTCATGCGGCTGCTCGCCGCGCGCGGCGACGGCGTGCCCCTGTTCCTGGAAGAGGCGGCGCGCATGGCGCTGGACAATGGCGCCGACCGCGTGGGCGCCGTCCTGGCCTCCCTCGAGGCGGTGCCGGCATCGCTGCACGGCCTGCTCACCGAACGACTGGACGGCCTGGGAAGCGCAAAGCCGGTGGTACAGGTCGCGGCGGTGTTGGGACGCGCGTTCTCGCTGGAACTGCTGACGCCGCTGTTGCAGGCCGCACCCTTCGCGCTGGACGCCGTCACCCTGTCCGAATGCCTGGACACCCTCGTCAAGTCGGGCCTGGTCCGGGCCAAGGGCGGTGGTCAGTTCGTGTTCAAGCATGCGCTCATCCGGGACGCGGCCTACGAACTGCTGTCCACGCGCAATCGCCGCACGCTGCATGGCCGGGTGGTTCAGCTGCTTCAGCAGCGCTGGCCCGATCTGGCCGCGTCGCAGCCCGAGCTGCTGGCGCTCCATCAGACGGAGGCGGGCCTTCACCATGACGCCTTGACCCAGTGGATGCTGGCCGCCAGCAATGCCGCCGCACGCTCGGCCGAGCTCGAGGCGATCAGCCACCTGCGCCGGGCGCTCGTCGCGCTCGAGAGCCTGGAACCCGGCGTCGACCGGGATCGCACGGCATTGCGCGTGCAACTCCTGCTCGCGGGACGCCTGATCGCCACCGAAGGCTATGGCTCGGAGGCCGTATTGCAGGCTTATCTGGAGGCGCAGCGCCTGTGCGACCGGCTGGGCGACGAGACGGCGCGCTTCAAGATCGAGATGGGCCTGGAGGCCAACCGTTTCATGCGTGCCGACTTCGTGCCGGCGCTGGAACATGGCCGGCGGGCGGCGGCGATCGCGGCAAGCTCGGGCGATCTCAAGCAGCGATTGCATGCGCACTGGGGCTTGGCCTGCACGCTGTTCCACCAGGGCAACCTGCGCGCGACGATGCGCGAGATGGAGAGGGCGCTGGCGATCTACAACCCGGCGATGCATCCCCAGTTCGGCATCCAGGATCCCGGTGTGATGTGCATGGCGTACTCCTCCTGGGGCTTGTGGGAGATGGGCCGACCCGACGACGCGCTCGCCCGCATCGACCGTGCCGTGGCCCTGGCGACGGAGTTCCGGCACAAGTTCAGTCAGGCCGTCGCGCTGTCCTATGGCGTGAGCGTCACCATGCTGCGTGGCGAGACCGAGCAGGCGCTGTCGCGGGCCGATGAGTGCATCGAGGTCTGCGAGGAGGCGGGCTTTCCGGTCTGGCTGGCCATCACGCGCTGCATGCGTGGCCGCCTGCTGTGCGAGCAGGGCCAGTTCGACCTCGGGCTGGGCGAGATGCGCGCAGGCTCCAAGCTGTGGCTCGCCACCGGAGCCAAGGTCTCCCAGCCCCTGTACCTGTCGCTGCAGGCCGAAGGCCTGATGCTGGCCGGCCACGGGGAGGCGGCCCAGGCCTGCGTCGACGAGGGCCTTGCGATCGTCAGCCGCTACGGCGAGCGCCAGCTCGAGGCCGAATTGCGTCGGCTGGGCGGAGAGCTCGCGCTGCGCCGCGACGTTCCGGCGGAGGCGGAGGATTGCTTCGAGCGCGCGTTCGTGCTCGCGATGCGGCAGCGCCGACTGGGCTTCGCGCTGCGAGCGGCCACCTCGCTCGCGCGCCTGTGGGCCGCGGACGGCCGCCGCGAGCGTGCGCTCGGCGTGCTGGCGCCGCTGGTGGCGCGCTGGCATCAGGGAACCCAAACGCGCGACGTCCGCGTCGCCCGCGAACTCAGCCGATCCCTGGCGTGAGGCTTGTTGATCGAGGAGCAGGACAATGTTCAAGAAGACGATCCCGGAGCCCAGCATTGCGCGGCTCGAGTCGGAGGCACCTTACGCGCGCAACCATCTGCTGCTCGACTGGCTGAGCGATGACATCCATCGCGCCAGGCTGTACGAAGTCGTCAACGACGAGGGAAAGGGGCAGCTGGCGTTTCCGAGCTGTGCCGGGACGCAGGCCGGTTCGGACACGGGCCACGCGCCGGCGCTGCTGATCACCCGGCGGGATCTGATCGAGCAGATCCTCCTGAACAAGGAGCGCGCGTACTCGAGCAAGGTCTATTCCGAGCTCGGCGACGACTTCATGCTGGCGCTGGACCCCTGGGCCAGCAAGCAGCACGCCGCGCAGAGGTCGGTCTTCCAGGACTGCTTTCCCAGGAGTCGTCTGCAGATCGCCGAACGCAGTCATGCGGCGTGTCAGGCCGCCGCGGTCGCGGCGTTCCAAGGACCCGGCTTCGATCTGGCCTCGTACGCGCTGCAATCGGCGCTGCGTTTCTGCCAGATGCTGATGGGCTATGCGCTGAAGGATTTCCTGGTGCTGGAAAGGGTGCTTTCCGCCAGCTACCAGGCCCTGGTCTACCAGGTGATGGGACGGCATTTCTCGACCGATCCACTGGCCATCGTCGAAGCGAAGCAGGCGATGGGAGGCCTGCTGCTGCGCACGAGCCAGCTGATCGATGCGTACCGGGCGGGTGACACCGACGCATTGACGGGCTGCGACTACCAGGCGCTTCCAAACGGCTTCGAACCCGTCCTGCTGAAACTGGCGCGAGACGGCAGCGACATGAACGGTGAGCAGCGCGCCGTCCTCGCGCTCGGGGCGGCGGTCGGCACGGTCGGCAACGTCCAGGCGGCGGCGTGCACCGTGATCAGGGACATGTTCGCCCAGCCAGATCTGATGGAGAAGGCGATGGCGCTGGTCGCGCAGCATCGCGGCGATGAGCCGCTTGACGAGCGCGCGTATCAGGAATGGAAGACGCTGGTCCAGGACTCGTTGCGTCGGAATCCGCCGATTCCCTTCCTGCCCAGAACGCGGCTCGGTACGAACGGAGAAGCCGATCAGGACGTGCTGCTGGCACTCGGCGGCGGCACCGCGACAGGCCCGGGCGGTGACGATCCGCTGGTCTGGGGCCTGCCGCCACCGCCACCGCACTGCCGCGCGATCGCGGGGCCCGGTCCCGCCGCCCATTGGTGCGCGGGCAATGAACTCGCGTGGCCCTTGATCGTCGAGATCGTGCGTCAGGTCGTGGCGTTGCCGAACCTGGCTCAGGCGCTGGATCCGCACGACGCCAGGCCGATCGGCCTGAAGAAGCGGTGGGGCTTCATCTGCGAGTCCTATCCACTGACCTATCGACGCGACAAGCGCATCGTCCAGACCTCCCTCAACGTCACCATGCCCCTGAAGGCACCGACGCAACAGAGCGCCGCGGGCGTTCGCGACCTGATACGAGCGGGCGCGCCCCGCATAGAACAGGCGCTGCGCGACGCCCGCCAGGTGCACTTCGCGTGGTTCGAGCTCATCGACAACGACAGCACCTGCGTCCTCCACACGGTCTACGACGGACCGTTCGACGCCTACATCCAGGATTTCGCGCTGAAGGTGGGTGACCTGTTCGATCTGCTGTTCGACTATCTCGAGGCCCGGCCGCCAGGGCCGGTGAGGCAATTTCCGAACGAGTTCGTGGCGCTCATCAAGTTGTTCGATCGGCCTCCGGCGTCGGGCTACTTCTTCAGTGCCTATCCGGGTTCCGACACGGCCCGCATCACGCGCGATGCGCTGGCCAGGCCATGACGCGCTCGTTCACCAACGTCCAGCGCATCGTGCTTCACGGCAGCGCCTGGCGGGCGTCGCAGCAACTGGTCCTGCGTTTCCCGAAGGGCGCCCAGCCGCTGCGCTTCGTGCATCTGCTCAAGCCGAAATACTGGCCGACGGCGGCGGGCGTCCGCAAGCCGCCATTGCAGGTGAGCCTGGGATTCAGCCGGCCGGGCCTGGAGGCTGCCAATGTGCCGCCCAACGTGCTGGCGCGCTTCTTCCTGAAATCACCTGCGTTCTTCGCGGGCGCGGCCTTGCGCGCCGGCAGCCAGCTCGGCGCGTCCGGCATCAATGCGCCCGAGCGTTGGGACGAGGCATTCGGTTTCACGACCTTGCACGCCGTGCTGAGCCTGCACGCGAATGGCGAGGACGACCTGCGTGACGAGGTCGCCGGGATCCTCGCGATCGCCGGGGCGACCCAGGTCGAGGTCCTGGCGTTGCCTGTTTCCAGACGGCTGGAAAAGCCGGACTCGGTACCGCGGGCTCCGGACGACGCCCAGTTCGTGCATTTCGGCTATCGCGATGCGCTGTCGCGCGTGGGGATCAAAGGCTGGAACGACGCGACGCGGCCGGGG
>Ga0116226_10004324_pt1 | contig 12576 bp, 8 predicted proteins | sample S1TSphfallax_FD_89692 | JGI IMG/M metagenome (GOLD analysis project Ga0116226, IMG submission 89692) | Host-associated microbial communities from peat moss isolated from Minnesota, USA - S1T2_Fa - Sphagnum fallax MG | ecosystem: Host-associated > Plants > Peat moss > Unclassified | place: USA... | reverse complement strand
GCCGCATCGCCCGGCTGCAGGGTGACGCTTGTGATGGTTTCACCTGATATGACGGTGTACTCGGTCATGCCCAACGCCTCCCCGGGGCGGAGCATATTGGGTTTTTGATCGTTGGGGTAGTGATTTTGTTGCGGGAGGTGTTGGACCAAAGTAAGCGGTCGCTTTTGAAAAAGCTCCGCAAAACTTTTTCGCTCCTAAGGCTGCGCTCGTGGAAACTCCCATTCCCCCAGGACAAAAAGTCTTTTGCGGAGCTTTTCTTCAGAAAAGCGACCGCTTACTTCATTTCTTCTTCGTACCTATCACTTGCAATCCAATCCCATGAAGATAATGCTGTCTCCCGAAACAGAGTGATCAATGCAAACATTTGCTCTAACCGCTTTTGGCGGAACGGAATATCTCGACTGCGATATCTGCATCATCGGCAGCGGTCCCGCGGGCATCACCATTGCCGGCGCGCTCGCCGCCACGCGCGCCCGCGTCACCATCGTGGAGAGTGGCGATTTTGAGCGGCGGGATTTTGCCGATGCGCTGGACGAGATCGAAAACATCGGCGCGCCGCGGATGGATGACCAATGGGTCGTCCGCAACCGCATCGTCGGCGGTTCCTCGCATACCTGGTCCGGCCGCTGCGTGCCCTTTGATGAGATCGATTTCGAGGAACGCGGCTGGATCGCGCATTCCGGCTGGCCGATCCCATTGGCCGAGCTGACCGGCTATCTCGAAGATGCCGCACCCCTTCTTGGTATTTCCCGCGGTTTCGGGTTTTGCGGGGAGCAGTTCTGGCAGCTGGCCCGCCGCGCGCGGCCGGTTGGCGAATTCGACCCCGCGCTGCTGCACTCCTATTACTGGCAATTCAGCCGCGACCCGGACAAATCCTCCGAGCATATGCGTTTCGGCTGGCATCTCAAGCAAACCCTCGGCGAGAACGCGACGCTGATCACCCAGGCCACCGTGTGCCGGATCAACACCGATGCCGATGGCAACGCCGCCGCATCGGTCGAGCTTGCCGCACCTGATGGCACGCGCGCGACGCTGCGTGCCAAGACCATCGTGCTCTGCGCCGGCGGCATCGAGAACGCGCGGCTGCTGTTATGCTCCAATAACCTCATGCCAGCGGGGCTTGGCAACGCGAACGGCCTGGTCGGGCGCTATCTCATGGACCATGTGCGCGGGCCGATCGCGCAATTCTCACCCGACGGCAATGCGCGCCTGCGCCAGCAGTTCGGGCATTACCGCCTGCCCGGCGGCCAGGTGTTTGCGCATGGGCTTTGGCTGAGCCCCGCGGTACAGCGCGCGGAAGGGCTGGTGAATTGCGCCGCCTGGCTGGAGGGGCGGATCACCCACGATGACCCGTGGAATGCGATCAAACGCTTCATGAAAGGCCGTGCCGATCCGGTCTCGGACACCAAGGCGATTGTAACCCAAGCCGGCATGCTGGCGCGGGGTGCGAAAAATTATTTCATCGACCGCAACGGGCTGATGCGCAAGATCGACCGGCTGAACCTGGTCTGCATGGCCGAGCAGATTCCCGACCCGGAAAGCCGTGTGACGCTCTCCGACACGCTGGACGCCTTTGGCGTGCCGCGCGCGCGGATCGACTGGCGAGTGCATGAGATCGAGCGGCAGAGCATGCGGCGCATGGTGGACATCATCGCCGCGGAATTCGCCCGCATCGGCCTGCCGGCACCGGTTGCGGAGGGCTGGGTGCGCGAAAACGCAGCATTTCCCGATGATTTCCGCGATGTGGCGCATCCGGCAGGCACCACGCGGATGGGCAGCGACCCGGCGACCAGCGTGGTCGATCTGGATGGCCAGGTGCATGGCATTCACGGACTCTATGTCACCGGCGGCTCGGTTTTTCCCACATGCGGCCATGCCAACCCGACGCAGATGATCGTCGCCCTGGCGCTGCGCCTGGCGGAGCGGCTGAAAGCCGGGCTCAAAGGGTGATTAAGCGCCCCCGCCCCTTACACCTGGGCAAGGTTATCACCACTTACGTTGCGATAGTGAGGCTCGTCAGGTATCAGTAGATCGAGCGCCGTGCCGAGCCAATTTTATTGGGAATGAGTGACCTGGTGGATATGAGCCGAAAAAACCTCGTGATCGTGCGCGCCGGCGACAACTCCTTGCACCCGCAATGGCTGAAAGGCGATGGCGCGCGCAACTGGGACCTGGTGGTGAATTATTACGGCGATGATCCCGCACGCTATGTCGAGCCGGATGTCACGCGGATTGACAGCAAGGGGCCGAAATGGCCGGCGCTGCACGCGCTGCTTGAGGAAAATCCGCAATATTTCATCGAGTATGGGAATATCTGGCTGCCCGATGACGATTTGCTGACGAGCAAGGCAGAAATCAATGCATTATTCGAGGTGTTTGACAAATACGGGCTGCAGGTCGCGCAGCCGGCGCTGACCTGGAACAGCTATTTCGGCCATCTCACAACGCTGCGCAACGGCCAGTTCCAGATCCGCTTCACCAATTACGTGGAGGTGATGGCGCCGTGCTTCTCCACACCGGCGCTGCGCAAAGCGCTGCCGCTGTTCAACTCCAATTTGAGCGGCTGGGGATTGGATTTCATCTGGTCCAAGCTGGTCGACCGGCCGGAACAGCAGATCGCCATCATCGATTCCGTGACGGTGCAGCACACGCGCCCGGTCGGCGGGCCGAATTACAAGGTGCTGCGCGAGCGCGGCGTTTCGCCCTGGGACGAGTTGCGGAGTTTCTGCAAGGCCAATGGCATCGATGAGGAGCCGATCATTCTCACGCATCGCGCGGTGCGGCGCGACGGCACGGTGATCGACGCGATCGCGCAGCCGCGGCGCTTCACGATGAGCACGATTTTGGGCTATGTGCCGGCGCTGCGGCACTCGCCGGATGCGCGGCGCATGCTGCGAAGGCTGGCGGGGATGGCGTGGAAGGGATTGTACAACGTGCCGGACCGGGTGGCGGAGACGCCGATGATTAAGAGGCTTTCGTTAAAAAGATAAAAGAAAGTGGTCGCTTTTCTGAAGAAAAGCTCCGCAAAAGACTTTTTATAAGTTTTACACGGGATGTTTAAACGTCCCCCGGGAGCAAAAAAGTTTTTGCGGAGCTTTTTTCAAAAAGCGACCGCTTACTTTCATACTCCAAAATCCGCGGCCTCTTGTCACTGTCCCGCCAAGTGCGCGCCTCCAGCCGCTTCCTGTAATGCTGCTGCAACAGATACCGCAATTTCTTCCACCCCGGCATCACCGGAAGATACTCGGTCAGGCCAGGATGTTTCTCAATCGCCTGCAGATACGGCGCGTACTGCGCCGCCCCCCAGGGCACAAACGCGCCATGCCATGGCTTCGGGCTCCCCATGAAATGATAGATCCGCGGCTGAATGCTTTCCTCCACGCCGGCATTGCACATGAAGACCGGGAAATTCCACCGCAGCGACATCGGCATCCGCCGCCCGGCGCTGACCATGTTGAGCGCGTCCTGGTCCGGAAATTTTGAATTGCCCGCCTGCGCCTGAAACAGCCTCCAGGCGGCCTGGCCGAGTTCATCCCAGCCATTGCGGTTGATCCGCAGCACGCCGGAGTTGAAATATCCCGTGGCCGCGTCGAGCGAAATCCCGAGCGATGTAAAATACGCCGAAATATCCCGGTCGTGCCGCGTCTCGTTCGAGATCGCAAAAACCATGGGATCGCTCGCCGCCATGAATTGCCCGTCCGGCACGGTTTCGGTGATCAGCGGGCTCAGGCTGCCGGTGATCTGCGTATCGCCGTCGATATACAAAAACTGCGCATAATCCGGCCCGGCGAAGCGGTCGAGGAACAGCCGCGCCAGCATCGCATTCGCGCCCTCGACGGTTTTTGGCTCGACCGGCACAAAGCCGATGCCCTCGGCCGCGCAGGCCTGGCCAAATGCGCGCTCGGCGGCCTGGCTGGCGCCCAGGCTGAAAATCGTAACATCGGCCTCCGCCCGCGGCGCATGGCGCCGCGCCTGCACCGCGCTGATGAAACTGGGCAGCAGATAGCCGGAATCGGTGGTGTAACAAATACAGCAGGCTGGCATTACGCGCGGCGCCGGCGGCTCATACCGCCTGCGTCTCGGCCGGCACCCGGAGCAGCTTTTTCCAGGAGCTGACAGCCATGCGCAGGCCGATCGCCTCAATGCCATGCGGCTTGCCCTCAAAACTCCAGAGCGCCAGCAGGCAGGCGGAATAGGCGCCGGCGCCGATAAAAGCCGTCACCCCAAGTGTCGCTGCCTGCATCCACAATGTATTTCCCCAGCTCAGCCAGGGCGCGCAGAGCGCGAGCACCCCAGCCATGGCAAGCGTGGCAAGGATGGCGCGATGGCAATACATCATCTGGCTGGCCAGCGTGGCGCCGATGAGACGGCGCACGACGATCATGCTGTACACCGCGGTCACCGTCTCGGCGACCAGGCGCGCGGCGATGACGCCGGCGAAGCCGTAGGTCAGCGCGCCGGCGACGACGAGCGGCACCTTGATGCACATCTGGAACAGATTCCGCCAGGCGAACTGCTTGGTCTCGTTCAACGCCATGCCGAGCGGTGTCAGCATAATGCCAAACATGATCGGCAGCAGGCTGATCGCCAGCCATTGCACAAAGGGAATCGCGCCAAGCCATTTGCTGCCGAGCATCAGCCGCACGGTCGGGCCGGCGACGAAACTCTGGCCAACCAGGAGCGGCAGGCCAATGGTCACCACCGCCGCCGCCGCGTTCTGATAGCTGGCTGTCAGCCGTTCCGGGCTTTCCTTCGCCACGGTAAACGCCGAGAGAAGCGGGCGCAGCAGCGGCGCGAACAACGCCGCCATCGGGATGTTCGTGACGTTATTGGCGGTGCTGAACAGGCCGAGCTGGGCCGCGGGCATCAGCTTGCCCAGCAGCAACTGGTCGGATTGCCAGTTGATCGCAAGCAAGATCTGCGCAAGGCTGATCCAGCCCAGAAAATCCGCGAAAATCCGCCAGTCGGCGAGCGTCAGCCTGGGACGGAAGGGAACCAGAACATAGGATTGCGCGGTGACGATGAGCGGTGCCGTGACCGTGCCAAGCGCGATGGCCCAGTAGCTATGCGTGATAAGCGCCGCCGACGCGCCAACCGCGAAGGCCATGAGCTTGCCGACGAGTTCGAACCTGAATTCATATTTGAAGTTCAGCTCCTTCGCGTAACGGGCCATCCGCGGGTTGAGCATCCCGCGCGATGCCGGCGCGAGGCTGAGCACCTGGATCAGCGGCACCAGAGCCGGGTGATGGTAGAACGACGCAAAGGGCACCGCGATGATGCAGACCGCGACGCAGAGCAGGGCGCCCCGCAACAGCCCAAGGGTGAACGCAGTGTCGTAATAGGAATCCTTGAGCTCGGGCAGCCGCACCAGCGCCTGGCTCAGCGGCAGCTCCAATACGGATTCCAGGATCAGCACCACCGTCATGGCAATGGCGACGAGACCGAAATCAACGGGAGATAGCAGCCGCGCGAGGATGAGCATCGTTACAAGGTCGATGACGCGGCTGATCAGCCGCGCCGCGACCATGAGGGATCCGCTGATCGCCGCCTTGTCGCCTAACATGCAGGAGCCGCTTTCACCACATCAAAGACCTGTCCATGCTCGGGGGATTGTCACCGATTCGCGGCGACGTATCAACTGTTTTCCGCGTGAGGCGAGGGGCAATCGAGGGGATGTGTCCATTAGAATGATGTCATTATTTGGAAAGCAAGCGGTCGCTTTTGAAAAAGCTCCGCAAAACTTTTCTGCTCCCAAGGCCCGGCAGCCTAGGGCGAAAAGTCGTTGGCGTCGCGTTTCTTCAAGGCTCCAACATCCGCACCAGCTTGGCCGGATTGCCGGCATATAGCCCATCCGGCTCCGTCGATTTCGTCACGATCGAGCCGGCCGCCACCACGCAGCCCCGCGCCACCGTCACCCCCGGCAGCAGCGTCACCGCGGCGCCGATCCAGCAGCCATCCTGAATTTCGATCGGCTTGCCGACCACCTCCACCAGGCCGCGCTGGCTTGACGGCCCGATCTCATGCGTCGCCGTGATCGCGCGCACGAACTGGCCGATGCGCACATTATTGCCGATCCGCAACTCGTCATACCCATCATGAAAGAAACCGACATTGATGAACACCTCTTCGCCGGTTTTGAGCTTCTTGGAGCGCAACGATGCGCCCGCCCAGATGCTGGTGGACCGCGAAATGCCAAATCCCCACCCCCGCATCAGCTTCATGCGGACGGTGACGGGCATCAATTCGCTGGCCAGAACCGCGGTGATCGCACGATGCAGGAAGTCAGTCATACGCTGTTCGGGATCCCTTTTCAGCCGCGCGATGCCGGCGCTATCGCCAGTTAAACGAACCACGCCGCGTGCGGTTCTTACAACCGATGATGAAAGGATGCCAGTTACGTATTATGTCTTTAACGACAGGTTAGGCGCGCCTGAACCAGCCCGCGAACTTGCTACGGCGCATCGTCTCGCCCAGGAAATACGCGTCGTTGCCACCGTAATATTGCGCCTCGACCTCGTTAATGACGATGCCATGCGGCCGGTCGAGCGTGTCGATCAGCTCGTTATGCACGTTCAACGTGCGCCGCGGCGTGTGCGAAACGCTCACCACCGAGAGGATGAGATCGGCGAAGATGCCAAGCGTCATGCCATCCGACACGGTGGGCAGCGGCGGGCTGTCGATCACGATATAATCAAATTCCTCGCCCAGGCTCTGGAACACCGAAGCCAGCGTCGCCTCGTTCAACTGCTCCTTGCGCGAGAACGCCGCCGTGCCCGCCGGCAGCAGCTTGAAGGATTCGTTCGGCCATTCCGCCATCGCCGGCCGCTCATGGGTGACGAGCCAATCCGTCAGCCCGCGGGTCGAGCCAATTTTCAGCATGCCCTGCAACCGGCTGAGATGCAGGTCGCCATCCACCAGCACCACACGCTTGCCGTCATCGGCGAGGATTTTCGCGAGATTCGCCGCCACGGTCGTCTTGCCGTCCTCCTTGGTGGGCGAGATGATCAGGATCACCATCGCCTTGCCCGGCGGCGTGTTGCGATAGATGCTCCGGCGCAGCAAGCGGAAGGATTCCGAAAACGGCGTGCGGGTATTGGGCCCGAAGATGCTGGTCGCAATCTCCGCCTTCGTTTGGCGCGGCACGGCCGCGAAGACCGGCAACTGAATGGCCGAACGGATCTGCTCCTCGCTCTCGAAACGGCCCGAGAAGGCGCGCTGCGCAAAGACCACGCCAACCCCCATGACCAGCCCGGCAAGCGCGCCGAACAGCACGGTGATCGCGGCCTTCGGCGAGGTCACGCCAAGCGGCGTATCGGCCGGCGTCACCACGCGGGTATTGATGATCGTCGCGGCCTTGGAAACCTGCGCCTGCTCCTCCTTCTCCATCAGCAGCACGTAGAGCTGGCCGAGCACGTCGGTCGAGCGCTGCAGCGAGATCACCTTCAGCGATTCCGCCGGGATCGCCTTGATGCGGGTCTGGAACTGCGCGATGATCCCGTCGAGATTGGCCATGTTCTGATTGGCGGCGGCGACGTCATTGGCAACGATCGTGCGGATCGAGGATTCCATCTCCGCGATTTGCGCTTCCTGAACCTGCACCTCCTGCGAATTCTGCGTGAACTGCACTTGGAGCTGCGTAAGTTTCACTTCCGCATCCGAGAGGCTGCTCGTCAGCGCGGCGAGCACCGTGTCGTTGGTCTGGCTGATCAGATACGGATTGATCGGCCCCGGCGATTGGTGCAGTTCCGCATTGAGCTGATCCAGCGCCTCAAGCTGCAGCTGCAGATTCGTGCGCTGCGTCTGATAGGCCGCGAGCTGGTTGATATCGGCCTGCGCATTCTGCGGCACATCGACAATGCCGGTCTGCGACTGATAGGCCGCGAGATTCTGGTCCGCCTGCTGGAGCGAGGCGCTGACATCGGCGAGCCGGCTGGAGACGAAGGCTTCGGTCGTGGAGGCCGATTGCGTGTTCCAGGACAGCTGTGTCGCGATATAATCCTGCATGACCTGATTGACGAAGGCCTGCGCCTGATACGGATCGCCCCAGCGGAATGACAGGAACGCGATTTTCGTCGGCTGCGTGACGGAGCCGCCGGCACTCACGGTCAGCGCGCCGCCGAGCAGCGCATCGGCGAGTGCCGCCGGCGAGGTGATGTTCAAATCATAGGCCGTGCCGGGGCTGACATGAAAACCCGGCCCCGCGGCTTCGATCAGCATTTGCGCGCCATTGCCGGCGGCCGGCTTGCCGAGTTCGCCCTGCAGCACCAGATGCGGCTTGTCGAAAAATTTCGGCCGCGTGTACAAGGAATAGCTGTTATTGGCCCCGACGACGATGCGGTATTTGCCAGGCGTGGTTGCAAACAACGCCTGCAGCGTCGCCGGCCCGGGCTCGAACGCCGCGGTCTGCCCGTGATCGAAGAGTTTCCAGCGCCAATAGGTCAGCGGCGGCGCGCCGGCTTTTGAAATCTGCGCGTTCATTCCCGTTTCAAGCACCGCGTGCTGCACCAGCGCGCCGGCGGTGATCAGCTCGATCTGCGTCTCGACATCGCTCTGATTGGAATAATCGGTCAGGAAGTTCAGGTTGGAATTCGCATCCGCCTGGCCGCCGCCATCGGCGGATTGCGCATCGCCGAGATAGAGGGCGCCCTTGGCGGTGAATTGCGGCACCGCGAACAGCACGTGCAGCAACGCGGCCAGCGTGGCGATGGCGACAAAGGTAAGGATCGTCCCGAGCCGGCGCTGCAAGATATGCCCGACCTGCCCAAGATCGATCGTATCATGCGACGTCGCATAGGTGACAACCGGCAGATTTGACGACAATTCCGAACTCCTAATTTTTCCGGGAGAGATAGGCGATCGAGACGAAGGGGTTGAGCACGCCGGAAATCGTGTTCAGCGAAGGCAGCAACATGTCGAGCACCTGATTCCAGGATGCCACATCGGTCGGCGGCACGAAGACCACATCTCCGGGCTCCAGCTCAAACGGCAACGCCTCGCCACCGATGATCTTGGCGGCGTCCACCACGATGAAATCCGCGCTGGCGCCATGCGAGCGGATGATATGCACCTGGCCGAGCCGCGCCGAGGCGTAATTCGGCAGATCAAGATCGGCGCTGCTCAGCGCCTGCACGAGCGAGAGCTCCCCGGAGGTGAACGGCACCGGGCCCGGCTTGCCGACGGCGCCGAACACGAACGCATCCTCCGTCGAGGCCGGCGGAATCACCACCGTCGCACCCGGGTTGAGCACGATATTCTGGGTCATATCCCCCTCGCGCAGCAGCGCGTTCAAATCCACGGGGATCTTGGTGGCACCATCGGCGACATAGGCCTGGTACAGATCCGCATTCGAAAGATCGACGCTGCCGCCCAAGGAGAGTGCCTCCAGCAAAGTGAGAACATGGCCCGGATACTTTACACCAGGCGTGCTGAATGCCCCAAGTAAATAATACCTTAGACTTTGCGCATTCACGAGCTGAACCGTCACATCCGGTTGATTGACGTCGGCGGCATAGGCCGAAACCAGCTTCTGCTGCGCCTGGTCGATGGTCAGGCCGCCGAGCACGACATTGCCGATCAAGGGCAGGCCCACCGTGCCGTCGCTGGTGATCATCACGCCGCCGCTCCCGCCGGTCACGCCGGGCTGCGGGCTGGAGAGTTCCGGATGATCATAAACCGAAATGGATATGATATCATCCGGCCCAAGCACATAGGGGGCGTCAATTTCGGACTGATTCGTCGGCACGTCCTGCGGCGGCAGGCTCTGCGGCTGCGAGGATACCACCGCCGAGGCGGGGGCGGCGATGCTGTGGGTGACGGGTGCCGGCCCGCCACAGGCGGCAAGCGCGCTGGAGATGCCTACAACCGCGGCGCGATACAGCGTGCGGCGAATTTGAGATGCACTCCAATTCTTGGGGTGGGACGTCAAGAGCTTCATATTGATGCGGCCTGCGATCCAAAATATTACAAATGACACATTGCAGATTTTATGTGGTTGATAAAGGTGTTTTATTTGTGACAGCGGGGTAAGGGGCTAGAAAGCGGTCGCTTTTTTGTAAAAAAGCTCCGCAAAAAACTTCTGCTCCTGAGTCCACGCGGTTGAAAACGCCCGGTGGCCCAGAGCAAAAAGTCTTTTGCGGAGCTTTTCTACAGAAAAGCGACCGCTTGCTTTGTTGAAGCCCCGATAAAACACTGTTAGCGTAACTCGCGGCCCCGCCCTGGTTGCAATACCGTATCGATCTTAAGAACCGGAAGGTGGAGATGATCACAGCGCTCGGCATGATGTATCTGCCGTTTTGCCTGCTGTCCTGGCGGACACCGGTGGGCCTGCTCTACCTCGTCTTCGTCGGCTCCGTCTTCAGCGCCGGCGCGGTCATCGTCATCGGCGGCTATGGCGTAACCACCGGGCTGGTCCCCTCCCTGATGTTCCTGTTCTTCATCGTGCTGAGACTGACGCTGGGCGACCGCTATCCCGCGCAGAACATGGTGCTCGGCGTGCTTGCCCCGTTCATCCTCGTGGTCATCGGCGCGCTGCTCAGCTCCATCATCATGCCGCGGCTGTTCGAGGGCGAGATCATGGTCTGGCCGCAGAAGCTTTCGGGCTTTTTCGTGCTGACACCGCTCTCGCCCAATTCCGGAAACTATACCCAGGACATGTACCTCATCATCGATGCCGGCCTGACGGTGACGGCGGCGATGTATCTGACCCGCGCGCCCACGCTTCTGCATCATCGGCTGCTGAACTCCTACTACCTCAGCGCCCTGCTCGCGGTCGTCATCGCGCTCTGGCAGTTCGCGTCCAACACGCTGCATATCTGGTTTCCCACGGATTTCTTTCTCTCCAATCCCGGCTGGGCGATCCTGACCGAGGAGAGCATCGGCTCGATCATCCGGATCACCGGCCCGTTCAGCGAGCCGGCGGCCCTGGCCGGTTATCTGGCCGGCGCGGTCTCTGCCTCGGCCTGGGCGCTGCTCAATGGCGACAAGTCCAGGCTGACGCGCTCGGTCTTCTTCTCCTGCCTCGGCGTGATGCTGCTGACGACCTCCACCACCGGCTACGCCGCGCTCGCGATTTTAAGCACGCTGCTGGCAATCTATACGGTGATCGTCGGCACGCCGCGCGTGCGCAAACGCGTCATCCTGGGCGCCGTTGGCGCGGCCGCGGTGGTGGCGGCGGGCGTGGTGACCATTCCCCTGGTCGCGCCAGGCCTGGCGAATGATGTCGTGATCATCACCAACGCGACGTTAGATAAACAAAGCTCATCCTCCTACACCGACCGCACCTCCACCGACCATGACAGCGTTCAGGAGATGTTTGAAAGCTATGGGCTGGGCGTCGGCTGGGGCAGCAACCGCTCATCGAGCCTCGGCCCCGGGCTCTGCGCCTCGATCGGCGTTTGGGGTATTCTCGGGCTGCTATGGTATGCCGGCAGCGTCGTCTCGCATGTCCGCATCGCGCATCGGGAGGCAACGTCGGAGCAGCCGCGGATCGTCATGCATGCCTGTTCGGCCTGGCTCATCGGCACGCTCACCGCAACCTTCCTCTCCGGCCCCTCGCTCTCGGGCCCGGATTTTTATCTCATCATGGCGCTGCTGCTCGGCACCGCGGCGCGGGTGCGCTATGAGGCCAGATCCGCCTATCTCGCCGCGCAGCCAGTGCCGGCGGCGCGCCGCCAGGTCCGCTACGGGCCCACGCAATCCAGCAAAGGCTGAGCGTGGCCGGACAACTCTATATCAACGGCCGTTTCGCGACACAGAATCTCACCGGCGTTCAGCGTTTTGCCTCGGAGCTGACGCGCGAATTGCAAGGCAATGACGCGCGCCTGCTGGTGCCGCGCGGCGGCGCCGCTGCCTGGCCAGATGCGCTGGAGGCCGGCCGGCTGCACGGCCAGGCCTGGGAACAATGGGAATTGCCCGCCCATGCCGCCGGCGGCGTGCTGATCAACCTCGGCAACACCGCCCCCTTGCGCGGGCGCCGGCAGATCCTGGTGATCCACGATGCCGGCGTGTTCAGCACGCCGGAAGCCTATTCCCGAAAATTCCGGCTCTGGTACAAAACCATGCAGACCATCCTGGTGCGCCGCGGCACGCCGATTGTCACCGTCTCGGAATTCTCGCGCGGCGAAATCGAGCGCCATCTACGCACCGCTCCTGGCCAGGTGACGGTGATGCCCGAGGGCGCGGACCATGTCGGCCGCATCGAGGAAGAGGCCGGGATACTGAGCCAACATGGGCTGGAAGCCGGCGGCTTCGTGCTCGCGGTCGGCACGCTCTCGGCGCATAAAAACCTGCGCGCGCTCGGTGAGCTCGCACGCCGGCTGGAGGCGCGCGCCGTGCCACTCATCATCGTCGGCAGCCTTGGCGGCCTGGCGTTTCAGACCGATGGAAAAGCCAACCTGCCGCGGCCGGCGCGCTATATCGGCCGCGTCAGCGATGGCGCGTTGAAATCGCTCTACGGCGCCGCCGGCTGCTTCGTGTTTCCCTCGCGCTATGAGGGCTTCGGCCTGCCGGCCGTGGAGGCAATGGCGAGCGGCTGCCCCGTCGTCGCCGCGAACATCCCCGCTTTGCGCGAAACCTGCG
>Ga0116226_10004323_pt1 | contig 12577 bp, 11 predicted proteins | sample S1TSphfallax_FD_89692 | JGI IMG/M metagenome (GOLD analysis project Ga0116226, IMG submission 89692) | Host-associated microbial communities from peat moss isolated from Minnesota, USA - S1T2_Fa - Sphagnum fallax MG | ecosystem: Host-associated > Plants > Peat moss > Unclassified | place: USA... | reverse complement strand
GGGCACGTACGACGTTTCACGGCGGGCGCATGAGCGTTGACTACATTACACTGCAGGCGGGCCTGCAGCCTGACGGGCTTGCAGCACGTGACCTGACGACCGGGCTGGTTTAAGCCGGACGTGCAAGCGATGATTTTGAAAAGCAATGCCGCGCGCCTGTCCGGAGATGGTTCCGGGCTTTAGAGCGCGATGACATTTGGCTCTAAATAACCACTTACACGCCGCAGCAAGCGGGGTCATCGATCTTGGGTTATGCATGCCGGCGCATCAGAACGATATCTTTCAGGCTCAGCACCGGCGCGTCATCCGCGAGCAGAGTCTGGCGGATCGTGACGATGCCGCGATCAGGCCGTTTCGCGGATTCGCGTTTTTCAAGAAACTCAATTTCCACGTGGCAGATCTGGCCGACGCGCAAAGGTGCGAGGAAGCGGACTTCATCTAGACCAATTGCCGCGATCACGCCGCCGCCATAGGCGAAGTCATGGATCAGCCGCATTCGGATCGCGATCATGTGCGCGCCGGATGCGGTGAGCACCCCAAAGGGCCCAGCGGCCGCAGCTTGTTCATCGACATGAATCGGCAAAGGGTCGTACCGGCTGGCGAAGGCGATGATTTCCGCCTCCGTTACCAAAAAGCGGCTGGATGTTTCCTTGGCGCCGATCACCACGTTGTCAAAGGAAAAATCAGCGGCGCCCTTGGTGGCGATAACACTGGCTTCCATCTTATTTGTCTAGCAAAAAGTCGATATGGAGTTTATTGAACAGCGCCGCATCTTCAAATTGTGGCCAATGTCCGCATTGATTCATCACGACATATTGCGCGCCTGGAATCATATCGGCGATTTCCTTGCCTTCCGCCGGCGTGGCGGTTGGGTCATGCGAGGTCCACACCACCAGCGTGGGCTTATTGATTCCACGATACTGCGCCTCGGTGATCATGTTGGGCCGGCGGATCTCCATTTCCTGCAGACACATGATGCGCCGCATGGTTTCACCAAAGCCGGGTTGCGCATATATGGCGCGGCGGGTTTCGATCAGATCATCCGAGACCGTTGACTTGTCGCACATCAGAAATTCCAGCCTCGTGCGGATGCGTGCCCAAGTTGGGTCCGATGCGGCTTCGTTCGATAATTTCTTGATGCGTGCCATCACCTCGGGATGCGCGGTCCAGCCGCCGGCAGTATTTAGAACCAAACGCTCGACGGTATGCGGATGATGCACTGCCATCCAGGTTGCAACCCAACCGCCGAGAGATTCACCAGAGATATGCGCGCTTTCACGGCCCAGCGCCTTCAAAACATCCAGTATATGCAGGGCATAATCTGGCAGTTCATAGTTGATCGCCGGCTTGTCGCTCCAGCCATGACCGAGCATATCGATCGCGACGGTCCAGAAATGTTCGCCGTGCGAGCCGAGATTTCGTGAATAGGCCTCCGCATGGCCGCCCACGCCATGCAACAGAAGCAGTAACGGCTTGTCAGGCGTGCCAGAGGACATATAACGCGTCCTAACGCCTCCCGCATCTAAAAAACCTTGCTGGAAGTTGACACCTTTTAAATCAGACCAAATGCTGGAGAAGTTTTCGGGCCGTACGTCTGTCATGGTTGTCTATGTCTCCTGGTTATGCCGCATTGGGTTCAATGGTGGCAGCCGGGGCGGACGCGGCGCCTCGTAACTGCACTACCGGATAGGCCGGCGAGCAGCCGGCCGAACAGTCATCTATTACGCCACTCAGCAGGCCAGTGACGGCCGCTGCACGGGCGTCGCGTACCGCGCGCTGGTTGATATAGCCTTTATCGGTGATCTCGCCGCGTTCCGGCAGCGGGCCCTCACATAAGATGGCGAAGCACTGCACGCGCGTACTAGAGCCAGATGAAGTGGCGTTATGGGTTGCCAGCGCCTCAGCCATGATGTTGCCCAAACGCGGATGACGCGCGATCTGCGCGTCATTGAGCTTCGCCGTGTCTCCGAGTGCCGTACGGCAGTAATCGAAATTCGGGAAGACAAGGAGCGCTATGCGGTCAGTTCCATGGCCGCAGACAACAACGTCACGGGCGAGCGGATTTAGATGCGCCAGGGCATCGAGACGGATGCGGTTGACATCCACCCAAGTTCCGGAGAGCAGTTTAAAATTCTCGCCAATCCGGCCATCAAACAAAATGCCGCGCGAAGGTTCGGCGGCGTCCTTAAATCTGCCGGCATCGCCGGTTTTGAAAAACCCATCCTCGTCGAAGGCTTGATGCGTGGCCGTGGGGTCGCGCCAATAGCCGGGCATGACATTCGGCCCGCGGACCCGCAATTCCAACCGGTCCTGCGCCGGCACGAGCTTTACCGTCGTGCCTGGCACAGGCAGCCCGATATTGGCGGCGTCTGCCGCGTGAAAATGCACGATGGTGCTGGTCGGCGCGGTCTCTGTGGATCCCCAGGCGCTGAGCACCGGCACATGGCGCGAGCAAGCGGTACTGGCCACCGTGGCCAATCGTTCAGCGATATCCTGCGGCAACCCGGCGCCCGCGCTGAAGACAAAATTGAGCCGCGCGAAAAAACGCCCGGCCAGCTCTGGATCACACTCAAGCTGATCCAGAAGCGCTGCATAACCAGCAGGCACGTTGAAATAGACGGTCGGAGATACAGCGCGTAAATTTTCCACGGTTATGTTGATATCGGCTGGCAACGGCGTGCCAGAATCGATGTAAAGCGTGCCGCCATTGCGCAGCGCCATGTTGAAACAGAAATTGCCGCCAAATGTATGGTGCCATGGCAGCCAGTCCACCAGCACCGGCGCCTGGTGATTGAGGAACGGCCAGACGGTCGCATGCGCGTCCTGGCTGCTGCACAGCATACGGTTGCTGTTCGCAACACCTTTTGGCGTTGCAGTGGAGCCGGACGTGAAAAGGATTTTCACGATTGTGTCGGGGCCGGCTGCTGCTTCCGCGCTGGCGAGCTGGGCTGCATCGACTGCCGGCAAATCAGCCAAGCCTGAAATCAGCGGTCCCGCACGTTCAACCGAAAATAGCGGAATACCAAGCTCGGTCAAAGCGGCCAATGCGGGCGCGAATAATTCGGGCTGAGCCAGATAAATCAGGGCCGGTGGCAAACTGCCGAGAACGGCAGTCAGGCGCGTGTAATCCGTGGTCTTGGAAGCATAGGAGGGGGAGATGGGTGCCGCAGGTATCCCCGCGCGCATGGCGGCAAGGATCACCGCCGCATGATCAATACTGTTGCGGCCCAGTGTCGCCAGCGGACGATCGGGTCCGCAGCCCGCTCCCAGTAAACGCAGCGCTACACGCTCCGTCAGCGCCAGCATTTCGCTGTAGGTGATCTGCCGCCAGCCAGCCCCATCCCGTTCCGCGAGAAACACCGCATCTGGCTGTTTTACTGCCCAGTCACGCAGCCAGCCGAAAACCGTCGTGGATGTGGCAATGAGGTCATGCCCGCTTTGCAGCACGCACCCGCCATCAGCCAACCGCTGGGCACGCGTCGCAGCGGGCAGGAACGGCGCATAGGCCAGAGACGGATCTTGGTTCATGACGTCCTCGTGTGGGCGCAGCATTGTCAACAATACGCGTCAGTATTGAATAACATAAGGAAAAACTCGAGGGTAGATGTAACAACAATTTGTGCACCAGACGCACAACGGTCAGTTACCTACCCGGATTTCGCTTTTTATCGCAGGAAATTCTAGCTTAATTAGAGAACAGGCCATCGATGTCTGAGCGTACGGCGCAATGGAAATGCCCACCGTCTCGGTTGACAGGCCGGCCCGGCAGCCTATACCATACTGTAACGTATGTTTTTAGGGACGGAGGGCACGGACTTGCGGGCAGCTGATCTTGTTGATTCAGAGCGCGGGCGGGTCGACCGGCAGATATTCTGGGACCAGGAGATTTATGACCGCGAGCTGAAACAGATTTTCGCACGCTGTTGGCTGTTCGTCGCGCATGAGAGCCAGTTGCAAGGGGCAGGCGCATTCTTAACCACCTATATGGGTGAGGATTCCGTCATCGTTGCGCGGGGAGATGATCTCGGCATCAACGTGTTCCTTAATTCCTGCCCGCATCGCGGCAACCGGGTATGTTTTGCTGATAGCGGACATAGCCGCAGCTTTACCTGCAATTATCACGGCTGGGCATTTGGGCTTGAGGGTGACCTCAAAAAAATGCCAAAAATCGGCTTATACAAAGCGACACCTGGATTTCGCATGGAGGATTGGGGGCTGAAGCGCGCCCGCGTTGCCAGCTATAAAGGCCTGGTCTTCGCCAATTTCGATGAAACCGCACCCTCGCTCGATGCCTGGCTTGGTGATTTCCGCTGGTATCTTGACGCGGTGCTGGATGCGGAGGAGGGGGGCACGGAATTTCTGTCCGGCGGGGCAACACGCTCTGTGATGAATTGCAACTGGAAATTTCCTGCCGATAATTTTTCCGGCGATATTTATCACGCGCTCTGGACTCATCTTGGCGGCTCGGAGCCGACATTGGGCCGGCATGGCGGCGTGGTTGTGGAGAATACCGGAAGTTACCAGGTCTCGGTCAACGGGCATGGCTGGGAATTCAACGATAGTTTTCTCGGTAACGCCGCGACGATGGGGGACCGCGAACTGTTGCGCTACATGAAGTCACGCCGGGAGGCGATCACGGCCCGGCTTGGCAAATTCCGCGCGGATATGTGGGGGTCGGTCGCTTCCGCGACGATCTTCCCGAACTTTGCATTCCTGCCAGGGTATTTTACCTTTCGTACCTTCCAGCCGAAAGGCCCGGCCAAGACCGAAATTCATGCCTGGACATTGGTGCCAAAAAACATGCCTGATGACATCAAGGACCGTTTCCGCCGTGGTTCCATGCGGACGTTCTCGCCCTCGGGCATTCTCGAAATGGATGATGGCGAAAACTGGGAACATTCCACTCAGGCCAATGCAGGCTACGTAACCCGCCACCAGAGCTTGTGCTACGCAATGGCGCCTGAAGGGCAGCTCCATGACGAAACACTGCCCGGCACCGTCCATTCAGGCCAGCTCTCCGATGCCAACCAGCGTTTGTTCTACAAAAAATGGGCGGAGCTGATGGATGCGGAAGACTGGGCAGACGTGCCGCTCGCGCCGTCCACCATCACCCAAGCGGTGGCCGCGCAATGAATGTCTCGGCCAAACCGGATTACAGCACCTACCCTAATCTCACGCTGGATGAGGCGCGCGCTGCCGCAGGCCAGCTGCTGTCATTAAAGGGCGCCGGCGCGCCAGTTACGGATGCGCTATTTCTGAAGATCGAGCGGTTTTACCGGATGGAAGCGCGGCTGCTCGACAACGAAGATTTTCATAGCTGGTACGAGCTGCTGGCGGATGATTTATTCTACTGGGCACCGCTACAGGAAAATCGCTTCCGGCGCGACAAGCGGCCGGTGATCGATGCCAGTAACATGGCATTTTTTGATGAGCGCAAGGCGGATATCGCGGTACGGATTGGACGGCTTTCCTCGAAACTCGTTTGGACTGAGGATCCGCCGACGCGCCATGTTTACATCATCAGCAATGTCGAGGCATTCGAGACGGATGTTCCTGGCGAAATCGAGGCGCATTCGGCATTTTTGCAATATCGTAACCGGTCCGAACATGACGAGGCGGTACTGTGCGGGCGGCGGCGCGATATTTTGCGCATGATGGGAGGCGAATTTCAGATTGCACGGCGGTTGATCTTGCTCCCGCAATCAATCCTGCTCACCAAAAACCTGACGACGTTCTTCTGATGGCGCGCTTGGCAGGCTACCGCGCGATCATCACGGGTGCGGGTTCAGGCATTGGGCGCGCGGTAGCGCGGCGGTATCTTGCGGAAGGCGCAAGACTGGTCACGGTTGTCCGCGACGCGAAGGATGCGCCGGCGCTGGAGGCGGAAGGCGCGGTTGTCGTGACCGGCGATGTAAGGCTGTTTGATACCGCCGAACGCGCGGTTGCCGCCGCCATGCAGCAGTTCGGCGGCCTGGATGTTTATGTCGCCAATGCCGGGCTATGGGATTTTCATAAGCGTGTGGAAAAGCAAAGCCCGGATGCGTTGAAGGCCGGATTTGATGAGATTTTTGGCGTTAATCTTCTGGGTCCGCTCTTTGGCGCGCGCGCGGCGCTGGGCGAATTGCGCAAATCGGGCGGTAGCGTCATTGCCACAGGCTCCAATGCCTGTTTCCTCGCCGGCGGCGGCGGCGCGCTTTATACCGCGTCAAAATTCGCGTTGCGTGGTCTGGTGATGCAATTGGCAAAGGAGTTTGCACCGGAAGTCCGCGTCAACGGGGTGGCGCCGGGAGCGACAGATACCGCTCTGTCCGGCCCTTCCGCACTGGGCCAGGACAAGCGGGAAATGAATGGCGATCCGGAGCGGCTGGCGGTGATGGCGGAGCATATATTGCTAGGGCGCGTCTCCGCGCCGGAAGACCATGCCAGCCTGTTCGTACTACTCGCCTCGAAGACTGAAAGCGCGTACATCACCGGGGCGATGCTGCCGAGCGATGGCGGGCTCACCATTTCCGTTTAAACAAGGTTTTGGGGAAACGAATGCCGGTTCGGTATTTCGTATAAGCTGAGCCGCGATTGAAGCTGCGTTGTATAACGATGCAACTTCAAACCATCGCGCTCGAGGAATATTTTAAAGGCGGATTCCGACATTTTACGGAATCGCGGAGCGATTCCATAAAATGTCATCCGGCTCTAGCCCAAAGCCAAATAATCGGCGGCAAGCTCGTCAACAATTTCCGCGACTGTCTGCACTGATCGCGTGTGGCCAACGCCATGCCCGGCGCCCCAGATTGATTTCCAGGCCTTGGCCTCGCCATGCAGGTTAGAAAAATCGGCTTTTTTCTTGGCTTCCAGCATCTCCGCCGTAAATCCCCCGCGCTCCAGACTTTCGGCCATCCAGTTTGCGCGCACACCGCTCACCGCCGCGGTGGTGACAATGCCGCTCATCTTCGCCCGGACCAGCATCTGGCGGTTTTCATCGCTAACCAAGCTCTCCGGACAGGCGATGAACCTTGTCCCCATGTAGGCAAAATCCGCACCGAGCATGAGTGCCGCGCGAATCGCCCGCGCACTGCCGATGGCACCGCTCAATACGAGCGGGCCATCCCAGAACCGCCGCACCTCTTCCACGAAGGCGAGCGGGCTATATGTTCCGGTATGTCCGCCGGCCCCCGCTGAAACCAGAATCAGCCCGTCCGCGCCGGCATCCACCGCCTTTTTTGCCTGCTCTGAAGAAATGACATCGGAGAAAACCGCGCCGCCATATTCATGGATCCGCGCCAGCGGCCGGCGCGGACTGCCAAGTGCCGTGATAACGATTTTAGGGCGGTATTCGCAGACCAGGTCGAGTTCAGCCTCGAACCGGTCATAGCTTGCATGCACGATCATGTTGATCGCCCAATGATCCGCCCGGCACGCAGCACCCAGTTTCACCGTGATGCGCTTTAGCCACGTGCTCAAATCACCGATCGTGCGGGCGTTGGCGGCGGGAAACGCCCCGATGACACCGGATTGTCCCGCCGCGATGACAATTTCAGGGCCCGAAATGAGAAACATCGGCGCCACGATGATCGGAATTTTGAGCTTCTCTCGCAGCGCCATAATTGGGGCCGCTCTATCGGCGCTTGCCAGCATGTTTTACAATCCATATTCGACGATTTTTTTTGGACGATACACGATGTTCTGTCAATACGGATACGTATGGTTGAAATGCGATGACGGTACGAACCAATAACCCGAAGCCGTTGAAACCGCCGCGGCTGGATAGTGAGGCCTGGGTGCAGGCAGCGCTGGCTATCGTGGCGGAACAAGGTGTTGAGGGCGTCCGCGTGGAAGTGCTGGCGAAACAGCTTGGCGTCACCAAAGGCAGTTTCTACTGGCATTTCAGAGACCGTGATGCGCTGCTGGAAGCGGTCCTTGAGACCTGGCGCCGGCAGGCGACGCTGCGGATTATCACTCGGCTGGACCAAAGCACGCAAAGCGCGGCTGGACGGCTGCGGCAATTACTGCAATTGCCGTTCGATGGTGTACGGGCGGAGCGGGGCGCTGAGATCGAGCTCTCGCTGCGCCTGTGGAGCCGGCGGAACGCGCGCGCGCGCGCCACGCTGGCCGAGGTTGACCAGCTTCGGCTGAGCTATATTGCCGGGCTGCTGGAGGATTGCGGTTTTAGCGCCCGCGATGCCAAAGCCCGTGCGGTCGTCGCCTATGCCTTCATCCGCGTTGCCACAACGTTGATCGACAGCCGGGATGAAGACACGATCGAGGCGTGCTTTTCGTTTCTGACTGAAGCAGGATGAGGCGGGATGACTGCAGGATTTGAATGATGGGCTATGCCTAAGACCAGGAGAGAGAGTTCGGCCATGCTTAATGAGGCTCTTGCTTGCTCATGCCGGCTTCGATCGCGCTGACGCAAGCACGCAAATCTGGCAAATGTTTTTCGGCAATCTGTTCCGCTGTACTGGCCCGCCGGAAAAACACGATATTCACCGCGCCCATAATCTGCGCGCCGCAGCGGATCGGCAAAGCGATCGCGCCGATATGCGGCTCGACGCCGCCCACTGTCCAGGCATAGCCGCGGCGCGAGAAATCCTCGTTCAGCGCGTCCAGATTTGCTGGCCGTTTCCGGCCGCATAACCGTTCCGCCAGATCCAGCATCATCTCGCACTCATCCGGCGTGGAAGCTGCCAGCACCGCCCGGCCGACCGCTGAGGTGAGCAGCGGCGTGCCCCTGCCCACCATGTCCCGATGCACCGAATAAGCGCTGAAGCGATGGGTGGTTTCCTGAATCACCATCTCGCCACGGCGGAAGCTGGAAAAATCGCTGGGCCATTTGACCCGCGGCAGCATCGCGCCGAGTTCGCGCGCGGCGAGATGCAGAAGCTGGTCCGCTTCGATATAGCCGGCGCTGAGCCGCGCAACATCGCGGAGCAGAAAATAACTATCTTCTGCCGGGCTGCGCGCGACCAGGCCGCGCCGCGCCAGGGTTTGCAGCAGGCGATAGGTGGTAGTGCGGTCGAGCCCCGCGGCGGCGGCGAGCTCCGCCGGGCGGGCGCGACCATGCGCATTTAATGCCAGCAGCAGATCTAGGCCGCGATCAAGCGCCCGGACAGGTTTATAGGTTTCCCTCATGCGGCTGAGCGTGCACCAGGTGAACGCTTTTCGCAATCCCGTTGCAGCCATTAGCACAGGATCGTACGCGCTGAACAGAATAACAGAATGGGGAACACCATGGATTCACCTACAGAAACAGCCGATATCGTGATTGCGGGCGCGGGGCCGGTCGGGCTGCTGCTCGGCAATCAACTCGGCAGCTATGGGCTAAAGGTTGTGGTGCTGGAGGAGCGGACTGCATTAATTGATTATCCACGTGGCGTCGGCATGGATGATGAATGCCTGCGCGCGTTTCAGGCCGCCGGGCTGATCGAACAGGTGCTGCCGCATACAACGCCAAACCATTATGCGCGTTTCGTTAATGGCAGGGGGCGCGTATTCGCCTCCATCGAACCACAATCCGATGATTTCGGATTTGCCCGCCGCCACGCGTTTATCCAACCGCTAATCGACCAGGTGCTGGCGGCCGGCCTGGACCGCTATGCGGGCGCGCAGTTGCGGCTGGGCGAAGCGGCGAAAAGCTTTACGCAGGATGCACAGGGCGTGACGGTGGAAACCGGCAAAAATGCAACGATTCGCGCAAAATATCTGGTCGGCTGCGATGGCGGTAAAAGCATGACGCGAAAAGCGCTTGGCGTCGCGTTTGAAGGCAAGACGGATTCCAATCGCTGGATCGTCGTTGATGTCGCCAACGATCCACTGGGGCGGCCAAACGCTTATCTGCATGCCGATCCAGCGCGGCCGTTTGTCTCGATCGCCCTTCCGCACGGCATCAGGCGTTTTGAATTTATGCTTTTCCCCGGCGAGGGCGAGGGCGATGAAGTGCCGCGCGATATTCTGCAGTCGATGCTGGCGAAGGTAGTACCGGATCCGGCGCGGATCGATCTGATCCGGGCGCGGGTTTATACACATAATTCGCGCATGGCGAAAAATTTTAAGGTCGGGCGCGTGTTGCTCGCAGGCGATGCAGCGCATGTAATGCCGGTGTGGCAAGGCCAAGGCTACAATAGCGGAATAAGGGATGCGTTTAATCTTAGTTGGAAACTGGCTTATGCGGCGCTGGGGCTTTGTGATGATGCGTTGCTGGAGACATTCGATGCGGAGCGAAGGGAACATGCCGGCGCGATGATCGCCTTCTCAGACGCGACGGGGCGAATGCTCTCCGTGCGCAATCCGGTGAAGGCGGCATTGCGCGACGCGCTGATCTATGCCGCCAGCCTCGTGCCGCCGGTGAAACGCTATTTTATTGAAATGCGCCACAAGCCGATGCCACGCTATAAGCAGGGTGCGCTGGATTATGGGCCGCATGGGTATGTACCGGAGTCGCCGGTGGGAAGGATGTTCATCCAGCCGCTAGTGACGGCGGCCGATGGTCAGACAGTGAAACTTGACGAGGTGATCGGGCGGGATTTTGCGCTGCTCGCCTGGGGGACCGACCCCGGCTACTGGCTTTCAAACAAGGCACGCAACATCCTACAGCGGCTTGGAACGCGGGTGATTACCGCGGTGCCCGAGACACAGCGCATCTATGAGGCCGCGCGGCTGACGGGTGTGACCGTCATTGGCGATGCGCAGGGGCTTTTGAAAAAATGGTTTTCCGGCCAGCCGGACGGCATTGTTATTTTGAGGCCGGACCGGTTTGTGGCCGCGACCTGCATACCGCAGGATTTGAATGCCTGTATCGAACGCGTGGCAGTTTCATGCTGCCTGCTGCCCGAAGAGGATGCACAGAAGCAGAATTCCACAGGGCGTGAAACGGCAATCGCCTGAGGCTTAGCGTACGATCGTTTCAGGCTGCCGCGAGTCGTGCGTCAACCTGAAGCGTGAATTGCCATCTTGAGCCGGCTGAGATCTGATGGAACCGCGCTCAACGGTCTTGTTTAGCGCAACGGGCGGCCGCCATCCACCGGAATCACGCAACCGGTGGAGAAGCGAAGGTCGCGGATGGCGGCCAGGACGGCTGCGGCGACTTCTTCGGGGGCCGCGAGGCGGCCGAGAGGGGTGTGGGCGACCTGCGCATCACGCCAGGATTGATCCAGCGATTTGACGAATTGCGTGTCCACCAGGCCGGGTGAGACCGAGAGTACGCGCACCTGCGGCGCCAGCGCGCGCGCCAGCGATAACGTCATGTTATCGAGGGCGGCTTTCGAGGCGCAATACATGATGTTGCTGCCATTGCCGCTGCGCGCCGCGATGGAGGAGATATTCACCACCACTCCACCGCCGGGCAGCCGGCTGCGCGCGAGTAGCGGATGCAACGCGCGCACCGCGGCGAAGGGGCCGCGTATATTCGTTGTCAGAATCTCGTCGATGAGCGCGTCATCAAGGCCGTTCAAATCCGCATGGGCGACGAAGCGCGTGGTCCCTGCCCCGTTGACCAGCGCATCGCACCCGCCCATCACGCTCTCCAGTGCCGCCGCCGCTTGCGGCAAGGCTGCGCTGTTTGTCACGTCGAAGGCGATGGCCTCATGCCCGCCGCCAGGCAGGGCTGCCGCCAGCGCCGCCGCCGCTTGCTGTGACTGCCGGTAGCCAACCGCCAGCCGGAACCCGGCCTGGGCCAGGCCGTTGCAAATGGCAACCCCCAGACCGCCGGCGCCGCCGGTGACGAGAATGACCGGCGCGGCCCCGCTCACGCGTTGCCGCTCAGCCGGCGCACACGGATATCCGCCTGCTCCTTATGGCCGGAAAAATGCTCGAGCGCGCAAAGCCGGGAGCAGACCTCGCCGATGCGCACCGACGCCTCATTGGTCAGAATTCGCTGATAGCTATGGGTTTTGATGAATTTGCCCACCCATAACCCGCCGGTATAGCGCCCTGCCCGCATGGTGGGCAAAGTATGGTTGGTGCCGATGACCTTGTCGCCATAGGCGACATTGGTGCGGTGGCCAAGAAACAACGCGCCATAATTGGTCATTCGTTCAAGGAACCAGTCAGGATCGCGTGTCATCACCTGCACATGCTCCGAACAGATACGCTCGGCTTCTTGCAGCAGCTCCTCGTCGGTATCGCAGAGGATGATCTCGCCATAATCACGCCAGGCGATGCTGGCGACCAAGGCGGTGTCCAGCCGGTCCAGCACGCGCTCGATGGCGGCAGGCAATGCGGCGGCGATGGCCGGGCTGGTGGTGAGACAAAAAGCCGGCGAAGTTGGGCCATGTTCGGCCTGGCCGATCAGGTCCACCGCCACCAGCTCCGCGTCCACGCTGTCATCGCAGATCACCATCGTTTCAGTTGGGCCGGCGAAGAGATCGATCCCGACACGGCCATAAAGCTGGCGCTTGGCCTCCGCCACATAGGCATTGCCTGGCCCGACGATCATATCCACCGGCGCGATGGTTGCGGTGCCGAGCGCCATGGCCGCGACACCCTGCACCCCGCCCATCACGTAAATCTCATCCGCACCGGCCAGCGCCATGGCGGCGACAATCTCGTTCGAGGCCTGCCCCTCAAACGGCGGGGCGCAGGCAAT
>Ga0116226_10004322_pt1 | contig 12582 bp, 9 predicted proteins | sample S1TSphfallax_FD_89692 | JGI IMG/M metagenome (GOLD analysis project Ga0116226, IMG submission 89692) | Host-associated microbial communities from peat moss isolated from Minnesota, USA - S1T2_Fa - Sphagnum fallax MG | ecosystem: Host-associated > Plants > Peat moss > Unclassified | place: USA... | reverse complement strand
CGAGTGGTTGCCCCAGATGATGACCTTCTTGACCTCGGACAGGTTGCTACCGGCCTTCTCGGTGGGCTGTGCCAGACCGCGGTTGTGATCGAGCCGCGTCATCGCGGTGAATTGCTTCGGCGACAACGACGGCGCATTGCGCTGCGCGATCAGGGAATTGGTGTTGGCCGGATTACCGACCACCAGTACCCGCACGCTGCGGCTGGCGACGGCGTCGAGCGCCTTGCCTTGGGCCGAGAAAATCTGCGCGTTCGCGAGCAACAGATCCTTTCGTTCCATTCCCGGGCCGCGCGGCCGGGCGCCGACCAACAGGCCGAAGTCGCAGTCCTTGAACGCCACCATGGCATCGCTACCCGCCGTGACCTTGTTGAGTGTCGGAAAGGCACAGTCGTTGAGTTCCATGACCACGCCCTGTACGGCGGCGGCGGCGTTGGGAATCTCCAACAGATTGAGATTGACGGGCTGATCGGCACCCAGCATCTGGCCGGAGGCGACCCGGAAGGCGAGCGCATAGCCGATGTTGCCCGCGGCGCCCGTGATGGTGACTGTGACTGGCTTCTTCATACGCTTACTCCCGAGGCAAAAACGAGGCATGGTAGCCCAAACACCGTCCTATTGCCGCACTGGCAGCGGCTTGGCCTTCGCACTCGGCAGCGGCACCCCCAACAGGTTGGCGACCGTCGGCGCAATCTGCCGCATGTCGATGAGCCCCAAATCGCGGTGGCGGGCAATGCCTGCGCCCACCACGAACAGCGCAGCGCGCATATCGGGGTCAGTGGGCGCAAAGCCGTGACCACCGTGGCCCGCAATTGCGGTGACCAAGGGACCGCTGGTATTCGTGCCCATATAATAGCCGGGTTGCATGACCACCAGAAAGCTGGCGTTCGGAAATGAGCCCCGCTCGGCAATGGCGCCCTGCTCGAGCACCTCGGCAATGCCATTCTCGGGATGGGCCGCGAGGCCGTGGAGCAGGTCGCGCACCCGGCGCAACGTCGATTCGTCGGCAGGGTCGTGCAGCACCACGGCCGCCATGCCGCCTGCCGTCCAGACCGCCGCCCGCCAATCCTTGACCACCGTGCTGTTCGTGTCCGGATCGATCTTCGCCTCGATCAGCCCGGACTCGAGAAACGGAATGTATAAGTGCACTACATGGGAGAGTGCGACGAAGCCATGATCCGAGACGACGAGCGACACGGCAGCGGGATCGGCGCTCCGGGCGGCCGCCACCAAGCGCGACAGCATGCCATCGATGGCTTCCAAGTCTGCATCGGCCTCGGCACTGAACGGACCGTGCCCATGTTCTGCGTCGTCCAAGGAACTCAGGTGAATGGTCGTGAAGCCTGGCTTGTGCTCGCGAATGATCTCGAGCGCGAAGCGGGTTTTGGTCTCATCGGCCGCGATGCCGGTATCGTTGCCCATCAGATAAGGACCCAATGATGACTCGAGCGACCGCAGCAGATTCTCTGGCCGGGACAGCGCGGCGATCAGTTCACGGTCGGCCGGGTTCAGGTCCTGGGTCGGCCGGAAATTGCGCCAATATTCAGGAATCAGGAAATCCACGTCGGTCGCTCCCACGCTCACCGGCCAGCCGACACTGGCCGTGGCCAGGCCGGCGCGATGCGCAGCCTGCCACAGAGTCGGCGCGCGGATCTCATGCGCATACCAGAACCAGGCATCGCCGAAGGTATGCCGCGGATCGAACTCAAGGTTGTTGTAGATCCCGTGTTCCGCGGGCGTTAAACCGGTCAGCAGCGTCGTATGACTCGGGTAGGTGATCGTCGGCCAGACGCCCTCGACCCCGTCGGCGTAGGTGCCGTCGGCGATCAAGCTACGCAGGAAAGGGATCTTCAGGCCGTGCGCATCCGCCTGGGTGACGTATTCCGGCTTCATGCCGTCCACGGAAATCATCAGTACTGAAGCCGCTTGCGCGGGAGTCGTGAGCGCGAGGGCCGCCGCGGCGGCCAGAGTCTTCAAGTTCATCGCGGCAATATAACGTTGCGACGTGATGAGCATGTGACGTTGTATGTAATGGTGTGGTATGTAACTATATCACTAGACGAGAATCATGGACCCTAATTGGAATGACAATCAACCCATCTATCGCCAGTTGCGCGATCGGATGGTCGCCCTGATCCTCGAGGGCGCGCTCAAGGAAGGAGATCCCCTGCCTTCGGTGCGAGCGGTTGCGGCCGATTATCGTCTGAATCCGTTGACGGTTCTCAAAGGTTATCAGCAGCTCGTGGACGAACGTTTGGTGGAGAAACGTCGCGGTCTTGGCATGTTCGTCAGCGACGGCGCGAGGCGGCTGTTGCTCGCCGGCGAGCGTGAGCGCTTCTTGAACGACGAATGGCCGCATATCCTCGCTGTCATCCACCGGCTCGGATTCTCGGCCGACGAATTGTTTGCACGGAAACCCGCGATGACCCATCCCGCGCCGCACCCTCGCGGCGAATCCAAGGACCCATGAGTTCTCCCATGCCCGCGCTCATCGAAGCCCGCGACGTCACCAAGAGGTACGGCCGGCACATCGCACTCGACCACGCGACGTTCCGCGTCGAGACCGGCCGTATCGTCGGTCTCATCGGCCCGAACGGTGCGGGCAAGACCAGTGCGTTGCGCGCGATTCTGGGTTTGACCTCGTACCAAGGTCACCTGCGGGTGCTCGACCGCGAGCCGTTTGCCGAGCGTGCCGACTTGATGCGCGATGCCTGCTTCATCGCCGACGTCGCGGTGCTGCCGTCATGGCTGCGGGTCGACAATGCCATCGACTTCGTCTCGGGCATTCATCCCCGGTTCCGCCGCGAACGGGCGCTCGCGCTGCTGGCAAAGACAGAGATCAGCGGCAGGCGCCGGATGCGCGAGCTGTCCAAAGGCATGAAGACCCAGGTGCACCTCGCGCTGACCATGGCCATCGACGCACGGTTGTTCGTGCTCGACGAACCCACCTTGGGACTCGACATCCTGGCGCGCCGCAGTTTCTACGACGCCTTGGTGAACGACTATATGGACGACACTCGAACCATACTCATCACCACGCATCAGGTGGAGGAGGTCGAGCATCTGCTGACCGACGTGATCTTCATCAATAAGGGTCGGATCGTGCTCGACAGTTCGGTGGAAGAAATTGCCGCTCGTTACGCGGCCGTCGCGGTAGCCGATGCGCAGCTCGACGCGGCGCGATTGCGCAAGCCGTTTTACGAGCGCCGCACTCTCGGCAAGACCGTGTTGTACTTCGACCGGGCTGCAGCCGGCGAGCTCGCCGAGTGGGGTGAGGTGCTGACGCCGAGCATTGCCGATCTGTTCGTCGCCAAGCTCTCCGGTACGCCCGCATGAACGAGTATTCCTGGTTGATCAAGCGCGAATTTTGGGAAAATCGCGCCATCTGGATCCTCCCCGCCGTGATCGGCATGGCGCTCACTCTGGGCGCGCTGTTCGGCAAGGTGGAGATCGACGTGACACCTTCCCCGGACCAGGTTCGTACCCTGGGCGGCACGGTGCTGTTCGGCTTCGGGGTCACCTTCTTCGTGGTGATGAATCTTTACTCGACCTGGTATCTGCTCGATTGTCTGTATGCCGACCGCAAGGATCGCAGCATTCTCTTTTGGAAATCACTGCCCATCTCTGACGCCAAGACCGTCCTCGCCAAGCTGTTCACGGGCGTGCTGGTCATTCCGCTGGTTTACTTCATCGCGGCCGACATCTCCACTCTGCTGATCGCGTTCATCGTGTCGGTACGCGCCCGTTCGACCCTCGCTTACGGACTGTGGCAGTCTGATCTATGGCTGCAGCTGCAGGCGCTGTGGATCTATCTGATCGTGACCACGGCCGTTTGGTATCTGCCCTTCGTGGGCTACCTCTTGGTGATTTCCGCCTGGGCCAAACGGGCGGTCATGCTCTGGTCGATCGTGCCGCCGCTGGCGGCCTATCTGCTCGAGCGCTGGTTCTTTGGCACCCACTGGGTGGGGACGCTGCTGGTGCAGCGAGCGTTCGACTACCGCTCCGTGGCCTTTCACGGCACGTCGGATCCGTACGCGTGGGGCGGCAACGTCACGGCCGCGGGGCTGATACCGGCGCCGCAGAGTGTCTGGAGATTGCTCGATCCGCTAGAATTCGTATCGCGACCCGCGACTTGGATGGGCTTACTCGTCGGTGTCGCCCTCATCATGGGTGCCATCCAATTGCGTCTGCGTGTATCGGAAACGTGAAGGACGGGGTATGAGTGACGATGACGGCACCGATCGTGCTTTGGCGACGCTGCGAGGTTTGCTGACGGCCGGGGAGACCTTGGAGGCGTGGGCTCTGCAGCACCGACTGTTTGCGCTGACGCACCGGCGTATGTGCATCGCGGCCACGAGCGGGCGTTTCATCTGGCTGCGCCGCCGGCTGCTGGGCGGCTACGATTCGGCGGACATCCGCTGGCAGGATTTAAAAGAGACGCGGATCAGTGCCGGCATCCTGGCCGCCGATCTCACACTGGTCGCGCAAGCCAGTACCGACTTGAACATCGGCTCCGAGACCAACCGGGTATGGAGCTTCGACGGGCTGCGCAAAGATCAGGCCCAGGCGATTTATCGCATCTGTCAGCAGCACGACCAGGTCTGGCGCGAGAAGCGCCGCGTTCGCGAGCTCGAGGAATTGCGCGCCAAGTCGGGCGGCGTGCAGTGGGGCGGCTCCGGGCCCTATGGCGGTGCTGCGCCCTATGGCGCCGGCGTCGGCGGGTCCACGGCGGCTGAGGTGGAGTCGGAGCCGACGCGCCGATTGCGCCAGGCGCGGGAAATGTTGGATGCCAAGCTCATCAGCGACTCCGAGTTCGAGAGCATCAAGGCCAAGATCGTCGCCGGGCTTTGAACATGGCCGTCAGCCGACGACGCCCTCAGCCGAGAGACGCCCTCAGCCCAGAAGATAAGCGAAGTAGCTGTTGCGCAGCCGATTGAGCGGGTCCGTGCGCTTGCGTAATGCGCGAAACAGCTTGAGGCGATCACCGAACGCTTTGGTCACATGGTCCGGCTGCAGTGCGCGCGTCTGGTTGAAGGTGGGCGTGCCTCCCAGCTTCGATGCGAAGTCATTAAAGTCCATGAGGAATTCATCCCACCCCTGATCGCCGGTGGACGAGGGTTCCAGAGTGAACATAGGGCCGCCGTGGCTGACGCTGAACAGCGAGCCGCGGTCCTGATGGATGCGGCTGGCACCGTTGACCACGTTGCACCGGTATCGATGTTCCTTGTAATAGGCCTTGGAGAATGCGAAGTATTCGCCGAGCAGCCGGGGGAACTCGGCTTCCGGGAATGCCCACATGCTGTAGCTATAGCGTGCCTTCCAGGCCTCCGGCGGCAGGTCGCGCATCCATTCGTGCGCGTACATCACCACCCCGCGCGTCGCCCGATCCAAGGTGGCGCGCAATGCCCTCTGCACCCCGGACACCACCGCCGAGCGAACGCCGGGTGCGGCCAAGACGCTGCCGACGGTGGAACCGAAGGCGGGCAACACGTTCTTCATCACCGAATTGCGGATCTGCCAGATACCGGAGCGGCTGAAGTTGTCCACATCCTCGATCGTGCGGCGCTCGACGATGATCCGATCGTTGAATGGCGAGATATGCAGCCGCAGCGCGCCGGGCGCATTGACGATGCCGGCGAATCGCGCTCTGAAATCCTTCAGCGTGAGCACTTGATAATCGATCCGCACCGGCTGCATTGGCTGGACGCGCAGCACAACCTCGTGCACCACGCCGAGCAGACCGAAGCTCGAGCGCAGCACACGCATGAGATCACCGTCGCGTTCGGTGACCGTCATCTGCCGGCCCTGCGGCGTGATGAGCTTCAGTTCGCTGACCAGCGAGGAAAGCTGGGCCACGCCGGGCTGGTACGATGCCTGCGGGCAGGTGGTCACCGCGAGCGCACCGAGAGATATGTGGCCGATCTCGGGTGTGAGCGCGAGTTCCTGACCCCTCTCGGCCAGTGCTTGCGCCAGTGTACCGATCCGCACACCCGCCTGAGCGCGAACGGTGTTCTCGCCGAACTCGATGATCTTGTTGAGTGCGCTGGTGTCGACCGTGGTGCCGCCGTCGCCACCGACGCAGCGGGTCTGCGAGTAGTCGGCGCCGACGATGCGAACCGGAGTCGGATAGGTCTTCGACTTTTCGAGGATGGCGGGAATTTCCTCGAACCGTTTCGCCTGCATCACCATGCGTGGCCGACGGTAGAGCCCGGACGCATCGGCGCCCGGCGAACGATTGACTTTGAGAACCATGACAACCCCTGCAACTATGAGCGGAACTAACGTCTGCTGTTGCGGGGCACAACCCATTGGGTTTCGCGATGCGACTTAACGCATCGGTACTGGCGACCCCGCTATCGTCAGGCTTCGTGAGAAGCCCCTTAGACCGGAGGTTTTGCGTCCCCACCTTTCGGCGGGTTTGCCCTTGGAACAGCATTCATACTATGAAAGGCCGGGACGGTGCTGTAAAGAGCTTTTTTAGCCCATCAGCAGCACAGTTTCGGAATGTTCAACTGCTTCGGGCGTCCCGCAGACGACGACCACGTCGCCGACCTTGAATATGGTATCTACGCCGGGCTCGCGTCCGACGATTCCGTCGCGACGCACCGCACTCACGACGGCGTTCGAGCCGCGGTTCGTGAGGTCGGCGATGCTCTTGCCGACAGCCCATGCATGCGGTGGCAGGATGACACTGTGCAGCTCCTCGCGAAATGCGTGGCTGTCATCGAGTACCTCCGCGCTGGCGTGGCGGAAATACTGCCGCAGCATGCCGTACCGATGGCTGCGGATGTCGTTGACCGTGCGGATGACGCGCGGCATGGGCAATTTCAGCAGCAGGAGAAGATGCGACAGCAGCATCAGGCTGGCCTCGAAGGTTTCGGGTACGACCTCTGTGGCGCCGGCCGCCTGCAACTCCTCGAGCTTGGTGTCGTCCTGGGTGCGCACCAGCACCGGTACGTCACCGCGCACCTCGCGCACCGCCCGCAGGATGCGCAGCGCCACTTCCGGACTTGCGAACGTGATGACCACGCAGCTGGCATGGGCGACGCCCACGTTCTCCATCACCGTGGTCTGAGTCGCGTCGCCGTAGATGACCGGATCCCCGGCTTGCCGGCCGGCACGAATTCGATAGGGGTCGACGTCGAGCGCGATGTACTCGAAGCCGGTCTGCTCCAGAACCCGTGCGATGTTTTGACCGACGCGGCCGAAGCCGCAGATCACGACGTGATCGCGCTCGGCGACCGCGAGAGTGGCGCGCGTTTCCCGCAGCGCTTCGCTGCTCGGTGCGGCTTCGTTCAACAGCAAGCGTGTGATCCGGCGATTGTGTCGGATCAATAGCGGTGACACCACCATGCTAAGGACCGTCGCGGCGAGCAGCGGCTGAACGATGGCCGGATCGGCGAGATCGCGCCGCAGCAGCAGGGTGAGCAGGGCAAAGCCGAACTCTCCGCCCTGTGCCACGACCACACCGGTGCGCAACGCCTTGAACCAATCCTTCGTAGCGCGCCTCGCGATCACCGTGACCACGACTGCCTTGAGCGTCAGCATGCCGATGAGGATCGCGATCACCAGCGGCAGATCACGCAGCAGTAGACGCACATCGAGCAGCATGCCGACCGTGATGAAGAACAGTCCGAGCAGCACTTCCCGATAGCTACGGATGGTGGCCTCGATCTGGTGTCGAAATTCGGTCTCGGCCAGCATCATGCCGGCGAGGAACGCACCGAGCGCCAGCGACAAGCCGGCGGCGCGGGTTGCCCATGCCGAGGCCAGCACTGCGAGCAGCACCGCGAGCGAGAAGAGTTCCGCGGATCTTACGTAAGCGATCAACGAAAACAGCGGTCGGAGCAGCCAGCGTCCCGCGGCGAGCACCAGCAGTAGGGCGAGCACGGCGAAAGCCACCGCGCCGACCAGGTGACTCGCATCCGAGGTGCCGCCACCGGCAAGGCCGGAAATCAACGCCAGGAAGAGTGGGAAACTCAGGTCCTGGAACAGGCAGATCGCCACGGCGAGGCGTCCATGCGTGCGGTTGTTTTCCGACTGCTCCGTCAACTGCGCAATGATGATGGCCGTCGAGGACATGGCGACGGCGCCGCCGATGACGACGGCGACCGCCCAGGCAATGTCGAACAGCCAGATCGCGCCGGCGGCAACCAGGCCGGTGGTCAAGAGAACCTGTGCACCGCCGACGCCGATCACGTCCCAGCGCATCGCCACCAGGCGCGGCAGGGAAAATTCCAAGCCCAGCGTAAACACCAGGAAGACCACCCCGAAATCCGCAAGTAGCTGGGTGGTTTCATTGCTCACCGCGAGCGCCAACGCATGCGGCCCGAGCAGCATGCCCACGACCAGGTAGCCGAGGATTGCCGGCAGCGCGAGTTTGCGCACACCCGCGACCACGCAGACCGACGCGGCGAGCAGGATCAATATTTGCAGCAGCGGATCGTTGTCGAGATGCATTCAGTGGTTCCTGCTAATATAAAGCAATGAATCCGATCGCAGTAGACGTCGAGGCCGGTAAAATATATTGGTGGTGCAGTTGTGGGCGCAGCGCCAGTCAGCCGTTTTGCGACGGCACGCACAAGGGCAGCGAGTACGCGCCCATGAAATATACCGCCGCCGAGAGCGGCCGGCTTTGGTTCTGCGCCTGCAAACAAACCGGATCGCCGCCGCTGTGCGACGGCAGTCACAACGCCAAAGGCGCCAACGGCTGACGTCAGGGCTGCGTCGACGTCAATGCTCGGCTGACGCCCGCGACTCCGCTTCCTCGATTGCCGTACCAACGTCGAGCCAGCGCGCTTCCAGCGTCGCCACATCATTCAGCAGACGCGCGTTCTTGTCGACGAGCGCGGCCGGGATGGCCGCACCCGCGGCGGTCATTTCGGCCTCGACGGCCGCCTGTTCCGCGGCGACCGTCGCCAGACGCCGCTCGATTTGCGTAAGTTCACGTCGCCGCTGCGACAGCGGATCGCGTTGCGGCTGTTTCGGCGCCTTCTGCTTCTCCGCTGCGGCGCCGGCGGCGCGTGCACGGCCCTTGAGCCATTGCTGGTAATCGTCGAGATCGCCGTCGAACACGTCAAGCTTGCCGTCCGCCACCAGCCATAGCGTGTCGGCCACGGTCTTGATGAGGTGTCGATCGTGAGACACGACCAACAGCCCGCCCGCGAAGCTTTGCAGGGCGACGGTGAGGGCGTGCCGCATGTCGATGTCGAGGTGATTCGTGGGTTCGTCCAACAGCAGCAGATTGGGCCGCCTCGCGACCAACAGCGCGAGAGTCAGCCGCGCCTTCTCGCCGCCGGAAAATCGACTGACCGATTGAAACGCCCGGTCACCCTGGAAACCGAACTGACCGAGATGATCGCGCACTTTTTGTTCATCGCCGGTGGCGAAGTCCGGACCGCCCAAATTGCGCACATGCCAGAAGGCGTCTCGGCCGGGATCGAGCTGTTCCATCTGCTGCTGCGCGAAGTAACCGATGGCGAGGTCGGCGGCCGGAATGCGCCGCCCGGCGAGCGGCGCGGCTTCGCCGGCCAGCATCTTGGTCAGGGTCGATTTGCCGGCGCCGTTCGGACCCAAGAGCGCGATCCGGTCGAGCGGAGCCAATGACACGTTGACGCTGCTGACGATGCTGCGTCCGGGATAGCCGCAGGCCGCGTCCTCGACGGTCAACAAGGGCCGGGGTGTCTTCAGCGGCGCGGCAAACTCGAATTCGAACGGGCTGTCGACGTGGGCGGGTACGATCATTTCCATTCGGCCGAGCATCTTCAGACGGCTCTGTGCCTGGCGCGACTTGGTTGCGCTCGCGCGGAAACGATTGACGAAGGCGGTGATCTCGGCAACTCGCTTCAGCTGCCGGGACTGCAGGGTCTGCTGCAGGGCCAGTTCCTCGGCACGCTTGGTCTCGAATTGCGAGTAGTTGCCGGAGTAGGCGCGCACGGCCTTGTTCTCGATGTGCAGCACCCTGTCGATGATGGCATCGAGAAACTCGCGATCATGCGAGATCATCAACAGCGTCCCGGGATAGGCGGTGAGCCATTCCTCGAGCCACACGATGGCATCGAGATCGAGATGGTTGGTGGGCTCGTCGAGCAGCAGCAGATCGGCACGCGACCCCAAGGCGCGAGCCATGGCCAGACGCACGCGCCAGCCACCGGAGAATTCGGCGACCTTGCGTTCCAGATCGCTGGTCTTGAAGCCGAGTCCATGCAACAGCGCGGCCGCGCGTGCCCGCGCACGGTAGCCATCGATGGCCTGCAGCGAGGCGTACAGCTCGGCCAGTTCCATCGGCGCATCGCGCTGTTCGGCCGACTCTATGGCGGCCTCCAGGCTGCGCAGTTCGGTGTCGCCGTCGAGCACGAATTCGATGGCGGGACGATCGCTGGCGGCGACCTCCTGCTCGACATGGGCCACTTTGAGCGCGGCCGGACGATCGATATCTCCCTGGTCGGATCCGAGTTCGCCGCGGATGGCGGCGAACAAGCTGGATTTGCCGGCACCGTTGGCGCCGGTGAGGCCGACCTTGTTGCCGCGGAAAATGGTGAAATTGACCTTCTCGAACAGCGGTTCCGGACCGCGGCGGAGGGTGAGATCCCGGGCAGACAGCATCGAGTGGTGGGACTTATGCCTTGACCGCGACCGGGCGCAGCACGACCGGTGCGCACAGGGCGGCATGCGCCGCGGGTCCGTGGGCTTGTGCAGCGAGCACGGCCACGAACTTCTTCGCTTCGATGGCGTCGCTGAACAGTCGCCCCTGGGCGTAATAGCAGCCGTGCTTGCGCAGAAACTCGAGCTGTTCCACCGCCTCAACCCCTTCGGCAATGACCACCAGGCTCAGGCTCTTGCCCATGTCGATGATGGTGCGCACGATGGCCGCATCGTCCGTGTCCACGGCCACGTCCCTGACGAAGGATTGATCGATTTTGAGCGTGCCGATGGGAAATTGTTGCAGCGCCGACAGGGACGAATAACCGGTGCCGAAGTCGTCGATCGCCAAGTGCAGGCCCATGGCATACAGCTCGTTCAACAGACCGATGGTGCGCTTCGGGTCGGTCATCAGGGTGGTTTCGGTCACCTCCAATTCGAAGCAGGTGGGTGATACCTCGTTGCGGCGGAACACGCCACGGCAGCGCGAGATGAAAGCCGCCTGCTTGAGCTGCCGTAGTGACAGATTGATGGCGATACGCCCGGGTTCGGGCACGGTTTTTTGCCACTCGCGGTAATCGGCGGCCACGCGGTTCATCACCCACTCGCCGATATCGAGGATGAGGCTGGTTTCTTCGGCCAGCGGAATGAACTGCGACGGTGAAATGTCGCCGTGTCCCGGCAATCGCCAGCGCAGCAGCGCCTCGGCACCCACGACCCGGCCGTCACGCAGATCCACCTTGGGCTGGTACAGGATCACCAGTTCGTCGCGTTCCAAGGCGCGGCGCAACTTGCTCTTCAGCATCAGCCGCTCTACCGCCGCCGCGTTCATCTCGGGAACGTAGAAGGCGTTGGAATTGCCGCCATTCTGCTTGGAGTGATACATCGCCGCATCGGCATTGCGGATCAGGTCGATCACGTTCTCGGCATCGTACGGGCAGATCGCGGTGCCGACGCTGGCGGTGAGATACACCTCCTGCTGGTTCACGTAGAACGCGCGGCTGATTTCGTCCAACAGCGTTCTCGCCAACGCGGCCAATGCGGGTCGGTTGTCGACGTCGATGGGCAGATCATCGATGAACATGGCGAACTCGTCGCCGGCGAGGCGACCGATGACGGTGTCCTTGCTCAAGTTGCGCGTCAGCCGCTCGCTCAGGATTTCCAGAGTACGATCGCCGGCAGCGTGACCGAAGGTGTCGTTGACCTCCTTGAACCGGTCGAGATCCAGGTACAAGAGCGCGAGCGAGTGCTGACTGCGGCGCGAGCGTGCAATGGCCTGCTGCAGCAGATGCTGGAATTGCATGCGATTCGGCATTTTTGTGAGCGTGTCGTAGCGCGCCAGGTAGCGGATGCGGCGTTCGGCGCGCTTGCGCTCCGTGATGTTGCGCGCGACGTAGATGTTGCCCTGGAATTGAGGGTCTTCGGAGGTGATCGTCGAATTGGCCATGGACACCGGAATGGTCTGTCCGCTGGCCGTGCGCAATACGGTTTCGCGGGCTTCCGTGGTGGTGCTCGCCGGATCGAAGGCCTCGCGGTGCGCGTCGTCGATGAAGCCGATGAGGGGCTTGCCGACCAGGTCCGCCTCGCTATAGCCGAGCAGTTTCTGGGTGGCTTCATTGCAGCTCTTGACGATGCCGTCCGGCGAGGTCACGAGGACAGCGTCGCTCAAGCTGTTGAGCACCGTGTTCAGGTAATTTTTGGTGATCGTGGTCTCGGCGAGGTTCTGGCGCATCCGTTCTAGGGCACGCTGCAGTTCGCCGAGTTCGCCGCCGCGCACCACCGCGAGCGGTCGGGTGTAGTCGCCCTCGCCTATGCGGTCGGCGGACTTCACCAACGCGGTGATCGGTCGCGCGAGCTGGCGGGCGATATACCAGGCGCCGAGCAGGCCGAGCGCGACCAACGACAGCACGACGCCGGCGAGCAGGCTGCTCATGCGCTTGACCT